>OBJA01000050.1_pt1 | contig 119277 bp, 109 predicted proteins | sample 1519751 | NCBI WGS metagenome assembly OBJA01 (sample SAMEA3881238, study PRJEB22517) | soil metagenome | biome: lake sediment; feature: soda lake sediment; material: sediment, water from around vicinity | place: India | collected 2013-12-23 | depth 3 m
CCTGTTAATCGATAGATTGACAGGTTTTTATTTTTTGGGTGGCGGAATAGGTAGACGCATCCCGCAAAAGCGTCCCGCCGATGGCGGGATGGCAACAGAGCGGGGGTTCGATTCCCAAACAACTTGCCGATGATTGAATTGGCAGGCTTTTCATTTGTAAACGGAATGAAGACAGCCACCTCACAATTGATGTTTTGCGGTTTATAAACTTTTAAGGTTTGATAACCGGACTAACCCATAATTTAAAAAAATTCACCATTATACCGGCTGAATTTTGTAGCTTAGGGAATAAAATGGCAACCCTGGATAATTACGAGTCTAATTCTGTTACAGGTATATAATTATGAAAATCATGAAGAAAACAGTCATATTTGTACTATTGGTCATTCACATTGCCTTTGACAGCAAGGCACAGGAACCGGTAAGGCTTGCTGTTGCAGGTATGTCACACGGACATGTTTCCTTTATCCTTGGAAGGCCCGATAAGGGAGATTTTATGCTGGCAGGGGTATGGGACAGGAACATGGAACTGGCTAAAAAATTATCGCAACAGTATAAGTTTTCTGCCGACCTGATTTATTCAGACCTGGAAAAGATGCTGGATGAGGTAAAACCTGAAGCTGTAGTGGCTTTTGGTTCGATTTATGAACACCTTGAAATTGTGGAAGCCTGTGCTCCACGTGGAATCCATGTGATGGTTGAGAAACCGCTGGCAGTGAATATGGAACATGCCCGGCGAATGGCTGATCTGGCTCAGAAATATAATATCCATCTGCTGACAAACTATGAAACCTCCTGGTATCCTTCAACGGCTGAGGCTTTTAGGCTAATCAATACTGAAAATGCTGCAGGACCCGTCAGGAAGGTAGTTGTTCATGATGGCCACCGGGGCCCGGTAGAGATTGGTTGTTCAAAAGAATTCCTTGAATGGCTGACTGACCCTGTTCTGAATGGGGGAGGTGCACTTACCGACTTTGGTTGTTACGGCGCAAACCTGATGACTGCACTCACCAAAGGTGAAAAGCCGGTTTCGGTAACTGCTGTAACAAGGCAGTTTAAGCCCGATATTTATCCTGAAGTGGATGATGACGCTACTATTATTGTTTCTTATCCTCAATCGAAATGCATTATCCAGGCGTCGTGGAACTGGCCATTCGACAGAAAAGACATGGAGATATACGGGACAGAGGGTTTTGTCAAGGCATTGAACCGTCAGGATATGGTCATCAGGAGAAAAGGCATGAAAGCAGAAGAACCGGTGAAGGTTACGGCTGATGATGTTTTTGTTTATGAGGATCCCTTCAGCTACTTTGCAGATGTTATTCACGGCCATATCAAGATGGAGCCATTTGGGCTGTATTCCCTTGAGAATAACCTGCAGGTTGTGGAAATTCTTGATGCAGCAAGAGAATCGGCCAAAACAGGAAAAGCGGTTTTCCTGCACTCCGGAGATAATGACAGTCGTTAAGGTCTGCAGTGAATTCATATTTGTCCGCTATCTTATGGCATGTTGATAATGTAATTTATAATTTGAAGGCCAGCAGGGATGTTGCAGCCTGAAACAGATAATCCAAAAGCCACTATTTAAATTGATTAAAATAACCGGATATGGAGAACAGGGAGACAAAGCTTCGCGAGCATCTTGCCAATGAGCGGACATTTCTTGCATGGGTAAGAACTTCGATTGCGCTGATTGGATTAGGATTTGTAATTGTAAAATTTGCTCTTTTTCTGGAGGAGATAGCTATACTGTTCACACGGGAATCATTACCCGTTCCCGAAGGATTTTCCTCAGTAATTGGTGTTATCATTGTGGCATTTGGGGTAATCCTTTCACCCTTTGCATTTTTCCAGTACAAAAAGGTAGAAAAGCAGATTAACAGTACCTCGTTCAAATCATCCAACCTGCTGACAAGCCTGCTTACCTTTGCCCTGGTTGCAGGAGGAATCCTGCTTATCATCCATTTGCTGACGAATGTCAGATTTTAGCAGCCCCTGCCATTTTTAATAATTCACCCTGTTTTTACTAATTTAGCAGGTTTAAAAACTTAAAGTTTAACAGGCCATGAACCGGCAGGATGACCAGGAACTATTTGCAAACATGAAAGAAGGCGACCAGAAGGCATTTGAAGCCCTTTTCCGGTCGTATTACCCTGGTCTGTGCCAATATGCCACCCGCCTGCTGAACGACGCCCAGATGGCAGAAGAAACGGTTCAGGAGCTTTTTGTAAGGCTATGGGAGAAAAGAAGCCGGAATGTCATTGAAACTTCAGTGAAAAATTATCTTTTCCGTTCAGTCAAAAATCAATGCCTGAATTACATCAAGCACAATCAGATAAAGTTGGCTTATGCACAAAAGGTTTTGGCAGAAGCAGAAACCTCATCCAGCGAAGATCATGAAGCTGAAGCAGAACTTATCCGGAAAATTGAAGAAAGCATAGCTTCCCTTCCTGATAAAAGAAGGGAGATTTTCAGGCTTAACAGGCAGGAAGGGCTGAAGTACAGGGAAATCGCAGAGAAGTTAAATATATCGGTTAAAACAGTTGAAACCCAGATGGGACTGGCTCTTAAATCGTTACGGGAAAAACTTCGTGATTTTCTTCTTCTTTTCTGAAAAATATTTAAAAAAAATACCACCACCCCTTAGGGGTAAATTATCAAACGCTTGTCATCATTACGTATGAAAACAAATCTTCCAATAGAAAATCCCGGATGGGAGCAGTTGGCCAGGTACCTGGCAGGAGAAGCCAGGGCAGCTGAATCGGAACAGGTGGAAGCCTGGGCCGCACAGTCGGATGAGAACCGCCGGGAACTGGAGCAGAACAGGATGCTTTTCGATGCTTCAAAAGGATGTTTTGAATTAAATCAGTTTAATCCGGAAGAGGCATGGCAAAAAGTTCAGCAAAAAATAAATCCTGCAGACAACCTGATTCCAATGCCACAACGGAGAAACAGGAAATTATATGCTGCATTCATCAAATATGCCGCTATTTTGATATTTGCAATATTTGCAGGAACAGCAGGTTATTATCTGGTTACCGGTCTTGCCAATGAAATGCAGCAGGTTGTGCTTGCGGATGAAATGACTGTAAGGGAAATTACCCTTTCCGATGGAACAGTGGTTACTTTGAACAAGAACTCGAAACTCGAATATCCATCGAAATTCAGCAACGGCAAAAGAGAGGTAACAATTACAGGTGAAGGTTTTTTTGATGTGCAGCCTGACCCGGATAAACCCTTTATCATCAATGCCGGGAACATGCAGGTAAAGGTGCTGGGAACCTCATTCAACGTAAAGGCTTATCCTGAAACAGAATCGGTGGAAGTTACGGTCGAGACAGGTATTGTGCAGGTTACAAAACGGATAGCCGAAGTCAATGAAGCTGTTGCGGAAATGAAACTGCACCGCGGGGAAAAAGGCATCCTGTACAATACAGCAGGAAAACTTGAAAAATCAAATAACTCAGATCCCAATTACATTGCCTGGAAAACCCGTAACCTGATATTTAACAGAACACAGCTAAACGATGTCATTCAATACCTTGAGGATATTTATCATATCGATATACAACTTGAAGATAATGAACTGGAAAAACTGGTTTTAACTGCTCATTTCGAAAATAAGCCTCACGATTTCATTCTTAACGTGATTCAACTCACATTTGGTCTGGAATTAACCCGGGAAAATGGGGCATATGTGTTTTCGGAAAAAAAAGAACTAAAAAATTAAAGTAAAAGTCATGAAAACAATTTTAACAAAAACAGGATTTGCACTGGTACTTGCCATTGTATTGGGATTAATTACACCACAATATGCATTTTCACAGGAACCGCAGGACCAGGTGCTTGATCAGAACATCAGCATTTATGCTGAAGACGAACCACTGTCTGATATCATTGAGAAGATATGCAAATATCTGAACCTCGATTACTCTTATAACGCAGGTATTGTTGCAGGTAAAAAGGTAAACCTGAACGTTTCAAATAAGCCGATTAAGTTTGTACTCGACAAACTGATGAAGGATTTTTATCTGCTCTTTGAAATTGAAGACAACATCCTGGTTGTAAGAGATTATGTACCTCTCGATGAAAGTATTGGCTATGACAGGAATGCCAGCCAGTTTGCCAGTACCAACCGTGGGTTTCTGTTTGATGATCCGCGCAGCAAAAACATCACAATTCCGTTCAAAACGGCAAGCAACCTCATCATTATCCCTGTCACAATAAATGACTCAGATACATTGAACTTTATTCTGGATACAGGGGTAAAATACCCGATCATTACTGAGCTTCCTTTCGTTAACAAGCTGAACCTTAATTACATGATGCATGTGCCCGTTAAAGGTCTTGGTGATGATCATGAGCTTACAGCCTACAGGTCGTCAAACAACAACCTGAAACTTGCAGGCATGACCGCATGGAACCAGGAGGTTCAGATGATAATTGATGAAAACTTCCAGATATCACATATGCTGGGTATTCCGGTTCACGGTCTGATCGGATTTAACCTGTTCAGGGATTATATTGTAAAAATCGATTATGCAAATGAAAAACTGACGCTTTATCGCCCGGAACATCATAAATACCGCGACCGGAACAAGGATATCATTATGCCACTGCACATAGAAGCAAACAAGCCTTTTGTACGTACTACAATCCTTACTGATGAAAATCAGGAAGTTCCTGTTAAGCTACTTGTTGATACCGGGGCCAGCGATGCATTATGGCTGTCGAAAAATTCCGACTCCCGTATTCACCTGCCACAGAACCATATTGAAGCTTTTCTTGGGAAAGGATTAAGCGGAGATGTATTTGGAATCAAGGGCCGTATTGAAGCCATCTGGGTTGGTCCGCTGGTAATGGCAAAGCCTATTGTGGCATTTCCTGAATCAGATCTCATCGACCAGCTTATCACAACAAATGACCGAAACGGTACTTTGGGTGCAGAAATCCTGAGACGATTTGTGGTTACCATTGATTATCGCAACAGCAGGCTTACTTTAAGGCCTACCGCCAGAACCAAAGAAGATTTCAATTACAATATGAGCGGTATGGAAGTTATCAATCCCATGCCGGGATTGCCAATCTTCACAATTGCAAATATCAGGGAAAACTCACCGGCCTATTTTGCCGGACTCAGGGAAAACGACCAGATTCTTTCACTCAACAACAATCATCACAGGTCGCTTGAACTGAATGATATCAATCTATTGCTTCAGAGCCGTGAAAACAAGAAGATAAAGGTGAAGGTTTTACGTGACGGAGAGGAATATCAAACATCATTTGATCTGAAAAAATTCTTCTGATGTACAAAAAGTCGCTTTTGATATCAGTATCCATCCTGCTGTCGGTCCTGCAACTGTCAGGCCAGCAGCAGGATGGGTCTGTTCTTGAAAGGCGCGTTACCATTGAAGCAAAAAATCAGCCATTATATACAATCCTCGACCAGATAAGCTGGCAGTCGAGGGTTTATTTTTCATATGATGCCACGCTTGTAGAAACTGATGCATATCATTCCATAGAAGCTATTGACCTTTCACTTTATTCGGTATTGAACCAGCTTTTTACTCCTGGTGAATATACCTTCACTGAAATTGAAAACCAGGTAATTATTACAAAAAAAGGAGCTGATGGTAAAGCATTTCTGTCTGTACCAGCCGACAGCATCCCGGTGAAGTACTTCTTCCTTTCGGGCAAGGTGGCTGAAAGACGCAGGGCAGAGCCCATTCCTTTTGCAACGGTTTCGGTTGTCAATCAACCAGTAGGCACCATCACAAATTCAGATGGCGAATTTCTGCTGAAACTTCATCCCAAATTCATCGATGATACATTACTGATTTCCAACATGGGATATGCCCAGATCTTCATTCCTGCAAATAAACTGCTCGATGAGGATCTTATCCTGATGGACCCGGTTTCCATTCGCATCAAGGAAGTAAAGGTTATTGCAACAACGCCTGAAAAGCTGCTTGACAACATCAGGGCAAACCTTTCAAACAACTATTCATCATATGGAAAGATGATGACAGCCTTTTATCGTGAAACCGTCAGGCAGGATGATCAGTTTATCAATGTATCTGAAGCAGTTATCGAAATATTAAAGGCTCCTTACCAGAATAATTACCGCAATGACCTGGTAAGGCTCGAAAAAGGAAGGCAAAGCCCGGAAGTGCAGCCATTCAAGTGGATGAATTTTAAGCTGCAGGGAGGTCCATTCACAATTACCCAACTCGATGTTGTAAAAAATACTGAAACATTCCTGGCAAAAGAATATGAGCACATGTACAAGTATAAAATCAGCAGGGTAATCTGGTACCATGATAACCCTGTTTATGTGCTGGAATTCGAACCGGTATCGGGGATGGATTTTTTTGGATTTGTCGGCGAAATCTTTGTTCATCGTGAAACATTTGCCATTGTACATGCAAGATTCGGTTTTAACCGGAGCGGACTTCGAAAAGTTACGCCGCTGCTTGTAAAAAGAACCCCTCCGGGAGTAAATGCCCGTCCATCATTCGTTGAATACCAGGTACATTATCAAAAGTATGAGGGAAAGTGGCAGCTTGCCACGGCACAGGCCTCAATCAAATTTAAGGTCAGAAGCCGTCGCAACAATATCAATTCAGAATTCCACAGCATTTCTGAATTGCTGGTCACAGATATCCAGCAAACAGAACAGAAAAGGTTCCGCCGCGATGAATCCATATCGCAGCGCGATATCTTTGTTGAAATGATTAACAGCTATGATGCCGACTTCTGGGGAAACTTCAATATCATCAAGCCTGACGAAGATTTAAGAAACGCTATCCGTGACCTGACCACGGGTCAAAACTGAAGTGCCTGTAACGGCGTTTTCCCGAACTAAAAGTTCACACAGCATACCTTCAGTGCCAACATGCCATACAATCAAAGTATTTTCGCTAATTTTGAGCAATTATTTCGAAAAGCCTGTATAGCATGGAACAATTCAGCACAAGACAAAATAAGGTAGCAAGGCTCATCCAGCGGGAGATGGCTGATATACTGCTGCAGCAGGGAAAGACAAGGTATCAGGGTAAGCTTGTAAGTGTTACCATAGTCAGGGTTACAAAAGATATGAGCATCGCCAGGATTTACCTGAGTATTTATCCTTCATCGTTCGCTCAGGAAATCCTGAGTGACATTCAGCTTAACACCAAAGCCATCAGGGGGGATCTGGGCAGAAGAATAGGCAAAATTGTAAGGATAATTCCTGAACTTGAGTTCTATATCGATGACAGCCTCGATTATATCCAGAATATCGATGAATTGCTGCAGAAATAAGATCTGATCAATAAAAATAAGTTTTCCCCGTTTATATAAAAATGAAACTTTGAATCTGCCACTTTTTATAGCGCTGAGGTATTTGTTTTCAAAGAAGAAGCAAAACATCATCAACATCATTTCTGCCATTTCAGTGATGGGAATTATTGTTGGCACAATGGCCCTTGTGATTGTGCTTTCTGTATTCAATGGTTTTAATACATTGATAGAAAGCATGTTCAGCCAATTTGATCCTGACATAAAAATTACAGCGCGTCAAGGAAAGATGTTTAATCCTTCCGAATTTGATTTCAGCAGGATTCAGAATCTGCCGGGTGTTGTACATTATGCTGAAGTTATTGAAGAAGTGGCACTCCTCAAGTACAACAACCAGCAGTTTGCGGGCATTGTGAAAGGGGTCCCGCCGAATTACGCCGACTACACAAACATCGATTCACTTATTGTTGACGGGGTATTTATGCTCGAGGACCAGGATACACCCTATGCACTGGTAGGGCAGGGGGTTGCATTTAACCTGGGGCTGGGACTGTCATTTGTAGATCCCATCAGGATATTTGTGCCCAGGAAAGGAGCAAGGGTGAGCCTTACACGTGCAATCAACTTCGACTATATTTTCCCCTCCGGGGTATTTGCGGTTCTTGAAGAAATTGACTCAAAATACCTTATCGTTCCCTTCAATTATGCTGCCAAGCTTTTTGAGTCGGGGGATGACATTTCAGCAGTTGAACTTGGACTTGATCCCGCAATGAATGCTTCGAGGCTTCAGCGTGAAATTCAGAACATCCTTGGCGATTCTTTCCACGTGAAAAACAAATATGAGCAGCATGACTTAATCTACAGGACCTTGCGCTCGGAAAAATGGGCAGCATATCTGATTCTTGTATTTATCCTGATTGTGGCTTCATTTAACATGCTTGGGAGCCTCTCAATGCTTATCATCGACAAAAAGGACGACCTGTTTATCCTGCGCGGTATGGGAGCCGATTCAGGGCTTATCAGACGGATTTTCCTGTATGAGGGATGGCTGATAACATTTTTTGGTGCAATACTGGGGGCACTGCTCGGCATCTTCATTTCATGGCTGCAGATCCAATACGGGTTCGTTAAACTTCCCGGTGCAGGTTCATTTATTATCTCGGCCTATCCGGTCAGAATCGTGGTTACCGACATCATTTTGATTTTAGGTATTGTTCTCGGAATAGGTTTTATTGCTTCGTGGTATCCTGTCAGGTTCATTTCACAGCGGTACATTCTTCACGAAAATCTGTAAATGAAGAATTAAATTCACACTGAACTTAATCCTGATTTTCATTATGAATTCCAGCAATATTTTGTATTAATTTGCCGGGAAATTATAAATCTAAAATACATTAGAACGTGAAAGCACTGGTGAAAAGCAAAGCAGAAAAAGGCATCTGGATGGAGGACGTACCCGTGCCCGAGGTAGGCCCCAATGATGTACTCATTAAAATAAAAAAGGCAGCCATTTGCGGGACCGATCTGCATATATACAAATGGGATGAATGGGCACAGCAAGCCATTAAAACACCTGTCATCATTGGTCACGAATATATGGGAACTGTTGTTGAAACGGGTTCAGAGGTCGACAGGGTAAAAGTAGGTGCCAGGGTAACCGTTGAAGGACATATTTCATGTGGATTTTGCCGTAACTGCAGAAGAGGCAGGCAGCACATTTGCGACCACACCATTGGTATCGGGGTGAGCCGCGATGGCGGATTTGCAGAATACATCAGTGTTCCGGCCAAGAATGTACTCCAGGTTGATGTAAGCATCCCCGATGATATCATGGCAATCATGGACCCTCTGGGGAATGCAACCCATACAGCATTATCATTTCCCATGCTTGGAGAGGATGTGCTGATAACAGGGATTGGCGGGCCTATTGGAGCCATGGCTGCCGCAATATGCCGCTTTGCAGGAGCAAGAAACGTCATAGGTACCGACCTGAGCCCTTACCGCAGGGCGCTTGCTCGTAAATTGGGTGCAACCCGTGTTATTGATCCCCTGAATGAAAGCATTAAGGAAGCCATGGAGCGGCATAGAATGGTTGGCGGATTTGATATCGGACTTGAATGTTCAGGTTCACCGGCAGCATTTAACGATATGGTGAACCATATGTATAACGGGGGAAAAATCAGTTTGCTTGGTATTTTACCAAAAAGTACACAGATTGACTGGAACAAGGTAATATTTAAAGGCTTGACACTTAAAGGAATATACGGAAGAGAAATGTATGAGACCTGGTACCAGATGGAAATGATGCTTACTTCGGGCCTCGATATTACTCCGGTCATTACGCATCGCTTCAATGCTGAGGAATATCAAAAGGCTTTTGAGATTATGGAAGAAGGGAATTGTGGAAAAATAATCCTGGAATGGAGCTGACATTTTTGAGCGTTCCACGTGAAAAATTTCCTGAACCGCTTCATTATTTATTGAATTTCAGTATGCAAACATGATATCGTTTACCGCTTCATCGGAAGCGGTAAACTTTTATATGGGCAACTGGTTTCAAAAATATATTTTTGTCTAAAATTACAAACGTGAAACACGGACTGGTAGTTAAAACAACAGGTAGCTGGTTTACTGTGGAAGGTGAAAACGGAGAGTTAATCGACTGTAAAGTCAAAGGAAATTTCCGTATCAAAGACATTAAAAGTACAAACCCTGTAGCTGTAGGCGACAGGGTGTCATTCATCCTTCATGAGGAACAGCATCAAACAGGAATTAAAACCGGGTGGATCACTTCAATAGAAGACCGGAAAAATTACATTGTGAGGCGTTCACCCAACCTTTCAAAGCAGTCGCATATTATCGCAGCCAATATCGACCAGGCAGTGCTTGTGGCTACGTTGTCAGCTCCTGTTACTACAACTACCTTCATCGACCGTTACCTTGCCTCTGCAGAAGCTTACCGCGTACCTGTACTGATTCTTTTCAATAAAACCGATTTATATGGTGCAGAAGAATCAGAACAGCTTGAAAGCCTGATTTCACTTTATGCCGGTATCGGCTATAACTGCCTTACAGCATCAGCTAAAACACTTGAAGGTATCGGTGAACTGAAAGATGCATTAAAAGGGCGCACAAACGTTATAAACGGCCACAGCGGGGTAGGGAAGTCGACCCTGATCAACATTATTGAACCAGGCCTGAATTTAAAAACCGGAGAGATTTCAGAATATCATCAGACCGGTAAGCACACAACTGCATTCTCGGCGATGTATAAGCTTTCCTTTGGGGGATATATCATTGATACCCCGGGAATTAAAGGGTTTGGAATGCTTGATATGGAGCCGTGGGAAATTTCACACTATTTCCCTGAAATTTTCAGAATTTCCAAGGATTGCCTCTACAGCAACTGTTCACATACCCACGAGCCTGGCTGTGCCGTAAAGGAAGCTTTCGACAGGGAAGAGATTGCCTACAGCCGGTATATCAGCTACCTCGGTCTGCTGGAAGGTGATGACAAGTACAGGAAGCCGTTTTAACTCATCCGGATAACTCTGTCTATTACCAGTCTTCTGCCTGTTAATCAAGGTATTATAAAAAGTTTAAAACCATTGGTTTCAACAAGTGCTGACAATTACGCCGGATAATCTTCCGGATGAAAATGGCGGTGTATAATTTCTGCTTTTGCCTTTCCAACACATTGAATCACAGCATCTTTATCAGCAAGCTTTATATTTTTCACCGATTTGAAGTGTGTCAACAGCTTTTTCGCCGTATTGTCGCCAATGCCTTTAATGCTGTGCAGCTCCGACACTGTCATTTCCTTTGATCGTTTATTCCGGTGAAACGAGATGCCAAAACGGTGAGCCTCATCCCTGATCTGCTGGATAATCTTCAGTGATTCAGAGTTTTTGTTGATATAAACAGGAATTGGATCATCAGGGAAGTAAATTTCTTCAAGCTTTTTTGCTATGCCAATAATTGATATCCTGCCCCGAAGTTCAAGCTTTTCAAGTGCAGCAACTGCCGATGACAGCTGTCCTTTCCCTCCATCAATCACGATAAGCTGGGGTAGCTGTTTCCCTTCCTCCAGTAATCTCCGGTAACGCCTGTAAACAACTTCTTCCATTGAAGCAAAATCGTTGGGGCCTTCCACTGTTTTGATGTTATAATGACGGTATTCCTTCTTCAGGGGCCTTGTGTTCCTGAATACAACACATGCTGCTACAGGATTGGTTCCCTGCAGGTTACTGTTATCAAAACATTCAATATGCACAGGCATATCAGGCAATTGCAGATCCTTTTGCATGGTCTTCAGGATACGCTCTTCCCTGAGCTTTGGATTACTAAGCACAAGCTGTTTCTCCTTTTCAAGCCTGAAGTATTTGGCATTTCGGGCCGATAATTCCAGCAGTTTCTTTTTATCGCCCCGTAAAGGTACCTTGAACGCTACATCATTAAGTTTAAGCTCCGGTACAAAAGGTACAAGGATTTCCTTTGCATTGCTGAAGATTTTCTGCCTGATGTCGGCAATCCCGGCCAGAAGAAGATCCTCTGCTGATTCATCAAGAATTTTTTGAATTTCCAGCGTATAAGTTTGAATAATTGCCCCTTTTATAACTTTTAAATAGTTGATGTAGGCAAAGCGCTCATCCTGATCGATTGCAAATACGTCAACGTCGGTAATTGTCGGAGAAACGATTGTAGACTTGCTTTGGTACCTTTTAAGGGACTCATATTTCACTTTTATTTCCTGCGCTTCTTCAAAGTTCATTGAATCGGCCATGAGTTTCATCCGTTCCTCAAGATGCTTAATGACCCCTGAGATATTGCCTTTCAGGATATCAATAATATCATTGATACCTTCATTATACCTCTCTGCACTTATCAGACCTTCACATGGCCCCTTGCAATTCCCGATATGAAATTCCAGGCATACCTTATACTTTCCGGCTTTAATGTTCTCATCGGTAAGATTATAATTGCAGGTACGAAGCTTATATTCCGATTTAAATAGCTCAAGAAGAGTTCTCACTGTATATATGGAAGTATAGGGACCGAAGTACCTGGAGCCGTCTCTTATTAGGGTCCTTGTTTGAAAAACCCTTGGAAAAGGTTCATTTTTAATGCATATCCAAGGGTAGGTTTTATCATCTTTCAGCCGGATATTGTAACGTGGCTGGTACTTTTTAATCAGGTTATTTTCAAGCAGCAGGGCATCCTGTTCCGTCTCTACAACAAGATATTTAATATCGGCAATGTTTTTAACAAGCAATGCTGTTTTACGATTGTCATGTTGTTTTGCGAAATAGGAGCTTACCCTTTTCTTTAAATGAAGTGCCTTTCCTATATAAATAATTTTGCCTTCGTCATCAAAAAACTGATATATACCAGGCTTTCCCGGCAGTACTGATATCAGGTTTTTCAAATAATCGATGCTATTATTTTGAGCGGAATATTTCACTATCTGATGAAAACAACGTTTTTATTTCGGTGCAAATTTTCAGTTTAATAGGTAACCAAAATGTGAGGATTATATTTTCTGATAATGTTTTTGTGTTCAGTTTCAATAAACGCGAGGTCACAGATAAAACTAAAGTAAATTTGCCGTATTCCCACCTTCCCAACAAGATTAAGTACTGCATGGGTAGTACCTCCCGTGGCAAGCAAATCATCATGGATTAGCAGCACATCATCCTCCGATAGTGCATCACGATGTATTTCTATAGTGTCAGTACCATATTCCAGCTGATAAGTTTCTGCAATTTTTTCTGCAGGCAGCTTACCTTTTTTCCTGACGGGGATAAAACCTGCATTCAGTGCACATGCCACAGCCCCGCCCAGAATAAATCCCCTGGATTCTATGCCCAATACTTTAGTGATCCCTTTATCACGAAATTCTTCTGCTATTTTATCTGCAACATATTTCAATGCTTCAGGTTCTTTCAGCAAGGTTGTGATATCCTTAAACCCTATACCTTTTGTAGGAAAATCGGGAACCTCCCTGATCTTACTTTTTAAATCCATACTATATTTTGGTTTTTTTGTTCCACGTGAAACATTCTTAGCGACCCAGCAAAATTAGCAAAACATTTATATCGGAAGGTGAAACCCCCGATATCCTTTTTGCCTGTCCGATTGTTTTTGGATTCAGCTTCGATAGTTTCTGTCTTCCTTCAGTGGAAATTGATTTAAGCTGAGTGTAATCAAATTTATTTTCTATAATGATATTTTCGAACTTGTCGAGCTTCCCGGCAAGTGCTTTTTCCCGGCTGATATACCCGTCGTACTTGATGGAGATTTCTGCAGCCTGTAAAATTTCGTCCCGGCGGTTCTCCGGAACCCTATTGAGAAACGAATGAAAGCGGGGTAATGCATCTTTTAACTCAAATATTGAAATCTGCGGCCTTAAAATCAGGTCATAAAGCTTTACACCTTGCCGCAATTCACTGGTTCCTTTAGTTGTAAGTAACTGATTTACAGCCGCTGGTGTAACACTAAATTGTTTTGTAAAGTGAATAATATCAGCGATTAAGACATTTTTCTGGTCAAGTAATTCCTTTCGTTCTGCAGAAGCAAGGCCCAGTTCGAATGATTTTTGGGTCAACCTGATATCCGCATTGTCCTGCCGGAGCAAAATCCTGAATTCGGCACGGCTTGTAAACATCCTGTAAGGCTCATCAACACCTTTTGTAATTAAATCATCAATCAGCACCCCTATATAGGCCTCATCCCGCTTCAGAATGAACTCCGCATCATTTGTATGACATTTCAGGTGTGCATTGATTCCGGCCATTAAACCCTGTGCAGCTGCTTCCTCATATCCGGTGGTTCCGTTAATCTGTCCTGCGAAATAAAGATTTCTTATCAGTTTGGTTTCAAGGGTGCCATTCAGCTGCGTTGGATCGAAATAATCATACTCGATGGCATATCCTGGCCTGAAAATCTTTGCATTCTCAAGACCTTTGATTTTCCTCATTGCTTTATACTGTACTTCCCAGGGCAGGGACGAAGAATATCCGTTCAGATAATATTCAATTGTTGATTCCCCTTCAGGTTCCAGGAACAGCTGGTGCATCTGCTTTTCAGCAAAAGTTACAAGCTTCGATTCAATACTCGGACAATATCTTGGGCCAGTACTTTGAATTGTACCGTCAAACATGGGAGAAAACTCAAATCCCTGCTCCAGTTCACGGTGCACTTCAGGACTTGTATAAGTAATCCAGCACGACCGCTGTTTTAGTTCTGATTTTGTCCCGGGCAGATAGCTAAACTTGTAATGACCCTCATCACCCTTCTGTTCCGTTAATTCCGAGAAATCAATTGTTCTTCCGTCTATCCTGACAGGTGTACCTGTTTTTAACCTTCCGGTTTTAAATCCTGCATCAAGCAGTTGTTCTGATATATGATAGGAAGCGGCTTCCCCGATACGTCCCCCTCTCATCTGTGAAGATCCGACATGAATCAGACCGTTGAGAAAAGTACCATTTGTAAGAATGACAGTGTTTGAAAGGAAATCTACACCAATTTTAGTTCTTACCCCCTTTACCTGGTTATCCTCTATTATAAGTGAGACAACAGCATCCTGCCACAAATCGAGGTTTGATGTTGATTCAAGCACCGACCTCCATAGTTCCGTAAATCTCATGCGGTCATTCTGGGCCCTGGGGCTCCACATGGCAGGTCCTTTTGAAAGATTCAGCATACGGAACTGAATTGTAGTCTTATCTGAAATAATGCCTGAAAAGCCTCCCAATGCATCAATTTCACGTACTATCTGTCCCTTGGCAATACCACCCATCGCAGGATTACACGACATCTGGGCGTATTTGGTCATATCCATTGTTATCAGCAATGTTTTTGAGCCAAGATTGGCGGCAGCAGCAGCAGCTTCACAACCTGCATGTCCGCCTCCAACAACTATTACATCATATCTTGAAATCATACCTGTTCCCTATCAAAATCTATTCCTTTAAGATAAAACTCTTCCTTCCCGCGCATCATCAGCTCCTCGGCATCAGTTTTATCCTTATACCCCGCAAGATGAAGGATTCCATGGAAAATTACCCTGTACAATTCCCTCATAAAAGGTACACCCAATTCATCGGAATTCTCCTTCACCCTGTCGATACTTATAAAAAGATCACCAGAGATAATCTCTCCTTCACAGTAGTCAAAGGTAATAATGTCGGTATAATAATCGTGCTGAAGATATTCCCTGTTCATGTTTAACAGCCAGGAATCACTGCAGAATATTACCGATATCTCTCCCTTTCTTTTCTGTTCATTTTTAATCAGCCGGCTGATATGCCTTCTGAGCGGCTCCCTTTTTAGTTTAAATGGTTTTATATCTTCAAAAAAGAAGCCTGGCTGAGTCAATGCAATTCAATTTTAAATTTAACACAATTACCTTTATCTTTGAACATTAGTTCATTACTTAATGATCGTATTATAAATATTCCCCTCCCTCTTTCATTCCTTATATTTTCATCCGAAGTAGGATCAGATATCTCTTTATAATCAAAACCCTCTCCCTCATCTTTTACCTCCACTATCAGATCGTTTTCATAACAGTTCACAAATACATTCACATACTTCCCCTGATGATGCCTGTTTCCATGTTCTATTGAATTGATTACAGCTTCTGAAACACACAAAAGAACTTTATTAAACGATTCTTCAGGAAATTGCATTCTGTCGAAAATTCTCCTCAGAAAATCTTCAACTTTCTGCATTTCATCTTCATTCGATTCGATTGTAAGTATATCGGAATAGCTATTCATTTTGAATGTTATTCATGTATTGCTTGTACTTGTTATTATAAAAATTACTTAACCGGTGAGAATTCCTGTTCAAGAATTCAAGACTTGAATTATTCTTCTCAAGAAACTCAAAAAACTGTACGGGATTACTATAAAAATCTTCAGCACTGCGGCTCTCACGCTCTTCTTCAAACTCACGTTCAAGCTCAGCTTTTTCAGCATCGAGTAACCGTGTATTGATGAGGTTCTGCCGCACAATCATGTCAGTGTTTATGTTTCTGTTCAGCAATTGCCTTCTGTTCTGTTCAATAATCTCATCAATTTCCTGAAGTGCCTTCCTGGTTTCGTTACCGATACCTCCTCCATTCATGATTTCCCTGAGCATCTGCTGCATCATTTCATGCTGAATCAGTGATTGCCCCAGATTCTTTCCCATGTTTTGCTGATCGCCCTTTTTCATCTGATCGATCATCTGCTGCAACTGCTGTTTTATATTCTCCGACTGTTCCTTCAGGAGATTCATGCCGGGTTTACCCTGGCCCGGCTGATCACCTGGTTCGCCACCAGGCTGGGCATTGGCCATCTGTTGCTCAAGATTTTCAAGCGCTTCATTCAGCAGCAATGCCAGGTTATTCATGGCAGTCATAGCATATTGCTGGCTCATGCGGGCATTTGGAAATAAACCTTCTCCCATCTGATCGATTGCCTTATCCAGATTCATCTCCATTCCCAGTACTTCATTATTGACCATGCTGTTTATCTGGGGAGTCCTTCTGGCAAGGGCATACAGTGAATCTTTTACAATCCTGCTCTGATCCTTTATGCGCTTCTGTTGCCGGTTGATAGTATTCAGGCGGGGATCAACCGATTGAATTCCCGATAGATTTGTTAATATGTCCTCCTGCTCAAATGAAAGATAGACAAGATTACTCAGTATCTGCCGCAGGTTGGAAAGGTTCTCCATGTTTTGTTCCATGTTGTTTGAATTCAGCATTTGCTGCATGGCAAAAGCAGTATTCCGCATTTTCTCTGAAGTCTCTTTCATGCCTGATCCGGCCTTCCTTCTGTTCTGCTTTTGTATGTCCTGACGGTTCTCTTCCATACTGTTCTCTATATCGCGGAGTTCTTCTTCAAAATCATCAAAATTTAATGGCTTTTCCAGATTGTCATTCATCTGAAGAGCATCATTCAACTGATTGCGTAATTGCTCCATTTCCTTCTGATGCTGTTCCAATTTATTATCAACATCGGTCAGATTCTTGCTATCGCTTAACTCCTCAGCCATCTTTTCCTCTTCAGCTGCCATCCTGTTCAGATTATCGATAACCTGCTGCATATTCTGCTCTACTTTCATTTTCCGCAACATCTCAAGGTTCCTGTCAAGCTGTTTCTGCAGATCATCATAGGTAAAATTCATCATTTCAGTTAACTGATTCAGCTTTTTACTGTCAAATTCCTGTGCCAGCTTCTGAAATTCCTCCAGTAGTTTCCTGAGTTCATCAGTAAACACCTCATCAAGCAACTGTTCTATTTGCTTCTGCTTTTCTACTATCTGTTCATTTTGCTCATTGAATGAATTTGAAAAGTTATTCAGCTTCTCATTATCATTTTTTATACGATTATAAAGCTGTTCCAATTGATTCTGCTTCGAAAGTATCTGATTGACCATTTGTGACTTCTCCCAGTCGGAAACACTTGTATCCATATTTTTCAGCCGCAGATTCTGAAGATCCTGCTTTATCTCACCAGCCAGTTTTTCACTTTGATAAAGCATTTCCTCAAGCTTTTCAAACTGTTCTTTCTCACTCGCAGCGATTTCTTCCTTATTGGGTATATGAAAAACGAAGTGGTCAGATGTAGTTGTTTTATAACGGTTGATAACATCGTTATCAGTCACTGAAAAGTAATAGGAAACAGATTCCCCACTGGTTTCCAAATCAGCAAAATCAAAGCTGAAGTAAAACTCCTGGTCTGTCATATTTTTGACAAATGGAATGGCAATAGATGAATCCTGCTGTTGGATATTGTAATGAAATCTGAGGGCGGTGAATCCATAATCGTCGCCAATAAAACCCTTAAAGAAGAAGCGGGTCATCTTTAATGTATCCTGCATCCTGATAACTTTAATCTCCGGATAAAAATCAGGAATTACATCAACCGAATAGGAGAGGGCCAAATCAGCTTCAGTCATTTCATTCTTTATATACACATGATATCCTGTTGATTTCAGAAACTGCCGTTTAATATTATATGCAGTACCTTCCCTTTCGGCCCCGATAAAGACTGAATCTGCCAGACGAAAATACAGCGTATCAATATCAATACCACTGAAACTCCATGCAATTTCACTCCCATTGGGAACCTGCAGATCCCCGGTATTTTCAAATTTTTGAGATGGTATTCCTGTATATGCGGGAGGAACTGTAATAACTTCAAAATGGTTTATGCCCGGTTTTGGAAGCAGTTGAAGAAAATAACCATCTGACCGGTGCTTCAAATCAGTAAAATGAAAATTAACAGGATTCACAACCGATGCAATTTCAAATTCGAAATTGCCAGGGCCAGTACTTTTCATCAGGTAATTATTGCCTTCAATATTAATATAGGCAACCTGTGGCAATTCACTGCCCCGGGCTTCCATCATTATTTTAAAAGCATCACCTTTGGTTACCTTTAAATCGTCATTTACCAGGTGGTATGTAAAAGGAGAAGGTTTTATAAACTGTGTATTGTAATGCATAATACGCTGAGGGGCAGTAAGAAATACTGATTTATCAACTAAAAAAATCCCTGCAGTAATGATAAGGCTTAACGAAAAATACAGTAATACAATCCTTAAATTCTTATATTGTACTGCCTGGCTGAAATCAAATACACCAAGTTCTCCGATTTTCTGATCTATACTGGCCAGCAGAATTTCCTGCGAGCTGCCCGAATCATTCATATCGTGGAGTTCAAGCACATTGACCAGCTTATCCTTGATTTCGGAAAAATGTTTCCTTATAACAGCAGCACTTGTCTTTGCATCAATCGGACGCAGTACATGCAGCAGCTTAAGAAAGGGAACAAAAATAAACTGGATAGCAAGCAGTACAGCAAAAATCAGGAAACCGAAGAACAGAAGTTTTCGTGCATCTGATGAAAGATACACAAAATACTCAACCAGTGAAAAAACTGTAAATAAAGCAATTAATATAAATAAGGTGAGCAGGGTACCCTTCAGCAACCTGAAAATATAGTACTTGAACCTGAACTGATTAAGCTTATTAACAAGTATGTTGAAATTATTTGTCATTCTGTACTATTTTCTTTTTCCTCAATCTGTTATAACAACTGTGTGTTGTTAGTAAATGTTTTTATAACAGTTGAAAAAACAAAAATAATCTTTTGCATCAATATTTTGATTTTAGAGGTTTTCATGATCATAATAAAATCCCTGAATTCTCAAAAAATTTAATTACAAAAGTTCATTGAAACTATTCACAGGTTTTTAACTTGTTGAAAATTGAAAAAGATTCATCTTAGAGTTATAAACACATGTTAACAAAAATAATTATGCTTCTGAATTTTAATTATTTATTGAAAACATTGATGTTTGTATTTTGGTAGATTTGCAGTGGAAGCTATTTTTACAAATTCTTAAAAAATGAAATGAACCGAAATAAACAGCCTTTTATTAAAAGCATTTATTTTAAATTTATAGATCAAAAATATTAATAATAGAGAATTGAAAATCTTATTTGTTGAAGACAATATATTAAATCAGAAGGTAGTCACCTTTCATCTTCGGAAATACAATTTCGATGTGGTATGTGTTACCAATTGGCGCGATGCCATGGAGGAAGTTAAAAATTCGCCTCCTGATCTGATTTTAATGGATATCATGCTGCCCGAGAAAAATGGTTTCGAAATAACTGCCGATATCAGGGATTATGAAAGGAATTCGGGCAAAAGGAATGGGATACCTATTATTGCATTGACTGCCAACACGCTCGATAATGATAAGGACAAATGCATACAGGCAGGGATGAACGATTATCTGCCAAAGCCTTTTTCGCCCGATGAATTATATAATATCATTGAACTGTATATAGAAAAAGTGAATGAGTGAAGATATTGATATAAGAGGGAATAATTACCCCGATACTGATAAGGAACTCGATAATAAACTCCGGCCTCTCCGTTTTGGTGATTTCAGCGGGCAGAAACAGATTGTTGATAACCTTGAAGTGTTTGTAAAGGCTGCCTCAATGCGTGGTGAAGCTTTGGATCATGTATTGCTGCATGGTCCTCCGGGACTGGGAAAAACTACCCTGTCGCACATTATAGCCAATGAAATGGGTGTTGGCATTAAAATAACATCAGGGCCTGTGCTTGATAAACCTGGTGACCTTGCAGGGTTATTAACAAACCTTGATGAAAGGGATGTCCTGTTTATCGATGAAATCCACCGGCTTTCCCCCATTGTGGAAGAGTACCTGTATTCAGCCATGGAAGATTTCAGGATTGATATCATGATAGACAAGGGACCGAGTGCGCGTTCCATTCAGCTGGAGCTGAATCCCTTTACCCTGATAGGTGCCACAACGCGTTCAGGTTTGCTCACCTCACCTTTGCGCGCAAGGTTTGGTATCAATTCTCACCTTGAATATTATGACAGCGCTGTGTTGACTACAATAGTCAAACGCTCGGCAAGGATTCTCGATGTTGTAATCAGTGATGTTGCAGCAGCTGAAATAGCCGGAAGGAGCAGGGGGACTCCCCGCATTGTGAATTCATTGCTACGCCGGGTAAGGGATTTTGCACAGGTGAAGGGCGATGGAAAAATTGATATCGAAATCACAAAGATGTCATTGAAGGCAATGAATATCGATCAGCACGGGCTCGATGAAATGGATAACCGGATTTTACTGTGTATCATTGACAAATTTAAAGGAGGACCTGTCGGTATTTCAACAATAGCCACTGCAGTGGGTGAAGATCCGGGTACAATTGAAGAAGTATATGAGCCATTCCTTATCAAGGAAGGATTCATAAAACGTACCCCCCGCGGCAGGGAAGCAACAGCGGGTGCCTATAAACATCTGGGAAGAATTAATTACAGGGAAAACCCCGGTTCACCAACCTTATTTTGATTCAATAAGTTTGATTTCAAATATTCTGGGCCACCATTTGCCTGTTACAAACATCCTGTCGTTTTTATGGTCGTAGGCAATGCCGTTCAGGTAATCAACTGTATCAGCAGGATTTTTATACATGTTTAATATGCCTGTCAGATTGATTTCTGAAAGTACCTTTCCGGTTTCGGGCTCAATCTGTACGATGATATTGGTGGTATATACATTGGCATAAATTGTTTTATTGATATACTCCAGTTCATTGATGTAATTGACAATTCCTGCACGGTTGGCAACCTGCACCTTCTTTACCTCCGAAAAGTCGGAGGGATCAAGCCATATCAGCTCATGGGTGCCATTGCTCATTATCAGATGCCGGCCGTCATTTGTAAGGCCCCATCCTTCTTTTGAACGGTACTGAAAACTATCGGCCACTGAGAAATCGTGAAGGTTATAAACAAATCCTTTTTGTGCACGGTATGTAAGCTGATAAATTTTATCATTTAAAATGGTAATCCCTTCACCAAAATATTTATCACTCAGTTTATGTTCCCTTACAACCTTGCCTGTCTTCAGGTTATACTTATACAACCCTGAAGAACCGTATTCACCTGTACCTTCATACATATACCCGTCATGGTATTCCAGTCCCTGGGTATAATAACCTGTATTGTGGGGGTAATCGGCAACAGTACTGTAGGTATACCTCTTTGGAGAGATATCCGACAAGACATTGATTGAAGTTTGCCGGGTGTTGCTCACATCATCGGTTTTGGTAGCTGTAACACTGAAGGTATGGGTTCCTATTTCATCAAGTTTGATGTTATCAACAGTGAAATCAAGTTCATCGGTTTCATGAATCAGCTGACCCTTGAAATAAAGCCTGATATTGTCTATCTTGCCATTTCTTAACCGGGTTTGTACCCTTACAGAAATTATATTGCCATACATATAATTTTGTGCGGCTGGTAAAATGGTAATTGCACTTACCGGCTGGCGCGATCGTTTATCCTGGCTTGAACAGGAAAGAAGAAAACCAAATATACCCAAAATAAGAAACAGCAGAAAAAATGTTTTTTTATTCATTAAAGAAAAATTTTCAGATTAAACCCCTTCATCAGGCTAAAGTTTAAAGCACTAAAATTAAATAAATATATGAAGTAAAGCAATTGGTGGGAACAGATACAAATCAATACTATATTTGCCTGAAAATTTACCGTATTGAATCCGTTTAAGAAACTGGCAGGGGATACAGCCATTTATGGAATGAGCAGCATATTGGGCCGTTTTCTGAATTGGGCTCTTGCTCCTTATTATTCATTCATTTTTGCAACCGAACAATTTGCTGTTGTAACGAATCTATATGCCTATGTAGCATTTTTTCTTGTATTCCTTACCTACGGAATGGAAACAGCATATTTTCGTTTTGCATCAAAAAGCACCGACCGTGAAGCTGTTTATTCCACCAGCCTTATTTCACTGTTTTTTACATCGCTTTCATTTGTATTGCTTGCAGTAACTTTTAGCGGGCCTGTAGCTTCACTGATTGGGTATCCTGATTATCCCCAGTATATAGTATGGCTTTCAATCATATTAAGTCTTGATGCATTTACTGCAATTCCCTTTGCCAGGCTGAGGCTCAATAACAGGCCTGTGAAATTTGCAACCATAAAACTCATCAACATTGCCTTCAATATTGCCTTCAACATCTTTTTCCTGACTATCAGTCCACGTATCTATGAATCTAACCCTGAATCGTTTATAAAGTATATTTATACTCCGGGAATAGGTGTGGGATATGTGTTTATATCAAACTTACTGGCATCAGCCATCACACTTGTTTTATTGCTTCCCGAAATATTCAGGATAAAGTTTGTTTTCGACAAGGCTTTGCTCAGGCAGATGTTAAGCTATGCCTTTCCTATTCTGGTTGTAGGACTTGCCGGAATGGTCGATCAGAATATCGATAAAATACTTATCCCTTTTCTTATTCCGGAAAATCAAAATCCGATGCACCAGCTGGGGGTTTATGGTGCCAACTATAAACTTGCCGTTCTGATGAATATGTTCATTCAGGCATTCCGGTACGCTTTTGAGCCTTTCTTTTTTTCACGTGAAACATCAAAGGATGATCCTGCGGTTTATGCAACGGTTATGAAGTATTTTGTCATATTCGGATTGTTTATCTTTCTGGGGATGTCATTGTTTATCGATGTCATTAAATTTATTATCAGTAGTGAATACCATGAAGGGTTAAAGGTTGTGCCGCTGGTGCTGATGGCAAACCTGTTCTTTGGTATCTACTTTGCCCTGTCATTATGGTACAAACTGCTCGACATGACCCGTTACGGTGCATATATTGCCATAACCGGTGCTGCATTCTCCCTTGGCCTGAATTTTATGCTCATCCCGGTATGGGGCTATATGGGATCAGCAGTTGCAGTACTGATCAGCTATTTTATAATGATGGTTGTATCATACAGGCTTGGGCAAAAGTATTATCCGATTCCATATGATTTGACAAGAATAGGCACCTACTTTCTGATTACCATTTGCATATTTGCAATATCCTTACTGACATCGCAGTTGAATGCCCTAATCATGTATCCTTTGCACCTGATTCTGCTGCTGTTTTTCATCATGGCGGTTTATCAACTCGATAAAAAGCAAATTAACAGGTTATTGATGCGAAAAAAAGACATTTAAATGAAATAAATATCAAAAAGTATTATTTTTGCCGGAATGAAAGAACTGAAAAAAAAGACCATAGCTGTTGCCAGTGATCATGCAGGTTTCGAAAAAAAACAACTGATTATCCGATTCTTTGAAGAAAATGGAATTCCATATAAGGATTTTGGATGTTTCTCAAACGAAAGCTGCGACTATCCCGATTATGCCCATGCCATTGCAAAAGCCATAGAATCAGGACAATATGAAAACGGTATTACCTTTTGCGGCAGTGGGCAGGGAATCAGTATTACGGCAAACAAGTATCAGCACGTAAGATCGGGTTTATGCTGGAATCCTGAAATAGCAGTTCTTGCAAAAGAGCATAATAATGCCAACATATGTGCCATTCCTGCACGCTTTGTAACGGATGAGGAGGCAGTTGCAATTGTAAAGGCATATCTGGAAGCAGTTTTTCAGGGAGGCAGGCATGCTGTCAGAGTGGCCAAAATACCTGTTGTTTAGCTGGGTGTAATCATCAACATTAAAGAAATCATAAAAATAATTGATATGCTGTCCAATACTTGTAAATATGCTGTAAGGGCCCTTATCTATCTGGGCAAGTTTTCTCATGAAGATAAGATGATTGGCATTAAAAAGATTTCGGAAGACTTAAACCTGTCATCCCCATTTCTTGGTAAAATTCTTCAAAACCTTGTGAAACAGAAACTGCTTGTATCAACAAAGGGTCCGAATGGTGGTTTTGCGCTGGCAAAAACAGCTGCTGATATCACCTTGTGGGACATTGTTACTAAAATTGACGGGGAAGAGTTTTTCACCAACTGCCTTATAAGGCTTGAGCCTTGCAAAACTCATGATGAATCAAAACCACTGTGCCCCGTACATGCCCAATATGACAAACTGAGAACTGAAATTGCAGAATTTTATCAGGGGACAACACTTGAAATTGTTGGAAAGGATATTCAGAAGTATGAGGATTTAATGAAGTTGTAGTTTGTCAAGATTAGTTCTTCATAAATACTTTTCCCATTTTCTGCCTGAAATAAGAATCTGGAAAAAGACTACCGATGCAAGAACCCCTGCTGTATTTGCAACAAAATCATAAAAATTGCTGCTCCTTGATGGCGAAATGACCTGCTGGGTTGTTTCAAGTATTGCCGACAGCAGGATTGCAAGAAATGGTGCAAACAGCAGGTGATTCTTATTAAGCCTTTTAAAGGGCATAAAAAGTAAAAGGCAGAAAACAAAAAATAACCCGGCATGGACCATCTTGTCGAAATAGGGTATAACAATAAATGGCTTTTTTGGTATGCTGGAGCTTGGAATAAATAATCCATAGCACATGATGGTAAGCCAGATAATGGGTTTTAAAAAGATTTTCAGCAGCATACAGTCGGTAATTATATTTTCAGCAAAGTAACGAAAAATCAGTGGCAGGTATCTACATTCATATTCCTTTTTGCCGGCAGAAGTGTTACTACTGCGATTTTTATAAAACGGTAAACAACAGTCGTATGGGAATGTTCCTTGGCGCACTCCGGCAGGAAGCTGTTTCAAGAAAAGAATATCTGTCGGGCGAAACTATAGGAACTGTCTATTTTGGTGGAGGTACACCTTCTGTGTTGAATGAAAGAGAACTGGCAGGCCTGCTGGAATTCCTTTCGATTCATTTCAATATAGAAACCGGGGCAGAATTTACCTTTGAAGCCAATCCTGATGATTTGACCCCGGATTATCTGCATTCGCTGCGGAATTCAGGTATCAACAGGCTGAGCATTGGTACACAGTCGTTCTACGATGTTCATCTCAGGAAAATGAACCGGCGGCATGATTCATCTCAGGCAGTCAGGTCAGTGGTTGATGCATATGAAGCTGGTTTCACCAATATCAGCACCGACCTGATATACGGCCTGCCGGGGCTTACACCAGATCAATGGCGGGATAGTCTCAGGAAAATGTTCAGTCTGCCGGTTACACACCTGTCGGCATACCACCTTACTTACCATGAAGGAACTGCTTTTCATACCTGGTTAAAAAAAGGGACACTCAAAGAGCTTTCGGAAACCGAAAGTGTTGACCAGTTCAACATCCTGCTCGATGAAACGACGCAGGCAGGGTTTGAGCAATATGAAATTTCAAATTTTGCGCGCAGCAACATCTACTCCAGGCACAACATGTCGTACTGGACGGGAGTAAAATACCTTGGCCTGGGTCCTTCAGCGCATTCCTTCAACGGCAGTTCCCGGCAATGGAATATTGCACATCTCGATGCCTGGATCAGGGCGCTTGACACTGGTGGCAGGTTTTATGAAGAAGAACAGCTTTCGGAAAAGGAACATTTCAATGAGTATATTCTTACCCGAATCCGCACAAAATGGGGAATATCGATGGCGGAAACCGAACGCAGGTTTGGCCATGAAACAGCCCTTTTCTTTAAAACTGAGGCTGAAAAACATGTTGTTGCCGGCCGGATGACAGAAACGAACGGCATATATACGCTAACCCGCCAGGGCCTTTTTGTATCTGACGACCTGATGGCAGGTTTTATGATTGTCTGATTGATAGCTCCTTTGCCTTTGATTAAATATTGTTAATCTGCATAAGGTCTGTTCTAAAAGTTCTATCTTAGCGGCTCTTAATATTTTATGATGTTTGTAAAGATTGTTAACAAGTCGGATAACCCGCTGCCGCATTACAGTACGTCAATGTCGGCAGGCATGGATTTGAGGGCAAACCTCCCGGAACCGGTTGTTCTGAAACCATTGGAAAGAAAACTGATCCCCACAGGACTTTATGTTGAGCTGCCGAAGGGATTTGAAGCCCAAATCAGGCCGCGGAGCGGTCTTGCACTCAATAAGGGAATTACAGTGCTCAATACCCCGGGTACGATTGATGCTGATTACCGGGGTGAAATAAGGGTCATTCTGATTAATCTTTCAAATGAAGATTTTGTTATTGAGAACGGCGAAAGAATCTGCCAGATGGTCATTGCAGCACATGAAACCGTGGAATGGAATTTGGTAGAGGAACTGAATTCCACACAAAGGGGAGCAGGTGGCTTTGGCCACACCGGAAAAAATTGAAAGAATGAAGAACAATATAAGAAGATGGTTATTTGCAACCCTGTTGCCTGGGTTCATATTTGCCTGCACAGGTACTAAAACTGTTGCGCAGGTTGAAACCATACCCGAGGTAATAGTTGATGAAAAGGAACTGAAGCTTGAGGAACAGAAACAGATGGAGTTCCAGTACATGTTTGTTGAAGCACTGAGGGAGAAAGCACTCGGCAATCCCCAGAAAGCCATTCAGTATTTGTCGGGGTGTCTTGAAATTGACCCGAACTCAGCAGCTGCGATGTATGAACTTGCAACAATTCATGCCGAAAACAACGACCTCACAAGCGCTGCACTGTTGCTTGAAAAAGCACTGTCGGTAAGTCCCGGAAACAAATGGTACAACATGATGCTTGCCCAGGTTTACCAGCAAACCCGAAGGTTCAATGATGCGGCTGCCATATACGATAAACTGCTTCAGAAGGAACCTGAAAACCTTGAGTTTCTCTACATGAAGGCTGCCCTGCTGTCGACTACCGGAAAGGTGGATGAAGCCATCGATGCATTAAACAAACTGGAAGCAAAGGTAGGGATCAATGAGCAGATTACCCTCGAAAAGCAGCAGTTATACCTTCAGGATGGCAAAGTTGAAAAAGCTTTTCATGAAATTGAGAGGTTGATTGAGTTCAATCCTGAGGAGCCAAAATATTACGGACTGCTGGCCGATTTATATCAAAATACAGGTGATACAACCAATGCCCTGAAATATTACCGTAAAATACAGGAACTTGACCCCAATAATGGATTTGTATTTTTTTCCCTTGCCAATTTTTATCTGCAGGCTGGTGATCCTGAAAGGGCATTTGAGGAAACCAAAAAGGGATTCCTGAGCCAGGAGGTCGATATACAGACAAAGCTGCAGCTATACCTGATGCTGACAGCAAATCCTGCCCAGCCATCACTTACCCCTGCCCAGGAGGAAGAACTTGTAAACCTTCTTACGGAGGCCCACCCCGATGATTACATGGTTTATACCGTGAGGGCCGAAAGCCTGTTAAAGCAGGGTAAACTCGCAGAGGCACGTACCGAAATCCTGAATGCCCTTGAAATTGAGCCGAATGATTATATGCTCTGGGAAAGGGTATTGTTTATCGATAACGATTTGCAGGAATGGGATAACCTTCGCAGCCACAGTTCCAAAGCCATGGAACTTTTCCCAAATCAGCCCCAGGTGTATTTTCTGAATGCCATTGCAAATGTGCAGCTTGAAAAATACGGTGATGCTATTGCCATAACCGATGAAGGGTTGATGTATGTGGTCGACAACAAGCGTATGGAAGGCCAGTTCCTGATGCTCAAGGGCGAATCGCTGTACAAGATGGGCAAAGTTCAGCAGGCCTTCGAAATATTCGATAAATCCATTGCACTCGATCCCGATAACTACATCGCACTTAATAACTATGCATATTACCTGTCTTTGACAGGAAAAGATCTTGATAAAGCCGAAAGGATGAGTGGAAAAGTAATTGAACGGTTTCCCGACAACTCAACCTACCTCGATACCTATGCCTGGGTGCTGTTTAAAAAGGGCGAATACAAACTTGCGAGGTTTTATATGGAATCGGCACTGAAGTATGGGGGCAATGAAAATTCTACACTGCTCGAGCACTACGGCGACATCCTGTTTAAACTGCAGCAGGCCGATGAGGCCTTAAAGTACTGGCAGAAGGCGAAGGAACTGGGTGAGTATTCAGAGGTACTTGAGCGAAAGATCAGCGAACGAAAATATCTGGAGGAATAAGTTATCATGATGGGAATCCGTAAAAAATACACTTATCAGTTACTTTCTTTGATTATCCTGGTCGTTGTTGCATCATCATGCCGTACCGCCAGGGAAATGCCTGCTGAACGTGTCAGGCCTGTCTCAGCCGAGAAGCTTTTCAGACAGGTTGAACAGCATGCATTCGATTTTAATGATCTGACTGTGCGCAGAATCAATGTACAATATGCTGATGATGAAAGCCGGACAAGTTTCCGCGCCAGCCTCCGGGCTACTAAGGATGAAAAAATCCTGGCTTCTTTCAGCAAACTCAACATCCCGGTGGGAAGAGTTCTTCTTACCCCCGGAAATGTTACCTACGTTAACTTCATCGATCGGAGTTATTTTGAAGGTGATTACTCCTACCTGTCGGATATGCTGAATTTCAATATCAGTTTCGATATGGTGCAGGCAATTATATCAAATCCGGTGAAAAACCGTAATTTGCCCGAAAGCATTCTCAGGCAGTATGAAACGAAGGTTGAGAACGGGAAATATGTGCTGCATTATACCGGAAGGGCAAACATTTACAGGCCTGAACGAAGCAGGTATACCATCAGAAATGACCGGAATTACAATTCAGCCGGCCACGACAATATGGTGCTCCGGAAAATTGTTGTTGATCCGCGTACTTATGTGCTTGAACGGATTGAAATGGATGATGTATCATCCGACAGAAAACTTGAAGTTCAGTTCAGCGATTTTGTAAAGGTTGATAATTACGATTATCCCGGAGAAATTGATATCCGTATGATGAATGATGATGAGGTTACCTCGCTGAATATCAAGATGCGCGGCTTTTCAACAGAAAAGGTTGATTCACTTGAACTGGCTATCCCCGACAGGTACCAGCGTATCAGAGGGAAACGTTGAATAAGGTTTTATAATACAGAAGAATAACTTAATCAGGGGTGAACAGGCTAATTAACTTCAGACAGGAAAAATCCCATTCTTTAATCCCGATGAATATGCAGGCAGGCATATGTGTTATCTTTTTGTTGCTGTGCCCGGTCTTTCTGAAGGCACAGTCAATTTCCGATTTACAGAAAAAGAAACAAAATGCTGCCCGTGAAATTGAGCTCACTACAAAACTTCTTGGCCAGGTTCAGCAGCAGGAAAAAGCCTCGCTCAACCGGCTGCAGCTTATCAACAACAACATTACCCAAAGGAATGAGCTGATAAGCGGATTGAACTCAGAGGTGAAGCTTTACCAGGATCTTATCAGCGATAACAGGCTTGTGATTGAAATCCTGAGCAGTGATCTTGAGAAAATGAAATCGGAATATGCACAGCTCATCAGGACAGTGTATATCAGCAAAAGCTCGGGAAGCCCGCTTTTGTTTCTTTTATCGGCCGAGAATTTCAACCAGGCCTACCGCAGAATGCTGTATATGCGGAGGTACACAGCCATGAGGAACACCCAGCTTGAGGCTATGCAGGCGGTACAGTCGCTTCTGAATGAAAAGGTGGCCCAGCTCGAACAGCATATGCAAACCCGCAGGCAGCTGCTGGGTGAGTCACAGGCAGAGGCACAGAAACTTCAGCAGGAAAAGACCAGGCAAAACCAGGAAGTGCAGAAACTTAAAACACAGCAACGCGATTTACGTCAGAAAATCGAGCAGCAGCGTCGCATTGAACAGCAGCTTGAACGTGAAATTCAAAAGGTTATTGAAGAGGAAGCCCGTAAAAACAGGCAGGCCGGTGCTCCTGCATTTTCTCTCACTCCCGAACAGAAACTCACGGGAACAAATTTTGAACAGAATAAACAGCGGCTGCCCTGGCCCGTGGAACGTGGTGTGATTACTGAAAAATTCGGCATCCACCGCCATGCTGTACTTCAAAACGTGCAGGTACGCAGCAACGGCATCAGCATTGCCACTGAAACCGGTGCAAAGGCACGGGCAGTGTTCAATGGTGAAGTCACCCGGGTGTTCGGGATAACAGGCGGTAATTCAGCAGTCATTATCAGGCATGGCAATTACCTGAGCGTTTACTCCAACCTGCGGGAGGTTACAGTAAAATCGGGCGATAAAGTGTCTACCCGGCAAAATATCGGTACCATTTTTACCGACCCCGATGATGGCAAAACAATCCTGAAATTCCAGATCTGGAAAGAAAGCCAGAAACTGAATCCTGAAGAATGGCTGGGTAAATAAAACTGTGTCAGCGAACACTTTGCCGGCAGGAGTTAGCCTGACAAACTGAATTTTTGACTATATTTGATAAAAGAATAACTGAACTAAATCAATTTCCTGCATGCCGGTTGAAGTATCCTTTCATCCTCCTCCCAAAAATCTGGAATGGCTTGTTAAACAATTTCAGGTAATCTGGTTTGACGGGAAAAATGAAATACTCGATAAATTTATACCCCGCCATGACATTTCACTTGTATTTCATTTCAATGCTCCGCCGTTTATGCTGAAACCTGCTGAAGGCCTCCTGCCGGCATATTTTATAGCCCCTGTTGTTACCCGGGCAAACCTCATGCGCATCAGCAAAAAAAATGAAACTTTTATAGTTACCTGTAATCCTACGGTATTCTCACGCATTTCCGGTATCAGTTTGGCTCCGGGGCCCCTCATGTATATTCCCTTGCCTGCAGTTCCATTCAGCAGGCTCTGGGGTGATCTGGGCCGTCTGAAACATGTGGAAGAGAAAATAACCTGTGTCGGAAACTTTATGCGCTCCATCTTTCCCGGTACTTATACTCCTGATGAAGTGGATATGTTTTATGATAAGATTGTGAATGAGTGGTTTCATTTACCTGTAGCAGAAGTTGCCAAAAGACTTTCAGTATGTGAACGCACCCTCCAGCGGCATTTTAAATCACGGGTAGGGGTATGTCCCAAAACCCTCGCACGTATCGTTCGTTTCAATTACCTGTGGAACAGGATTCAAAATGCAGGGCCTGTTGATTATCAGAATGTTGTTTTTGAAGGCAATTATTTCGATCAGACTCATTTTATCAAAGATTTCAAAAACATCACCGATGAAACACCCGGACGATTTTTCATGCGTGACCTGAGTCATGTGAAAATTCTTTCAGGCAAAAACATCTGATGTCCAGTGATTTAAACTGTCGCTTTTTTACTATCAGATATAATGAAAATACAGTTGCTTTAGGTTCCAAAACCTGAAAAAAATGTATATACCATGAAAATTATTGCCTGTATATCCGTAGCATGTATTCTGCTGGTCATGAGTTCTTTGAATGAAGGCTATGCCCAGGTTATCAATCCTGGAAGGGTATTAAAAAACCAAAGTACCAACAGGGCCAATTCTAAAGTTGAAGAAGGAATTGATGCCGGATTCAATAAAATTGAAGAAGGAGTAGGGGGGTTGTTAAAAAAGAAAAAGCAGAATGAAAATGAAACAGCCGGGCCCGATAACCAGGCTGAAGATGAGCATGGTGAAAATGAACAGGAAGCCGGGCCTTCTGCCACCCCACAGAACCAGCAGCCCAAACTGGTAAGTACCACCCAATATGACTTTGTACCGGGAGACAAGGTGCTTTATTATGAAGATTTTTCACAGGATGCCATCGGTGATTTCCCGGCCTTGTGGACTTCCAACGGCGGAGGTGAGGTGAAAACCGTGAACATAGCCCCCGGCAACTGGTTGCACATGAACGGCGAAAATGCTGTATATTGTTATATACACCAACTTGAATTTCCTGAAAACTTTATCATTGAGTTTGATATAATTCCTGATGATGAGTATTCTTATGGTATGCAATTTTCACTGTATAAAGATTACCCTGATAATGCAAAGGAACTGAATGATGAACTATATCCCGGGGAGGGCGGCCTCCATATACGGTTGAAAAAAAATGGCTGGGAAACCAGGGGATACCGGAATGAAAGCGGATTCGATAATATTGACGGGCAGGCATCCAGAAATCCTGTTCTGGCTGAGCAGGTCAACCATGTCATCATGTGGGTTCAGAAACGCAGGGTAAGAATTTATCACCAGGGTGCCAAAGTACTCGATGTCCCCACAAATATCCACCCGGTTACAACTTTCAACAGGTTCAGGTTCTCGGGATGGGATTCCTACAGCTGGCCAATGATCTCCAATTTTAAAATAACAACTGCATCGCCCGATACCCGCAGTAAACTGATAACCGAAGGAAAACTCGTAACCTATGGCATTACATTCGATGTAAATAAAGCCGATATCAAACCCGAATCCTATGGAACGCTTAAAAGCATTGCTGATGTGCTGAAAGAAAATGCAGAGGTGAGGGTAACAATTACAGGCCATACCGACAGCGATGGTGACGATAAAATGAACCTGGAGCTGTCAAAACGCCGTGCCGAGGCTGTAAAGAAAGAACTTGCCACAACATTTGGCATTGAAGCATCACGACTCGAGACAGAGGGAGCAGGTGAATCGAAGCCGGTAGCGCCGAATGATTCACCAGTCAACAAGGCCCAGAACCGCAGGGTGGAATTTATTAAAATTTAAGCGGAGGCTGAATTTTACTGCTGACAATGAAATAATTTAAAAACTAACCAATATCATGATGAAAAAAATAGTATTGCTTATTGCCGTCATCGCCTGCACAACATACCTGAGTGCACAGGATTGTACCCTTTATTTTCCTTCCCGGGAAGGGACTGAACTTGGATATACCTATTATTCAAAGCCCGGTAAGGCCGAGTCATCATCCAAAATCAAAATTGTCAGTAAAGACCAGTCGGGTGGCAAACTGAAAATGGATATTGCTGCTGAAACCTTCGATGCAAAAGGAAAGCCAGCCCTTGCATTTAATTATGCCGTGTGGTGCGACGGTGAATATTTCTGTATTGATATGCGCAGTGCCCTTGGCTCCATGAACCTCACTGAACTGCAGGGTTTCAAAATTGAAACCACCGATATGCAGTTTCCTTCAAAAATGAACCCCGGGCAAAAGCTTGGCGACGCTTCCATCCAGTTGTCACTCGAAGGCCCAGTCCCGATGAACATGGTCACAAACATTACAAACCGAATGGTGGAAAGCAGGGAATCGGTGACAACCCCCGCCGGTACATTCGATTGCTACAAAATAACATATGACACCTTCTCAAAGGTTTCCATCGTTAAAACCGAAGGGCGGGTGGTGGAATGGTATGCTCCCAATGTGGGTATGGTCCGTTCTGAAACCTACAATAAAAAAGACAAACTACTGGGATTTAACGAACTTACAAGTATGAATTAAATACCGTCTCACATGAGTGCCATGCGGGTGGCTCATCCGGATTACATGGTATTTTTATTCTCTGCCCCTCGGTTTGAATGCAAACGAGGGGCAGCGTAATTTATAAACCTTTTTATCCGTTAATCTGTTTTTCCCTTAATTATCAGTTCAAAACACCTTCGGGAATGGAAAACCTGATTATCGAAAAGCTCAGGCAGGAAGATATGGATGAAACAGCCCGTATGCTTGCCCTGGCATTCAGCAACAATCCAAACATGAAAGCCGTCTGGGCCGATCCGGGTACCGGAAAAGCTCTGCATGCAGTGGAAGAAATCATGAAAGCTGCAAAGCTGAAAAGGAAATACAGCAATGTGTTTGTTGCAAAAACCGGGAACAAAATTGCTGGTGCCATTAATTTTGCCATATGGCCCGATTGTCAGCCCAAAGGTCCTGAAAAGCTGGCAATGCTCCCGAAGCTTTTATCATCATTTGGGACAAAACTGCCCAAAGCCATAAAAATCATGTCGGCCTGGGAAAAACACGACCCGGCAAAACCACATTACCATATAGGCCCCCTTGCAGTATTGCCGCAATACCAGGGAAAGGGAATAGGTACAAGGCTGCTGCAGCATTGCCTGCACCTTGCCGACAAGGCCTCGGTTCCCTGCTACCTCGAAACCGATGCTGCCCTTAACCTTCCCCTTTATGAAAGGCATGGGTTTACTACAATCAGGGAAGTTCGCGTTTATGATTATTCCACCTGGCTCATGTGGCGCAATGTGAATGCAGAAATTAAAAAAGAGCGGCTTCCTGAAGAGCTGGCCGGTGAACATGAAACCGGATGATCCTGCCCGGCCGGTTGTTTTTCCATCTGTTTAAAGTATAATCCAAAGCTATACTTTCGCTATACCATCGCCGTATTAAATTCAATTATAATTGAATTTAATACGGCGATGGTATGGCTTTGGCAGGCAGTTGTGATATGGATGCGATTCATATTCTTTCTCACTAACTGGTTCAGAATTACTGAAGGGAGAATGCCGGCGAGTGATCAGCAAATTGTTGATGTCGGAAATGTGGCAGATGATACTTACCTAACTGTTGTTGAAGAGCCTTATGATGTTAAACCACAAAATGAGTGAACACAATTGTGAAACGATTGTTTCATAATTTAAAGTGTAAGTTTATGGCACGACCATTTGAATTTGACAGGGAGGCTGCAATCGAAAAATCGATGTTCCTGTTTTGGCGCAAAGGCTATTGCAATACTTCTGCACAGGATATTGCAGATTGCCTGAACTTAAATCGTTCCAGCATTTACAATTCATTTTCGAGCAAGAGGGGATTATTTATTGAGTCACTTAAGCATTACATCCATACCCAGTCAGCATCATTGCATGATTTTTTACGGAACAGTAATCCTTCACCTGATTCCATAAGAAAAATGCTTGAACATGTTGTTGAGGATTCCCTGAAATCGTCGTTTCAGCCAGGGTGCTTTGTAGTAAATACGGTAACAGAACTTGGCAACACCGATGAAGAGGTAATTGCTCTTTTAAAAGGCAATCTGGATGCAGGGTTAAAAAGTTTCACGGAGTTTATTGAGAGGTGCCAGAAAGCAGGAACTGTTAGTTCAGGGAAGGATGCACAGTCGCTGGCCCTTGCACTTTTTCATCATATGACTGGAATCAGGGTGACCAGCAAAATCATTAAAGACAAAGATTTTCATTTAAAGAATATAACAGGCATGATGTATTTATTTAATTCCTAACACGCAGTGAATATGGCAACAAAAGGAGTAACAATTTCGAACAGCAAGACAGGCGAAAGGATTACCTGGATTGAAACAGCACAGGATACAGGAGGCAGTTTGCTGAAGTTTCAGTTTTCTGTCAGGCCCCGGGGCAGGTTACCGGTAGTACATCTGCATCCGCGACAGCAGGAGACATTTGAAATTACAAAGGGTATTTTTTGTATAAAAATCAGGGAAGAGATCAGGACTGTTAAGCCAGGTGATATCATCATTATTGAAAAAGGTGTTCCGCATCAGTGGTGGAATCCCTCGGAGCAGGACGAAGCTGAGATGATAATAACATTTACACCGGCATTGAATACCGAAACCTTTCTTGAACAGTTCTGCGGCCTTGGCAATGACAATCTCACAAAGCCTGACGGCACACCCTGCTTTCTTCAGCTGATGACGATGGTTAACGCGTATGATATATATATCGCCGGCCCGCCTCTGATAATTCAGAAAATGATGGGATATGTACTGGGAGGAATTGCAGGAATGCTGGGGTATAAAAAGTATCATGAAAAATACAGCAGTACTTTACCTCCTCAGCATACGAACAACAAGTTATGGGGTATGCAACCTGAGGTAAATCAGCCGGGGAAGGTATTGCTGGATGATTAACAATATGGCTTTTCACTTAAAAAGGTTCAGTAAGTATTGCCCGTATACCCTTCCACAGGCCCAGGGGGCACTATTGGCCTCTCGAAACCACATAATATGCAGCAGTTGTAATGAAATTCCTGAACCACGGTACAGAAGCAATGAGCTTCGGTTGCCGGCGGGGTTTAATCCCGAACTTTGTCTGGTAGTTTGGGTTGATAAGAAAGAAGGTGCGTTTGTTTATGATGTATTTTTCCTTCTTCAGGATGCGTTCGAACCTGTCGATTGAAATGCCGGTAGCCTTGATTTCGAGAAGGCCTTCCACCTTCTTTTCATCTTTTTCGCCTTTCAGGAGGATAAACCTGTAGATGCTTTCGGGCAGCAGGTGAAACCAGGGCAGCTTCGAAAGGACCTTGTTGCGGCATACCTGCTGGTGCCCGCCAAAGGGGTTCTGCCAGGGAGGGAAGGCCAGGAAGAACGTACCACCTGGCTTCATGAACTTTTTGACAAAGCCCATAAATTTTTCCTGGTTGGGGATGTGCTCAATCACATCACGCATGATGATGAGGTCGAAGGTTTTTCCTTTCAGGTCGGTCTTGTAGATATCCTCACAAATGAGTTCAAGATTTTCCCTGTTCGGATGGCCGGCAAAAAAATCATTTGCCAGTTCAATCCGGCCGCAGGAAATGTCAATTCCTGTGCATTTGCAACCCCTGTCGAGGAATGGTTTCAGGTTGCCAGCCTCGGCACAGCCTATTTCAAGAACGCTCAACCGGGGCCCTGCATCTGCCAGTCCCGCGAGATAGGGGATGACATGTTTTTCGGTAGTCAACGCCTGCTCGGCAAAATACTGTTTCTTGTTCTGGTGGCGTTCCTGCATGGTTTATATATTGGCTACCCGCCGTAACCCGGGTGAATCGAGGAATTTTATTTTCCGGCCGTGCAGTTCTATCAGGTTGTCCTGCCTGAATTCGGAGAGCAGCCTGATGACCGATTCGGTTGCGGTGCCTACCATATTGGCCAGTTCTTCACGGGTGAGCGAAATCTGGAGCGTATTCTGGTTGTCGAGCTCGAAGTTCTCCTTCAGAAGAAGCAGTACTTCGGCAAGCCTTTCCCTGACTGATTTCTGTGCAATATCGGTAATGTAATCATTTGCTTCCCTCAATTCGCGGCAAACAATCTGCAGCATGTGATGTGAAAACTGCCAGTTGTTTCTGATAAGGAAAAGCAAAGTCTGGTAAGGAATATGGCACAGCACAGCTTCTTCAATCACCTTGGCGGTGGTGCAGGCAAGTTCCTGACTCAGAAGCGAACGGTATGCAATGATTTCACCTTTTTTGGCAAAACGGATGATTTGTTCCTTTCCGTCGATGCCTGTTTTCAATATTTTGATTATTCCGCGTGTCACACAGTAAAACCCGGTCAGCCTGCTTCCCTCACGGTATATCACAGTTCCTTTTTTATAAAGCGAACAGGTTTTTTCATAGTTCAGCCGGTTAAACTCTTCTTCATCCAGTTTCTTGAACAGGTTGAAGCCGCTTAAATCGGTTTCCTCGTCGGTTGGCCTTTTGATAATACTTCTCATATTTGCAGAATCTGGTTATATTAAATGCCTGTAAACATTCTTTTTACAAAGGCTTGTAAAAAATCGCCTAAAGATACAATTTCAGCTATAATTAGAAAAACTATTTATACAGATAGTTGGATGTACTATCTTTGCCGGGGAAAAACAGCAAATAAAATCAAAATGAAACACATAGTTGACTTATCGTGGAGCGGAAATCTGGCCTTTGAAACAGAAATGGACGGGCATAAGCTGGTCATCGATGCAGGAGTGGATTCAGGTGGAAACGACCAGGGGCCGCGGCCGAAAAAGCTCATGCTTACTTCACTGGCAGGCTGCACCGGTATCGATGTAGTGATGATCCTGAAAAAGATGAAGGTAGAAGTTGAATCGTTCAATGTGCTGGTGGAAGGGGAACTTACAGAAGAACATCCAAAATACTACCATACTATCAGGGTGATTTACCAGTTTAAGGGGAAAGACCTTCCTTTAGATAAGCTTGAGAAGGCAGTACAGCTTTCGGAAGATAAATATTGCGGGGTTAGCGCCCTTTACCGCCGTGCAGTGAAAATGGAACGCGAAATCAGGATTGTGGATTAAATAAATGCTGTTTGATTGGGGAAGATAACCAGTGTGTTTACTCCTTCAGGTGAATTATCAGGGCATATCAGGGTAATTCCCGATGGGACTTTGTATCGAAAAGGTATCATCGTGAACTGCAGGCTTTTTAAAATAGTTTACCTGATGTGAACAAATTAAATACTTTTTTGTCTTTAATGTTTATAATAAAAATCAAAAGGTTTAACAACATTAAAAACATGATGACGATGAAAAAGTTAACAGGAATTATAGCAATGCTGGCCGTTATAGCCACCCAGGCCTTTGCCGCCGACTATGAAATTGATAAATCAAAAAGCACTGTAAAGTGGAACGGTAAGAAAGTAACCGGTGAACATTACGGGACTATTTCACTGAAAGACGGAAAACTTGAAGTAGAGGGCAACCGGCTCAAATCAGGGGTTGTGCATATGGATATGAACAGCATTGTATGTGAGGATATAACAAATGAGTCGACTAACCAGCGGCTTGTGAACCACCTTAAATCCGATGATTTTTTCTCGGTTGAAAACCATCCCGTATCAAAGCTTGAAATCAGGGATGTAAAGCATAACTCAGGAAATCAATATACACTTACAGGTGATCTGACAATAAAGAATATCACTCATCCGGTGACATTTGATGCTACAGTTGATGTAAAGGATAAGGTACTTACGGCCAGTGGGGCGCTGGAGGTTGACCGCACACAGTATGACATCAGGTTCAGGTCGGGCAGGTTTTTTTCAGGATTGGGTGACAACCTGATATATGATACATTCACGCTCGATTTTAATATTGTTGCCAACACTTCATCAGAAACAGTGATGACTAAATAGCTGATAATAGATAAATATTGCTGAAATTTACCCTGGAGAAATCCGGGGTATTTTATTTAAACGACTGGTTATGGAAAAAATAATCCACAAGGCAGAAGAAAGGGGATATGCCGATCATGGCTGGTTGAAAACAGCCCATACATTCAGTTTTGCCGATTACTACAATAAGGAGCGTATGCACTTTGGAAAACTCAGGGTACTCAATGAAGATGAGGTAGCCCCTTCCAGAGGATTCGGCATGCATCCGCACCAGGACATGGAGATTATTACAATTCCGCTTTCAGGGGCGCTGAAGCATACCGACAGCATGAGGAATGAAGCTGTTGTATCAGCAGGTGAGGTACAGGTGATGTCGGCAGGTACAGGCATCAGGCATTCGGAAATGAATGCTTCTGCTACCGAACCCGTTAAACTGTTCCAGATATGGATTTTTACCGATGATACCGGACATAAGCCAAGGTACGGGCAAAAAAAGTTTGAAGAGGCTGGCAGATATGAAAAATGGCAGCTTCTTGTGTCAACCGACGGACGGTATGATTCCCTGCGGATTCACCAGAACGCCTTTATATCCATTATCGATTCAGGGCAGCTTGAAAGGATATCCTATACATTAAACGCTCCCGGCAACGGAGTGTATTTTATGGTTATGGAGGGCATTGCCGAAGTAGAGGGTGATTTGATTGAGCGAAGGGATGGTGCAGGATTCTGGGATTTTAATGAGGCCCTTGTGATTGATTTTAAACAGCCTTCCACACTGCTTGCCATTGAAGTTCCCATGCATTAAATGCAGTTTTCAATAACCCGGTTTCACTTTTTTGCGTAGTAAATTTTATATTTTCGTTTTTTTAAATCATTTACTTCAGTTATGATGAAATCGGTCAATCCTGCTACCGGTGAAACGGTGCGTGTCTATGAGCAACATTCCGAAAAAGGGGTGGACAAAATTATCAATTCGGTTGACAGAGCCTGGCAACAATGGAGAAATGTCACATTCTTTCATCGCGGACAGATGATGCAGAACCTTGCAAGTTTATTGCGCAGCAAAAAGGATGAGCTTGCCCGGCTGATGGCCATAGAAATGGGGAAGGTGCTGCGTGAGGGAATTGCCGAGATAGAAAAGTGTGCATGGGCATGTGAATATTACGCCATTCATGCAGAAGATTTCCTGGAGAATGAAACCATCGCCACCGATTTTTCAAAATCATACATCAGTTATCAGCCTCTGGGGGTAATTTTAGGCATTATGCCCTGGAATTTTCCTTACTGGCAGGTTTTCAGGTTTGCTGCCCCCACGGTTATGGGAGGGAACACGGTTGTATTAAAGCATGCAAGCAACGTACCGGGTTGTGCAGTTGCCATAGAAGATCTTTTTCGTGAAGCAGGGTTTCCCGACAATGTATTCCGTACCTTGCTGATAGGCAGTGATAAGGTTGAAAAAGTCATCCGGCATCCGGCTGTCAGGGCAGTGAGCCTTACAGGGAGCACTCCGGCAGGGAAAAGTGTGGCAGCTATTGCTGGCGGTGAACTGAAGAAATGTGTACTCGAACTCGGGGGGAGCGATCCTTATCTGGTACTTGAGGATGCCAACCTGGAGGAGGCTGCAGCAATCTGTACCACCGGGCGCCTGGTCAATGCAGGGCAGAGTTGTATCGGGGCCAAGAGGTTCATTGTGGTTGAAAATGTTTATTCCGGTTTTCTTGAGCATTTTGCCAATGAAATGAATAAAGCCACCTTTGGCGATCCGTGTGATCATGATGTTACAATGGGACCACTGGCACGTGCAAACCTGCGTGACGATCTTCACAGGCAGGTCTCAGCCTCTGTCACAAAAGGAGCTGAAGTGATTATTGGCGGTGAAATACCGGCTCTGAAAGGTGCTTACTATCCGCCAACCATTCTTGAAAATGTAGCACCGGGGATGCCTGCCTGGGAGGAGGAACTTTTTGGCCCTGTGGCTTCAGTTATCAGGGTTAAGAATGAAAAGGAAGCCATCAGTGTGGCCAATGCTACAAATTTTGGGTTGGGAGCCGCAGTATTCTCAAAGAACCTTCAGAAAGCAGAAATGATAGCTGAAAAGCAGCTGCAGGCCGGCTGCTGCTTTGTAAATGACTTTGTGAAATCAGATCCGCGCCTGCCTTTCGGCGGCATCAGGGAAAGTGGCTTCGGCAGGGAACTCTCATCCTTTGGCATCAGGGAATTTATGAACATTAAGTCGGTGGTAGTGAAATAACAATGTATACTACCGGGTAGAAAAATAGATTTATACACTAAACAGGGTGTGGTTTTTCCTTACCTGCCGTTGTGGGTCTGCCCTCTCTTGACATTAAATAGTTTACTGACAGGGAAAACTGAAATCAGCAAAATTTTTTGACTAAGGGACCAGTGTGGAGGGTTCTGCACATGCAGGCATTTCCATATCACAAAGTAATTTGGACAAAATGCCGGGTTAAGGTTTTTACTGCACCGGGATTTTGGCTTTTTTGCCTATTTTTAAAGGTCCGGTTGCGGCGTACATGAATTAAAACATATTCTCAATCAAAACTTATCAGAATGAAACTTTCTAACTTGTTCCTGACTTTTGTATCTGCCCTGTTTTTATTGAATTCATGCAGTTCTGAATCTGGTTCAGGTGGCCGGGAAGAACTGTTTAATGACAGCTGGAAATTCATCAGGGCTGATATTCGGGGTGCAGAACAACCTGGTTTTGATGACACGGCATGGAGGGATGTTTATCTGCCACATGATTACAGCATCGAGGATTTGGACCCGGCAGAAGGGGTGAAGCAGGTTGGACCATTTTCAGAGCAAAGCCCCGGTGGCGCATCCACAGGTCATGTAATGGGCGGTACGGCCTGGTACAGGAAACATTTCAGACTGGATAAGGCTGATAAGGGAAAACTTGTGAAGATTCTTTTCGACGGTGTGTACATGAATGCTGATGTGTGGCTGAATGGACATCATCTGGGCAGGCATCCTTATGGCTATACTGCATTTTCATTCGACCTGACCCCTTACCTGAACCCTGCGGGTGAAGAGAATGTGCTTGCAGTACAGGTAAAGAATGAAGGACAGAATTCACGCTGGTACAGTGGCTCGGGTATTTACCGCGATGTGACGCTTATAAAAACCAATCCGCTTCATATTGGCCTTTGGGGTGTTTTCGTGCGGACCAAAAAAGTGACCGAAGAAAAAGCAAATGTTGCAGTTGATGTACAGGTTGAAAATGAATCAACTGAAGTTAAAAGTTTTACACTTCGATTGGATTTTATTGTACCTGACGGTAGGAAGGGCACATACTTTGAAGATAAAAAAGAACTGGCTCCGGGCAGCAGGTTTAACTACAAACATGAATTTGCACTGGAGGATTACCATCTCTGGGCTATCGACAATCCTCAGCTCTATACCCTGGTTGTAAGGCTGATGGATGGCGATAAAATCATTGATGAAGTAAAGGAAACCTTTGGTGTCCGTACAATTGATTTTTCTGCTGAAAAAGGTTTCCTGCTCAACGGGGAGCATGTCCTTCTGAAGGGTGGCAACCTCCACCATGATAACGGACCGTTGGGTGCTGCAGCATTTGAAGATGCCGAGTACCGGAGGGTAAGGATTATGAAGGAAAACGGGTTCAACGCCATAAGGACTGCTCATAATCCTCCTTCGAAGCTGTTCCTTGAGGCCTGCGACAGGCTTGGGATGCTTGTCATGGATGAATCATTCGATCAGTGGCAGAAACCAAAGAACCCGCAGGATTATCATCTCTATTTCGATGATTATTGGGAGAAAGATCTTTCTTCCATGGTATTGCGCGACAGAAATCATCCTTCAGTCATAATCTGGAGTATCGGGAACGAAATAAAGGAGCGGGCCGATCAATCGGGCCTGGAGATTGCTGCCAGGCTAATTGAAAAGGTGAAGGAGTTTGATGATACGCGTCCTGTAACACAGGGTATCTGCAGTTTCTGGGATAATCCGGGGAAGATATGGAAAGATACGGAACCGGCTTTTGCATTGCTTGATGTACATGGATACAATTACCAGTGGCAGCAATATGAAGCTGATCATGCAGGTTTTTCGGAAAGGGTGATGATCGGTACGGAATCGGTGGCCAAAGAAGCATTTGAGAACTGGGAAATGGTTGAGAAGCATCCGTATGTGATTGGAGATTTTGTATGGACGGGGATGGACTACCTGGGGGAATCGGGAATAGGAAACTCAAAGCTTGACAATGATTCAACTTCTTTTCTGCCACCATGGCCATGGTACAATGCATGGTGCGGCGACATCAGCATTCTTGGTCATAAAAAACCGCAGATGTATTACCGCGATGTGGTGTGGCGCAACAGCCAGCTTGAAATGCTTGTTCATGCACCAATTCCTGAAGGAAGGAGTGAAGTTGTAAGTTTCTGGGGATGGCCCGATGAAAGAAAAAGCTGGAACTGGCAGGGCAGTGAAGGAAAGGTACTGCAGGTATCGGTTTATACCCGTTGTGATGAAGTAAAAATTGAACTGAACGGCCGGGATATGGGAACAAAGCCAGTATCGGCAGAAACACGGCTTACAGCTTCCTTCGGTGTGCCATACGAGCCTGGTGAACTCACTGCAATAGGTTTTATCAAAGGAAGGGAAGTGGAAAGGCAGTCAATCAAATCATCAGGGAAGCCTGCCGGTCTGAGGATTGTAGCTGAACATGGTTCGATAAAGCCATCACCTGCAGGTCTGGCATATTTTAACCTCGAGGTGGTTGATGAAAATGGGATGCTGGTACCCGATGCAGAAGTCGGGGTGGGATTTGACATTAAAGGTGCCGGTACACTCCAGGCAGTTGAAAACGGCAATCCTGTGGATATGAAAAGCTTCAGGCAACCTCAGGTGAAAACCTTCAGGGGGCAGTGCCAGCTGATTGTCCGTCCGGGAACAAAAGCAGGGGTAATCAATGTTACTGCAAAATCGGAAGGGCTTGAGGAAGGGTCAGGCAGTGTGTATGTTGTTACAAACTGAACTGCGTTATCTCTTTCTTACGAAATAGTAGATGATTGCTGTGATGATACTAAAGAATATGGCAAAAATAGTCCATATGATTTTGCTGCCGGTACTCATTGTCTTTCTTACTACCCATACATCGTAGATAACCCAGATGGCGCAGATAAGGGCTATGATACCGATAATTGCTTCCATATCCTTTTATTAAATGTTCGAATCTTAATACAATTAACGGCCCCTTACTGTTCGATGCAGTTTTATTTTAAGGCAACAGGTTTCGCATCACTAACCGGAGAGCTTCTTAAATGCACAAGAATATTTCTTTTTACGGTAGGGGATAATATTCCATAGTTTTTTTCCCAGGTATTGCCCGATGAAGTAGCTTCCCAGCAGGAAAGGGGCAAGAGACCATGACAGGTCGAGTTTGTGAAAATCACGGATAAGAATCACCAGTGGAACAGGTGCATGGATGGCAATAAACCAGCATACCGATAATTTTGGGAGCCCTCCCCTCAGGTACCCAAAAGGCAGGTTTACTATGACCGTAGCGATGCAGGTGTAGAATATCCTCCACTCCAGGCTCAGCATATTGCTGAATAATACATCGTACAGGTTAAACAGGTTCATGTTGATTCTTTGATAAAAGATAACCAGTCGATTCCTTTTCTGAGCAGTCCCAGCGTATTTTCCTCATACCCTCCCGGTTCGGGTGTGTAATTGTATGTCCATGCGGCATCCGACGGTAGGCTTGCAAGTATGGATTCACAGTTGCCTCCTGATTCCAGTCCGAACCGGGTTCCGCGGTCGTGTATCAGGTTAAACTCAACATAGCGGCCCCTTCGCAATGCCTGCCATTCTTTTTCACGGCTTGTGAAGGGTTTATAGCCGTATTTGTTCATGAACCCGATGTATAATTCAGGATAGAGCCGGGCAAGGCTTATTGTAAAATCAAGCAGCAATTCAAAATTTTCATCGTTTTCAGGTTTTATCCTGTCGAAGAAAATCCCTCCAACCCCTCGGGTTTCCTGACGGTGGGGGAGAAAGAAATAGTCATCGGCCCACTGCTTGAACCTTGGATAGAAACTTTGATCATACTGGTCGCAGGTATTCTTAAGTGCCTGGTGAAATGATGCAGCATCGGCAGGTTCAATGATATGGGGAGTCAGATCAATGCCTCCCCCAAACCATGATACACCATTATCGAGTGCAAAATAGCGGACATTCATATGGATCACAGGCATCCAGGGATTGAACGGGTGCAATATCGATGAAATGCCTGTGGCAGCATAGGCTTGTGCCTTTTCACCCAGGATACTCTCCATCTTTGATGAAAAATTTCCCTTCACGAACGAAAAGTTCACTGCACCCTTCTCAATGATTTTCCCCTTTTGCATGACTGCGGTGGTTCCGCTCCCAATTTCATTATGCCACACCTCACGGGCGAAATGTCCTTTGCCGTCGGCTGTTTCAAGACTTGTGCACATTTGATGCTGAAACTCCCGATATAATCCCGCAATTTTCCCGATTTTCTCCATGTTCTGAAATCTTTATCCCTTTGACTGGATACTGCGGTTCCAGTCGGTATTTTTTACCCACTCGGCAAGGAACAGTGCATTTTCGAACGGCAACCCGGGCATGAACCCATGTCCAAGGTTAAATATCCAGTTTTGGTTGTGCCTTCCGAATTCAATATAACTGTTCAGTGTTTCCTTTATCTGTGTTTTTTCAGCATAAAGCAACCGCGGATCGATATTGCCCTGGAGCCCGATTTGAGGGTCGACAAGTTTTCGTGCTGCAGTCAATGAAGTTTGCCAGTCGATGCTTAAAAAGTCGCAGTGAACAGGTGTGATTTCTGCAATTCCTGCACCGAGGCCTTTGGGGAAGAAAATGAAAGGTACATTTTCTTCACGAACAGCAGCTGCAATTTTTGCAGTAGCCGGAAGAAATATCTTTTTATATACGTCGAACGGCAGCAGTCCGGCATGGGTATCGAAAAGCTGGAAAACTTCGGCCCCATGTTTTATCTGTTCACGGGCATAAACAACCGACAGTTCGGTGACAGCATCAACCAGCCTTGAAGTAATTTCAGGATTTTCATAAATAAACCTGACCGCATCGGGGAAATCGCCTTTCCTGCCAAGTCCCTGGAGCATGAAAAGCAACACAGTAAGTGGTGCCCCGCAAAACCCGATGAGGGGAATTCCGGCAGGCCGGGTTTTAATGATTTCATCGACCACCTCATAAATGTAATTCAGTTTTGAGGGATCGGGTTTCAACCCTTCAAGGGGATTGCTCCTGAAAGCCAGGGGTTTTTCAAATACTGGCCCCTCATCAGTAAAATCAAGGCCCATACCCATAGCGTAGGGAATGACAAGTATATCGCTGAAAAGAATTGCCGCATCGACACCCAGATCGTGAACAGGCAGAAGGGTTACCTCTGCTGCTAATTTTGGATTCTGCATCATTTGCCAGAAGGTATATCTTTCCTTGATTTTCATGTAGGAAGGCAGTATTCGGCCTGCCTGCCTCATAAACCATACCGGCGGCCGCGATGTTGGTTTCCCCCTGAGTGTCTGTAATAATATTGATTCCTGCATCTGGATTAAAATTCTTAATTATATAGGGTCAGGATGTTATGCAAATCCATAACCGTTACCTGATATCCTGAGTTAAATTCTTTAGTTTGAATCCTGTTTTATCTTCTTCATTGCCATGTAGGCAGCTTCCACAGTCCTGATGATATCCTCCCTTGTGTGTGCTCCTGAAACAAAACCGGCTTCATACTGTGATGGGGCCAGATAGATTCCGCTTTCGAGCGATAACCTGAAGAATTGTGAGAACAAGGCTGTATTTGATTTCATTACATCATGAAATGAGCTTACCTTTTTTTCTTTGGTGAAGAACAGGGTAAACATTGAACCGACCCGGTTGATGATTCCATCGAACTGAAGTTCTTTCAGGTTGTTTTGCAATCCTTCTTCCAAAAGGGCCGAATGTTTCTCCAGTTTTTCATAGAAGTCGCCGGTTTCATCCAGCAGGCGCAGGGTAGTAATTCCGGCAGCCATTGCCAAAGGATTACCTGAAAGGGTTCCTGCCTGGTATACCGGACCTTTGGGGGCCAGCATATCCATGATTTCCTGTTTTCCTCCGTAGGCTCCTACCGGGAGTCCCCCGCCTATGATTTTACCGAAGGTTGTCAGGTCGGGAGTGACTCCCAGCAGGGCCTGTGCTCCGCCTTTTCCCAGCCTGAACCCTGTCATCACCTCATCGAAGATAAGTACAGTATTGTTTTCAGTGCACAGGTTCCGGAGGCCTTCAATAAACCGCTTTTCAGGTATCACCACACCCATGTTCCCTGTAACGGGTTCGAGTATAACGGCAGCAATCTGGTTTTTGTATTTATCGAAGAGTTGTTCAACCGAATCCAGATCGTTAAACTGTGCGCTGAGCGTGTCACGCGCTGTTCCTTCGGTTACACCTGGCGTATCGGGAATTCCCAATGTCAGTGCACCGGAGCCGGCCTGAATAAGGAAGCTGTCGTTGTGCCCGTGGTAGCATCCCTCGAATTTCACAACCAGGTTCCGCTGCGTATAGCCTCTTGCCAGGCGCAGTGCGCTCATGGTTGCTTCAGTTCCTGAATTGACCATCCTTACTTTATCGACTGAAGGCACCATCTTTTTGATGAGCTGTGCCATCTGCGTTTCCATCAGGGTAGGAGCACCAAAGCTGGCTCCCAGCAAGGCAGTCTGCCGGATTGCTTCGACCACCGCGGGATGTGAATGCCCAAGGATCATTGGTCCCCATGAACCCACATAGTCGATGAATTCATTATCGTTGATATCAAATACCTTTGAGCCTGCGGCTTTGGCAATGAAGAGCGGGTTTCCCCCGACACTTCTGAAGGATCGTACGGGAGAGTTGACCCCGCCTGGTATATGTAACTGAGCTTCTTTGTATGCCTCAATGCTTTTATTGAAATCCATGTATTTCATTTTACAGATCCTGAATAATTTCCTGGGTGTGGTATGAAATGATGATATCGGCACCTGCACGTTTGAGACCGGTAAGCAGTTCGTGCACAATACGTTTTTCATCTATCCATCCGTTGGCTGCAGCCGCCTTAACCATTGCAAATTCACCACTTACATTATAGCAGGCCACAGGGATATTAAAAGTTGATTTCACACGGTAGATGATATCCATATAATTCAGGGCGGGTTTTACCATGACGATGTCGGCGCCTTCTTCAATATCGAGTTCCACCTCGCGGAGTGCTTCATTTCCATTGGCAGGGTCCATCTGGTAAGTTTTACGGTCACCGAATTTTGGTGCACTCTCGGCTGCTTCCCGGAACGGGCCGTAGAATGCAGATGCATATTTTGCCGAGTATGCCATGACAGGCAGGTTATAGAAACCATTTTTGTCGAGGGCAGTCCTGATGGCCTGCACACGCCCGTCCATCATATCACTGGGAGCAACCATATCCACACCTGCTTCTGCAAGTGACACCGACTGTTTGGCCAGCGTTTCAAGTGTCTGGTCATTGTGCACATCACCATCTACAATCGTGCCGCAGTGGCCGTGAGTTGTATATTCACAGTTGCAGATATCGGCTACCAGATACAGTTCCGGAACTTCTTTTTTAAGAGCCCTTACTGCCTGCTGAACAATTCCGTTATGATGGCAGGCCACATCTCCGGTTTCATCTTTGGTTTCAGGAATACCAAATAAGAGTACCGACTGGACACCCATGCCGAACAGTTCCTTTCCTTTCTCTACCAGTTTATCGACTGATAACTGTGAATTGCCGGGCATGCTGCGGATGGGATTATCGACTCCCTGACCAGGACATACAAACAATGGCATCATCAAATCATTGCGGGTGAGGGTGGTTTCGCGCACCAGGTTCCTGATTACAGGAGAATGGCGCAGACGGCGAAGTCTTATAACTGGAAATGTCATGGTTATGATTTTATTTATTTTTTGAAATATAATAATTAATAATTGATCCGGCGATTCCCGAAGCTGTACTTTTTTGGGCTACCACCAGTGGCTGTAAACCATTTTCCCGGGCAGCACGTGCAGTTACTTCACCGATGCAGGCAATCCTGACATCCTTGTTTTGCCCTCCCGGTGCAACTTTTATGAAATTTTCAATTCCCGAGGGGCTTGTAAAAATGATCATATCATACAATCCCTTGTTAATCCGCTGCATCATAATGAAGTCAGTTTGTTCAGGAGGTACTGTTTCATAAACATTTATCCTGACACAATCTGCAATTCCAGAAAGACGATTCTGTATCACAGTGCGGGCCAGTTTTCCCAATGCCAGCATTATCTTCGGCCTTTTGTCTTCTGATTCCACCAGCCGTGCAAAAGGCTCTGCAAATTCTTCTGCCGTGTTGCCCGGATTTACAAATGAGGGAGTATATCCATATTCCCGGACTTCCTTTTTTGTTTTTTCTCCGATTACTGCGATACGAAGGTTTCCGGGTAATTTTTCACTCTGTTTTATCTGCTTCAGATTTTCAAAAAAATATTTTACTCCATTTGCACTCGTAAAAATTATCCATTGGTAATCCTGAATATCTGAAATCTCTTTTTTATCGACTTCAGACAGCCCACTTCCCTTTATTTTTATCATAGGCCAGTGCAATACGGTGGCTCCGGCTTCAGTGAGCAGTTGTGGCAGCTCATCCTGGCTGTTTTCGGGGCGGGTTGAAATAAATATTTTATCGTGAAGAGGAAGAATCATTGTTTACGGATTTCATCCATGATATCGGCTGCACCGCGTGCTATGAGCTTTTTGGCTAATTTTTCGCCTGTTTGGGCAGGTTCAGAAGCAGGTCCGTTTTCTGTTTCAAGAAGGTAAACCGAACCGTCGACCGTTGCTACAAATCCGGTAAGGAATAACATGTCGCCGTTCACATAGGAGAAACAGCCAACCGGTACCTGGCAACCACCTTCAATATTGCGAAGGAAACTGCGCTCGGCCAGCCCTGCATCCCATGTGGGCAGGTGGTTGATTGCCGCCAGCAGTTCTTCTGTGCGGTTGTCGCCAATTCGTGATTCAATGGCGATGATACCCTGGCTTGCAGCAGGAATAATAACTTCGGGACTGATTATTTCTGTTATATAATTATCAAGTTCCAGCCTCTGTAAACCGGCAGCTGCCATGATAAGGGCATCGCAGTAGCCTTCTTCCATCTTTTTCAGACGTGTGTTTACATTTCCCCTGATATCGATGATATTAAAATTTTTGTTGTAGCGCATCAGGCTTGCCCTGCGCCGCAGACTCGAAGTGGCTATGACTTCGTTGCCTGTCAGTTCATATAATTTGCGTCCGCTTTTACTGACAAGTGCATCACGAAATTCACCCCGTTCAAGAACAGCTCCCAGCTTAAGGCCATCTGGCAGTATGGTTGGAAGATCCTTCAGGCTGTGGACTGCAATATCTGCAGAATGATCGAGCAGGGCATTTTCAATTTCCTTGGTAAAAAGTCCCTTATCCCCAATTTTTGAAAGGGCCACATCAAGTATTTTATCCCCTTTGGTTTGAATGACAACGATTTCAAAAGTCAGTTCGGGGAATTTACCTTCAAGAGCCGATTTTGTCCGTTCGGCCTGGTAAAGTGCCAGCTGGCTTCCCCGGGTTCCTATTTTTATGGTAGCATGTTTCATTTGTTATTCATCGCCAATTTTAAACAAATCATTGATAAGTTTCAATGAATCGGTATTTTTTCCATTGGCAGTCATCTCCTTCAGATTTTTAATAAAAAGGCGCGTATATTTTTGGGTGAGGTGCTTTGAAAAGTCATTTATAGCCAGCTGAACCTCCTCTGAATTCATCCTGTTGTACATGGATAGTTCATCTTTTGTAATCTTCAGCATATTGTAGGTGATCGATTTGATGGCCGGTCTCAGGGAACGGCTGGCGAGCCATTCGCAATAGTCGTCTACTATTTCATCAATGATACCTGTTGCCGACTCTATGCACTCGATGCGCCTGCCCATATTTTCATTGACTATTTCCTGCAAATCATCAATTGTATGAACCTGTACGCCTTCTATTTTCTCAACATTGCTGCCGATGTTCCGGGGAACACTCAGGTCGAAGTAAACCTGTTCCCTTCCATTCCGTGCATTTATGGATTCTTCGGCCATTTCTGTTGTCACAAGCGGTACAATTGAGCCGGTGGCAACAATAATAATATCATAAAGGTACAGGTGGTTTGCCAGTTGATCGTAAGGTAAAAGTGTACAGTGGTGCTTGTTTGCCAGTGCAACTGCTTTTTCATGTGTGCGGTTCGTTACCGCGATTTTGGGAATACCGTTTTTACTGAAATTCTGCAGCACCAGGCTACCGGTTTCGCCGGCACCAATCATCAGTATCCTCTTTTCATTTATTTTTTCGAAAAGCGTTAAACACTTTTGAACTGCGGCACTGCTGATGGAAGTAATTCCCATTTTTATACGGGTTTCGGTACGGACCCTTTTGCCCGCTTCAAATGATTTTTGAAACAACCGCATCAATACAGCATCAGTCAGGGCTGCTTCGGTACAGAACATATAGGCATCCTTTATCTGTCCTATGATCTGGTCTTCACCAATAACCATAGAGTCGATCCCTGAGGCAACTTCGAAAAGGTGCCTTACAGCTTCAGCATTTGAATAGCTGTAAAAGGAATTCCAGTGTTTTGCTTCAATACCCTTAAATTGCTTAAGGGTTTTATAAACCAGCTTTGCAGCATGGTGTGAATCATATTTATCCTGTGAAAAATAAATTTCAGTCCGGTTGCAGGTTGATAATACAACGATTTCGGAAATGTTTGTTTCTTTTTGCAATAACTCTGAAAAAGGAATGATCTCTTCCTTATGGATTGAAAATTTTTCTCGGATGTCGATTGTTGAAGTTTTATAACTTATTCCGGTCAGGCCTATCATCATGATGTTCTTGCAGATAAAAATCAGGTAAATAAATTAAGTAAACAGGAACATGCATACTTGTTAATGTACACGGTAAAACCACACATGAAGGATTTTGTTTAATCCTGTAGTGGAAAATGTTTAAATAAAAGCCGGCGGAGGGCGGCAAAAGAGGTTCTCCGGAGCGGTCAGCTGCTTCAAACAGATGCTGGTAAAAATCGTATACCGGTGTAGAATACCGGCATTATCATACTCATTGCTGGCAGGAGAAAAGATGAAACTGTCGGTGAACTTGCTTGTACCAGGAGTAGGATTGTCGGCAGTTGCAGTTATTGAATGTTGGTTATTATAATAAGCAATAATCTGGCTGTCAGTCTCCTGGAGGTCTTCTGCCGGTGATTTGTCTGTTCCAAGAAGCACAAAGAAGGCATAAAACGCTATAAAAGCGATATATGGTAAATGCGTAGTAAATATGCCTATGGTAAACATTGTGATCTCTTGTTGATAACTACGAGGTAAAGGTATAAAAATAAACTATAAAATTGTTTAACGTTCAAGGCATTTATGCATTCAAGGGAAACATCAACTCATGCATTGAGATATATCAATCCTGAAATTTATATTTCCTAAAAAAAGTAAAAGCCTGGTTGTTAGTACATCATTTGTGATACAGAATTGCCGGCGAAGGTATTTTCAAAGCCATTTCTTAAATTATTCCTGTTGTATTGAGAAGTATTGCCAGTTCAATTTTGAGCCGGATTAAATTTATCTTTGTGTCAATTTTTCTATCACTAAGCTGACCGACATGATAAAGAATTTTTTTATTCCAATGATTATTCTGCTTGTAATGAATTCGTGTGACACCAAAAAGAAAGTTGATTTGATTATTGTTAATGCCACTGTGTATACAGTTGATGAAATGTTTTCGAAGGCCGAAAGTTTTGCCGTTTCTGACGGTAAAATTGTAGCTGCAGGAACTGCAGGTGACATTACATCCAGATTTACATCCGATAATGTTATTGATGCGGGAGGAAAATATATTTATCCGGGATTCAATGATGCCCATTGCCACTTTTACGGTTATGGCATCAACCTGATGCAGTATGCCGATCTTCGTGATACTTCAGGACCTGAAGAAATATATGAGATACTGGCGGAGCACCATAATAAGTTTGGGGGTACATGGATCCTTGGCAGGAGTTGGGACCAGAATGACTGGGAAGAGCCGGTTTTCCCTGACAAGTCCCGGCTTGATGAATTGTTTCCTGATATACCGGTTTATCTTGTCAGGGTAGACGGCCATGCAGGCTGGTGTAATTCAAAGGCTCTTGAGATTGCAGGAATAACACCATCAACAACAATTGAGGGAGGAATGGTGGAATCGAAGAACGGCAGGCTCACAGGCATACTCATCGATAATGCCATGGGACTGGTATCAAGGCATATTCCGGAAGTTTCCTTGAATCAGCAGCAGGCGGGACTGCTTGAAGCACAGCAAAATTGTTTTGAAGCAGGGCTTACTTCAGTAACCGATTGCGGGCTTGACTTAAACACCATACTGCTGATGAAACAGATGCATGGAAGTGGCGACCTGAAGATGCGTATCAATGCCATGCTGAATCCTTCAGAGGAAAACAAGGATTATTTTGTTAAAAAAGGTCCATTTACAAGCGACAGGCTTGTAGTTGTTTCAATCAAGCTTTTTGCCGACGGAGCACTGGGATCAAGGGGTGCACTTTTACTTGAAGATTATAGCGACAGCCAGGGCAACAGCGGGATAATGATTGCTTCTGCAGAATATTATGAGGAAATATGCAGGCTTGCCTATGATAACAATTTCATTGTTGCAACACACTGTATTGGTGATGCTGCCAACCGTCAGATACTGGATATCTATTCAAAGTATCTGAAGGGACCAAATGACAGACGCTGGCGGATAGAGCATGCTCAGATTATTCATCCTGATGATATGGATAAGTTCGGTCAGTTTTCAATTATTCCCTCGGTTCAGGCAACGCATGCCACATCTGACATGGGGTGGGCAGGCGACAGGCTTGGAGAATTAAGATTGAAGGGAGCGTATGCTTACCAGTCACTCCTGAAGCAAAATGGTTGGTTGCCTAACGGAACTGATTTTCCGGTGGAGCACATTCATCCGCTTTTTACATTTTATTCTTCAGTTTTCCGGACCGATCACCAGGGTGAACCTGCAGGAGGTTTTCAGCCAGATGAGGGACTTACAAGGGAGCAGGCATTGCGATCTATGACAATCTGGGCGGCCAAGGCTTCCTTTGAAGAAAATGTCAAAGGGAGCATTGAGGCTGGCAAATGGGCCGATTTCATTATTATGGATACTGATCTGTTGAATGCTGAACCTCAGCAGGTACTTCAGGCTAAGGTTGAGAGCACATGGATACAGGGGGAACAGGTTTATGGGAATGTGCAGCACCCTAACCGATAATTCAGGAACTGAAAAAGATGGCTACTTTCTTATTCGACGAGATAATCTTCGGGCCTGTGCAGAGCAGGCGGCTTGGTGTATCATTGGGAGTAAACCTGCTTCCGGTGAATGTAAAGGTATGCTCTTTCGATTGTATCTACTGCGAATGCGGATTTACCCCAAAATCATATAAGACCAGGGCACAGATGCCTTCAAGAGCGGATGTACGGATAAAACTTGATGAGAAGCTAGGGGAAATGGCTTTGTCAGGTCAGTTTCCCGATGTCATAACTTTTGCGGGAAACGGGGAGCCAACCCTTCATCCTGAGTTTGCCGGTATCATTGATGATACAATTGAATTGCGCGACAGGCTCGCTCCACATGCCAGGATAGCAGTTCTTTCAAATGCTTCGATGTTGCACAGGCCCGAAGTGTTTAATGCCCTTCTGAAAGTGGATGACAACATTCAAAAGCTTGATTCGGCTTTTGAGGAAACAGTAAAACTTCTTGATTGCCCGGCAGAAAGCTTTAGATTGGACAGGGTGGTTAATCAACTGATGAAGTTCGGAGGTAAAGTCATTGTGCAAACCCTGTTTATCAAAGGCAGCTATAAAGGGACTCCGGTGGATAATACCACACGGGCGGAAGTGGATGCATGGCTTGACCTGATAAATAGAATCAAGCCAGGGCAGGTAATGATCTATACTATTGCACGTGACACACCGGTTGACACATTGGAGAAAGTTTCACCTGAAGTACTTGATAACATTGCACTTCAGGTGAAAAAAGCAGGCTGGGAGGTACAGGTTACTTACTGACAATCAAAGCTCGGTACGGTACCATTCTGAACTGCGGCCCAAAAACCGCATTCCTGCCACAAATCCCTTTAATTTCAACAGGTCGGGCTTTTCAAGCCATGCATAGCAGTCGTATGTATTACCCGATTTAGGGTCATAAATCCGGCCGTTTTTCCATTCTTTCTTTTTGGCATCATATTCAAGTCCTTCAAGGATCTGAATTCCCACAACCGGTCTGTTCTGAAGTTTGGAATCGGGGTTTTTATCATCCAGCGGAGGCTTTCCGTTCACGTACTTTTCGGGTATCATATATACAATGGTCCCGATGTACTTTCCATCTTTCAGTTCTACCTTAATCTTTGTTGTTTTCTCATCGTTCCACCATATACCCGCAATTTTGCCGGCTTCCTGGGCAATGCCGGCACTGACATACAATCCCAGGGTAAAAAGCAGCAACAGTTTCTTCATAATTACCAGATTACTTGTTAATTTTAATGGACGAAATTTATGAATAAATCTGTTCAGAAAAACATTTGAAATATCATTTTTAGCACCAATGGGTTTCAATGGAAAGCTTGATTGGGGAGGGATTCTCTAAATTAATCATGAATGGGATGAAAGTTTTAAAACGAACACTGTGGATAGTAATGCTGGTGATTGTGCCTGTAGTGGTTGCAGCATATATATTCATTACCAGTCTGCGCCAGTCAGGTTTGCCTGATTACTCTGCCGATACAGTAATTACCGGCCTGTCAGCCGGGGTTACCATTTATCGCGATTCACTGGGCATACCCCATATATATGCGGAGAATGAGGCTGATCTGTATATGGCAGTCGGATTTGCCATGGCACAGGACCGCTTATGGCAGATGGATCTGCTGCGAAGGGTTACCCAGGGGAGGTTATCGGAAATTTTAGGGAAAGATCAGGTGATGACTGATTTACTGATGCGCTCACTAAGAATTCAGGAGAAGTCGGAGAAGATACTTGCAGGGTCATCTTCTCAGATAGTTGCAGCCCTGGAGGCATTTGCCGCGGGTATTAATTTTTATATTGAAAACCATCAGCTGCCTGCGGAATTCAGGGTATTAAGGTATAAGCCTGAGCCCTGGCAACCTGTTCATTCCCTGAACCTGATTGGCTATATGTCGTGGGATCTTGCCTCAGGGTGGGGAGCAGAAATGTTAATGTACAGTCTTGCCCGGGAAATTGGACCCGGCATGTTACAGGATATGCTCCCCCGGGCAGAGGTTCATCATGTTCCTGTTTATCCTGACTTTTCATTTGAGGATGTTCCCGGTGAAACCATCCTTACAGCAGCAGATAATCTGGAGAAACTGGGTGTGCAGGTTTTTCACGGGAGCAACAACTGGGCAGTGGCAGGTTCAAAAAGTACAACAGGGAAGCCTTTATTAGCCAATGACATGCACCTGGGATTATTCGCTCCGGGTATCTGGTATCAGATGCATCAGGTTGTCACAGGTTCGCTCAATGTAACAGGTGTTGTTCTGCCAGGGCAACCTTTTGTGATTAGCGGGCATAATGATTCAATCGCCTGGGGCATGACAAACGTAATGGTTGATGACCTGGATTTTTATGTTGAAACCCTCAATGATGATTCAACACATTACCTGCTCGATGGCCAATGGCGGGAATTAGTGATTAGGGAAGAAAAGATATTGACAGGTAAAAAGGATACTGTGACGGAAATACTCAGGTTCACCCACCGGGGGCCGATTGTCAGCAGGTTTAAAAATGAAAGGGAAGCAGTATTGTCAATCCGGTGGATGGGCAATGAAATGAGTAATGAACTCCGGTCGGTTTATCTGCTTAACAGGGCTGCTGGCTGGGAGGATTTTAGGGATGCAGTGAGTACATTCACATCGGTAAGCCAGAATATTGTTTATGCCGATGTTGCCGGCAACATCGGACTTCAGACTTCAGCAGGTGTTCCTGTAAGGTATGGCAGCGGTATGGAAATCTACCCGGGAGATACGAGTCTGTATGACTGGAGGGGAGTAGTCCCCTTTGAAGAACTTCCATTTGAATTTAATCCTGAAAGAGGTTATGTATCATCGGCAAATAATCGGACCACTCCTGATGGTTATCCATACCTTATAGGTAACTGGTATGCCATACCTGACCGCATTGGAAGGCTTCGGGATATGCTTGCAGAAAATGAGCGGCATGGAGTGGATGATTTCATGAAGATGCATGGCGATTTTCGTTCAAAACAGGCAGAAAGGTTTTTACCTTCATTCCTTGAAGCATTAAAAGGTTACAGCAGTTGGAATAAACAGGAGCAGGCTGCCTATGCGATGCTGGAAGACTGGGATTTGGTGATGAGCAGCCAGGGTCAGGCTCCTGCCATATATGATGTTTTTTACAGGCGCGTTGCCGAAAATCTGGTGAAGGATAAATTATCGCCTGAGCTATTCATGGCACTGATGGGGCAAAGGATGATAGTTGAAAACTTCATGGCCAATATGCTTGAGAAAAATAACAGGCATTGGATTGACAATCAGTCTGCCAGAACAGAGGAACCCTGGAATGATATTGCAGTCAGGGCATTCAGGGAAACAGTGACCGAACTGGAAGAAAGACTTGGAACTGACCCCGCTGACTGGAATTGGGGAAGTTTACATACCCTGACTGTCAGGCATCCGCTGGGTACAGTGAAATTACTCGATAAAGTCCTTCACCTGAACCGGGGGCCATACAGTGTACCGGGCAGCTATCATACCCTTACCCCCTATTCTTATTCATTCACGAACCTGTATGAAGTAAATCATGGTGCATCACACCGTCATATTTATGATTTGTCGGACTGGGATGCATCAAAAACAGTGATACCCACAGGAACCAGTGGTATTCCTTCCAGTGAATTTTACCTCGACCAGACTCGATTATATATTCAGAACAGGTATCATGATGATCCCTTCAGCATGAATGGAGTGCAAAAGAAGAGCCGTTTCAGTATGAAGCTGCTTCCAGGCAATCATACCGGTTCAGGAAAGGGCAGCATTGGCAGCTAACCATGCAGGCACAGATGTAATTTGAGGTTTTCATACAAGAATCATTCATTACCAGGTGCTCCTGAATGTCTATAGTTCTGATTAGGCCGTTTGAAGTGAAAATGAGTATAACTAAAATGCATAAGATGAGCGAAGAAAAGAAGAATTTGCAACCTCCCATATATGTCGTGTCGGGAGCCCGGGGACTGGCTGGAAACCATATGGTACAATCATTACTTATTCAGTATCCCGACAATAAGGTGCCGGTGATTATTCATCCGGGAGTGAATTCAGAGGAACAGGTGAATAAAGTGGTTCAAAAAGCCAGGGCTGAAAATGCACTTATCACACATACTATGGTCGACCCTGATTTGAGGCGTTTATTAAATGATCGTTGTGACCAGATGAATGTAAGGAAAATAGATTTTATGGGAGAGCTTGCCGATTATCTTGAAGAACAGCTAAAGGTGGAACCCCTGCAGCATCCGGGACTCTACCGTAAGGTAAACCAGGAATATTTTGAGCGTATAGAGGCGATAGAATTTACACTTTCACATGACGATGGATTGGGAGCTGAAAAACTTCATGGAGCTGAAATCATTCTGACAGGTGTTTCAAGGGTGGGTAAAACGCCGCTGAGTGTATATCTTGCCATGTTCGGATGGAAAGTAGCCAATGTGCCCCTTGTATCGGGAATACAGCCACCCAAAGAACTTTTTGAAGTCGATCCGAAAAGGGTTTTCGGATTACATATCGCTGTGCCGCAACTGATATCGCACCGCAGGAAACGGATGGAAAGCTGGGCTGGCCACAGGAATAATTCGTATGCTGATGAGGATTCGGTTAAAGAAGAATTGCGGAACGCTATGCTGATTTTCAACCGTGGTGGCTTTACAATTTTAAATGTTACCAATAAACCTATTGAAAGTTCGGCCAATGATATCATCAATATTATTTCCGACAGGTTTCCCTTCTGGGGGAAAAGGGCTGATGTCCCAAGTTGAGCTGGTGGCCATGATATTTTTCTTAATCGTACGCAGGATTTTTCTTTTTGCCGTGTCATATGGCTGATTTCAGGAAATATCATATTGAATGGGAGAGGGAGATTTAATTGAAGGACTTCAAAAAGGAAACGAAGGTGCTTTTAGGGAATTCGTTGAAATGTACATGAAAATGGTAATGAATACCTGCTATGGATTTCTTCATTCAGCTGAAGATGCCGAAGACGTTGCCCAGGAAGTATTTATAGAAGTTTATAAATCGATTGAGAACTTCAGGTCCGAATCAAAATTATCAACCTGGCTCTATCGTATCGCAGTGAGCCGCTCGCTGAACTTTATCCGTGACAACAAAAAAAGACGGTGGTTCAGCACATTTGATGATGAACAAAATCCCGGTACAGAACGACTTTACCAGATTGCTGCCGGGAAGGAGGGAAATCCTGAATATATCCTTGAGAACAGGCAACGTGCAGGTATTTTATATAAGGCTGTTGATTCACTTCCCCGCAATCAGAAGGTGGCCTTTATTTTAAGTAAATATGAAGAGCTGGGGCAAAAGGAGATAGCCGAAGTAATGAATGTTTCTGTTTCCTCTGTGGAATCTTTGATTTACCGGGCAAAAAGAAATCTTCAGAAAAAATTATATGTCAGCTATAAAAAAAAGGAGATATAAAAGCAGGTTTTTTTATTGAATGGTGTCAAATTAACCGGATACATTGAAAACATGAATTGTAGCAGATTACATAAAGGGATTATATTTTATATAGAAGGTTCACTGCCTGAAGATAAGATGCAGGAGGTGGCAGCGCATCTTTCGGAGTGCAGTAAATGTAGAGCATTCGCAGGTGAATTAGAAAAGATTCTGTCTATAGCAGGGCAGGATAAGCTGTACGATGCCAAACCTTATTTCTTTACAAGGCTGAAAGCACGTCTGACAGCTTCTGAAGATAAAGCTGTTCAGTCGGGTGAGAAATCAATCATAAAAAGGATTTTGCAGCCCGCATTCTTTTCCCTGCTCCTGCTGACCGGAATTTATGCAGGAATTGATATTGGCAGGCAGGCCGGTTCAAAGAATTATCATTCAGAAGTTTATGCAGAAGATGTCTTTCCCTGGCTTAATGAACTGAATTCGGAACCTCTTGAAAACTTTTTAATGGAATAATCAGGATGGGATTGCAAAACAGATATCGGATAATGTTATGGGTTATTGTCATTCTGGTAGCCAGCAACCTTTCAATGGGCTTATCCTTCCTTTACCACAGGCAGCAGGATGTAATGCCGGCAGAACAAACAGAAAGCAACAGCAGTGGTATTCCTGCCTTTCAACGGGCACGCTTTTTCAGGGAACAACTGAACCTTGCCCCACGGCAGGTTGATGTGTTCAGGGAATTGAACCGTAAATATAATCAGCAGGCCTGGCAGATACAGCACCGGCTATCCTCTTTAAGGGTTGAAATGGTTAAAGAACTGGGAAAGGAGAAACCCGATAAGGAGAAACTGGAGGTAATTTCATCTGATATCGGAAAATTACATTCAGGGCTGAAGAAGGAAACAATTGATTTTTATCTTGCTATGAAGCAGGTTTGCACAAAGGAACAGCAGGAAAAATTGAACCAGCTTTTCATGTCTGTTCTGGACGAAGATGAGGATGTAAGACTTCCCCAAAGGGGAAGGCAATACAGGATGAATATGAGAAATTCAGATACCGGTAATTGATAGTTTCACTGTGAATCTGGCCAGTTCATGGGGAAAAGTATAAAAATTAAAAATCGACAAAATGAAAACATGTAATTTCCTCGGGTTTTTTATAATCATCATGATGGCCTCATTCGCTGTCAATGGACAGGGCAGGGCATCAGGATTTGCAAATCAGGGTGGATACTGCGTATTCAGCTTACCCGATTTGACGGATAACCAGAAAGAGGTTATAACAACCAAAATTAACAGTCATCAGAATGCGATGGCGGAACTGAGGCTGAAGCAGCGTTCAACAGTAATTCCTTCTGAAAAGGATGCTATCAGGGCAGAAATGCTTCAGAAGGTGGCAGCTCACAGGAATGAAGTCAGGAGCCTTTTGAATGAATCCCAGCAAAGGCAGTTTGATTTGCTGCCTGCCCAATATGCATCCGGAGGAAGAAGAATGGCAGGATGTCAATGGGGAGGACGCAGGGCTGCAGGTTATGGCGGACGCGGCTTCAGGGGTGGCTGGTAGGGTTTCCCTGTAGTTGTGCCAGGAGGTGTATCAGATGGGAATGATACATCTCCTGTTTATTGTAATACCTTTATTCTGCTGGCGGGAGTAAGTTTTAACTTCTGCAGATCGGCACCAGTAATCAGGTTGATCCCTGGTTTTTTACCAGTTTCAAAACTTCCGTAAAGGTTATCAATTTGTAATGCACGTGCTCCGTTGAGGCAGCCCCATGTAACAAGTTCATGAAGTTTTAAACCGGGGAAATTCTCCTGCAGGGTAATCATTTCCTGTAGAACCGATAAGGAAGAATTTGAAGCAAGACTGTCGGTACCAATGCAAATATTCATATTTTCCTGGCGGAAGAGCATGACCGGGGGAAGCTGGCTTTCTATGTATAAATTTGAATTGGGACATAAAACCAGGAATGTATTTGCCGGGTCACGTAATGTTTTCAGTATGTTTATATCATTTTCTGTTGTATAGGTATTGTGAACAAGCAACAGTTGGTTCGGAGCAGGTATATGGTGAAGGAGATACTCCAGTGAATTTTTTAGTGAAGGGTTCCACTTTGAAATATCAATAAGCAGGTTGTTTTCGAAGTGATTAGCCAGCGGTCCGCTGCTTTCCCTGAAAAATAAATCTTCTTCCCGGCTCTCCTGGTTATGTACCGATATAATGCTTTTACCGGCTTTCACCTTATCAGAAATTTTGAGGAATAGCTCCTCTGATACAGAGAAGGCGGAATGAGGAGAAACTGAAGCCTGAAGACCTGACTGGGTAAATAGTTCCTGAACAGTTACAGCGAGTTGATAAGCCTTTTCAGCTCTGGAAGGATGAAATCCAAATGCTTCGGCAAAAGTATGGTAATACAGCTTGCTCTTTTGTTTAATTTCAAGTGTCAGCAGTGAATTTGAGACATCACCTAATGCCCTTATTCCAGCTGCTTCCATCTGGAACTCAGCTTTCCGGACAGCACTTTCAATAGTTTCGGGGGCAGCGTTACGAAGATTATGAATGTAACCTAAAAAGACGGCAAGTCCTGTATGCGGGGGAATAAGACCTTTGAGATGCGACAGTTCGAGATGGCAGTGGGCATTGATTAATCCCGGTATGATGATACCGCTGTGATATTCCAGTCCGGCCTGTTCTTTCAGAACTCCGCCTGTATCAATCAAATCAATGATGGTACCGTCGTTTTCACAAATGAGTATGCCGTATTTGAGCGGAGGTTGATTGCCGGGAATAATATAGGTTGCCGAAAACTTTCTCACTGACGTCTTCTCTGAAGTTCCAGTTCCTGCATTTCCTCGTTTCGTCCTGAGAACTCCTGATCCATTTCCGATAATTCATTCATCACCTTTCTGTACATTCTTTCAAACCTGCGGGGATAGCTGGCATAATAAACAAGTGACTGTTCGAAGACTGAATCAGCAACAGAATATTTATCGAGGATGGAATAGTAGAAATCGGTTGAACTGCTTTTACCGATAATGCTGTCACGGTGACGCCGTGTATTGAATGCGGCTTCAGCCATGTGGATGTCTACCAGCATCTTGACCATCTGGTTTTCCTGCAGCAGTTTTTGAGGCTTTTCAACAGGCCCCTTGCTGCACGAACCCAGCATGGCAATAACAATTCCCACAATGAAAACATACTTTCCCATAATGGCTGCCAAGTTAATTATTGTTTGCAAGTACAACAATATGGGAGGTGTTAAAAAAAATCAATCATGCAGTTCAGCAAACTTTCTGTCAAACATAAGTTCCGATGGTTTCTTCCCAAAATGCTGGCGGAAGCAATGGCTGAAGTATGAATGTGAGTTGAAGCCTACAGCTATACTAATCTCTTCAATCGAAAGGTTGCTGGTTTCCATTAATGACAATGCTTTTTTGAGCCTTGCGTGTCTGATAAATTCTGTGGCTGACTGGCCAGTCAGGAGTTTAAGCCTTCTGTACAGGGAAGTACGGCTTACATTCATTTCCTGGGCCAGTTTTTCCACACTAAATTCACTGTTGAGCATATTTTTCTCAATAATCAATAGGGCCCTTTCCATGAATGCATTCCCATTCTGGTTATCCTCTTCATCAAACTGTTCTGCTTCATTTTCAGGAGTGTTGTTTTGCCTGTGCCCGGCAATGTTCAAAAGCACTTTTCTTAAATATGCAAATAATAAATCCTCCTGGAACGGCTTTGTCAGAAAGGCATCAGCGCCAATGTCAATACTGTCAATTTCCCCTTCAGGATCAATCTGTGCTGAAACCATTATAATTGGGATGTGCTTTGTTAGTTTATTGTTCTTGAGAAGCCTGACCATTTCATGACCATCAACACCGGGCATTTTCAAATCGGATATGATGATATCGGGCAAGGCAGCCACAGCTTTTTCATAACCTTGTTTTCCGTTGCCTGCAGCAATTACCCGGTATTTTTTCTTCAGCAGGCGGGTCATGTAACTGCGGGTATCCGCATCATCCTCAACAACAAGGATGCAGATATTCTTTGAATCACGGGTTGGCTCAGCAGGTATTTCAGTTTCTGCCTGCGTAGCGATTTGTGTGGGATGTTGAATTTGAAGCTCCGTTTTGTCCCCATCAAAATTTTCAATAACAGGAAAGCAAACTGAAAATTCTGAACCCTCTCCAACAGTAGATTTCACTGATACAAAACCTCCCATCAGCTTTGTATAATCTTTTACAAGCGAAAGCCCGATTCCGGCTCCCATGGTTGTATGACCTTTTCCCTGGGTAAATCTTTCAAAAATATACGGCAGTTGAATTTTTTCAACTCCTGGGCCATTATCTGCGACTGTAACTTTGATGATTTTTCCAGATAAAGGTTCTCCATAATGCCAGTCCTCACCTTCCAGGCTGGTACTGTTGATCAGTTTCAGTGATAGGGTAACTTTCCCGTTCTCATTTGTAAATTTCATGGCATTGGAAACCAGATTGGTGATGATAATATCAATCTTTTCAGTGTCTGCAACAATATAAGCATCAGTGAGATCGGTTTCAACAGAAAGTCCTATGTTTTTATCGATAGCATCAGCATAAAAACATTCTGTAATCTGATAGCAAATCTTGACAATGTTCAGTTGTTTTTTTACAAGCTCAAGCTTGTTCATCTCAATTTTACGTATATCGATGACCTGGTTAATCAGCCATTGTAAACGTGTTGTATTTCTTTTCAGGATTTTAAGCAGAAAATTTGCTTCTGCATCATTTCCAAATTTACGCATCAAAGTGTCGGCAGGAGAAATAATCAGGGAGAGGGGTGTTTTAAATTCATGCGAAATGTTTGTCAGGAAGCTCATTTTCATCTGGCTTAACTGTTCTTCATTTTCCCTTCTGAACCGTTCTGTTTGAACCTCCAGTTTCAGTTTCTGCCTGATTCTTATTTCCCGCTGAAGGAGATATAACAGAATTGTTGCTATCAGAAGATAGCCCGCAATGGAATACCTGTTCAATAAAAGAGGTGGATTTATTTTGATTGCAAGCCTTCTGGGTTGTATGTTCCATACCCCATCATTATTTGAAGCCATCACTTCGAAAACATAACTGCCGGGAGGAATTTTTGTAAATGTGGCTTTTCTTTCTGATCCTGCTTCAATCCAGTTTTCGTCATAATTGATTAACCGGTACTTAAACCTGTTTTTATTGGGTTGCAGATAATTTGTAGCCACAAACGAAATTGTAAGTGAATTTTGTCGGGCCGGTAATTCAATTTCGTTTGTATACTTGATTGATCTTTTTAAAGGCGATAAAGGTAAGCCTGGGTTCAAGGGTTCATGATTTACTGTAATTTCAGTGATGTGGCATAATGGAGGAAGCGGATTATAACGGATGCCTGAAGGAAGGAATGCGCTGAACCCATTTGAGCCTCCAAAAAACATCCACCCCGATGCAGAGCGGTAGCATGCACCCGGGTTGAACTGATTGCCCTGCAACCCATCTTCCTTGATAAAGTTCCTGAAGGTAATATTCTTCGGATCGAGCATAGATATGCCGTTCTCGGTACTTACCCAGATATTACCGGAATTATCTTCAAGAATCCCATATATTTCCATACCTGCCAGACCATGTTCTGTTGTGAAGTATTCGAACCTGAAATTAACAGGGTCATATTTATTCAATCCTCCCCCTCCGGTTCCAATCCAGATGTTTCCTGCGCGATCTTCGTGCAGGCAAAAGATTTCATCATGATTTATGGAAGCGTGGTTTTCTATGCTGCTTGCCATAAATCGGTTAAAGGAAGTTTTTTCCTTTAGTTTATAATTTAATCCATGCATAGTTCCTGCCCAGAGGTTCCCCCTGTTGTCGACTAAAACACACCTTACTGAATTGTTGCTTAATGAATGGATATCGCTGGTGTTGTGCCGGAAATGTTCAGTTTTACCATTTTTCAGCGAATAAGAATGCAGTCCGGTAGTACCTGTACCAATCCATATTTTATCTTCATCTTCGGCCAGGGAATACACCTGTTCTGTATGGTTTTTCAGATAATCAATCTGCTGCAGTAAATTGCCGTTTTTTGTTTTAACCCATAATCCTCCGGAGAAAGTACCTATCCATAAATTGTCTTCTGAATCTTTCAGCATGGATTTTATGCTCTTTAACTTATCATGGTTATAATCAAACAGCAGGCTGTTGTATTCTTTGGTGAAGGGGTCAAATGAAAATATCATTCCTGATTCAGTCCCTACCCATATTGTATTTGAGGGGCCATCTGAAAAAGAACTGATTACATTGGTATTCAGATTAGGAAAAAATAAATCCTTACCATGAAAAAACTGATTGTCCTGAAGGTTCCGGTAATACAGGCCACCCGACCAGGTGCCCGCCCACATTCCCCCGTAGTGGTCTTCATAAAAAGTAAATATGCTGTTATGGTTTATCCCGGGGTAATTTTCAGCATCAAAATTTGTGATATTTTCACCATTAATGATTGTAATTCCTTTATATGTTGCAAGCCATACCTGCCCGATATTATCCCTATAGATACATCTGACACGGTTGTTTGCAATTTTATGGCCTGTTTCGGAAGGGTTGGAATAATGGGCACTTAAGTTGCCGTTATAATCTGCCTTATCAGCACCATGCCAGTCGTAACCTATCCAGATTTCATTTTCACCAGGCATTATGCTTTGGATGAGTGCATTTCTGTATCTGGCAAAAAACTGAAGCGAATCATAAGGAAAGCTGCTTTTATAAATATGCCCATCATTGGTACCTAACCACAAAACCTGCTTGTTATCAATACATCCGAAGCTGAAACTGCCTGAATTATCAAATTTGCGGTAAATAAATTTTTTTTCTGATGAGTCAATTTTTGCAAGTCCCCTCTGATCGATAAGCCAAAGTTGTTTTGTGCGGTCTTCGAAAACCCTGATAACATTTCTGATTTCCTTGCGCCCTTCATTGTCTGTATACAGGCATGGATGAAATCTCTCAAATTCAAAATCATAATAGCTTAAGCCGGAGGATGTCGAAACCCATATCTTCCCGGCACTGTCACAGTACAGGTGTCTGATGTTGTTCCCTGACGGGGTGTTGGGCTCATCGGGCTTATGAAGAAATTTTCTGAATGTTTCGGTATCGTAATAATAGAGGCCATGCTGGGTGCCAAACCAGATCATGCCATGTGGATCTTCGGTAATTGTGACAATTCCGCCATATGTAAAACCTTCAGGAGGTGAAATAGCCCTGAATGCTGAGAAACTGGAGATGTGAGCTGAAGAATATAATGCCAGTATATATAGCAGAATGAATAAGGTTCCGGTTCTAATCATGATATCAGATACTTTTTTCAAAGAAAGTAAAAAATGGGAAATCATAAACATGTAAGGGCCAATCATAGGTTACTTCCTTGCTGTTAAAGCCTCTTACAAGAATAATCCAGAGCCGGAGCTTTTGAGCCTGTTAATGGTAATGCTCTGATATGTTGGATTGTATCATGTCTGTAAAGTATGTTCCAGACTGCATCAAAATTTACAGAATGAACAAAAATTTACAGAAAACAGAATGGATTGTGGCAGGGTTAGCCGATGCATTCGCATATTTTTGGACGATTATCCATTCAGAAACAATAAGATGAAAAAACTGATGACCAAAGCTGGATTCTTTACCTGTGTAATCCTTTTTTTCCTGTCAACATCTGTTATCTTCTTCCTTGCGTGTAGCCAAAACAGCAGGTATGAAGCCGACTTTACAAGAATTGTAGAGTTTAGTGGCCGGCAACTTGACCTTCTGATGCAGAATACAGAGAATATTCTCGCATCGGGTGAAAATACAAGGAACGGAAGGCTGCTGGTGGTTCCAAGAAACCTTTCAGAAGATGGTACCCTGAGACTTATTCCCAGCCGTGACTGGGTAAGCGGCTTTTTCCCGGGTTCGTTGTGGCACATGTACCAGTACACAGGCCTGACCAAATGGAAACTGGCAGCTGAAAAATATACTGCCCCCCTGGAACAGGAGAAACTCACAACGACTACTCATGATTTGGGATTTATGATGGGATGTAGCTTTGGTAAAGGATATGAACTCACAGGTAATCCTGCTTACAGGGAGATTCTTATTCAGGCAGCAAGATCTCTTATTACAAGGTTTAATCCACAGGTTGGTGCCATTCGTTCATGGGATCACAATGGCGATAAATGGCAATATCCGGTCATCATAGATAATATGATGAACCTTGAGCTGTTGTTTTGGGCGTCACGTGAAACGGGTGATTCAATTTTTGCTGATATAGCAGTCAGACATGCACTCACAACGATGAACAGCCATTTCAGGGATGATTTCAGCAGTTATCATGTTATCGATTTCGATACTTTAACCGGGCAAATCAGGAACAAGCATACACATCAGGGTTTGCATCATGAATCAGCATGGGCCCGCGGACAGGCGTGGGGACTTTATGGTTTTACTATGACATATCGTGAGACCGGAATTACTGAATTTCTAAAACTTGCAGAGCATATTGCCGATTATATCCTTAATCACCCGAACCTTCCGGGTGACCTGATTCCATACTGGGATTACGATGTTCAGGACCTGAAAACCGAACCACGTGATGTTTCTGCTTCAGCAATCACAGCCTCAGCACTTTTTGAACTCGGAACATTCATCCCCGCGAAAAGAGATGAATATCATCATAAAGCCAGCCAGATTCTTAAAAATCTGTCGGATAATTATCTCTCAGCCCCCGGAGAAAACAAGGGCTTTATTTTATTACACTCTACCGGACATAAGCCTCATAATTCAGAAGTGGATGTGCCGATTGCCTACGCTGACTACTATTTTCTGGAGGCATTGGGAAGGCAAAACAAGCTATATAAATCAAAAAAATAATCAATCACAATGAGTTAAATTCAATTATTAATTATCACTATGAGTCTAAACAAAAAAAGTTATGCTGGTGGCAGGATGAATAACCTGACTGGTATTCTGATTTGCTGGATGTTTGTAATTTTGTTTGCAGCACATCCAATAAATGCAGATGCCGGTCTGGCAAATCCAGCTCAATCGCAGCAGAGTGCTGCTCAGCAACAAAACAGGTTAATTACAGGGAAGGTGACAGATGAACGGGGTGAACCCCTTCCCGGTGCCAATGTTGTGGTGAAAGGAACAACAACCGGAACAATTACTGATTTTGAAGGCAATTTCAATATCAATGTTCCTGAAAATTCAACTTTGGTTTTCTCCTTTGTAGGTTATATTTCAAGGGAAGTTGTTATTTCCGGTCAATCACTTATTAATATTCAGCTTACAGAAGATATTCGTGGTTTTGATGAGGTGGTTGTTGTTGGCTTCGGAACACAGAAGAAGGTGAATATGACAGGCGCTGTGTCGGCTGTACAAATTGATGAAAAAATCACAAGCCGTTCTCTCACGAATGTCTCTACCGGATTGTCGGGATTACTTCCTGGTCTGGCTGTGAGCCAGAATTCGGGGATGGCAGGCAAGAATGATGTTTCATTGATGATACGCGGATTGGGTTCTACAAATAATGCAAACCCTTTGATAGTTGTTGACGGTATGCCTGATGTGGACATCAATCGTCTGAACATGAATGATATAGAAAGCATTTCGGTTTTGAAGGATGCCACATCGGCAGCTGTATATGGATCGCGTGCAGCAAATGGTGTTATACTTATAACAACCAAAACAGGTAAAGGACAGGATAAGGCGAGGATAAATATTTCCAGTTCCTATGCAGTTGAACAACCAACCAAGGCATATGGGTTTATGGCCGATTATCCAAGAGCGTTGACATTGCACCAGCAACAGGCCCTGGTTAATACGCTGCGTCCGCAGCTTCTTTTTAAGGATGGTACAATCGACCAATGGCTTGCTTTGGGGATGATTGATCCATTAAGGTATCCCAATACTGATGTATGGGATGTTATTATGAGAAATGGTGAGGTTCAGAATCACAATGTGTCGGCTTCAGGGAGCAATGATAAATCAAACTTCTTTTTATCTGCAGGTGTGATGGACCAGAAGGGTTTGCAGATCAACAATGATTTCACCCGGTATAATACCCGTTTTAATTATGACTATAAAATCAGGCATAATATGAATGTTGGGGCACGGTTTGCAGGGAACTGGTCAAAATATACCTACGCATTGAATGACGGTTTTACTGATGATGATGCCAGCAATACAGCAGGATTTGATATGCAATATGCTATTTCCGGGATTACTCCTTATGACCCTGTTTCAGGATATTATGGGGGTGTAATGGCTTATAGCGAAGATCCACAGGCATATAACCCTTACATGCTTTATCAGAATGATTTGAACCGCCAGAACAGGCAGGAAGCAAATGTCAATGGTTATATCGACTGGTCACCTATCAAAGGACTTGTTGCCAGAGTGGATTATGCACTGAACTATTACAACCAGTTCCGCTGGAATGCTCCAATGCCCACAAGATCATATAATTTCCAGACCGACAGCTTTGGGTCGCGTATCTACTTTGGTGATAACTCTGGGGTTAACAACTATACAAATACCGGTTACAAGACACAGCTTAACGGAAGACTTGATTACCAGAAGGTTTTCAACAGGAATCATGAGTTGAGAGCTATGGTGGTCTACAGTGAAGAATTCTGGTATAACCGTTACCAGATGAGCGGAAGAAATGATCGTCTTCATCCTTCACTTCATGAGGTTGATGCAGCGCTTACCGACATCATGAGAACCGGTGGTAATTCAAATGCCGAAGGCCTTCAGTCGTACATCGGGCGTTTAAACTATGTTGCTTTCGACAAGTACCTTTTTGAAGCCAATTTCCGTTATGACGGATCTTCCAAGTTTTTGGATGGTAGCAGGTTTGGTTTCTTCCCGTCAGCATCAATAGGCTGGCGTTTTACGGAAGAGGAATTTCTAAAACCTGTTTTCGGGAAATTGTTATCCAGCGGAAAATTACGCGCCTCTTATGGAGGTCTGGGTAATAACAGCGGTGTCGGGCGTTATGAACAACAGGAGACTTTGGATGCAGCAGCATATATGATTGGCGGGCAGATTACAAAAGGTTTCGTCTACAGCCAGATGGTTAACCGTTATCTTTCATGGGAAAGTACATACGTCATGAACCTGGGTTTGGATTTAGGTATGTTTGATAACAGGCTTACAGCTGAATTGGATTATTATGATCGTCTTACGATTGATATGCTTCGTCCTTCACAAATGTCAATCCACCTCACTGGTGCCTATAATGCACCAAGGCAAAATATCGGGGAATTAAGGAACCGGGGTATAGAGGGAAATCTTACCCTCCGTAACAAAAAAGGTGGCTTTAATTATTCAGTTAATCTTAATGCTTCATACAATGCTACTGTTCTCGAGAAATGGAATGAATTTCTTGGGAAGGGGTGGGTCTTCCTGAACATGCCATACCGTTTTGTTTATACCTACGAAGACAAAGGTATTGCCCAGACATGGCAGGATATTTACAGTTCAACTCCGCAAGGAGCATCGCCTGGGGATATCCTTCGTCTTGATTTGAACGGCGATGGTCGAATCACCGGAGAAGACAGGAAAGCATACCCGAATGTTCAAAGAGACAGGCCGACCACCAATTTTGCATCAACTTTAAGTGCATCATGGAAAGGTTTTGATGTAACTGCACTTTTCCAGGGAGCAGCCGGAAGAAAATCTTTTTGGTTAAATATATACAACAACGTGAATTTCAATGCGCAACGTTATGCTTCAACCTGGGATCACTGGAATCTTCCATGGAACTGGGAAAATCGTGAGGGCGAATGGCCCCGGATTGGCGGAAGCGGAAACCGTGAGGAAACTACCTTCTGGCTTGATGACCTTTCATATCTGCGTCTAAAGAACGTTCAACTGGGATACAATATTCCGGGGAAAGCTATTCAAAAGCTCGGTATTAATAATATCCGGATATACGGAACTGCAGAAAATCTTCATACATGGACCAGGTTCAGGGGTCTTGACCCTGAAAAGCTGGGACATGCTAGTGATGCTTATCCATTGAATAAATCTTTCTCACTGGGTATCAATATTGGAATATAAAAAATGAATAAGATGAAAAAGATTAAATCAAGAATATTAATAGTTGTATTTGCAGTTGGCATGCTTCTGCCCGGATCATGTACAAAAGACCTGCTCGATCTGGAACCAACTACCCAACTTGGAGCGAATGCATTCTGGAAAACTGAAGCCGATGCAACCACTGCACTCATGGGTGCCTATGCATCAGTCAGACCCCTGTTCGACCGCGATTATTATTTCGATGGTCATGGAGAATATGTAAGAACAAGAGGAACAAGTACCACAAGCGGAAACCTGCGGCTCGGAGATGCCTATAACGGTGGCAACTACAATCCAAGCGGCTATGGTGCCGGTTTTGATAAATATTACAGGTATTTATATGGTGGCGTGAACCGTACCAATTACGTCATTGAAAATGTGAAAAAAATGTTGCCTGAAGCAAGTCCTTCATCACTTCCAGGACTTGAGGCAGTCATTGGTGAGGCTAAATTGTTAAGGGGAATGGTTTATTTCAGGTTGATTTCAATGTGGGGAGATGTTCCTTATTTCACACATATAGTCAATAACAATGATGAAGTTGCCAATATTACAAGGATGCCTATTGCCCAGATCAAAGACTCGATTATGGCCGATTTTACCTATGCAATTGAAAAGCTTCCCGTTAAGGGCTCAGCAATAGGCAGGGCAGGAAAACCCGCTGCTTTGGCTTTCCGGGGCAAACTGCAGTTGTATTGGGCATCATGGAATAAATTCGGTTGGCCCGAACTTGATACCTTTACTCCTAGTGCTACTGTGGCCAATGCAGCATATGCCGGTGCAGCAGCCGATTTTAAAAGTGTTATCGAAGATTTCGGCCTGAATCTTTTCAGAAATGGCGAACCGGGAGAATGGGGTATGATGGGCAATGCTGAAGTACTGCCTAACTATTACTATCTCTTTATACCATCAACAGGTAATGCCAACATTGAAGGAGAGATGATAATGGTATTCACCCACGGAGGTACAGGTACTGCTCAGGGCGAAGAATTGATGCGTGATGTTTCAGGCCGTTCACATGAAGGTTCACAGTGCTGGACACATCCCCGCTATGAAATTGCCGACAGGTATCAGTCGACTGTTACCGGCGACTTTTTGCCACCACTGGTGCCAATGAACCCAACAACAGCAGGTGCCAGAACTGCACCTAATTCTGCTGTCAACCCCGACAGTTACAAGGACCGCGATTACAGGATGAAGGCATCGATAATGTGGGACTATGAAATGAGCCAGGGAATGTTGTCATTGAAAGCTACCGACTGGGTGCCTTTCATTTACAAGACCTGGAATGCTAATGTTGAAATAGATGGCAAAAAGTATATTTCATATAATACCGACGGGTGCAACTCAGGATATGTTTACAGGAAGTTCCTGAGGAACTATGCAGGTCAGGGTCGGAGCGACGGTGATTATAACTGGCCGGTAATGCGTCTTGCCGATGTATTTTTGATGTATGCTGAAGCCACAAATGAAATCAACGGACCGCAGGCCGATGCCATAGCTCTTGTTAACAGGGTGAGGCACCGGGGCAACCTTCCGGCACTTGCATCTGACAAGACTGCCAGCAAGGAAGCATTCTTTAACGCTATTGAACAGGAACGTATTGTAGAACTTCTTGGTGAAGGCCACCGCGGATTTGATATCCGCCGCTGGAGAGCCATTGAAAGAGTCTGGGTTCCGCCTTATGACGGAAACGGCGTATGGAGACGTGACACCCATGGTGGTAACATGCAGCGGTACTTTCAGAACAGTTCTGAACTTACTTACCAGCAAAATTACATTTTCAGGATTCCGCCTTCAGAACGTGAACGAAATCCAAACTTAACACAGAATAAACCCTGGTTATAATTCCAAGATGATGGTTAAACAAAAAATTGAGATTAAAATGAAAAATAAAATAGCGATACTGGCAACCATTCTGATTGCATCATTTGTCTGGTTCAGCTGCTATGATTATCCAATCGATGAGGATGGCTTGCTGATTACAGAAAGATCGGAATGTTATGTGAGCAACTTTGAGCTGCTGGGAACTGACTTTCAGACCGTACGTACAAAAGCAGCTGTGATTGATACAACAGCTCAGACAATCAATGTGGAAGTTTTTTATGGAACCGACCTGAAAAGACTATGGCCTCAGTTCAGTCTGATTACGGATGCCAAACTGGATCCTAAAATCACGGATTATGTAGATTTTTCTGATCTTGCCAACCCACGCTCCTGGACGGTGATCTCAGGGAACCGTAAGGTTCAGAAAACTTATAAAGTATTTGTCACAGTACAGCCTAAACCTTAAAACAAATGATTATGAATAGCAAATATTACAGTTATTTGTTTTTGCTCGTCATGGCAGTGTTCATGTTTGCATGCCAGGAGGAAGAATATGCACTTCCTGAAGCAAAAACTGAATTTCAGAATGATGTAATTAAAAGGACCATAGGTCCAAACGTCGTTGGACTGGACCTTGAGTTTGTATATGCAATGGCTCTTGGCTATAACTCCGGAAAAATCATTTCAGCACAAGTTGAGGCGTCTATTGCCGGGGCACCTGGTACTTTTCTTGAGCACCGGTCATTCTATACAAATTCAAGTGGAAACGATATCCCTGTGATTATTGGAAATCCTTCAACTACTACAGGCACCCGCACTGAAGTTGTTTTTACAAAGGATACCTGTGCTGCAGCATTGCGCTATTACTATATTATTCCTGAGGAGGCAAGGGGAAAAACAGTAACCTTTAAATTTTCCGCCAAAGCTGGTACAGGTGAAACTGTAAGCTATACTATGGGACCTTATCAGGTTGCAAAAATGGAGGCAAAGCTTGATATCGTTTTAAGTGACAATGAACTGATGTACCTGTCTATTGCCGATATGAAAGCCTATTCTGCGGCTGATGCTGCAGCAAATGCAGGTAAAATAGACCTGGTTTATTTATACAGGGCAATACCTGGAATTACATTTGCCCATGCCCTGGTTTCTCCAGGTTCCAATCCGGAGTATCTTCCCGAAATCACGCTTCCTTCAGGAGTGAATAATAAAACGAAGTTTTTGAAGGTATATGGCCTTCGCGACAGACACCTTGCAAGACTTCAGTATGGGATTTATGTTGACGACCTTGATTTCGAAAAGATCAGCTTTTCCAATGCTTCTGATTATGGCCTGAATATGAAGGTAGAATCAGGTGCGTGGCTGGAAACATCCGATGGGAAATACCGTGCCTATGTTTTTGTAAATGAAGTTGTAAATACTGCAACGACCAAAACAATGCGCGTTAGTATCAAACGTTATACAATGAAGTAAATATCATTTTTTAAATAGCCATTGTCCTGAAGGGAGCGGAAGGACAATGGCTGTTTCTTTTTTCTCAGGAAAACCTGTAAGTTCTGATTGTAAAAAAAAAGCACGGTAACCATAAACGTAGCTTCTATATTATTATTCATCTCTACATTACTGAGCTGAGACATTTCATTGTTGTGCATCTGAGGCAAACCCATCAGTTTACATGGTGGCTCAAATACTCAAAATGATTGGTTTTATGGAGGCAGAACCTTTGGAACTGCAAACAAAACCCCCTTCCGGCCCTTGTGGAATGTAATCATCCAACAGATACAAAAGCTTATTCAGAACAATAAGATAAATCATTATGTGTGAGAAAATATCAGGTAGAATGAAAAGATTAGTTGCAGGAGCATGCTTCATTGCTGTCTCTGTTCCGTTTTTATCCTTTACATCCTGTAGTTTTGTTCCAAAGGCAGAGAATGTAAAAAGCAGTGCGGTACTGTTATTTAATTCCGGATTTGAACCGGGTACAAAGATTAAAAACGGAAATAATGCCTTTAATTCTGATGATGATTTGATTGGTGAGGATAATTCGGTTTCCCGTCCGAATAACTGGATAACTGATCTTGACAACAGCAGTTTAGTAGGGCGTTTCAATTTACAATATCAGGGTGGTGATACTACACAAAGATTTGCACGTATTATACCTGAGCCGGGAAATCCTTCCAATCATGTTCTGCATTTTTGGCTGAATGAAGCCAATGTTGATGGCAGCAAGGGGCGCATTCAGGCAAATTTATACGGAGCTGAAGAAGGGTTAAAAGAATTTTACCAGTCGGTAAGGGTGTTTTTGCCGGAAGATTTTAATACTGTACGCAGGTTTCCCGATAAGATTAGCTGGCTTACAATCGTTGAATTCTGGAATAATATTACCTGGAGCCAGTCCGTTCCGCATGGATTCAGAATAACGCTTGGCATTGGAAAAGCGGCTGGCGCTGACAGTGACCTGTATTTCATTCTTGACGGACAGGATTGTGAACTTTTCCCGGATAACAGCCAGAAATATACTACCCTTTGGGCTGATAAGAGTATCGGGGTAAATGTCCCTGTTCAAAAATGGTTTACCATGGACTATTATTATAAAGAAGGCAATTGTGAGAATGGCCGTTTCTGGATGGCTGTCACACCGGAAGGAGGGGAAAAGCAGGTGGTTTTTGATATTAAAAACTTCACACATAATTCAAACGATAACAATCCTGACGGGGTTACTGATTTTAATCCCATGAAGCTCTATACATCAAAAAAACTGATTGACTATATGAGAAGCCATGGTAACACTTTGCAAATTTATTGGGATGATTTTAAGCTTTGGAAGGATAAAACACCTGAACCCTGATGAAATGCAACAACCTGATCAATTGGCTCATAATAAAAAAGATTTAATTACAGCAGTAATGAAAAACAAATTAATTTGCTCTGTCCTGTCGGCATGGTTGCTCATTATTTGTATGGATGCAGCATCTCAGTCAGATACTGAAATGATAAAACAGAGAATTTATCATGAACTTCTAAAACCTGCAGTGAATGACAGCATCGTTGAAAAACTTGTCACCACCCTGCAAAATGATGGCACCTGGCCAGGCATTAATTATGAAGATGTTTCCAGAACTGGTTTTGAGCACAGGATACATTCAGGTAATCTTGTCATCCTGGCCCGCGCCTATAAGAATGAAAAATCAGTACATTATAAAAGTCCAAAGGTGAAAAAGGCTGTAGAATCGGCCCTGTCCCATTGGCTGACAAAAGACTATTTCTGTGACAACTGGTGGCACAATCAGATTGGAACTCCTGATAACTTTGTTTCGCTGATGCTGATTATGGGGGATGAACTACCAAAGGATTTGGTTGATAAGGCTCAGCCGGTAATCGGGCGTGCCCACCTTGAAGCGTCAGGTGCAAGGCCCAGTGGCGACAGAATCAAAATCGGAGGGATTCTTGCCAAAAATCTCCTTTTTATAGATGATACTCATCGGTTTGGTGAGGTAATGAAAATAATAGAAGGGGAAATAAAATTCTCGACTGGTCAGAGAGGAATGCAACATGATTATAGCTTTCATCACCGGGAAGACAGGGTAAACAATACTTTATCCTATGGAAGCGGATATGCTGAGGCATTTGCAGAATGGGCTGCCTACGTTGCCGGCACCAGATATGCATTTTCAACTGATAAGATCAATCACCTGATTGATTATTTTCTGGACGGTATGTGCAAGCAGATGGTCTATGGCAAGACAAGTGATCCGGGTATTAAAAACAGGGATATCACCCGGCCAGAAGGAGGATATGTTTCAGGAACAACTTTGCCTGAGCGGTTGATGATGTCATCGGGTTACAGAAAGCCTGAGTTGCAGGAAATAATTAAAGTCAGAAAAGGAGAAGGTCCCCATTCCCTTTCTTTCGGAAAGTTTTTCTGGCAAACCGAACATTATTCACACCAGCGGAAAAATTATTATACTTCGGTGCGCATGTATTCCACCCGCAACAGGAATATGGAGGAACCATATAATAGTGAAGGTTTACAGAATCATCACAGGGCTGACGGGACAAACTACCTTTCAAAATCAGGTTCGGAATACAGGAATATGGCTCCTGTGTACGACTGGCAGAAGATACCCGGAACTACCGTAATGCAAAAGAAGGAAATGCCTGCAGAAACAGAAATCCAGAAAGAGGGGCTGACTGAATTTGTGGGTGCCGTAACCAATGAAATGTATGGAGCTGTGGCTTTTGACTTTAAAAGTCCGCATGATCCGCTGTCGGCCAGGAAAGCATGGTTTTTTTTCGATAATGAATATGTTTGCCTGGGGAGCGGAATAACATCGCAGGGTGCTTTGCCTGTGGCAACAACATTAAACCAGTGCCTGCTCAGGGGAGCCGTGACTGTAAATGACGGGCATAAATCACGTATTGTGGCACGGGGTGAACACCAGTTTCAGAATCACAGCTGGATCCATCACGACGGAGTGGGTTACCTGTTTCCTGAACCTGTAGAGGTAAATCTTCTCAATAAACCTCAAAGCGGGACCTGGTATCACGTTAACCGGCAGTCAAGTTCTTCGAAAGAAGAGGTTACCGAAGATGTTTTTAAGCTCTGGATTGACCATGGGGCAAGGCTTCAGAATGCTTCATATGCCTATATTGTAGTTCCTGAAATAACTGTAGAGGAAATGGGCAGGCTGAAGAACGCTGTTAAAATTGTTCAGAATAATCCGCAGGTCCAGGCTGTGTCACATACTGATCTTGGGATCAATCAAATGATATTTTACCAGGCAGGGGAAGTAGAACTTCCAGGCGGAATTACAATAAGCTGCGACAGTCCTGGTGCTTTAATGGTTAGAACCAACGGAAAGGAAGTGAAAGAAATTACCGTTGCTGACCCTTCACGGAAACCGGGACGCATGCACATATCAGCTTCGGGTAAGGTGAGTCTTACCAGCAAGCAAGTAATGTGTGTTTTCAATAAAAAAGAGAATAAAACGTATATTTCCATTGAATTGCCAAAAGGAGTATATGCAGGAAAAAGTGTGACAATTGATTAATCAAAATGAACTAAAACATCATGTTATGAAGTCTATATTAGTTTTTGCCTCCCTTATCTCAATATTCTGTTTAAGTGGCTGTAAAACTCAGGTAACAGCCCCGCAAAATGCCTTTGAAATGGATCATCCGCGCATCATGTTGCTGAAGGGTGAGGAAACAGCCATTAAAAAGGCAGTAAATGACAATCCTGTATGGAACAAAATGCACGCTGCTATTCTTGAAGAATGTGATGAAATCATCGGACAGCCACCGGTTGAAAGGATACAAATCGGCAGGCGCCTGCTTGATAAATCAAGGGAAGCCCTCCGGCGCATTTTTTACCTCTCGTACGCATATCGTACAACCGGTGATCTGAAATATGCGGAAAGGGCAGAAAAGGAGATGGTCACAATAGCAGGTTTTTCTGATTGGAACCCATCACATTTTCTTGATGTTGCCGAAATGACAATGGCAATGGCTATAGGATATGATTGGCTTTACGACCAGCTTTCACCTGAATCAAGGACAAGTATCAAAGATGCTATTCTCACTAAAGGACTTGAACCTTCTTTTGATACGAAATACAATTACTGGCTGCGCGCCACACATAACTGGAACCAGGTATGCAATGCAGGTATGGTTTTCGGGGCCCTTGCTGTTCTGGAAGATCATCCGGAAGTTTCAAAACAGATTATTGACCGGGCGATGGAAACAATTCATCTGCCAATGGAAGACTATGAGCCCGATGGTGCATATCCTGAAGGTTATGGGTACTGGAATTACGGAACCTCATTTAATGTGTTGTTCAATCATGCAATTGATAAGGCTTTTCCGGGTCTGTTTGATTATTCAAAACATCCTGGTTATCTTCAGACAGGTGAATTCCTGATGTCGATGGTTGCACCGGGTGGGTCAAGCTATAACTGGGGCGATGCAGGTGGGGGTGGCAGTTTAAGCCCTGCCATGTTCTGGTTTGCACAGAAAAACAATGATCCTTCAATTCTGTGGGTTGAAAAAAAATATCTGGAGAAGAATAATTATAGATCTTTTACCGGAAACAGGATTTTACCGGCCATAATATTATGGGGTAAAGACATAAAGATTGAAAATGTTGTGGAACCTTCTTCAAAAACTTATATAGGAGAGGGAAAAATGCCACTCATGCTCACAAGGACATCATGGACCGATCCCAATGCCTTATACCTTGGATTTAAAATGGGCTCGCCTTCTGTGAACCATGGGCACATGGATGTCGGTTCATTTATTATGGAGGCCGACGGCGTTCGCTGGGCAATTGATATGGGCAGCCAGAGCTACGAATCGCTTGAATCAAGAGGCATGTCAATATTCGGAAGAACACAGGATGCACAACGCTGGACGATTCTCAGGCTTAATAATTACATTCATAATACACTTACAGTTAACAGGGAACTGCAGCGGGTTGATGGATATGCCAGAATCGAAAAACATGGAGCAGGTAATGATTTTACCTTTGCCGTTACCGACATATCCTCGTTGTATGCAACCCAGCTGGCTCAGGCATGGAGAGGGGCAGCAGTTGTCGATAACAGCTATGTAGTAATACGTGATGAACTAAAGGCGGCCGATAAGCAGGCAAATGTAAGATGGCAGATGCTCACTGATGCCGAGGTAAAATTGTCAGGAAATAATTCAGCCATTCTTGAGAAAGATGGAAAGCAGCTCACTATAAGGGTTGACGAACCAGCCAATGCAGTCATTACAACCTGGAGTTCACAGCCAACTACTGATTATGATGCACCAAATCCGGGTACCATTCTCATAGGATTTGAAGTAATCCTTCCAGCCGGTTCAACAGCCGGAATGCAGGTTAAACTTATACCTGCTTCATCAGGAACGGAAGCACTGTTCAGCAAGCAGCTTGAAGACTGGCAGTGACATTGTTCGTTTCTTATCCAAGGGGATGTCCGCGATGGTTTAACTGTATTTGTAAAATTAAAGATGATGAAGAATTTCAGCAGGTTGATTGTTCTGCTCCTGGTAATCCTGAAGTCTGCCGGTATTGCCGGAGGGCAGATGAAAGCAATTGGGAAGGATGATGGCATTAGCCTGAACAATACAAAAATCGATGGTTACAGGGGGATTTGGTTTGAGCTGGGCCAGAAATATGCATACGGGGATAAATATTCGGGCGCTTTGGGAACCTATACCTCTATGCATATTCCCCTGGCTGTATATTCCGAAAAAGCTGATAAAACCTTTTTTGTATATGGAGGGACAACCGCAGAAGATCAGCGTCATCTGCTCTGCATGATTGGCGAATATGATCATAAAACCGGTAAAGTGTCACGCCCTACGGTTGTGCATGATAAACAGGGAGTGAATGATCCGCACGACAATCCTGTAGTTTTGATTGATGAAGAAGGATACATATGGGTGTTTGTAAGCGGAAGAGGGACTTCACGACCCGGCTATAAATACAGGAGCAGGGTTCCATATGATATTAATGCTTTTGAAATGGTCACCGAAGAGGAAATGACTTATCCGCAGCCATGGGAGACCAGAAAAGGGTTTGTCCATTTATTTACAAAATATACAGGCATCAGACAGCTTTATTTTGAAACCAGCCATGATGGGATGAACTGGACTGAAGACAAGCTTCTTGCCGCTATGCCTGAAAAGGAAGGTGAACGTTCGGGCCATTACCAGATCAGCAGCATGCACGGCAGGGAAGTAGTAGGTACATTCTTTAACCGCCACCCTGATGGCAATGTGGATAAACGGACTGACCTGTATTATGTGCAGACAAATGATGTTGGGAAAACCTGGACAACTGCTGATGGCAGAATAATAGAAATACCGCTGATTTATCCTGATAATCAATCCCTGGTCGTAAATTATGCAGAGAAAGGCAAAAATATTTACATTAGGGACATGGTGTTTGATGATGAAGGTAATCCTGTTTGTCTTTATATCCGCAGTAACGGACATGAACCTGGTCCTGTGAGTGCTCCCTATGAATGGTGTATCACCCGCTGGACAGGTAAAAAATGGATGACTCACCTCATCACAACCTCTGACCATAATTACGACATGGGCAGTTTGTTTATCAGCCGGAATGAGTGGTTGCTGGTAGCACCTACTGAATCAATTCCGCAGGAATGGGGCGTCGGCGGAGAAATCGTTCTGTGGAAATCTCTGAATAAAGGGAAACGGTGGAAGAAGGAAAAGTTCATAACCCAGAATAGCAGGTATAATAACAGTTATGTCAGAAGGCCGGTACAGTACAGAGCGCCATTCTGCTTCTTCTGGGCCGATGGCCATCCCCACCAGTTCAGTAAGTCACAGTTATGGTTTGGCAACCTGAACGGTGAGGTTTGGCAGCTGCCTTACCATATGGATGATGATTATGAAACTCCACTGAAAATCAGGTGAGGTTCTATAATATCCTGATGAACAATTAATGCATTCTAACAAATGAAAATAAATATATCTGCCATATTATTTTTAATCGTAGTATTTTCCTCGGGTTGCTATCAAAAGACTGAAGTTCCATATCTGCCTGCAGAGGAAGATGACAAAATTATCAGTATGGCAATTCAGTTACTTGACAGCTTCCCGGTGACTGTTACATCATCCAGCAGTATCAGAAGTGCAGGCGGTATTCATGATTTTTATTCTGAAGGTGACTACTGGTGGCCCGACCCGGTCAATCCAGCCGGGCCTTACATCCAAAAAGACGGACAGAGCAATCCGGAGAACTTTTCAAGTCACAGGCATGCAATGGTGCGGTTGAGCAGTCATGTCTCCCTGCTGACTTCAGCATGGCTGCTTACAGGTGAGGATAGGTTTGCTGATAAGGCAGTATCTCATCTGAGGGCATGGTTTGCAGATACAGCAACAATGATGAACCCTCACATGCTTTATGCACAGGCGATATGGGGACGGCACACTGGGAGGGGCATTGGATTGATCGATGCCTATCATCTTGTTGAGGTTGCTCAATCGGCCAGGCTGCTGATGCAAAACAACAGGATTCCTTCTGATCAAAAAGAGAAAATGCTGAATTGGTTCAGTGAATTTCAGCACTGGATGATTTCTCACCAGTATGGAATTGATGAAATGAATGCAAAAAATAACCATGGTACCACATGGGTGGCAACAGCCGCTTCAATGGCATCAGTTACCGGAAACAAAGAGCTTCTGGAATTCTGTTCCGACAGGTTCAGGAATGTATTACTGCCTGATCAGATGGCAGATAATGGCAGTTTCCCACTTGAACTGCGCCGTACAAAACCTTATGCCTACTCACTATTTAATATGGATGCCATGTGTATTGCGGCACAAATACTGTCGACACCTGAAAATAATCTGTGGACATTCGAAACAAAAGATGGTAAATCGCTGAAGAAAGGCATGGAATTTATTTACCCATACATTGCCGGTAAAGATTCATGGCCCTATGAAAAAGATATTTATATATGGGAGGAATGGCCTGTCAGGCAGCCTTGCCTGTTGTTCGCAGGAATGGCTTATGACAACCAGGATTACATCCGGCAATATTTCCATTTGACATTCAGCCCCCGGCATCCTGAGGTAATCAGGAACCTTCCTGTCAGGCATCCTGTAATCTGGCTCCTTGAGAAACCTGTGAGATAATCCTGTCAGGAAATGTCCTGATGAGCGAGTCCATCTACAGAAATAAGTTAACAAAGAAAAACAGGTTTAACTTCCAGAACCTGTTATTTGATTAATTTAGTTCCTTGTCAGGTTAATCTGGATTGGTATGGCTCAAAAAATTAATGTTTCACTCGTGCCTGCAGGGATACAAATTTCTGTAGAAAAAGGAACACCTTTTATTGACATTCTGCATGAATACGGGGTTGAATTTCCATGTGGTGGCAAAGGGACCTGTGGCAGGTGCAGGATAAAAATTCTTGAAGGACAATTGGAAGCTGATAAGGAGCAGCGGTCCAGGCTGGAACAGCTTAAACTGCCCCGGAACTGGCGTCTTGCCTGTAGCAGTAAGGCCGATACTGATGTGACTGTTGAAGTCTTTCAGTTCGTTGAAATTATCCTTGCCGACAATTCAGAATTTCATTTTATACCGGAAGAAGGATATGGCCTGGCAGTTGATGCAGGAACCACAACGCTTGTTGTGCAACTTCTCGACTTACTGAACGGTAAGGTGCTCGATGTAGCTACTGCCATGAATCCGCAGGTCAAATTCGGAGCAGATCTGATTTCCCGGATTCAATCTGGCCTGGAGGGCAGGCAGGAAGAAATGAAGAAATTGATTCACAAGAAGCTGGGGGAAATGATTGACTCAATACTTGACCGGCATCAGGTTAAGATAAGGAAGGTGGTAATCGTGGGAAACACAGCCATGCATCATATCTTTTCAGGGCTGAATTTACAGCCACTCTCGCACTATCCATTTGAATCACCGGGAATGGGAATTCAGCATTTTACTCCGCGGGAACTTGGCTGGAGACTCTGTGAACAATCAATCATCAGATTTTATCCCTGTATAGGAAGCTTTGTCGGCAGTGACATATTAGCCGGAATCGCAGCAACTGGCATGGCTGACAGAAAGGAATATTCAATTCTAATCGATCTGGGAACAAATGGTGAAATTGTATTAGGCAATTGTGACCGTATCATTTGTGCTTCAACTGCAGCAGGCCCTGCATTTGAGGGAGCAAAAATCAGCCAGGGGATGCGTGCAGTTTCAGGGGCAGTATCTTCCGTTCATCCGGGCGAAAATCAATTCAATTGTCATGTCATTGGAAATCGGCAGCCCACCGGAATATGTGGAAGCGGACTGGTTGATGCTATAGCAGTATTCAGGGAGATGGACCTCATAGATCTATTTGGCGATATCAATTCCGGAGAAGAAAGAATCATGCTTACTTCAGGCATTTACATCACCCAGCAGGACATCAGGGAATTTCAGCTTGCCAAAGCAGCAGTTGCTGCAGGCTTGCAAATTCTATTAAACAGGTTTGACATGACCTTCAATTATGTTGACCGGATTTTTATCGCAGGGGGATTTGGAAATTTTCTTAATCTTCAGAATGTGGTTAAAACAGGCCTTATAGAATCAGATATTGGAAAAATCGTAAAGATGGGCAACACAGCCCTCCTGGGCGCAAAGATGTTTCTGTTCAGCAATGAGCATCTGATAAGCAGTATTATAAACAGGACAACGCATTTAAGCCTGGAGGCTGACCCAACGTTTCAGGATATCTTTATAGAAAAACTGATGCTTTAACAGCATGATTTAGCAGGGGGAATCAAAGTAGCAACAGTAAATTATACACCTGATTTTTGTGAATTAAGTTCTTTTGTTGAAAGCAAACCACAGGCAGCATAGATATCCTGTCCCCTGGAAGCCCTGATTGTTGTAAGGATTCCTTTTTCGTTCAGGTGGTTTTTAAAACGCTGAATAGTTTCCTCTGCAGGACTTTTCAGTGGTGTGCCCGGTACAGGATGAAACCTGATGAGGTTGATGCGGCACCTTAATCCACTCAGTAGTCTTGCCAGTTCCTTTACATGACGCGGGGAATCATTTAATCCCTCAAAGAGGATATACTCAAACGAAACTCTACGCTGACGCCCGAAATCCCAGCTTTTGATTTCTTTAACTACTTCCTCTACAGGATATGCTACCTGTACAGGCATGAGTTGCTGGCGCTCGGAATGAAAAGGAGTATGAAGGCTTACAGCCAGGTGAGCATCACTTTTCTCCAGAAAAGTTACCATTCCGGGGATTATCCCAATTGTTGAAACCGTAATCCTTCGGGGGCTCATGGCAAATCCCCATTCAGAGGTAAATATCTCCAGACTTTTAAGAACCTCTTCAAGATTATCAAATGGTTCTCCCATTCCCATATACACGATATTGGAAACTTCTTCCCGTTCTTCTATACTCTGGACCTGGTTCACAATCTCTCCGGCTGTGAGCTGGCCCTGGAACCCCTGTTTGGCAGTAAAGCAGAAAAGGCATCCCATTTTACACCCTATCTGTGAACTTACACACACTGTAATACGATCACGTTCGGGTATCATGGCAGTCTCGATAAATTTATTGGCTGCTGCCGGGAAAAGGTACTTCCTTGTTCCGTCGGTACTTATTTGTACCTTAATCGGGGGAGTAATGCCTAAATCATATTTTTCAGAAAGAATATCACGTGACTTTCTTGAAAGATTACTCATCTCTTCAATTGCAGTAATCTTTTTCTTGTATAACCAGTCGGCCATTTGTCTTGCAGAGAATCGGGGCATTCCTGCTGTTTCGGCAACCTGCTCAAGTTCTGCCAGTGTTTTTCCGAAAAGCTTTTCCTTCATGTTGAATAATTTGGCACAAAGATAGCGTAATTTGATGAGATGAATCATTTTCAGCTTTCGGGTGCTGCTGGTTTTGAGTTTGAAATAAACAAAATGATGATTGGTAAAGGCTCTTTCAGAGATTATTAAAACCCTGGGTTTTATTTAAAAAGGAATGGAACTGAATTAATTTCAGTTCCATTCCCAGCAGTAACCTGATATATATAGGGATCAGGTTAGATAATTTTAAGTTCGGTACCTACTTTAACAAATGCCTCAACTGCCAGATCAATTTCTTCGAATGAATGGGCAGCTGACAACTGAACCCTGATTCTTGCCTTGCCTTTCGGCACTACTGGATAACAGAACCCGATAACATAAATCCCTTCATTAAGAAGTTCATCAGCAAATCGCACAGCAAGTGGTTCATTATGGATCATAACAGGAACGATTGCTGTATTTCCTCTCACAAGTTCAAATCCTGCCTTTTTCATTTTGTTTCTGAAGTACTTTGCATTCTTCATTGTTTTGGCAGGAAGGTTACCCGAGGCAGAAAGCATTTCGAGGACTTTCATGGTGGCACCTACAGTGGCAGGAGCAAGTGAATTTGAAAACAGATAGGGCCGGGAACGCTGGCGAAGCATCTCAATGATTTCCTTTCTCCCTGAGGTGCATCCTCCGTTTCCACCTCCAAGTGCTTTTCCAAAAGTGGTTGTGATAATATCGATTTTTCCAAGGAGGCCAAAATGTTCTGCAGTTCCCCTTCCATTCTTGCCAATGTATCCCGATGCATGTGAATCATCGACCATCACCATTGCACCATATTCTTCGGCAAGCTCAACAATCTTTGGGAGCTTGGCCATATCGCCATCCATTGAAAAAACACCGTCAGTAACAATGAGCCTGAATTTGGCATCAGCTGCTTCCTTAAGACATTTCTCCAGATCCTTCATATTGGAGTGCTTATACCTGTAGCGCTGGGCCTTTGACAGGCGCACACCGTCAATTATCGATGCATGATTTAATTCATCGGAAATAATGGCAGAATCTTTTCCAAGTAAGGGTTCAAAAATTCCTCCGTTGGCATCAAAACAGGCACAGTATAGAATTGTGTCTTCAGTACCTAGAAATTCAGAAACCTTTTGCTCAAGTTCCTTGTGGATGGCCTGGGTCCCGCAGATAAACCTTACCGATGATAATCCAAATCCCCAGTAATTCATTGCTTCCTGAGCCGCCTTCACTACTTCAGGATGATTGGCCAGTCCAAGGTAATTATTGGCACAGAAATTCAAAACAGTTTCTCCCGAAGAAACCCTGATTTCTGTATCCTGTGCCGAAGTTATTATTCGCTCGGTTTTATATAATCCCTGCTCTTTTAATTCCTCCAGCGTTTTGAGCAGGTCTTGCTTCATTAACTCGTACATATATGAAATATTTAGTAGATTCCAGTAATTTTGTAATTGATTTATCTGATACAAATTAATAAAACAAATATCAGAAAAAGTGTGATATAACCGAAATGATTTAAAAAATTTCGGGGTGTACACCGCTTTGGTTACCTGTAATTAAATTGTGAGCCCCTGATAGAACTTTTTCCCGGCTTCTGCTTTTTAATTCTGTTGATGCAGGAGCTTGCTGTTTTGAATCATTATTTGTATTTGAATCACTTATTTCAAAAGTTTCGTATAGTTGTTAATAAAAAATTTATACTTTTGCAGCACTTTTTTCGAACATGGGGTGGAGATCAAAATATGACGTGGAATTCAGGGGTCTGAAAGAAGGCCTCCACGAGTTCGAATTTGAGGTTCAGGATACGTTCTTTGAGCATTTTGATCAGGCTTTAGTAAGCAAAGGTAAGGTCAGTATAAAGGTTATACTTGAAAAGAGGAGTTCATTCCTTAAACTTTATTTCAGGTTATCAGGATGGCTTGAACTTACCTGTGACCGCTGCCTGGAGCTTTATCATCAGAATATAAAGCATAAAAGCGAAATTTTTGTAAAATTTGGCGAAAACGAATATGAAGATGATGAAATCGTTTGGATTTCGCCTGAGGAGCACAAACTTAACCTTGCCCAGTTAATTTACGAATACATTGTTCTAAGCATGCCGCTGAAACATGTTCATCCCGATAATAAGACAGGGCAAAGTGGTTGTAACAGGGAAATGCTTGAAAAGCTTGAGAACCTGAAAATAAGTGAAGATGAAAATAAGGAGGCTGATCCAAGATGGGCAGCATTGAAAAACTGGAATAAAAATTAAAATTATAATATCATGGCACATCCAAAGAGCAGACATTCAAAAACCAGAAGGGATAAGAGGCGTACGCATTACAAAGCAACCCTTCCCACACTTGCTGCCTGTTCCAACTGTGGAGCAACTGTAAAATATCACCATATTTGTCCTGATTGTGGTTACTACAGAGGAAAACAGGTAATTGAAAAAGAGATTAGTGTATAAGCTGATTAAACAGGAAAACCATCGCAACCCGATGGTTTTCCTGTTTATTGAGTGCATCTGCTATAATTCCTTAAGGTCTTCGGTTTAGTTACAGTCTGAAGTCTTAACTCAAACTTAATATCACGCCCCCTTTACAATCAGGTAAGCAAATTCCCATATATATTCGCACGCTGATATAATAACCAAAACAGATTTATGACCAGGATACGAGCTGCAATCACCGGGGTAGGTGCTTTCCTGCCTGATTACCGTCTGGATAATAATGAATTAAGCACGATTGTTGATACCTCCGATGAATGGATAATGCAACGCATTGGCATCAGGGAGCGCCGTATTCTGAAAGGGGAGGGGAAAGCAACCAGCGATATGGGTGCTGAAGCGGTTAAAGAATTATTGAGAAAAACTGATACCCGGCCCGACCAGGTGGACTTGCTGATTTGTGCCACCATTACTCCCGATATGCCTTTTCCTGCAACTGCAAATATAATTGCCCACAAGGCCAATATTCATCATGCATGGAGTTTTGATTTGAATGCCGCCTGTTCGGGATTTATTTTCGCCCTGGCAACTGCTGCCCAGTTTATTGAATCGGGGCGTTACCGTAAGGTGATTGTAGTTGGAGCCGATAAAATGTCGGCAATAACTAATTATAAAGACCGGACTACCTGTCCGTTGTTTGGTGATGCCGGAACTGCAGTGATGCTTGAACCCACTGCAGATGAACTGGGCGTTATCGATTACATCCATCATGTCGACGGGCTGGGACGCCATCACCTGCACATGAAGGCAGGAGGGTCCCTCAGGCCTGCATCAGTTGAAACTGTGAATAATGATGAACATTTTGTTTATCAGGAGGGTCAAACTGTTTTTAAATACGCAGTTACAGGTATGGCTGATGTTGCGGCTGAAATCATGAAGCGTCACAAGCTTCAACCCGAAGATATTGCCTGGCTGGTCCCGCACCAGGCAAATATGCGGATAATCGAAGCTACTGCCCGTAGAATGGGTGTGAACAAGGATAAGGTGATGATTAATATCCAGAAATACGGAAATACTACTGCTGCCACTATACCGCTTTGCCTCTGGGATTTCGAAAATCAACTCAAAAAAGGTGATAATATCATTCTGGCAGCTTTTGGTGCAGGATTTACCTGGGGAAGCATTTATCTGAAGTGGGCTTACAACAGCTAGTTTCTTCTATTGTATTTTACAACGGCCTGAAACTCCTTTTGATTTTCCCTTTCTGTAATTACCCTACACCCACATGTGCAGGTAATTTGAACTTTGTTTTTGCCTTCTCATAAAAATTTGTAACTTCAGCCTGATTTATAGGGAAAAGTGAGCAGATTTTTATGAATGGTTGAATATATCGTTGAATATAATGAAATTCAAGATGGCAAAGCAGACGAACAATTTTGGGGAAACTACAACGCAGTCTATCAATATCATTAATGAAGGTACTCTTATCAAAGGTGATATTACAGCCAACGGTGATATCCGTATCGATGGCGGGCTTATCGGAAATATAGAGGCAAAGGGAAGGCTTGTAATCGGACCCAGCGGCAAGGTGGAAGGCGAGATTGACTGTAATAATATTGAGGTTGCCGGTTATATCAAAGGTAAGGTGAGGGTGTCGGAAATGCTTACGATGAAGGCATCCGCAAGAATTCTTGGAGAGCTGGTTGCCGGAAAACTGTCAGTTGAACCTGGTTCACTCTTTACCGGTACCTGCACAATGGGAGATGGCAAAAATGCGATAGCAAAAAATGAAAGACCGGTTCCAAAAGAACAAAAGGCGATTTGACACATTTATCCGGTATTCCAGCCTTGGATTTGAAATGATGGGGATGATTGCTTTGGGAACCTTTTTAGGCTACAAAATCGATCAGGCAATGGATAACAGCTTCAGGTGGGCAACCCTAATTCTGATGATTTTTTCTGTAGTTGGTTCGGTGGTTTTTACAATCCGTAAATTATTGAAATAAATGAATCCGGAATTTATCAGGTTTTCTGTTAAAGTGTTAATTACTTCGGTTGCATTGGTTATTGCAGGTGGTATTGTATTCTATTTTTTTCTGCCTGAGAAATACCTTCCGGTACTGCCATGGCTGGTCCTGTTTTTTATGGCAGTTTCAATTACAAGTCACAGCTATCTGCTAAAGCAGGCAAATAAGGATTCCGGGAAATTTATCAGGGCCAGCATGGTCATGTCGTTGCTGAGGTTAGTATTGTATTCTGCCTTTGCAATCATTTATCTTGCCCTCAATAATGAAAATGCTGCTGTTTTTGTAGTATGCCTGGCTGTAGTTTATATCGCATTTACATTTTTGGAGATATCAAATCTGTCATATATGACACGCCGGTGAAACAATTCGTGCAGCCACCTGTTTTTTTCTAATGATTACGAGATTAAATACCTGAAGGTATTTATAGAATTATATATCAATTTCACTCATATGCTGTAAAAAATCTTATAATTTTGTAATGCTTCGATAACAGGAAAATAACATGCCTACAAAAGCAAAAACTTTTTTTGCAGTATTTTTAGCAGCTGTCCTATATATTTATCAGGCCAATGCAAAACCTGCCGGAGATGAACAACAATCATCCGGTGATTCTCATTCCGAACAGGAATTCGATGCAGGGAAATTTGTTATTGAACATGTGCTTGATTCTTACGACTGGCACCTCTTTACCTGGGGAAAAAGCCATATCAGCCTGCCCCTTCCGGTAATTCTCATCAGCAGGAATCCTTCGCTTCACGACGGAAAACATCTCCATGTGTTTATGTCGTCAAAATTTCATCATGGGCATGATGATTTCCGGGGGTTCAGGATATCGCGGAGCGAGCAATATAACCGGAAGATTGTTGAGGTCGATGAAATGGGAAATGAAATAGGCCGGCCTGTCGATTTATCAATCACAAAAGCTATTGCAGGTGCTGTTGTTTCGGCAATTGTACTGTTTATTCTTTTATTTTCAGCAGTTCATACTGCACGCCAGAATCGCGGAAGGGCTCCATCAGGTATTCAAAATCTTTTAGAACCCGTTATTGTATTCATTCGGGATGAAATTGCCAAACCTTCAATAGGAGTACATTACGAAAAGTTTATGCCTCCGCTGCTTACCTTGTTTTTCTTTATTCTCCTGAACAACCTGGTTGGGCTGGTTCCAATTCCACCATTTGGTGCCAATGTTACCGGTAATATTTCTGTGACCATGGTGCTGGCCCTCTTCACATTTTTTGTTACCAATACGAGGGGAAACCGTCATTACTGGAAAGAAATTTTCAATCCTGACGTTCCTTTCTGGCTTAAATTTCCGATTCCCCTGATGCCTTTTCTTGAGATAATGGGAATGATTACAAAACCATTTGTATTAATGGTTCGTTTGTATGCCAATATGCTTGCAGGACATCTTATCATTACGGTGTTTCTGAGTCTGATTTTCATTTTCACCAACCTGATGGGACCTGCAGCCGGTTTTGGAGTCAGCCCGGTTTCAGTTGCTTTTTCAGTGTTCATCATGATGCTCGATGTATTGGTTTCATTTATTCAGGCTTATGTTTTTACACTGTTGTCGGCTATTTATTTTGGAATGGCCTCAGCAGAACATCACTAGTATAAATTTTAAATTTAAAACCTATGTTATCAGCTATTTTAAGTGTATTGCTACAGGTAACTGAAGGTGCTGCCCAGTTTAGTGAAATGGGTGCTGCTTTTGGTGCTGCAATTACGGCTATTGGTGCAGGTTATGGTATCAGCCGTATCGGCTCCAGTGCAATGGAAGCAATTGCCCGGCAACCCGAAGCCAGCGGAGATATCCGCTCCAACATGATTGTTTCGGCGGCTCTTATTGAAGGTGTTTCCTTCTTTGCCGTAATTGTTTGTGCATTGGTACTTTTTGTGTAGCAAAGGTATTGGAACAGGTGCCTCCGGGATTGCCGGAGGCCGGTTCCTCCTGACATTGCTTTAGTTTAAATTCGATATTAACAAATATGGAACTGGTAACTCCTAACGTAGGAACAATATTCTGGATGTTGATTATCTTCGGGATAGTTGCTTTTATTTTAAAACGGTTCGCATGGAAACCAATATTAAATGCCTTACATGAACGTGAGGAATCAATTGAAAGTGCATTGAACGCAGCCCAGGAGGCACGGCGGGAAATGGAGAAACTTAAGGCCGGCAATCAGGAACTGCTGGCACTGGCACGGAGAGAAAAAGAATCAATTCTTCATGAAGCTATGAATCTGAAAGAAAGTATTATCACCGAGGCCAAGGCAAAAGCAAACGCTGAAACGCAGCGAAGTATTGAAGAAGCCCTTTACCAGATTCAAAATGAAAAGGCAAAAGCAATCAATGAAATGAAAGTCCAGATTACTGAATTGTCCTTATTAATTGCTGAAAAAGTTATCCGGAGAGAGATGGCCAATGACAGGCAGCATCTTGATATGGTAAAGAAAATGGTTGAAGAAATCAAGCTGAATTAAAAGGAATGGATGAAAGTGCTGTTTCTACCCGATATGCCAGAGCATTCTTCGTACTGGGTAAGGAGAAAAATATTTTGCCTTCGCTGAAAGATGATATGGAGACTGTGTCAACTGCCTTAAGTCAATCGGTTGATCTAAACAGAATGTTAAAAAGTCCTGTTGTCAAACCTTCTGAGAAGATTGCAGTGATGAAAAAGATTTTTCAAAATGCTGTAAATCCTCTTACCGTGAGTCTTTTTGAACTTTTAATTCATCATAACAGGGAAACATTTTTAGCTTCCATTTGCAGAAATGTCAATACTTTCATAAAAAAGGAGAACAATATCAAAACAGCAGTACTGACTACTGCCAGGGTGCTTGACAATGAAACACTGGATGTAGCAAGGCTGACCCTTGAAAAAGAACTTGGAACCACAATTGAATTAAAGGGCAGGGTAAATCAAAATCTGATTGGCGGAATTATACTGACTATTGAGGACAAACAATATGATGCCAGCATTGCTACCCAGCTCCAGATAATAAAACAGGAACTAAATAAAACTTTAGTATAAAGAATTAGCAATTCAGAAATATGATTAACATTAAACCGGCAGAAATTTCTGAAATCCTGAAGCAGCAGCTTGAAAGCTTCAGAATGGAGGCAGAACTGGAAGAAGTAGGGACCGTCCTGCAGGTTGGCGATGGCATTGCCCGCATCTATGGCCTTTCAAATGTCGAATCAAATGAAATGATAGCCTTTGAAAGCGGAGTGAAAGGTATTGTGCTTAACCTGGAGGAAGATAATGTAGGAGCAGTTCTTCTTGGTTCAACATCAGAAGTCAGGGAAGGTGATACCGTAAAACGGTTACGTAAAATTGCATCTATAAAAGTTGGTGAAAAACTGTTGGGAAGGGTTATCAATACAATTGGTGAACCAATTGATGGCAGAGGTCCTGTAGGTGGTGAACTTGTTGAACTTCCTCTTGAGCGTAAAGCTCCTGGCGTTATTTTCAGGCAACCGGTAAAAAATCCTTTGCAGACAGGACTTAAGGCCATTGATGCAATGATTCCAATCGGCAGGGGCCAGCGGGAACTGATTATCGGCGATCGGCAAACTGGGAAAACAGCCGTTGCAATTGATACTATTATTAATCAACGTGAAAATTTCGACAAGGGAAAACCAGTTTACTGCATTTATGTGGCTGTCGGACAAAAAGGTTCAACCATTGCCAGTATAACCAGTACACTGCAGAAGCATGGGGCCATGGATTACACAATAATTGTAGCTTCAACAGCATCTGATCCTGCCGCCCTGCAGTTTTATGCCCCTTATGCCGGAATGGCAATCGGCGAATATTTTCGTGACACAGGCCGCGATGCACTGATTGTCCTTGATGACCTGTCGAAACAGGCTGTTTCTTATCGCGAAGTTTCACTTCTTCTTAGAAGGCCACCTGGCAGAGAGGCATATCCGGGTGATGTTTTTTATCTGCATTCACGACTGCTCGAGAGAGCAGCAAAAATTATAGAATCCGACGAGATTGCAGCCGGCATGAATGATTTGCCGGAAGGGCTTAAAAATAAAGTCAAGGGTGGCGGTTCACTCACTGCACTTCCTGTTATCGAAACGCAGGCAGGTGATGTCTCGGCATATATTCCTACAAATGTCATCTCCATTACCGACGGACAGATCTTTCTTGATTCAAACCTCTTTAATGCCGGTTTCAGACCTGCCATCAATGTCGGTATCTCTGTATCCCGGGTGGGGGGCAATGCACAAATCAAACCGATGAAGAAAATTTCAGGGACCCTGAAGCTCGATCAGGCTCAGTACCGGGAACTTGAAGCATTTTCAAAATTCGGGTCCGATCTTGACGCTGCAACCATGAATATCCTCGATAAGGGACGCAAGAACATGGAGATTCTTAAACAGAGCCAGTATGCGCCAATGAAAATTGAGCATCAGGTTGCTGTCATCTTTTGCGGTGTGAAGGAGTTGCTCCGGAAAGTGCCGGTTAACCGAATCAAGGAATTTGAATCGGTATACCTTCAACTGCTTGAAGTCGAACATCGTGATGTACTGGATTCCATTAAACAGGGAATTTTTGATGAACAGATCGAAAAAGTGCTTACTGAAGTTGCTATGGAAGTTGCTTCCAGATTTAGAAAAGAGGGATAGGGTTACATGGCTGAAATTTAAAACAGGGAGCTGCTTTTCAGGCTGTCAAATCAATAAATCATGTCAGGGTTAAAAGAAATTCGCACACGGATTGCCTCAATTAAAACCACACGCCAGGTTACGAGTGCAATGAAGATGGTTTCTGCAGCCAAGCTTAAAAAGGCGCAGGATGCAATTCTGCAAATCAGGCCTTATGCCACAAAAGTGCATGAAATCCTTGTTTCATTAAGTGCAAATATTGAAGAAACCGGTGAATCGGTTTATACGATGGTCAGGGAGCCCGAAAAGATTCTCATTGTACTTTTATCTTCAAACCGTGGCCTGTGTGGCGGATTTAACCTCAATATTGCAAAAAAAGCAGTGGAAATGGTCAATGCCAGGTACAGCCTTCAGCACCAGCTTGAAGAGGTCGATTTTTTATGTATCGGGAAACAAGGTGAGCGCCAGGTGAAAATCAGGGGAATGAAGGTTGTGGAAAGTCATCATGAACTGTTCGACCATCTTGATTTTCAACATGTAAATCCCATGGCCGAATATATCATGGAGACATTTGCATCAGGAAAATACGACAGGGTGGAACTTGTTTACAACCAGTTTCTCAATGCCGCTTCACAGCTTAATGTTACCGAACAGTTCCTGCCAGTAGAACTGGAGGAAATAAAAGGGGTCAGACAATATTATGATTATATTTTTGAACCTTCCAAAGAGTATATTATACAGGAGCTCATTCCGAAAAGCCTTAAAATTCAGTTTTACAAGGCAATGCTCGATTCTCATGCTGCTGAGCATGGAGCCCGGATGACAGCTATGCATCAGGCAACTGATAATGCCACCGATTTGCTCAGGGATCTTACCCTGCAATACAATAAGGAAAGGCAGGCTTCCATTACGGGTGAAATTCTTGAAATTGTCAGTGGAGCCGAAGCCCTTAAAGGTTGATCTGAAATGCTTTCCCCTGTATCAGTATCAGGTTATCTTCCTGATGACAACTACTAGGTTGGTGGCAGGTTGAATGCCATATATGGCTGCCTTTCTCCTGAATTCATCAGCCAGAGGTTTCATGATTTCAAATTCGGGAAATTCCTTTATTTTGTCAAGCAGGTTTTTCATTTTCTCATACCTGATTTCAATCTCTCCATTGTTCTCGGGAAGTATGATATGCTTTCGCTGTTCAAAATAAAACTGGACAGGCAGATCGGTCTGCTTCAACATTTGCAGGATTGTATTCCGGGTAAATGTTTTTCTGTGAAACCTGCCCATCAGGCGGTCAATTCTGCTGCAGAAATGGTGGTATAATTTATGGACCTCCTGCGCATGATTCAGGTTATCGCTCAGAGGTTCACTTATAATGATATACCCTCCGGGCTTTACCACACGTCTTATCTCCTTAAGACTTTTTTTTACTTTGGGAAAATGATGGAGAGCCATCGAAATGCTTACTACATCAAAAGTATCATCTTCAAACTTTAGTTTCTCAGAGCCCATTTCAACAAAATGAATATGGGGGAAATATGCCCGTGCCGTCTGTAGTGCCTCAGCATCAATGTCAATGCCTGTAATTGTGGCATCAGGGAAAACTTTTTGCAGCACAGGAATGAAGCCACCTGTGCCTGTTGCGACATCAAGAATCACTGAAACTTGAATGTCAGTAAAATAATGAATGAGTGGATCCATTTCACCTGTTCTATTTCCGTTTTTTGCCGAAGTTATGATAGCCAGTAAGCAAATGTAAGAAAACAGGGACTATTTTCCACTTCATTTTTTTCAAATAAGCAAAAGAAATGCTGAAACTGCAGTAATGATGATGACAAAAAGCCTGTAGGTCTTGTCTGGAATTTTTCTTACAAGCCAGATTCCTGAAAAAGCACCCACTGCTATACCCGGGAATAGTGTAACATCAAGCAGCAGTGTTTGTAAATCAATGGTTTTCCAGATGAATATGTGTAAAGGGAATTTAATCAGGTTGGTTATCAGAAAAAACCAGGCCCCTGTGCCAATGAAGTTATTCTTTGGCAGGTGCATCGCAAGCATATAAATTGCAAATATCGGACCTGCAACATTTCCAATCATTGTGGCAAAACCACCCAGAATTCCCATGGCTGCAGCAAACCACCAGGTATCAGGAAAAATGTTTGACCCTTTTTTTAAGTCTTTCCAGAACAATAATCCAATACATACAAAAACCATAACGGCAATGATGTTCTTGAACCATTCATCATTGATTATCTCCCCAACCCATAAAGCAATTCCAATACCTGCCAAAGCCCATGGAAACAGTTTCCATAGATAGTTCCACTGGGCATGCCGATGATAATATCCGACTCCGAACCAGTCTGCCATCATTAATATCGGGAGTAAGATTCCCGTTGAAGCTTTGCCCCCGAAAATTAATGCCAAAACAGGCACCACGAATAATGAAATGCCCGGAACGCCAACCTTCGATAATCCAATAAGAGCAGCACAACAAAACAGCAGGAGCCATTGCAGCAAGGTAAAGTCAGTCATTGTACTTTTTTTTTGAAAACAAATTTACAGCAAATGAAACCTGCTGAAACGCTTATCCCACTTTATTTTCCAGTTCCTGAAGATCTGCTTCACTGATTGTCCCAAACCAGTCAGCAAGCCGTGCGCGTGCCTGTAACCTGATTTCCGGGGTTATATTGGATGAAACCTGTGTCAATACAAACAGCATAACTCCCAAATCGTCACTGTAACCTATCAGAGGGGTCAAATCGAAAATGACATCAGTGGGCAGGATAAAATATCCAATGGCAGCGGCTATCGATATTTTTGTCTTGACACCTACATTTTTGTCGTTCATCAGATAGTAAAGAAGCAATGCTGCATAAACAACTTTTGAACCTGCCATCTTCGAAAAACCGGCAATCTTCTTCCAGAATGATTCCTCGGAATAATATTTTTTGAACCTGTTACTAATCATATCATCAAACCTCAAGTTTTTAATGTGCCCAGCTGGGAAACAGCTTTATTTTATTCAAATATCATACAACATTTTCAGGAATCTGTGTTTCCTGAAACAGGACCATGCTAAAATCCCTGCAAAAAGAACACAATTTTTCAAAATTTAAAATACTAAGAGATATTTTTTAGTTTTGTATTAAATTTTTAATTCAATTTGAAATGAACGATATTCCCCGGAAACTGATTGTTCCAAAAGATGTGACTGATTCACTGAGAACGGTAAATTACCCCGGAAGTAATGAGGATGTTGTTTCCCTTGACATGGTGCAGGAAATCCGGATTGCCGGCCGGCATATCAGTTTTTCCCTGGTTTTTCAAAAAAGCAATGACCCGAACATCGAACAGCTTGTCATTGATTGTGAAAAAGCCATCAGAAAATATCTGGGCGATCAGGTGGAGATTGAAGACAATATAACTGTGAAATTCCTGCATAACATGGAGCGGCCGGTGTTGCCCGGAGTTAAGAATATTGTAGCGGTAGCTTCAGGTAAAGGGGGCGTCGGGAAATCAACTGTTGCTGTTAATCTTGCCGTAGCACTTGCTAACACAGGTGCCAAAGTTGGGTTAATCGATGCCGATATCTTTGGTCCTTCCATTCCCAAAATGTTCGGAGTGGAGGATGTCAGGCCTTCAGGTGAGAAAGTTGACGGGCGCGACATGATAATTCCCGTTGAGAAATACGGGGTGAAATTTCTTTCTATCGGATTCTTTGTTGATGCACAAAGTGCCATTATATGGAGAGGGCCAATGGCTTCCAATGCCCTTAAACAGCTCATCATGGATGCTTTATGGGGGGAACTTGATTATATGCTGATTGATTTGCCTCCCGGGACAAGCGATATTCATCTGACAATGGTTCAAACACTGCCTGTAACCGGTGCAGTTATTGTAACCACCCCGCAGGATGTTGCACTTGCCGATGTAGTCCGCGGTACCAGCATGTTCCAGAGTAAATCGGTTGATGTTCCGGTCCTGGGTCTTGTTGAAAATATGGCCTGGTTTACTCCTGCCGAATTGCCATCCAATAAATATTACATCTTTGGAAAAGATGGAGGTAAGATACTTGCCGAAAAGCTTGGACTGAAGCTGCTGGGGCAGATTCCTATTGTTCAGGGCATCAGGGAAGGCGGTGATGAAGGTGTGCCGGTTGCTTCTCAGAACGATTCGGTCACAGGACTGGCTTTTGGTGAAGTTGCCAAAAACCTTGTGCATCAGTTGCATCTGAGAAATATACAAAGGGCACCTACTAAAAAAGTGAAAATTACAAGAAAATAATCCTGTTGACTTGTTCATCCCAACCAGCACGTTGTAATTCAGCTGATTGTTCAGGATAATTTTATTGGAATTAGTTTTTAATACACTTCAGTAAGGGTATGCTAATTTTTTTAATTTTGTATCTGGCCGGAGATGAAGAAATTTAAGGCTTGTTTTACAATATTATCAGCAAACAGGAGTTTATTCCTAAAGCCATTTATGAATTTTTCTTGAAACGAATTATCTTATATACTTACGGATTGCTGCTCCTGATGCCGCTACTGCAGGGATGTTCTACAAAGAAGAACACTTTTGCTTCGCGTGCCTATCATAACCTTACATCGCAGTATAACATTTACTTTAATGCAAACGAAAGTTTTAAGGCGGGGCACACACGGGTTGAAACGGCAATAGAGGATGATTTTACCCGGTTGCTTCCGGTTTATAAAACCAGTGACCCTTCTGTCGGCAACATGGTCAAATCAGATATGGACAATGCCATCATTAAGGCATCGAAACTGATCGAGATCCATTCAATTACTGAAAAACCTAAAAGAAGAGGCCGCCGTACCCGACGTTACCAGGAATTTGCAAGTAAGGAGGAGTTTAATCCCTGGGTCGATGACAGTTACCTGCTGATGGGAAAAGCTTATTTCTATCAGCACAATTACCTTGCAGCAATCGACAACCTTTCATATATCCTTCGCCGCTACAGTGACGGTGATGCACGACACGAGGCGCAGGTTTGGCTCATCCGCAGCTATACCGAACTGGAACGTTATGGTGAAGCTGCTGAAGTCATTCAGGTCATCCAGAATGACCCTGACTTTCCTAAAAAACTTGAGAAGGATTTGGCCGTTGCAACAGCATATTTTTACATCAGGCAGAAGGAATATGCCGAAGCAATCAAGTTTATCGACATTGCCTTAAGCAAAACAACCTGGAAAAAGCAAAAAGCACGGCTGCAATATATTGAAGCACAACTTTACAATGAGATAGGAAAGCCAATGCAGGCTGCCGAAGCGTACCGGAAAGTTACCCGCATGAACCCCGATTACCGGATGGCGTTCAATGCGAGAATCAATGCTGCAGGTGTATTCTCAGCTGAAGGGGATGCAGAAAAATCAAAGAAAACGCTGCGGAGAATGCTCAATGACAAGAAAAATGTGGAGTTCCGCGATCAGATTTACTATGCACTGGGAAATGTATTCTTCAGGGAAAGCAACCGTAGCGAAGCCATTGAAAACTACAGGAAATCGGTGGCAAGCAGTTACAATAACCAGTTCCAGCGTGCACTTTCTTCGGTCACACTGGCCGATATTTACTTCGACGATCAAAATTACCGCGGGGCACAGGCCTATTACGACAGTGCCATGATAATTATCGACAATAATTATCCAAACTATCCTGTTCTTGCAGCTAAATACAGGAGCCTGACCAACCTGGTTGAGAATGTCCTTACTGTGGAAAGGGAGGATAGCCTGCAACGGATTGCCCGTATGCCCGAAAACCAGAGGGAGATGCTCATAGCCCAGTTGATGAGGGAAGAACAGGAACGTCAGCGGAACCAGCAAAATATGGATCTGCAGGCCCAAAGCGAACAGGGTTACTACAGGGCCAACCGGTACCGGATGGGAATGGGAACTCCTGAAGGTGGAGGCGGTGGGTGGTATTTCTATAACCCGCAGACCGTCGCCTACGGAAAAGTGACATTCCAGCAGCGGTGGGGACAGCGTTCTCTTGAGGATAACTGGCGCAGATCAAATAAAAGTACGTTTACTGAAATTCAGGCTGAAGAAACTGCCGCAATTGTCGATTCATCCCAGATTGTCATCAGGATTGATGACCCGCTTCAGAAGGCGTTCTATACCCAGGACCTCCCGCTGACTGATTCACTGATGAGTATTTCCCACAACCGGATAAGGGATGCCCTTTATAATGCTGGGAAAATCTACAGGGCCGACTTCAGTAATTATATCCGTTCGGCAGAAGCATTTGAAGAGCTGATGAAAAGGTATCCCGATAATATTTATCAGCTTTCAGCATATTTCGATTTATATGATTTAAATGAAGTAATGGGCAACAAACAGCAGGCAGATTACTACCGGAACCTGATCATAACACAGTTCCCCGACAGTAAATTCGCACAGTACCTGCTCAACCCCAATTTCTTCATCGAAATGGAAGCCCGCAGAGATACCCTGAACAGGATCTATGAGGAAACATTCAAAAATTACAGGACCGGGAACTACAGAAACGTGATCACCCTTGCTGGTTCATTGAAGAGAATGGACCCCGACACCCTGATGATGCCTAAGATCGAATTCATGGAAACAGTGGCAAGAGGGACACAAACCGATTTACTGGTTTTTGAAAATCTTCTTAAAAATTATATTGCCACATATCCTAAAGCCGAACCCGTTAAACTGGCTAAAGAGATACTGACACTTATCCAGGACAGCACACTTACCGACTACCAGAGGCTGGTTGATATGGGCTACATCAATGAGGAAATACGTAACGAAGAACTCCTTGCATCTGCCCGGATGGAGAATGATGAGTTCGGCGGCAAGTTTTCCTATGAGGATGATCTGCTGCATTATTTTGTAATTGCCTACCCGCGTACGGCCAATATTGATATTAACAGGCTTAAATTTGATATCGCAAACTACAACATCGACCATTACACCAAAATCGATTTTGATATTGAAACCGAAGGGCTCAACGACCAGTTGAATCTTGTAACCGTAAGGGCTTTGGGGAATAAGGACGATGGATTGATTTATCACCGGTCAGTAATCAGGAAGGCTCCCGTGTTTCAGACACTCTCAGGTATAGAGTACGTTAATTTTGTTGCCTCTTCAACAAATTACCGTCAGATTATGACTGAAAAATCAATTGCCGATTATCTCAGGTTTTTCGTTAAAAACTACAGCAGGTATATTCGCTCTGATTTCAGTGATGATGAATCTGAAATTTCTCCTGAGGAACTGATGGCTAAAGCCAGGGAAGAAGACCGTATATTACGTGAACGCGGGGAATTCCGTGTGGTGGAAACTGGTGCTGCTTCACTTTTCTCTGCCTCAATCGAAGGAACCCAAAGTTTTGTGCTTGCAGTGAAAGATAAAAATCTCTCCATGCGGGCTGTACTGGAAGGGTTTGCCCAGTACAACCGCTCTGAATTTGCCGGCCTGAACCTGAATACCCAGCTGAAGCCGGCAGGTGATTACCAGCTGCTTTTAGTACAGGGGATTCCTTCAGTGAATGAGGCAATGTCATATTTCAGAAAGGTTGTCAATAACAGGAGCCTGTTTCAGCCCCTTGGACAGGCAACCTACAGAAACTTCGTTATTACAGAAGGTAATCTCCGGAAGATGGTTGAAGATATGAAGGTGGATGAATACATCGAATTCTTCCGTACGAATTACATTCAGCAAAGTCAGGCAACAACTGCTCCTGTTCAGGGGCCTCAGACACCACCGGCGGTATCTGAAAAAGCTGAAGAACCAGCTGTTCAGGCCCCTAAAGTTTACGAAGGTCCATACAATGTAAATATTGAAAGGCCCCATTACTTCGTATTTGTAATACCTTCACAGGGTGTCGACAAGGCAGGGTTCATAAATGGGCTTAATGCATTTAATAAAGCGGGTGAAGGAAACGGACTGTCCATCACGGAGGTCCCTGTCGATGAATTCCGTAACGCCATAATCGTTTCAGGGCTTGCCGACAGTGAGGCAGCACAGCGATACTCCAAAACGGTTGTCCAGAACCGCGATTTGTATCTTCCTCTTGGAAATGCCAGTTACAGAAACTTTGTGATATCTGATCAGAATTTTGAAATATTCCAGCGCGAAAAGAATATTTCAGCGTACATGGATTATTATAAGCAAATCTATCTCGGGGAATAAGCGCGGTTAAAGAGTGTTAAGCTCTGGGACGGCACCCATTTTGTTAGTAACTTTACCTCAAGGCAATTCTTTAAATTTGAATTATGAGGAAACCACGTATACTTTGGGTTGATGATGAAATTGATATGCTCCGTGCACATATCATTTTCCTGCAAAATAAGGATTATGAAGTTGAAACAGCAAATAACGGTTTTGATGCTGTCGATAAAGTAAAAGATCTTTTTTTTGATATCATTTTTCTTGATGAAAACATGCCGGGGATGAGCGGACTCGAAACGCTGAACCGGCTTAAAACCTTATCACCCAATGTGCCGGTGGTAATGATTACAAAAAGCGAGGAGGAAAACATTATGGATGAGGCCATCGGTTCCAAAATTGCCGATTACCTGATCAAACCGGTCAATCCTAAACAAATTCTTCTGTCGCTTAAGAAAAACATCGACCAGAAACGACTGGTTACCAGGCAAACTACTTCGGCATACCAGATGCAATTCAGCCAGATTGGCATGCTGCTTAACGACCGTCTCAATTTCAATGAATGGCTCGATGTCTATAAAAAGCTTGTCTTCTGGGAAATTGAACTGGGAGAGTCTGATGACCCGGCGATGGATCAGGTGCTTGCCATGCAAAAGGACGATGCGAATAAGGCTTTCTTTAAGTTTATCAGGGAAAATTATCTCGAGTGGCTCAATAAGGATGTGGGTGACCGGCCGATGTTAAGCCCCGATATCTTTCAGCAAAGGATATTTCCGCTGCTTGATGAAGGACACAAGGTGCTGGTCCTGTTAATCGATAACCTGCGCTTCGACCAGTGGCGTACAATCAGTCCTGTTTTTGAAGAATATTTTATGGTCGACAGTGAAGAACTCTATATGAGCATCCTTCCTACAGCTACCATGTATGCCCGGAATTCCATGTTTGCCGGATTGCTGCCCCTTGAAATAGAAAAAATTTTCCCTGCATTGTGGGAAGACGATGATAACGAAGGAAATAAAAATCCACATGAGGAAGAACTTCTGCGCCGTCAGATGGAACGCCTGCGCAGAAAGGAAAAACTGTTTTTTGAAAAAGTATCCGGTATCCGGCGCGAAAGACAGATCAATGATAACTTCAAGAATATCATGGAGAATGATCTTTCTGTAATGGTATTCAATTTCGTGGATATGATCTCCCATGCGCGTACTGAAATGGAAATGATCCGTGAACTTGCCAACAATGAAAAAGCTTACAGATCGCTTACCCTTAGCTGGTTTAACCATTCCTCACTGAGGGATCTTATCAGGAACCTTGCCGGCAACAATATCAGGATCGTTGTGACTACCGATCATGGTGCAATCAGGGTTGATAATCCGGTGAAAGTAATCGGCGATCGGGAAACAAACACAAACCTTCGTTATAAGCTGGGACGAAACCTGAACTTCAAATCAAAACATGTATTTGAAGTACGTGACCCAAGGCTTGCATACCTTCCATCCCGTAATGTGAGCACCAGTTATATCTTCGCCCACAATGGCGATTTTTTTGCCTATCCCAACAATTATAATTACTACGCCAATTATTACAAGGATACATTCCAGCACGGTGGCATCTCACTTGAAGAAATGATTATACCGCTGGTTACGCTTGTTCCAAAAGGATAGGAATCCGGTGATCTCATGAAGGCTGTTGCAGGTGATCCTTTTCTTCCGGTCAACCCAGAGATGTAATAAAATGAAAAACGGAGTGGAACCACAAAGTTAGTAACTGATGAAAATAGGAAAGCGTTTGCTGATGTGTGTTCTCTGCGCTGCAGGAATGGTTTGTTTATCGGCTGCTGATACTGCCGGGCAGGAACTGCCTGTCGTCAAGTTAAATACTCCGCTGGGAGAAATTTCAATTGCCGTTGACACCATAAATGCACCGGTAACTGCCCGGAATTTCCTTTCCCATGTTCAGAAGGGCACCTACCAAAATGCCTGTTTCTATCGGGTGGTAAAAGATGACAACCAACCTTTCAGCCATACAAAAATAGAAGTTGTGCAGGCTGGTCTGTATAATGAACAGGAAATCGGGAAGTACCCGGGAATAGTTCATGAGACCACCGATAAATCAAATCTGAGACATCTTGACGGAACGGTATCAATGGCAAGGGCTGAACCCGGCACTGCATCAACAGAGTTTTTTATTTGTATTGGTGATCAGCCGGAGCTCGATTTTGGGGGAAAAAGAAATCCCGACGGTCAGGGTTTTGCTGCATTTGGAAATGTAACAGCGGGAATGGAAGTAATTAAATCTATTCAACAACTGCCCGATGTCAGCCAGTATTTATCTGAACCAGTACAATTTCTCTCTGTCTTTGTCTTAGAATAAGCAAATTATTATAAAGGGTTGTCATTTTCAGGAACATCATAATGCTGCATTTTTCGCAGGTAAAAAACGAGTGTTATAAGTATATGCTGCTGATTTTCTACAGAAATAAGCCCATGGTACCTGCCCATCTGATCATGCAATTATGCCGGAACATCCAGACAGGTACGTTAGGCAATCTCTAAATAAGTGTTTGAATTTCAGCAGTAATTGTTATCTTTTTCACATGACAATTCATTTCTGAGTATTACCTTGTCCAATTGGCCACATAGCGGCACAAATCACGTTTCATGTCGGTAATTTTGAATAAATAGGGACCTGACAATTGTCTACCTGCATTAATGTTTATAAACAGGTAGGTATTGTTGTCCGGAACATAAAAGAATTGGGTTGAACATCCTATTCCGTCACCTTCATGTCCAAATTGAGGAGACGTACCTGGGTTAAACTGCCAGTATTCAAAACCTTCTCCATATTCAGGCTCGGTGGAATTTTTACCCGAGATCCAGTTTTGCATTTCTTCCAGAGAACTTTCCGAAACAATTTTACCGTCAATAAGTGCTTCATGAAAACGGATAACATCAATTGGTGTGGCAGCCAATGCACCGTAAGAATCACTGGCATTCGCCAGCAAATTATTCCATTTGGTGATATTTTCCAATTGCCCGTTGGCATACCGGTCGAAATAATAATTAGGAAATCCCTTGCTGATGGTTTGTTGTTCCGACAGATTATATTTTGTTTCAGTGAGTTGAAGTGGTTCAATTATCTCCTGTTCAAGTAACTGCCAGTAACTTTTTCCTGAAACATTTTCAAGGATAAGCTGCAACAACAGGTAATTGGAGTTTGAATACATTAAATCGGTTCCAGGTTCAAATACCAGAGGTTTTCCACTGAGCATCTCCAGCCGCTGTGATAAGGAGGGTTGATTTAAAGGGTCATTGAGCTGGCCCAAAACAAACTCAGGAAGCTCGGTGAAATTTAAAATTCCTGAAGTATGGTTCAGTAGCATCCTGACTGTAATTTTCTGATGATCCTGGATCTTATTTAAAACATCATCAGGAAGATAAATTGAAATTAAACTGTCAGGGTGTAATTTATCTGCTTCTTTCTGAAGCATGACCAGGGTGGCTGTATATGTTTTTGTAATGCTGAATAACCAGGATGTTCCACCCGAACGAAAGGGTTTTTTTGTTTCAACTTTAGCATATCCTCCCGAAATATGAAACCAGCCGTCATCATTTTTAACAACTACCTGTGCCCCTGGTATGCCATCTGAAATGTATTTGTTTACAAGAAACTGTAATGAATCTTTCATCGGATGGTGCGGATTGGAAACTATATTGTCTTTTTCCTGGCGATAATCCATATCAAGCAGGTTATATTCACATGAACCTGAGATGGCAAGTATAAATAAGCATATCACATAAATCTGAATTGTTTTCATAACTATTTCTGAATTATTATTATTAAAATCTGAACTTGAAACCGAACATGAGACTTGAGTCAGGCAAGGGAACAAAATCGGGATTATAACCAAACAATGCCTGCAAGTGATACGCAGCAAAAGGTATCACCTGTACAGAAGCAAAATTCAGAGAGCGGAATCCTGCACTTAATTGAAATGGTATCTGGAAAATGCCCTTATATTTATTTGTGTCTTCCCATGAGTTTCCGTTCCATTTCAATGGAGAGGAAGGATAACCTGAAAACCTGTAACCGGCACCAGTCCCAAATCCCAGTTCAATTCTTTTAAAGGTTACAGGCAATACCTGAACTAAAAACTGTAGGCTTACAGCATCTCCCTGGTAGCTGTTTTGAGCATATCCGAATTGCAACCCGGCAGAAAACAACTGCTTCTGACCCAACAACAGGTTTATTCCACCCGAAACCATGAACCTTGAATTATCCCATTTCAGGTTTTCCACAGGTGCATAGAATGAATGTATGCCTGATGCAATTGTAAATTGCCACTTATCATCACCCGCATAAGCTTTGATGTTAAATTGCAGTAGGAGGAAGACAAAAAGTGCGGTTATAACAACCTTCTCCTTTTTATAGTTGACATGGACCAGGCCTGGCAGGTTGACCTTATTTTGTTTTTCTGTATTGAATGTATTCATAATAATTTTATTAGAAGTAGAACATGGATAATTTCATCAATTGGTATAGGATGCAATTTTATGAAGCTCTTCCCCATATGACATTTCTGATTCCTTATTTCAATTTTTTAGAAGTTTACGGGTGCAAATAAAACCCTCATCACTTATAATATTTACCAGGTACATTCCCTCCGGTAGTTCTTCTGCATTTATCGAAATGGGAGAATTCGAATAGGTGTCGCTAAAAACAGTCCTTCCTAGTAGGTTGACTATGTTTACCTGGTAGCGGGAATCTTGATTATCATCAATTTGAATAGTAAAATTGCTGCTGACCGGATTGGGATAAACTTTCACATTGAGAAGTTTGGCTATTTCAGGAACATCGGTTGTAAAGTGAAGGAAGTTGCTGTAGATATATTTTGAAAGGTTTTTAGGGGCAGTTATGGAAGGATCCCATGAGCGAATAGCCATTTCAGTAACATCATTCGATTCGTTGTAAGTAAGGTCCATGAAAAGTGCCATATCAACTATCCAGTCGTTGTCGTTCCAGGAACTGTATTTCATTCCGGTTGGATTGCCATTGATATCGAACGTACCCTGGTACTTTTCAGTATTTTCCCATCCCTGAGCTGTCCAGTTTTCTAAAATTAACTCTTCTTCGGTGGTGGTTAGCGAATACGTTTCTCTTTTACTGTTTACCCATTCTCCGTTTTCCCATATTTCGGTTGTTGCGGTATAATTGTCTCCATCGTATTGAGTGGAATACCGTTCGGCATTCACCCAGTTGTTATCCTGCCAGTATTGCATTGTGTAAGCAGCAAGTTCTCTGTGCGGCCAGTCTGCCCAGGTTAGCAGACCTATTCTGTTGTGCAGACTCCAGTCAATTCCGTTCCAATGGTATGTACGCAACTGGGTTGGAATATTGAATTGATTAAGGTAATATTCAATCCAGGTTTTGTTCACCCATACTCCATTATCAATGGTTTGTTGAATTACTCCGTTGATTTGACTCTCTGCGGTTAAAGTATTAATCCATTGTTCTCCGGATACAGGAAACCATTGGTTAATTTCCATATTGTATTCAAACTCTTCAGTAACTGTGATATTTCCAGATAAGTCATAAGCATAAGAAATCCGGGAGATATTCATCTCGGTCCCAGGTTCCTTTAGAAGCTCATCGGTTAACCTCCCGGCATTGTCGTATGTGTAGGTGGTGTTCGATACATGTTGCCAGTCGTTTAAATCCTCATCCCATGAATAGTCTTCACTGTTGCGGGGAACCGACAGCTGATTTTCTGTAATAATAAGATGTTTGAAGTGGCTGGTATTACCACCCATTGCCTGCAATACTTTTCTTAAGGGTTGTTCCTTTCCTGATTTAGAAACCAGCTGATGATTTGCATGAGCTGAAATGGCAAATACAAAAATGATTGTTAAAAATGTGAATCCTGTTTTCATAGCCTTCGTGTTTTAAATGATTAAACATATAGCAAAGTAACAGCAAAACTAACGCGGGCACAATCGCATGGAAATGTGAAAAGTATTGGCCAGAAGCATTATAACATGTGATTGTGGATCACATTCATTTAACAGGCGGGTTATTACAGGTTTAATATTTCATTATAGGTAGCAATGAAATAGTGCTTAAATTATGCACTATCGATCATGAAATGGGATGTGGTTCATCTGAGATTTTCACTTTCTCCACAAGTTGTATTATTGCAGCAGTCGCAAATTGCTTGTTAAACTATTCTATTGGGGAAATTGGTATTTACTTTATGCCTGCACTTATGATTATGCTAAAGTTGTTTTTCAGAACCTGACCTTGAACCTGATTAAATTATTGTAAGGATGATAATCTTGGAAAAAGCTGATTACATATAGTAAATTTTATTCTGGATAAATGTCACAGCAGGGTTTTTGGATTATTTTAAAACCTGGAACATTCATAAGATAGGGGCGTCCCGATTTAAAATGCATTCATACTGTTATGATTGCTTTCCATTTGAGATTCAATATGTTTTAATGTAAAATCAAGAACCACATCCTTTGCAGAAATAATATCAGAAGCTGAAGGTTTGATTTCGAAATCGGGTATTACCCCGTGGCTGGGATAGGCATATCCGTCAACATGCAGATAATAGGCCATGAGTGGAATCCCAATATTCAACCTGCTGTGAGGTAATGTAACCACGGCAAAAGCTCCACTGTTGTTTCCATAGTATCCCCCTCCCGTTTCCTCTCCGATAAAAGTTGCCCTTTTAAGGTAATGGGTTACTGCTGCAAATTCTGCTGTAACAGAAAAACTGGCACCATTAATCAATACATACACCTTTCCGGTATAATTATTTTTCTGCGGCTTTTGCACTTTTAAGTTTTTGCTGAACCTCCAGATGTACTTCCCATCATCTTCCCTGGCAACCAGAAACCTCAGGATCCCATACAGTCCGGGAAGTCTTGCATGTTCTTTAAATGAAAACCTGCTCCGGGTTGTCAGTTCCAGCCGTTTATAATAACTGAATTCCTGGTCCATAAGGTATGACAACAGCAGTGCACCGCGTTTATCCACCCCACCTTCATTGTTTCTAAGGTCAATGATTAAGTTTGTAATCTTCTTCTCATTAATCCGTTTGAATGATTGCTGAAGGAACCTTTTGTATTTTATTTCATCCGATTCCAACCAAAATGAAGAGATTGTAAGTAATGCAGTTTCCCGGGACATGAAATCAAGTGAATATGGCGATTGTTTCGCGCGAAATACCTCCTCTTGCTTTTCATACCTGATAATATCAGCATGAGGTATAGAAGGTAGCTTAATTTCATTGATTATATCTTCTTCTTTGTATCCAATGATAAATGTATCAGGGCCTTCATAGAGGTTTGCATAACAAGCACTGAAAAACCGGCTTAATTCAATGTATTTAAAAGTTATATTATTTCCGTCCGAGACAAAAGCAGACAGCATCTCCGGAATTAGTTCAGAAACCGGTTTCCCATTAATGAAAACCAATTCTGCGCCAATCGGCAGATCATTTGTGGGGTTGGTGTAACTGCCCAGAATGAATGCTTTATTTCCTTCAAAATGGAGTCTCCATGGAAATACGTGTTCTGAATTGAAAAAGAAGTTTGTTATCCAGTTCTCATCGGGGTGAAGTTTTGTATGTCCGCATTTAATCTGATTTACAACAGGGAGCAGTAACCTGTAAAATTGCTGCTGCGTCATACAATTGTCAATTTGACGGAAAGTTCGTGAAAAAATACTGTCGAACTGATGTTTTGTAGAATACCGGTATAACCCCGGATGAGCTTCCTGTAAAGCCTGCCTGAACAGCCTGAAATCATTTTTTAAATCTGATTCTGTGATGAGTTTCCGGGCAGAATCCGACTGTTGAAACTGATGACCAAAAATTGTCAATGTTGAAAATAAGGTTGCTGCTAAAAAAGAAATTGTTTTCATATTGTTTGCGGGAACTGTTCTTTAATAAAATGAATTCATTGTGCATGATTATGCAAATAAAGGTCATTCTGAGGGTTTAAGCAATCACATAAAAATGTGATTTACATGATGCTGGAATTGCAAAGTAAAACCGGGATAATTAAATCAGTTTGTCCTTAAAAGCTTTCGCAACGGCTTCACCTTTGCTGTTTACCTGAAGCTTTTCGTAGATTTTTTTGATGTGTGAACGGACTGTATCAATTGCGATAAACATTTCACTGGCAATCATTTTATAACTATATCCATTCGTAAGGAGTTGCAATACCTGTTTTTCCCTTTCACTAAGGTTATATTCGGTATTCGACAAGGGAGGTAGTTCTGAGAACATTTTTAATACCTGCGTAGCAACGGATGAAGTCATGGGAGCACCACCAGAAGCTACATCTTCAATATATTCAAGCAGTTTGGCCGGTGGAGTCTTTTTGAGCAGGTATCCGTTGGCTCCGTTTTTTAATGCTTCAAAAACATTGGCGTTGTCATCAAAAACTGTAAGCATCAGAACTTTTACCTGGTGGTTGGTTTCCCTTATTTTTTTTAACCCTTCAATCCCATTTATAACAGGCATATCAATATCCATTAAAACTACATCAGGGTTCCATGTTTTCAGGTCGGAAACAATATTTGTACAGTTTTTGCCCGAAGCGACTACACTAAAACCTTCGCTGCCATTAATCAGCATTGTAAGTCCTTCTCTTAACTGTGGGTTGTCCTCGTATATAAGCACCTTGATCATACTATTTGTTTTATGCAAAGTTAAGCAACAACGTATTTGCTTGTTTCCACATAAACATGTGAAAAGTTTATCCTGCTACCGGCACAAACAGCATGATATGGGTTCCTGCACCCTCTCTGCTTTGAATGGTAATTGAACCGTGCATAGCTTCAGCCCTTTTTGTCATATTTCCCAATCCATTTCCTGAATCAGCCTTTTGCACATCAAATCCTTTTCCATTGTCAATTATACTGACAATCAGTTCTGAGTTTTCAAAATTCAACCTGATTTCCACCCCTGAGCATTGGCTGTATTTGGCACTATTATTTACCGCTTCCTTATAGATCAGAAACACATCCCGTCGGGTTTCCATATCAAGCTTCAGGTTGTATATATTTTCGTCTATATTGAATTTGATTCCAATGTCTTTTGGCTCGAGGATGGAAGAAGCATATTCCCTCATCCGCGCTATTATTTTTTGCATATTGTCATTGTCTGGTTTAATGCTCCACACAATATCGTCCATTGCTTCCATCATATACTGGCTGTTGTCAGTAATTTTTGTAATGTATTCGCTTGTTTTCACCGGGTCGGTCAATAGCTTTGTTTTGGCCATTGAGCTTAAAATATTGATTGTGCTCAATGCAGAACCCACATCATCGTGCAGGTCACGCGCCACTTTATTCCGGATTCGTTCTACTGCCAGTAACCTTGTTAAGCGCTGTCGGTAAAAGGTAAAAGTGAGTCCTCCAAAAAATAAGAATATAAATAAAATAAACCACCAGGTTTGGTAAAAGTAGGGCAGTATGGTTAACTCAAATGTTGTGATATTAGTTGATTCCTCCGCCTGCATGTTAATGCATTTTACATTAAAAGCATAATCGCCGGGCGACAGTGTGGAATAATTGGCAGCAAGATCCCATTCTGCTTTTATCCAGTCTTTGTCCACTCCTTCCATTTTATAGTAATACAGCAACTTGTCCTGCTGAGCATAACTAAGTGATGAAAAATAGAAAGTAAGCGAATTCTGATTTGGTTGCAGCCTTATTTTTTTTAGTGCAAGAAGTGAATCAAGCGGGATGAATTCATTAAACAATTTAAAATCGGTTATGGATACATCGGGCGGTGCGGTTTTTAATTTTAACCCTTCAGGCATAAAACCAAACAACTCGTTTTCACCCCCAAACCAAAGCTCACCATTTTGCATTTTATATTTTGCATTTGTGGGTTTATCGGCCATTATAATACCACTTTTTTCGTTAAACGATATAAATAAGTCTTTAAGATAACTATAACTTCCAAGCCCGTTATTGTGGGTAAACCATAGAATTTTCTCATCATCCAGCAGGAGCCTTGTAATACCGCCACCGGGAAGGCCGTTAGTTTGGGTCAGGGTACGTAACTGACCCGAATTCAGGTTTAAAATATTTACGAATCCGGTACTTACAAAAAATATGCTGTCATTATACTGTACTACGTCATATACACTGCTGCCCGGAAAATTAAACGATCCGGGCTGATCATAAAAGTGGAAAAGCATATTTTCCCCCGAAGGATCCATTACATAAAGGCCCAGATCACGGGTACCCACCCAAATCCGATCTTTATTATCCTGATAAAGAAGATAGATTGATGAATGAAAATCGTGAATAAGGTCGAAGTTGCCGTTACTAATTTCGGTGCCATTTTTCCATCTTGCCAGACGGCCCTTTTGGGTCCCGAAAAATAAATTTCCGTTTCTGTCTTCCAGTATCTGACGTATTGGGGTGTGCTCAAAAACGGGCGGTTCAAGCAGTGCGACGGGTGCTTTTGTGTTTGGATCAAAAATGGCCATCAATCCGTTCTGGCATCCCGACCAGATTTGCCATGATTCGGAATGTTGATGTAAGTCCCAGACTTTCTTGTAATTGATTAACCCTTCACCTTGAATGTTGTTGTAAAGGTTAAAATTCGGGTTTTTAAAAAACCGGTCAAAGATAATGATCCCGTTTTCCCATGTCCCTATCCAGTTTTCCAATTCTTTGGTTTCCAGTATTGAATTGATAACGATGTCGCTGCCCTGGTTTAAATTTTTAAGAACCACATTGAATGCCGACTTCTGTTCAGGAGTAACTACATAGAGTCCATTATTTGTTGAAAGCCATATGTTGCCCTCCCTGTCCTCAAAAAAGTGCCTGATTTCCCTGAACCTGATATCATAATCATCCGGATTCAGCTTTTTGTGTTGTATGAATGTATTCAGTTTAAAATCGTAGCTGACTAAAGTATTTACGCCACCATACCAGATTTGTCCGTTCCTGGTTTGATTGATCCAAAAAGGACCCTGAAATTCTGCACCTTGTTGCTGAACCCCCATATTGACCTCAGATACCTGATTGGTTGAAGGATTGTAATGAATGAGTTCAGGTTCAATTTCAGCACTGTAATCCCACCTGATCATCCAGCAGCCTCTATCCCTGTCAATGAAAAAGCGGTAGATATAATTCAAACCTGTGCTATCAAGCAAGGGCAGATGTTGCGGATTATGTTGAGGGGATAATAGCATTCCTGTTTTGCTTTGATAAACAGCCAATCCTTTATCGCTGCATATCCAGTAATCGCCCGTGAGCGTATCTTCAAACAAGCTGTTCACGACCCATTCCCCGGGAATTCTGATTGGAAGATTTTTGGAAGTAAATTGATTTTCAGCTTTATTATAATACAACAACCCGGTTTTATGCGTACACAGAAAGGTATGCCCTTTGCAATCAGAATAAAGATGGAATTCAGATTCGGCAGGTAGCATACCGGTGAGTTGCGTTGGAACGCTGGTATAACTGAAAGAGACCGGATCGAACATCCCTATTGAATTTCCCTGGCGAATCCATAACTTCCCATTTCCTGCATCCAGTATTTGATCCACCCCCAGTGGTGGCATGGAATTATTTAATGCAATCGAATTGAAACTTACAAATCTTTTTCCATCAAAACGCTGAATGCCATTTTCCGTTCCGATCCACAGAAAACCTTTCTTATCCTGCCATACACAGTTGACATTGTTTGTGTTTAATCCCTCATTTCTCGAAAACCGGTTAAAAATGTATGTTATCTGACTTACGCATGGGAGATAAATCAATACAAGGAGGAAGAAAAAATAAATTCTGATCATAAACTTATTTTCTTCTAAAATTACGAATTCCCTGCATTCATACTTTCATCAGGATTTCATTATTTATGTTTTTGTTGTTTGTGGAGGGGAATGGGCATTGACAAAATAAAAAAAGGATGCCTTTTTTATGACATCCCCTTTGTTTTTAAGCTGCTATGCTGGAGAATACTTCATCCAGAATTTCAGCATACTTATCTTTAAAAGTTTTATAACACCAGTCGTGAAGCTCCTGCACTTCATTTGTTTCTACCCAGTGCAGGCATTTTGTAAGTTCCTTCTTAAACAGCTGTTCGCTGAAGCTTACTTTGGGTAAAATAATTTTTGCGTAGTCGAGCATAACCTGGAAAATTTAAGGTTTACAAATCGTGTTTAATATAACAACTATTTGTATGAAAAATATTGCTCAAAAACATGCTTTAACACTTATTAACCCCCTCTGTTTTCAGGTTATTCAATATTCCTTTGAATGAGTGTTTATTAGGCCTCATGCCCTGAAAAATGTTGTACAACATTAATGGTTTTTGACCTTTTTTATGAACATTTTCACAATTTCTCCTAAACAATTGTCCTGTTGCAGTTCATTCACAAAAGCACTGCCGATAATTGCTCCTGATGCATACCTGCAGGCATTGGTAAAGGTATCCTTGTCAGAAATTCCAAACCCTATCAGGCAGGGGTTCTTCAAATTCATCAGTTGTACCCTCCGGAAGTAATCATTATGGAAATCTTCAACCCGTTTCCCTGCCCCGGTTGTTGAAGATGAGGAAACCATATAGATAAAGCCCTCCGATATATTATCTATCTGTTCTATCCGCTCCTCAGGTGTCTGGGGAGTAATCAGCATGATGTTGTGCAGATTGTTTTCCACAAAGTAAGGTTTGAATCGTTCCTCATACTCTTCCAGTGGCAAATCGGGCAGAATGACCCCATCAATTCCTGATTCCGCGCAGGCCCTGCAAAAATTAGTCACTCCATAACGAAGGACCGGGTTGAGGTATCCCATCAGGACAAGAGGGATGTTTACCGATTTCCTGATGTCCTTCAACTGGCTGAACAACAGCCTGAGCGACATCCCGTTTCTTAAGGCTGTTTCACTGCTTCGCTGGATTGTCGGTCCATCGGCAGTGGGATCTGAAAACGGGATGCCAATTTCTACCATATCCACTCCGTTTTGCTCCAGCTGCTGAATGATCTCAACTGTATCGTTCAGCCCCGGATAACCTGCCGTAAAATAAATTGACAGTATGTTTTTCTGTTTGGTTTCAAAAAGTTGGTTTATCCTGTTTTTCATCTCATATAAGTTGTTGATTTTATTTTTATTCATAAGCTTAAAATCCCAGGTACTCCAGGTAAGTCTCCATGTCCTTGTTTCCACTGCCCGATAAATTAATGACATTCACATCATCAGGTGACATTGTTATTTTATCAAGTGCAGCCAGTGCATGCGCTGATTCGAGTGCCGGAATAATTCCTTCTTTTCGTGTCAGCAGCAATGCTGCTTTAAGCACCTCCTCATCTGTGGCAGCCAGAAACCGGGCTCTGCCTGTTTTAAAAAGGTGGGCGTGCATGGGCCCTATTCCCGGATAATCAAGGCCAGCCGAAATGGAATAAGGTTCTGTAATCTGTCCGTCTTCATTTTGCATCAGCATGGTGCGGCTGGCATGAAGTACTCCGGGAGATCCGGTTGCCAGAGTGGCTGCTGTTTCTTTAGTATCAACTCCTTTACCGGCAGCTTCAACTCCAATCAGTTCAACCTGGTCATCGTCGAGAAAATGATAAAAGGCTCCTGCAGCATTGCTTCCACCTCCTACACATGCCAGTACACGTGCCGGAAGTTCATTCCCTTCCTGCTCGAAAAGCTGGTTCTTTATTTCCCTGCTGATGACCGACTGAAACCGTGCAACCATATCAGGGTAGGGATGAGGTCCTACAACCGATCCTATGATGTAATGGGTATCTTCAGGATTGTTTATCCAGTCGCGCATGGCTTCGTTGGTGGCATCCTTCAGTGTCTGGTTACCGCTGTATACCGGCACTACCTCTGCGCCCAGCATCTTCATTTTTTTTACATTCGGTGCCTGTCGCTGCACATCAAGTGCCCCCATGTACACAATACATTGTATGCCTTTCAGTGCACATACTGTTGCTGTTGCCACCCCATGCTGGCCTGCACCTGTTTCAGCGATGATGCGGGTCTTGCCAAGACTTAGTGCCAGCAGGATCTGGCCAACAGTATTGTTGAGCTTATGTGATCCGGTATGATTCAGATCTTCACGCTTCAGGTAGATCCGCGTCCCGTAATGCTCCGACAACCGTGTTGCAAAATAGAGCGGTGAAGGCCTGCCTACATAATCCTTCAGCAACTTGTTGAATTCCTTTACAAATCCGTCAGAGTTGATAATCCCGAGGTAATGCTGTTTCAGTTCATTAATGTTGGCATACATCATCTCTGGAATCCAGGCTCCGCCAAATTCACCGTAATATCCTCTCTCATCTGCTTGGTAATTCATGTTCTTCATTTTTTAGTCTTTTTTTTATTGTCATGCCTTCATGCTGCACCTGCAGGATGCTATACAGGTATTTCAACAACATTTCCTTTTTACATTTTTCCTATTCTGCTTAAAAATGACCTGAGTTTTTCAAGGTTCTTCATCCCAGGCTCATCCTCAAAGCCACTATTTATATCGATGCCGTACAATTGCGGATGGGCTATTTCTTTTATTTCCCCGGCATCCATTGGGGTGATGCCTCCACTCAGGAAAAAGGGTGTTGTCCCTTGATATTTTTCCAGTACCGTCCATCTGAACTTTTTCCCTGAGCCACCGGGAACATTGCTCTTTGTATCGAACAGAAAGAAGCTTGCTGCATGTTCATAAGGCCTGGTGTCACCGAAATCAAAATCATCATGAACATGAAATGCCTTGATAATTTTAAAACCCTGTCTTGCCAGTACCCTGCAGGTCTCTGCATCTTCATCCCCATGCAGCTGGATATATGTTAAGCCTTGTTGTACCGCAATATTTACAATTTCTGTTATATCCTGGTTGACAAATACTGCGACGCCAGCTTTGGGTGTATCACATAATCCATGTTCAGGGAACCTCCCCGGAAATCTTTTGGAACCTTCATAGAAAATGAAGCCAAGAAAATCAACCGGCAGCAATTCAACCTCCTGCCTGTTGAATGTATACTTCATTCCGCATACCTTAATTTTGAGGTCTTCATTCATAATGCTGATATGAATTGTTTGCAGGCTTCTCCCGGATCGGCCGTCTTCATAAATGTTTCCCCAATCAGAAATCCCCTGTAACCGTTTTCCCTGAGGTATTGAATGGATGATGCCTCAGATATCCCGCTCTCCGAAATTTTCACAAAATTATCGTTTATAAGCCTGCCAAGCCTAACCGATGTTTCAACATCCACTTCAAAAGTTTCAAGGTTCCGGTTGTTGACGCCCACCATATCTACAAAATCATTTACTTTCTCCAGTTCCCGGGCGGTGTGCACCTCCATGAGCACTTCCATACCCAGGCTCCTGGCCTCCCGGGCAAGTTCACAGGCTTTTTCTTTGTCAAGGCAGGCGGCTATCAGCAGGATTACATCAGCCCCCGATGCCTTTGCTTCTGTCAGCTGGTAGGGGTCAATCATAAAATCCTTTCGGAGTATTGGTACTTCAGGATTTGCCTCGCGTGCCTTCAACAGGTTATCGAGGCTGCCGCCAAAAAACGCACTGTCGGTAAGCACCGATAACCCCGTTGCCCCGGCAAGCGAGTAATTTCTGGTTACTTCTTCAACCCTTGCCATATGGTTAATGATTCCCCTGGAAGGGGATTTCTGTTTAAATTCTGCAATTATGCCCGAAGCTCTTTCC
>OBJA01000051.1_pt1 | contig 117263 bp, 98 predicted proteins | sample 1519751 | NCBI WGS metagenome assembly OBJA01 (sample SAMEA3881238, study PRJEB22517) | soil metagenome | biome: lake sediment; feature: soda lake sediment; material: sediment, water from around vicinity | place: India | collected 2013-12-23 | depth 3 m
AAACCATTAGTATGATCTGATGGTTTTTTATTATGATAATATATATTTATTTTTCATTAGGAAAATGGTATTATTTTAGTAAATTATTATCAGGAAGGAAAATAGTAAATGGAAATTGATTTAAAGATTATTAAAGAATATTTAAAGAATGTTTATTTTATTACAGGAACAGCATATGCAGGAAAATCGACTGTATGTAAAATGATCGCAAATCGGCTTGGACTGTATCATTGCGAAGAAAACTATAAATTAGATTATTTCTTAAAAATTGCGACTCCAGAAAAATTTCCCAACATATGTTATTTTCAAACTATGAAAAGTTGGCAAGAATTTATTTCAAGAACTCCGGAAGAATATGAAAGTTGGATTAAAAACTGTAGTTTCGAGATGACTCAATTTGAAATTGTAGAATTAATTAGTGTTGCATCAAATCGAAAAGTTATCGTAGATACTAATATCCCAGTTGACATCCTACATAAGATATCTGATTATGACCACGTTGCTTTAATGTTGTCACCACAATCAATGTCAGTTGATGAGTTTTTTAATCGTGATGATAGTGAAAAACAATTCTTGTTAGCTCAAATAAAAAAATCAAATAATCCGGATAGAACTTTAGAAAACTTTAAAGCATGTATTGCAAGAATTAACAGTTTGGAAAATTATTCAAATTTGTTGAATAGCGGTTTTAGATGTTTTATTAGAGATAATAATAATTTAGAACAAAGATATCAAGAAATTGTTCAGCATTTTAAGTTAACAATCTAAAAGATATCAAAAGATAGAAGACCATTTTTTACATAGCAATTAATTATTTACTTTCAAGGTGAAAAATGCTATAATATCATATAATATTATTGTGAGGAAAAGTATGAAAATATTAAAAAAAGGCTTCTTTGTATTGCTCTTGCTACTACAGGTAATCACAACTATTGGTATAGTCAATATTAATGCTTCTGATATAACTATGATTCCCATCTTGAGAGCAGATGGTAATGGTAATGTAAAATATCGTGGTACAAGTATTGATGTTATGATGCCTGATAAATATATTACCCCTGAAACGGATTTTCGTGCAGTTTGGATTAGTGCTATGGTAAATGATATTGGTTCTTATTCAAGTATAAATCAATATAAATTACAAATGTTACAAGTCTTTGAAACAATGCAATATTTTAATTTAAATGTTATGATTTTTCATATGCGCATGCATAATGATGCAATGTATAAATCAAATCTTAACCCCTTGTCCCATCATTTTAATAAGGTGAACTTCGAAGAATTTGACCCTATTACATGGGTTATTGAAGAATGTCATAAACGTGGAATTGAGTTTCATGCCTGGTTAAACCCTTATCGAATTTCTTCCTCAGGGTTAGGTGGTTTATCTTATACCGAATATGCGAAACGTTTCCCTAGTTATAATATTGCTTCTAATCCAAACAACCTTCTAGCTAGTACATCTGGAGTTATCCTTAATCCTGGTGAACCTGCAGTGCGAAATTTTTTGATTAATACATGTTTGGAAATTGCAGAAAATTATAATGTTGATGCCATCCATTTTGATGATTATTTCTATCTAAGTGGTGTTGATGATCTTGTTACTAGAAATAAATATAATTCGGAAAACTTAACAGTTGCTAACTTTAGACGCAAACAAGTTGATATTTTTATTAAGGATTTAAGTGATGCTTTACGCGACTTTAATCAAACTAATAATCGACTTGTCCAACTCGGAATATCTCCGACAGGAATCTACCAAAATGGAAGTTATAATAATAACGCCATTTATGATGATAATGGGACTTTAATCAGCCCACTAGGTTCTAACACTTCAGGATATTCTCATTACGGTGCTTCACTATACTGTGATACCAAAAAATGGGTTGATAACGAATGGATTGATTATATTTTACCTCAAAGCTATTGGTCTTTTGAATTGAATGCTGCTAGTTATGGTGACGTTATGGATTGGTGGGTAAAGGCAGTAAAATATAAGAAAGTTAATCTATATTCTGGAATGGGGCTTTATATGGGTGGAGAAGCTGGAAGTGCTTCTTGGAATACAAACCCCTCTGAAGCTGCAAACCAAGTTCAATTTTCTAGTCAATATCCAGAAATAAAAGGTCATAGTATTTATAGTTATCAGCATCTTTATGCTGCTCATAAGGTGAAAGCTGGAGTCTATTTCAACAATATGGAAAATATTAGAACCAAAATGTGGACTCAAAAAGCCATTCTTCCTGAGATTAGAACTTATAACCCAATCAACCCCGGTTTTGTTTCAAATTTACAAATCAGTAAAACATCAGCTGGTTTTAGGTTGGATTTCAACAAACTGGAAAAAGCAAAATTCTATGTTATTTATCGAAGTGATGTTGGATTAACATATGAACCAACTCAGATAATTGATATCGTTGGTGATATATCAATTAACGGTGTAGTTAGTTATATTGATCAAATTAATACAAATGGAGATTATCTATATGGAATTAAAGCATTATCAATTACAAATACTTTAGGTAATCCAACAGCAATATCAACTTCAAAAGCGACAAATAATAATGCATTACTCCCTTTGCCGCCATTATCTAATCTTACCATCTCTGATAATACTTTCTTTAGCCATACAATTGATATTAAATGGGATACAGTTTATCCTTTATTTGGAAGTGCAGCAACATATGAAGTATATAAGTCAGAAAATGGGATTGATTTCGAAAAATTGAATACACCAAGTTCATCTTCAGGTGGAATTCAAACTCAAAAATTAACCCTTAATAGCTCAGCTTCTAAAGTCTTTATTAAGATTAGAACGTTTAATGAGGTTTATGAATCAATGAGTGATATTTATGAAATAGATGTCGTGAACCGAATTGGAACAATAACCAATTTTACGGTTATAGGTGAAAAATATGCAGGCCAAACTGTCCAATTAAAATGGAATTTATTAAAGCTTGAAGGAGTAAGTTATCAAGCTCAATATTCAGTGAATCTTGATAAATGGGTAACCATTACTAATGCCTCTAATCCGGTGATAATCAAAGGCGTAAATGCGATTCAAAACTTTACACTCCCAAGTGAATATAGTCATTTATACTACCGGATTGTTGCAATAAATAGTGAGGGAAAGACAATTTCTAACTCAATTCGGGTTGAATCATTTATAAATCTAGGATCATTAGATATTAGGATTAATGATCAGCCTTATACGGGGCCGATTATTGTTAATGAAAATGAGATTATCAATATTTCATGGAATCATATTCCTGATGCAAATTACCGGACGGTGATGTCATCTGATTTAAAACGTTGGTCGATTGCAACTGTTTTTAATACCAAAAACAAAGGTATTATCGGCAATACTCAACAAATAACATTTGGTTTTCAACATTATACAGTTTACTATCAGGTTGAAGCGATTACGGCAACGGGAAGAAGCTATTCCGAGATAATTGAATTAAGAGTTAATGTTGAAGATATTGATGTAATGAATTTTGTCAAACATTTTTATAATGCTCAAACCAATTTCATAACTTCAATGAATATCTATCAATAGTAAAAAAACCTGTAATTTTAAATATTACAGGTTTTTATTCATAAAATATTTGTTTAAAAAGTGATATACACCACTATCGCTAACTGATTTTGTGACGTGGGATGCAACTTTATAAAGATCAGGATGGGACTTTTGCATTGCTACTCCGATTTTCGCATACTCTAGCATTTCAATATCGTTATGACCGTCACCAATTGCAATAATATGTTCTTGAGGAATCTGATAATATTGACTCACTATTGCTAAGGCATTCCCTTTTGAAGTAATAGGATCATATACTTCTGCAATCACAATTGCTTCATTATTCCAAAATCGAATATTAAGATGTTCGTGATATTTAGTTTTAATATAATCTGATAATCGATCTTCACTTCCCTTTTTCGCAAGGAGAATTGCCCCGTTCGGATTACCGTGAAGAATGATATCGAAGTTTCCGACACTTAAATTTCCACCTTCTAGATGAAGATAGGGAACAATTTCATCAGTATCTTTCCAAAGGAAGATTTCATCTTCAATCTCACAAAATACATTTGTGAGAATATCTTGATTATCATTAATCAAATCGATGACAATATTATGATCAATCGTGATCATTTGTTTTTTAAAATTATGATCATGAGGATTTTGAACTAAAGCTCCATTGTAATTAATAATAGGAGTTTTTAAGTCTAAAAGATCATAGTAGTATTTGCTTGACCGGTACGGTCTTCCGGTTGCGATGACGATTAAATGCTGTTTCGATAGTTCTTTTAAAAGTTCAAAACTTTTCTTATCATAATTATCAAAGCCCTCAATCAGGGTTCCATCTAAATCGACAGCAATTATATATTTATTATTCATGTTGTTAAAATTCCTTTTAGATATAATACCACAAAATGTCTCAAAAGTCTACAAATAAATAAATGGTTTCTTGCAAAAAAAGTGATTTTGTAGTAAAATAAATAGTGATAAATATCATCAATATTGATGATAAAACCATAAGAAAAGGGGTGTTTGTAATGTATTTAAATATTTTTCGCTTAATTAAAGACTTCTTTTCTAATTTGTTTCGAAAATTATCTTTTGAAAATATCAGTATCTTAGTTTTTGGAATCATAATTGGTTTTGTGATGTGTTTTTTAATCTATTTCATTTTCGTATTAATCTCGTTAAAGGAAGAAGAAAAGAAAATAATAAATGCGAGGACTAATGTTACTGACGAAAAAATAGAACGTTTGATTAGAAGTGCTAAAAATCAGTTTAATGAAGAAAGTTCATCACTTAACACCGGTGAAAAACTTAATTTTGTTCGTGATATTGCATGGGAATTGATTAGAGATATCGCCAAGGTATATTATCCTGATTCGGAATACCCAATCTATGAATTAAGTATTGATGAACTAATGATCTTAAATCATTATATAACGGATCGAATTAACTCAATGTTTAAGGGGCCAATTTTAAAACCAATTAAAAAATTAAAGATTGCCTATGTTTTGAAAATTCTTGATATTAAAAAGAAAATAGATGAAAACAGAATGATGAAAGCAGCCAACAAGTTAAAAGTTCCAGGAATTATGAAGACTACCATGGCTGTTTTAAATATCTTTAATCCAGTGTATTGGGTTAAAAAACTAATGATTACAACAACATTAGTCGCTGCAACAAATAAAATCTCAACTACAATTTTAGATGTGGTTGGGGAAGAAACTAACAAAGTTTATAGTAAGAGTGTATTTGATGTTGAAAAAGAAAATAGTGCTGAAGTCGAAAAAGCAATTTATGAATTAGAAACAATGATCGAGGAATAGGAGCAATTTATCATGGGAAAAAAGAATTTCTATATCGCAAAAATTGATACTGAAGCTAGAAAGACACGACCTGTTAATCCAGAGAAAACTGAAGAACAAAAAAAGTTTGTCTCTGAGAAATTTGTTTCTCCTTATTACGGTCATAAAGTCAAAGATAAAGCTTCATTCCCTTTTGTTCAATATGGAAATAAAGGTTCTCAATATGAAGGGTTAAGGGACCGCCGCTTACAAACCGATGAAGAATTAGAAGAAAAGTACGGAACTAAGTTTTATGAGTTTTCAACAACAATTCAATCATCTAAACAACCTTCCGAGCCAAAAAGAGAACCAGAATATATTAGAAAAGAAGAAATAACAATCCGTAATGAACATCAAGAAGATTTTTATAAGCGTTCACAGGATCAACAAAAGCAAAATGATGAATATGGAAAGTTGCGGGATTTACCGCCAATAGATGATGAATATGATTTTTATGGTAATGCCATTCATTCATCTAATGAATATCAGTCATCTGATGTTCCTTTATATAACGAGAAAAAGGATGATGAATATGTTCATCAGCCCAAAGAAATTAAAACATTTAACTTTGAAAAGAAAAATACAATCAATGGATATGATGTAAAAAATGTAAAACCTTATCGATCTTCTTCAAAAGTTAAATATGTTGCACCACCGCTATCTCTTGTAAAACGCGGTCAAACAATTAAGCAGACTGATTTTTCTGGAGTAAATTATCAAAAGGAAATTATTGATAAAACATTACGAGACTTTCGTATTGGTGGACGTGTTGTTCATTATACTAAGGGTCCAACTGTAACTCAATTCGAAATTAAGCTTGATGATGGCGTTAAGGTTGAAAGAGTCAAAAATATCTCTAAGAATTTGCAAATGAACTTAGAAGGACGATCAATAAGAATTGAAGCGCCAATTCCGGGTAAAAATACAATTGGAATCGAAGTTCCAAATTTAATTCAAGATAAGGTTTTATTTGGTGAATTATTATCAAACCAAGATTTTTTATTTGATGGTAATCCCTTAAATGTTATATTAGGAATTGATATTAGCGGAAACTTTGTAAACTTGGATATCACAAGTATGCCACATGCATTAATTGCCGGAACGACAGGATCGGGGAAAAGTGTATGCATAAATTCAATTATTAGTAGTATATTATATAAAGCAAATCCAGAAGATGTGAAATTAGTTTTAATTGATCCAAAATTAATTGAATTTTCAAATTATGAAGATATCCCTCATCTTGCAACTCCGGTTATAAACGATCCGAAGTTAGCTACTGCCGCCTTAAAATGGGCTGTTGATGAGATGCAAAATCGCTATGAACTGTTCAAAGCGTGCAAACGTCGTGACTTTAATAGTTATAATGAGTTAGCAAAAACCGATCCATCTTTATCAGAAATTCCTTATATCGTTATTATCATTGATGAGTTGGCTGATTTAATGTTTATTGCGGCTTCTAGTGTTGAAGAATATATTCAAAGGTTAGCTCAAAAAGCAAGAGCAGCAGGAATCCACTTGATTATGGCCACCCAACGCCCATCAACGGATGTCATCAAAGGAACAATTAAGGCAAATATGCAAACAAGAGTTGCTTTTGCGGTTAATTCTCAAGTTGACTCAATGACTATTTTAGATAAGGTTGGAGCAGATAAACTCTTAGGTAAGGGTGATATGCTTTATAGTGACGGTGTTAATGAGGTTCGGGTTCAAGGTGCATTTATTTCTTTAGAGGAAATCATTGCGATCACTGAACATGTGAAAAATAATTATGAACCAAACTTTATGTTTTCAACTGATGAGTTAACCCAAAAAATGAATCATGAGGAAAATGCTGAACTTGACCCGCGTGAAGATGAATTCTTTTCCGTAATTGCAAGAGATGTCGTTGAAAGCGATAGTGCATCAATTAACCGCATTCAAAGAAAATTCGGGATTGGGTTTAATCGTGCACAAAGCATTATGAATGGACTTGAAGAATTAGGAATCGTATCAGAAGGAATGTCAGGACGTCCACGTCGTGTTTTAATAACAATCGAAGAATTAGATGATATCTTAGAAGAATAGGTGTATTATGAAAAAAGAAATCACTAGCATAAAAATAATTAAGAAGAATATTACATTAATAATCTCAGTAATCCTTTTAGTTGTCTTTTTATCCCTAAAATTAACGAAGATAACGATTATTAATCATAACTATGTTATTTTGTCAATTATTCTATCATTAATTATTGCTGGTGTTTTTTTCTTATACAAGGTTTTTACGATTAATAATGCTTTAAAAAATATCTATTATCAAATTGTTGATTTCTTTGTGATGTTAAACTTTGCCTTACTATTTATTCAAATCTTTTTTATGGTGGCCTATTTTCCAGCTACAGTCTACAAAAGTTCCATGTATCCAAATTTAAAAGAATTGGATAATTTAATTGTTTTAAGTACAGAAAAGGTAAATCGAGCAGATATCGTTGTTTTAAAGATTGAGAAAAATATCAATACCCTTAATGGAGGGGTAAATGATAAAGAGTTGATTGTGAAAAGAGTGATTGCAACTAGTGGCGATACCTTTTTCTTCAACAACGGCATTTTGTACTTGAATGGAGAAGCAGTCGATGAACAATATTTGAAAGATGAAAATGGTAATTTTTACGGTGAGGGTAATTTATTTAACACATTTACAGCTAATTTCAGTTTGGTTGATAAATGTTATATTAGCGGTATTAATCAATGTACTCCAGATGAGGTGTGTATTATTCCTGAAGATTATATTTTTGTCTTAGGTGATAATCGGCAAAACAGTATTGATAGCCGGATGTTAGGACTTTTTCACAAATCACAAATTATTGGTGTTGCAAAATATAAACAAGTCGATATTTTAAAGTGGGTGAAACTATGATTCAATGGTTTCCGGGCCATATGGCGAAAGCTAGAAAAGAGATAGAAGAACGCTTAAAAATTGTCGATATTGTTTTTGAACTGGTTGATGCTAGAATCCCTAATTCATCAAAGAATCCGATGATTAGTGAGTTGCTTAAGGCAAAACCTAAACTAATGTTAATGACAAAAGCGAATATGGCTGATAGTAAGTTAACAAAAGAATGGGCCAAATATTATGCGCAAGAAGGATATCATGTTTTAGAAATCGATTCGATAACGGGATTTAATGTCAATAAAATCGTAAAACATTCATTAGAAATATTAAAAGATAAATTGGATAAAGAAAAGGCTAAAGGCATGAAGTCACGTCCGATTCGGGCGATGATTGTCGGTATTCCAAATGTTGGTAAATCGACTTTGATTAATACATTAGTTAATAAAAAGGTTGCTCAAGTAGGTAATAGACCTGGAGTTACGAAAGCCCAACAATGGGTTCGTATTAACCAAAACCTTGACTTGCTTGATACACCAGGGGTATTATGGCCAAAATTTGAAGATCAGAAAGTCGGAATTCATTTAGCACTAACGCAAGCAATTAAAGATGAAATCTTAAATACGAATGATTTGGGTGAATATTTACTTGATTTTTTAAAGACTTATTACCCTCAAAGCTTAACTAACCGCTATGTAGAAGATTTAAGCAAACTTGACAATCAGAAGATTGTTTTAAAAATTGCGGAATTAAGAGGAGTTATCGGTGACAATTATTATGAACGGACCATGGACATTATTATTAATGATTTTCGCCAAAATCGGCTTGGTCGTATTACCTTAGATCAGTTTAATTAGAAGATGATATAATTAAATCATCTTTTTTTTGTTGGAATAGTAAAAATTTTGTGATAAAATGAGTTTAAAATTTATGAATAGGATTTTATACTGATGAATATTGATTTATATGAAATTGAAAAAAAATTACATGAACAAGGATATCGTCATATTGCCGGGACTGATGAAGCAGGGCGTGGACCAATGGCCGGACCGTTAGTTGCCGCTGCTGTAATTTTACCTGCTGATTTAATAATTGACGGGTTAGATGATTCTAAAAAACTCACCCCCAAAAAACGGGATGAACTATACGATATTATTACTAAAACTGCTGTAGAATATCAGATAGTAATTGTTGATGTTGATGATGTTGATAGTTTTAATGTATATCAAGCGAGCAAGAAAGCGATGATGAGTTGTATATGTAATTTTGAGACTAAGGTTGATTATATTTTAACTGATGCAATGAAATTAAATTTACCAATCAAATGTATGGATATAATCAAAGGAGACTCAAAGTCAGCCGCAATAGCTGCTGCTAGTATCATTGCGAAAGTTACTAGAGACAGATATATGGAGGAAATTGATAAATTATATCCTGAGTATGGATTTAAATCCCATAAAGGTTATGTAACAAAAATGCATTTAGAAAGATTAGAACGGTTCGGTCCTTCACCAATCCATCGAAAAACCTTTGAACCAGTTCGAAAAGTTATGATGCAACAACTAAAATTAGATTTATAGGAGTTAATTATGTTTTTAGGAAAAACTGAAGTTAAAAATCTACGTGGAGGTATCGGCTCTGTTTTTATTGAAAGATTCAGTATTCTACCGGTGAATTGTAAAATGTATGCGAAAATTACAATTCCTCAAGGTTCATCAATTGGGGTTCATACTCATATTGATGATGAAGAAATAGTATATGTTTTAGAAGGTGAAGGAAAAGTAAAAATTGATGATTGTTTTTATTCTTTAAAAAAGGGTGATGTAAATATTACCAAAAAAGGAAATAATCATAGTATAATAAATGAAGAAAACGAACCCTTAATTATTCTTGCGATTATTAATGAATAATTCATAGTGTTTTGAAAAAACTAAAAAAAGATTGACAGTGTCAATTTTGAAGTGATATAATTTTATCCAACCAAGGTGGTATGTTATGGCAAAAAATCTCGTGATTGTTGAAAGTCCAGCAAAATCACAAACAATAGCAAAATATTTGGGAGAAGATTACCATGTAACGTCTAGTAAAGGTCATATTCGTGACCTAACAACTAGAGGTTATGGTGGATTTGGTGTTGATATTGAAAATAATTTCAAACCAATGTATAAGAACCTAAAAGATAAAGCTCTTGTTGTCAAGGAATTAAAGAAAGAAGTAAAGAAAGCTAAAAAAGTCTACTTAGCAACCGACCCCGATCGTGAGGGTGAGGCTATTAGTTGGCATTTATTTGATGTTTTAGGGTTAGAGAAAAAACCATATGAAAGAATTATATTTAATGAGATTACAAAACCAGCTGTTCTAAAAGCTTTAGAACACGGTCGTAATATTGACATTAATTTAGTTCGTTCTCAAGAATCAAGGCGAATTGTTGACCGTATCATTGGATTTAGTCTATCAAAATTACTTCAACGAAAAATTGGTTCCCGTTCTGCAGGAAGAGTTCAATCTGTTGCACTAAAATTAATATGTGATCGTGAAAAAGAGATCCAAGCATTTGTCCCTGAAGAATTCTGGGAAGTTTTTATTGAATTCACCAAAAAAAATCATAAAATCAAAGCAAAATTAATTAGTGATAATAATGGTAAAATTCGCTTAAAAAATGAAGAAGAAACAAATTATGTTCTTAAGAATTTAAACGATGAGTATACAATTGCTGATATCATTATAAAAAACCGTGAAAAAAATGCAAAACCTCCATTTATCACTTCAACCCTTCAACAAGAAGCATCCAGCCGTTTTAATTTTAATTCAAAGAAAACGATGATTGTTGCACAAAGTTTATATGAAGGAATTGAATTACAGAATGAACGAGTTGGTTTAATTACATATATGCGTACTGATTCCTTTCGTTTATCTAAGGAATTTATTGACGAAGGTAAAGATTATATTATTAAACAATTCGGTGAAAAGTATTATCATGGATATCGCTCGTTTGATACGAAAGGAAAAAACATTCAGGATGCTCACGAAGCAATTCGTCCTTCATCATTAAAATATCATCCAAGTGTGGTTAAACAATTCTTAACAAATGATGAATATAAATTATATTCAATGATTTACTTTCGGGCGTTATCGACCTTAATGACAAATGCTTTAATTGAAGATCAAAAAATAAAAATCAATAATCAAGGATATATCTTTGAAGCAAATGGAGAAAGGGTAATTTTTGATGGCTTTTTAAAGGCAGAATCTGAATTAGAAGAACAAAAGACCTTGCCGGATTTTGAAGTCGGTGAAATTATTAAAGAACCAAAACTTTCAACTGAACAAAAGTTTACTTCACCGCCGTTAAGATATTCGGAAGCTAGATTAATTAAAAAGATGGAAGAATTAGGAATTGGGCGTCCTTCAACTTATTCAATCACAATGGAAACATTAAAACAACGTTATTATGTGAAGATGGATAAGAAGATGTTCGTTCCGACTGAACAAGGAATGCTGACCATTGAAAAACTTGATCAGTTCTTTATGAATATTATTAATGTGAAATATACAGCCCAAATGGAAGACACTTTGGATAAAATTTCTGAAGGTGAAGTTGTTTGGTATGAGGAACTACAAGACTTTTATAACCGATTTATGCCTCTTCTTGATTATGCTAATGAAAACATGGAAAAAATCTATCCCATTTATGTAGATGAGGAATGCCCTTTGTGTGGAAGCAAATTAGTTCAAAGAACAGGGCGTTTTGGACAATTTTATGCATGTTCATCTTTTCCTAATTGCCGTTATATTAAAAAAGAAGAAAAAGAAGAAGTTCTAACAAATGTGAAATGTCCTAATTGTGAAGAAGGATATCTAGTTGAAAGAATTTCAAAAAAAGGTAAATCTAAAGGTCAAAAATTCTATGCCTGCAATCAATATCCGAAATGTAAAACAACTTTTTCACAATTACCAGAAAATGAATGAAGAAATAACCTTAAGTTAAAAACATAAACTTAAGGTTTTTTTATATAATAAGGATTGTAGATGGTTTATGAACAAAAAAAAGGCTATTAGATATTTTAATTTAACACAAAATATGGTATAATACATTTATGTAAAAAATAATTAACTATCTTATATGAGGATTAAAAATAATGAGTTTATTTGATATATTTAAAAGTAAAGCCAAGAAAAAAACAGCAGAAAAATATCGAATCGGAATGGAAAAAACCAGGTCCGGTGCTTTATCACGTCTTAAGAAACTTTTTTCTAATTATAATGAAATAACTGAAGATTTGTTTGATGAATTAGAAGAAATTTTTGTAATGGCGGATATTGGTGTTGATACAGTTGTCAAGTTCATTGATGAATTAAAGGCGGATGTTCGAGTTAAAAAAATTAAAGATGCAAAAGAATTACAACCAATTATCGTTGACAAGATGTTTGATATCTATTTAAAAGGTGAAATTGTCAATTCCAATTTACGGTTTAATAAAAATGGTTTAACTGTTTTTTTGTTTGTCGGAGTTAATGGAGTTGGAAAAACAACCACAATTGCGAAGATCGCTCATAAATTGATGAATGAGGGGAAAAAGGTTTTAATCGCTGCCGGAGATACCTTTCGGGCTGGAGCTTTTGAACAATTACAAATTTGGGGAGATCGTGTTAATGCAAGAGTTATTTCAAAAGAACCAGGTAGTGATCCTTCGAGTGTAATCTATGATGCCATTCAAATCGCAAAACATGAAAACTATCATGTTCTCCTTTGTGATACTGCCGGAAGATTGCAAACAAAGGTTAATTTAATGAAAGAATTGGAGAAAATCAAAAAGGTCATTAGTCGTGAAGTCGAAGGTGCTCCTCAAGATACGTTGTTAGTAATTGATGCAACTACAGGTCAAAACGGTTTAAACCAAGCCAAAGCTTTTATTGAAGCAACGGATGTAAGCGGGATTGTTCTTACAAAATTAGATGGAACTGCTAAGGGTGGAATCGTGCTTGCAATTCGTGATAAATATTCTATTCCAATAAAGTTTGTTACTTTAGGTGAAAAGTTAGAAGACTTAGAATACTTTGATGTGGAAAATTATATATACGGCTTATTCGCAGAAATGATTGATGAGGCATAAGATGGACAATTTAGAAAAACGTGAATATTATACTTACTTGTTTGACTTTTACAGTAATATTCTAACAAAGAAACAACGTGAGTATTTTATTGAATATTATTTTAATGATTTGTCGCTTGCTGAAATTGCTAGCCTCACTTCGGTTAGCCGTAATGCTGTTTTTGATATGATTCAAAAAACACATAAACTATTGGATTATTATGAAGAAAATTTAAAATTATATCAAAAATTCATAAATCGGAATCGTCTTTATGATGAATACCTTAGTGAAAATAAAGACAAAAATGAATTAATTGAAAAATTGAAAGAGATTGAGTAGGGAAGAAACATGCCATTTGAAAGTTTATCAGAAAGAATTCAGATGTCCTTACGGCGAGTAACTGGACGCGGAAAATTAAATGAAAATGATATCGAAGAGATGATGAAAGAGGTTCGGCTTTCACTTCTTGAAGCTGATGTCAATTATAAGGTTGTGAAAAACTTTACAGCTGAAGTAAAACAAAAAGCCATGGGCGAAAAGATTTTGAAATCGTTAACTCCTGGTGATATGGTTGTAAAAGTTGTTCATGATGAATTGAAGAAATTAATGGGTGATGAAGCAGCCTTGGTTAATTATAAGGGTTCTGGTTTATCGACTTTTATGCTTGTTGGTTTGAATGGTGCAGGTAAAACTACCCATGCTGGAAAATTGGCAAGTTTTTTACGCAAGCGTGATGCGAAAAAACCATTACTAATTGCTGCTGATATATACCGTCCCGCAGCTATTAATCAGCTTGTTACAATCGGAAAACAAATCGGTGTTGAAGTATTTGAAATGGGTACTGATAACAAGGTTACCGATATCGTAAGTAAGGGGTTGAGTTATGCCCGTTCGCATGGGTTTGACCTTGCAATAATTGATACAGCCGGACGCTTTCATGTCAATGAAGAATTAATGCATGAGCTTGATGTTTTGCAAAACCTAACCAAACCGGATGAAATCTTACTTACAATCGATGCGATGATGGGTCAGGATGCGATTAATGTTATTACGGCATTTAATGAACGGTTACCGCTGACCGGATGCATCTTAACAAAACTTGATGGTGATACGAGAGGGGGAGCTGCCCTTTCTATTCGATATTTAACTAATGTTCCGATTAAATTCATCGGTTTAGGTGAAAAGTTAGATCAAATTGAAGTCTTTCATCCTGAAAGAATGGCGGGAAGAATTCTTGGAATGGGTGATGTTGTCACTTTAATTGAAAAAGCCACTGAAAGCATCGATGAAGAAGAAGCTTTAAAAATGGCTGAAAGAATGCAACGGGGATTATTTAACTATAATGACTTCTTAAGCCAAATTAAATGGATTAAGCGAATCGGATCCTTAAAAGGAATTTTAGGAATGATTCCGGGAATTGGAAAACAAATAAAAAATTTAGATATAGATGATAAACAATTTGCCAACATCGAAGCAATTATTTCATCAATGACGAAAGATGAACGAAAAAAACCGGAATTATTAGCTAAGAGTTCTTCAAGAAGAGAACGGGTTGCAAAAGGTGCAGGTCGCCCTTATCCGGAAGTGAATGCTTTAATTAGAAAGTTTGATGAAATGAAAGCTCAAATGTCTGCGATCAGTAAGATGGGTGATTTAGGTTCTGGGAACATGAACCGGATGCAGATGCCTAAAGTCAACCAAAAGCAAAGCAAAGGCAAAGGTAAAGGACGAGGGAATTTTAGAATATAGAGGTGTGGAAAGTGGATTTTAAAGATTTTGAACAACAATTGAATAATGTCAATACTCAAATATCAACATTAATCAATCAAATTAATAATGATCAATTAAATAAGAAAACAACTTTATTTGATAAGTTAAAAGCAAATATCGAACAAAAACGTCAAATTTTAGAATCCTTAGAAAACCAAATTCACTCAGATAATGAGACATTTGAAACAGAACTTAAAGAAATAGAAAGCTTGATTCATGACTTAAAAATTCAAACCCATGAACCCAAGCATGATCTTGAAGCCAAAAGATTAGAGTTTGATCAAATAAAGTTTGATGAAATGAAAGCTTTTCAAACCACACAACGACGAAAACGTAGTGAAATCATCCATAAAATTAATAATTTAAATAAGGAATTAACTTCGGTTTTAAAAGATAATGTTAATAACCTTAATGAAGAAGAAAAAAACCACCGTTTGAAAGAACAAGAAATCATCAGACGGATGAATATTGATTTAAATAGATCAAATGATGCTAATGTGAAAGAATACAGTGATATTGAAAAGAAACTTCTTGAAATTAATGATACAAAAGGGATTAATGATGCAAAGCGCAAAATCAACAAAATCAGGGTCATTGGCTTTCATGAACAAGCAAGCATCAAAAATAAATATGACTTTCAGATCTTTGAAAATTCATTAGACTTTAAAAAATATTATGAAAAAAATCTCTTAGATAGTGCCTTAATCAGCGAAGAATTCAATTTGAAACTAAAAGCATTAGATAATCAGAAGAATGAGATTGAATACAATGATTCATTGAAAATTGCGACCCTCGATTTGGAGTATCAAAAACGGGTTTTAGATATTGAAAAAGAAAATAAAATCTTTGAAATTGAAAACAAAAAGATAACTAATGTTAATTTGTTCTCATTAAAAAAACAAAGTTCAATTATTAGAACTAATCAAAATCAATCTAATTATGAGCATCAAAGTCGTTTCTTACAAGAATTAAACCATACTGACTCAGAGCAGGTAAAAGCATTTTCACCTTTTCAACAATCACTTACAGATGATCTTAAACAACAAATTGATTTTATTATTTCTTCTCTTGCCAATACTCTTGAAATTTTTAAGGTTCAACTTATTTCTTTAATTAGAAATGCCTGGAATGTAAAAAAGCAGACTCAAGTCGAATTTATTCAACTCCTTACACATAAGATTGAAGCAATTGTCTTAGATAAAACGTATTTAAATCACCTAAATAGTTTAGAATGTTTATGTGATGATTTTTACAAAGACAGTAATAACCGCTTCTTGACATTTACAACTTCGCTAAATACGATCTTCAAGGTAATGTTAATTCAAATTGAAGAATTATTGCGAATTTATCATGAATATCAAAAAGAAGAAGTGCATTTTGAGAAAACCTATCATAAAAAAATTTATGATACCCTTCAACAAGGTTATAATAATAGCAGCAATTCCGCAAAAGATCAATATGAGGTCAACAATAACAAGATAAATGCATTTTTAGAAAAATCAAATCAAGAAAAGAAAACCCAAGATGATCATTTAAATGAAGCTATAAAAGCAGAAGTTGCTCTTTACCATGAAAACATCAAAACTATTGATGAAAAACGCGCTCAGCTTGAATATGAAACGAAGGCTAAGATAAATCATGATCATCAAAACTATGAAGAATATGTCTTAAACCGTAAATCGCGAATCACAAATCTTAAACAATCATACAATAAAAATATCAATCATCATAAACGTGTTTTAGAAAAAAAGTATAAATATAGTTTAAAACAAAATGAAAAAGAAAAGAAGTTTAAAATCAAAGGCTTATAAAAAAAGCTCTTAAATAAAATTTAAGAACTCACACTAATTTTTTGAGGATAATCTTAATTAATTCATTAATTGGTTTATCAAGATTGTCTTCGATTGTTGAATGCATTGACTTTATTTCATTAGCGCTATAGCCCATCGCCTTAAGTGCATCTTTAATATCTTTTATTTTTGGATCTTCTTTGGAATTGATGGCATCAACATCAATTTTACCATGAAGGTCTAAAATTATTTGTTGACTAGCTTTAGGTCCAATCCCTGGGAACTTTTGTAGATATTTACTGTCACCGTTTTTAATTGCGTTAATAACTTTATCGATTGCTTGGGTTGCTAAAATGGCTAGTGCACCTTTGGGACCAATGCCTTTAACGGAGATTAGCTTTAAAAATAAGTCCCGTTCTTCAACAGTTTTGAATCCGTAAAGATCTAAAACATCTTCTTTCACATGTAGATATGTGAAAAGTTTGATTTCTACATTTTTTTCAAAACTGAAGGGATTGCTGGTTTTAATTAAATAACCGATTCCGTTGTTTTCGATGACGATATATTCGCCTTTAATGGTTGTAATTATGCCTTTAATATAATTATACAATCTAACCACCTACCTAAGTTTATATTATAACATACTAGTAAAAAATTGTAAATTGGTATTACGAAAGGAAAAAAGCTATGGAAACAAATGATGTTTATTTGGAGGAATTTGATAAGAGCTTGCGTCCAAAACGTTTGGTTGATTATGTTGGTCAACTTCAAATCAAGGAAATGTTGAAGGTGTTTATCTCCTCAGCATTAAAGCGCGAAGAAACACTCGATCATGTTCTTTTATACGGGCCTCCGGGTTTAGGAAAAACAACTTTAGCTGGTATTATTGCTGGTGAAATGGGTGGAAATTTCCATAGTTTAACTGCTCCTTCAATTGAAAGAATCGGTGATTTGGTTGCGATTCTATCCAATTTAGATTCCGGTGATGTTTTGTTTATAGATGAAATTCACCGTTTACCGAGAGTTGTTGAAGAAGTTTTGTATTCAGCGATGGAGGACTATGTTGTTGATATCGTAATTGGCAAAGATGCGACCGCTAATTCGATTCGAATCGATCTTCCGCCTTTTACGTTAATTGGAGCAACGACTCGTTTTGGTGATATATCTTCACCGCTACGGGACCGTTTTGGAATTGTTCATCAACTTAATTATTATCATGTTGATGAACTTGTGAAAATCTTAAAAAGAACATCAAGAGTGTTTAATTTTGAAATTGATGATGAAGCCTCACTCGAAATTGCGAAACGCTCACGGGGGACGCCGCGGGTTGCTAACCGTCTCTTTCGGAGGGTAAGGGATTTTGCGCAATATGAAAATGAAGATGCAAAAATTATAGAATATAATATTACATCTTCTTCGCTATCTAAATTGGATATCGATGAAGAAGGATTGAATCAGACTGACCACCGTTATTTACGAGCGTTGATTGAACGTTTCAAAGGTGGACCTGTTGGTCTTAATGCTTTAGCTTCCTCAATCTCTGAAGACATGACGACGTTAGAAGATGTGTATGAACCCTATCTCTTACAAGAAGGGTTTATTATCAGAACTCCAAGGGGAAGGATGGCAACAACAAAAGCTTATAAGCATTTAGGAATAAATTATGAAAGTTGAAGATTTTGATTACTATTTACCCGAAGAGCTGATTGCTCAAACACCATTAGAAAAGCGAAGTGGGTCTAAACTGTTGGTATTAGACCGAACAACCAATGAAATGATTGATTGTCATTTTTATGATATTATCGATTATTTAGATGAAAATGATTGTTTGGTTTTAAATAACACCAAAGTTTTACCATCAAGAATCTATGGTGAAAAAGTTGATACATTGGCTAAAATTGAATTTTTATTATTAAAAGATCAAACCGAATACTGGGAAGTATTAGTGCGACCGGCCCGAAGAATAAAAGTAGGATCAGTAATTGATTTTAGAGGTTTGTTTAAAGGGGAAGTAATAAGGAAATTTGATTGTGGGATCTGCCATGTCAAGTTTTATTATCAGGGTATCTTTTTGGACTTGCTCAGTCAGCTTGGGCAAATGCCACTTCCACCATATATTCATAAAACATTGAATGATCAAAACCGTTATCAAACTGTATATGCGAAAGAATTAGGGAGCGCTGCTGCTCCGACCGCTGGTTTGCATTTTGATCAACAATTGCTTGATACAATCAAAGCTAAAGGTATCGAAATCGTATATGTCACATTGCATATAGGACTTGGTACATTTCGTAGTGTTACTGTTGAAAATGTGGAAGACCATAAAATGCATAGTGAATATTATTATATGAGTGAGGAAACTGCTGATATATTAAATAATGCGGTCAATACTAAAAAACGGATTATTTGTGTTGGGACAACCTCGATTAGAACCCTTGAATCAATCTATTCGAAATACCACACTTTTAAAGAAGTAAGTGAGGAAACGGATATCTTTATTTATCCTGGTTACAAGTTTAAAGTCGTTGATGGTTTAATAACAAATTTTCATTTACCAAAATCAACATTGGTGATGTTAGTTAGTGCCTTTTATACAAGAGAGAAGATATTACAAGCATATAAACACGCTGTTGACAATAAATACCGGTTTTTCTCATTCGGAGATGCGATGTTTATTAAGTAAGGATGGATAGTTAATGGTAATTAAATATAAATTAATCAAAGAAAGTAAGGAATGCTTAGCGAGATTAGGAGAAGTTACAACTCCGCATGGAAGTTTTGAAACTCCGGTTTTTATGGCAGTAGGAACCCAAGCTACCGTTAAGACCCTGACAAAAGAAGAATTAGAAACGTTAGGTTCACAAATAATTTTAGGTAATACCTATCATTTGTGGAATCAACCAGGAAATAAAATCATTAAAGATGCTGGTGGTCTTCACAAATTTATGAATTGGGACCGTTCAATCTTAACTGATTCTGGAGGTTTCCAAGTCTTTAGTCTTGCGAAACTTCGGGATATCACGGAAGAAGGTGTAACCTTTAAACACCATAAGAGCGGAGCTAAGCTGTTTTTATCTCCAGAAAAAGCGATTGAAATACAAAATGATTTGGGCAGCGATATTATGATGGCTTTTGATGAATGCCCACCATATCCTGCGTCTTATGAATATATGAAAAAAAGCGTTGATAGAACGCTTAGATGGGCCAAAAGATGTTTGGACAGCAATCAAAATAAAGATACTCAAGGTTTATTTGGAATTGTACAGGGTGGAGAATATTTGGATTTACGTGAACATTGTACAAAAGAGTTAGTAGCGATGGAGTTTGATGGGTATTCAATCGGCGGGTTAAGTGTTGGTGAACCCAAGGAAATCCAGAATAAAGTTTTAGCTTTTACAACCCCGCTCCTTCCCAAAAATAAACCTCGTTACCTGATGGGAGTAGGTTCACCTGGTGCAATTTTAGATGCCGTTGAACGGGGCATTGATATGTTTGATTGTGTTTTGCCAACTAGAATTGCTCGTCATGGAACAGCGATGACAACATTCGGACGAGTAATTATTAAAAATAAGGAGTATGAAACTGATTTTAGACCATTAGATGAACATTGTGACTGTTATACATGTAAAAACTATACTCGAGCATATTTGCGACATTTATTTAAAGCTGATGAAATGCTCGGATATCGTTTACTAAGTATCCATAATGTTTATTATCTTGTAAAGTTGACTTTTGGAATTCGCCAAGCAATCAAAGAAGATAGGTTTTTAGCTTACAAGGAAAAGATTTATCATGATTACGGTCTAAATGAAAGTGATAGGGATTTTTAAAATGAAAAAAATATATCTTATTTGTCTCGTTTTTCTCACTATCCTACTTTCAGGATGCGGTGGTAATCGTGTTATCCCCAATGATGGCGAGATTGTCTTTTTCTTTCCTGATGAATTTCGAAACTACTTACTTAGTGAAGCTCCTAGTTATACATTTGAATTTAACGGAACAATCAATACGATTATTGATGCAACCTCTCCAAATAGAAAAGCATTTGGAAAAAATGATGATTTTGTTTTAAGCGATATTTTGTCGGAACTCTTTAATGATTATCATGATAAAAACCGTTTAACAGTCCGAATTATTCAAGAAGTTGAAGAATTTGAAACAAAAATGAATACTTTAGAAACAAATAATGATGAGTTAAAACAAGTGTCCCATATCTTAAAGGTTGATGGAAATATTGTATATAATGAACTTGCTTTTATCCATTTAGAAAATGGTCTGATTTTATCGTTTGAATACCGTCGGTTTAATAGCATCATTGACAATGAACTTAAAACCCTCTATGCTTGGCGTTACACAGCTCCGCTTAATGCCGTCTTGCACTACCCGTTAATCGTTGTTAAGGATCATGATCAAAGTTTGAAGTTAGTAATTATTACAATCCCACCCAAATCAATCTATCAAATCGGGATTAGTGAAAAACAATCTTTGCACAGAATCTTAAAAGATGAAAAATATACAACTGAATTCTACCGTTCGTTCACATATCCGGACCATAATGAAGATCCTCGCTATCAGGATGACTTTGACTTAGAAAAGAATATCGAAATGGTCAAGGATTACTATCAGCAGTATCATCAAGGAAGAATGATTGGTGAAGACTTCTTTTTCACATATTTAAATATCGAATATAAAGTCATATTCAAAGAACGATCATTTGTGATTGAATATCTTAACCCGGCATTTTAAAGAGCCGGGTTTTTATCATATTTATTGAAAGTGAAAAATAAAATTTAATGGTGATAGAATTTGCATAAGCGAAAAATAGATATAATTTTGTTGGTTGTTGTCATCATTACTTCATTAATCGGATTACTTATGGTCTATAGTGCAAGTAATGTTATCGCCCTTCAAAAACATAAAGACAGTATCTTTTATTTTAAAAGACAATTGATCTTTTTAATTGCTGGTCTGTTGGTCATGTTCTTTATTATTAAAGCTGATATGATAAATTATCGAAAACATGCCAGTTTCATCTTTTTAATATGCTTGAGTTTGTTGATTTTGGTATTAATCCCAGGAATCGGGTTAGTCCGTGGTGGAGCTAGAAGTTGGATTGGTTTTTCTGGCTTTTCAATTCAGCCATCAGAGTTTATGAAATTAGGATTAATTGGTTTATATGCAAAATATTTAGGAGATTATCACCAGGATATGAAGAATTTGAAAAATTTTTTGATGCTATTTTCTTTAGCGGTTGTGATCTTCTTAATTATTATGCTCCAGCCAGATTTTGGAACGGGATTGGTAATTGTTATTTCCTGTGCAGTTCTTATCTATATTAGCGGTGTTCCCATTAAGTATTATGTCGTTATTTTAATGATTGGGTTAGCAGGAGCAGCGTTCTTGATTTTAAGTGCTCCCTATCGGGTTGAACGCATTTTAGCTTTCATCAATCCCTGGGAAGATCCGTTAGGAAGTGGTTTTCAAGGAATTCAAGCTTTATTTGCGATAACTCCCGGTGGTTTATTTGGACACGGTTTTAATCAAAGCATGCAAAAGCATTTCTTTTTACCAGAACCTCAAAATGACTTTATCTTTGCGATTTTAGTTGAAGAATTTGGTTTGATTGGGGGGGTAATTGTCTTGTTTTTATATGGAGTTATTATTTATCGGAGTATTAGAATTGGTTTATCGGTTGAAAGTGATTTTTTAAAGTTTTTATGTATCGGAATTGCAGTCTCTTTAGCAGTTCAGGTCATTATTAATATTGCGGTTGTAATTGGATTACTCCCAGTTACCGGAATCACGCTGCCACTTTTTAGTTATGGCGGATCTAGTTTAGTGTTAACTTTAGCTTCACTGGGGATTATTATCAGTGCCAGTAAGTATCAAAATTATGATTATCGGTAGGGGGTGAAGATTATAAAGAAATTAATTAAAAAAATCGTCTTTGTTGGTGGGGGGACTTTAGGTCATATCTTTCCGATGGTACCAGTTGTGAAGATGTTGAAAGAAGAAAATCCAGGGATTGATATTAACTTTATTGGAACCAAAAACGGACTTGAGAAGGATTTTATTGAAAGTACACACTTATTTAATAAAACCTATTATCTTGATGCTCAAGGGTTTAGACGTAGTTTTTCGCTCTATAATCTTAAAACAATCTTAAAATATTTTATTAACCGCTATCAAAGTAAAAAAATCTTAAAAGAGTTAAAACCTGAAATTGTCGTTGGAATGGGTGGTTATGTAACAGGGTCTGTCCTAAAAAGTGCATACCGAATGAGAATTAAAACGGTAATTCATGAACAAAATAGTGTGTTTGGTTTTACAAACCGTCTTCTAAAAAAAGATGTTGATTTGGTTTTATTATCATATGATATCGAAAAGAATGAGAAAACATACCTTGTTGGTAATCCTCGAATCAGTGAAATATATCATAAATATAAGCATCGGCTCTTTGATGTAATGGAGCGAAATGTCTTAATTGTTGGGGGTAGCCGCGGAGCAACGAAGATTAACGATCTAGTTATTGGCTTAAAAGAAAGGTTTGAAAAAGAAAAAATTAAAGTAATGTTAATAACAGGAAATAAATATTATAAAGATAATGTTACAAAAATAAATAATTTAAAAAGCGATTTATTTATTGTGAAATCATTTGTGAAAGACTTGGCAACTTTCCTTCTAAACGCAAGAGTAGTTGTTACAAGATGTGGAGCAACAACTATTTCGGAAGTAATGGCATTACGAAAGGTTTGCTTATTTATTCCTTCTCCGAATGTTACTAATAATCATCAGGAAAAAAACGCCTTAGAGATTGTTGAAAGAGAGGGGGCATTAATGATCAGAGAATCCGAATTAACTAAAGATACGCTTTTTGAAAATATTGTTAACCTTTTAGACAACGAACCACTACGGAAGAAAATAATCACTAATATTAATTTACTATCTGATGTTAATGCTTGTCGAAAATTTGTTGATCGGCTTTATGAGTTGATGAATCGATGAACGATTTAAAAAGATATATTTTAGACAATGAATTAGGAAAAGTATATGAAAATAAAAGCTTCAAAGAGTTAACAACCCTTAGAATTGGAGGAAAAATTCAATTAGTATATTATCCTAATACAATTGATAATTTTCTAACATTTTATGAGTTTTTTAAAGATTTAAAGATTGAATTGTTCATTATTGGTGCTGGAAGTAATATTTTTGCTAGTGATAAAATTTTTAAAGGTGTTGTCGTTAGTTTTCGTGATTTGGATATTAGATATTTTCGAATCGAAGATAAAGTGACAGCATACCCAGGTTGTTCTGTTGTTCGACTAGCATATGACCTTGCAACATCAGGGTATAGTGGAGGGGAGTTTTTAGCAGGAATACCCGCTAGCATTGGTGGGGCTGTCTATATGAATGCCGGTGCAAACGGCAGTGAAATAAAAGACATCTTAGTAAGCGGAACCGTCTTAGATAATAATGAAATCAAGGATTTTTCAAATGAAGATTTCGAGTTTGAATATCGAAAATCAATTCTTCACAGTCGACCAATTATTTTACTTGAAGCAAAATTTAAATTTTTTAAAGAAAAAGAAAACTTCTTAGCTGTTCGAAAAATTAAAGAATTGAAAGAAATTAGGAAGAAAACCCAGCCGATTGATAAAGCTTGTGCTGGATGTTGTTTTCAAAACCCGAAAGAATGTCCCGCTTGGAAACTGATTGATAAAATCGGATTAAGAGGATATAATATTAATGACGCCAAAGTTTCAGAAAAACATACTAACTTTGTTATTAATGAAAAGAGTGCGACCAGCACTGATATGAAACAACTAATTGATTTAATTAAATCTAAGGTTAAGGAAAAATATAATATTGATTTAAAAAGCGAATGGATTTTGGTAAATTTTGATTAACTCACTTAATAAAAATATAAAAATATATTTATTTTTAAAAATTACTGTGCTATAATATAAAAAGATATACGCAGAGCCATTTCTAGGAGGATATTATGTTCAGTCAAGATGCATTTAATGAAAAACCAATATTAAAAGTCGTAGGTATCGGCGGTGGTGGGGGAAACGCTGTTAACCGCATGATTGAAAATGACGTTAAAGGCGTTGACTTTGTTGTGATAAATACTGATGCTCAAGTATTACGCTTAGCAAAAGCAGATACCCGTTTACAAATTGGGAAACTGCTTACTAAGGGGTTAGGAGCAGGTGCTGATCCTGAAGTTGGTCAAAAGGCCGCTGAGGAATCAGAAGACGAAATTAGAGAAATTTTACGAGGCAGCGATATGGTCTTTATTACGGCCGGAATGGGTGGGGGTACTGGAACTGGTGCTGCACCTGTTGTTGCGAAGATTGCGAAAGAGCTTAATTGCCTAACGGTGGGAATTGTTACAAAACCATTTTCATTCGAAGGACGAAAACGAATGGCTCAAGCAGTCAAAGGTTTAGAAAAATTAAAACCATTAGTAGATACACTGATCGTGGTTCCAAATGATAAATTATTAACAATGACTGACAAGAATACTCCGATGTTAGAAGCGTTTAGAGAAGTTGATAATGTTCTACGTCGTGGTGTTCAAGGTATTGCTGAGATTGTCGCCATTCCTGGTTTGATCAATGTTGACTTTGCCGATGTTAGAAATGTAATGAAGAATAAAGGAACGGCGTTAATGGGAATTGGAATCGCATCTGGTGCTAATCGCGCTATTGAAGCTGCTCGGAAAGCAATTCGTAGTCCGTTACTTGAAATTGATATTAATGGTGCTACTGACGCAATCGTCTTTATCACTAGTGATGTTGATATTGCCATGCACGAGGTTGTGGAAGTTATGACTGAAATTCAAAATGCTTCAACTTCAGAAATTGATTTGGTGTGCGGAACTGGTTTTAATATGGATTTACAAGGTGAGTTGATTGTTACAGTAATTGCAACTGGATTTGATTCAAATAAGAGCAATGAAGATGACGTAAATGCAGTCTTTTCTGGATATAAACCAGAAATCAAAAAACCAATTGTTGTTGATGGTGGCATCGATGTAATTCAAACTTCATCTGCATCAACAGCTGAAGAAAAGAAAGAACGTCCTAAGGGCGACCCAACAATTCCAAGTTGGTTAAAAAATCGTTTTAAATAACAAATGTTAAGAGCAACTAGAAAATTGCTCTTTTTAATTAAAAGGATCCAAATATGATTGAAAAAATAGCTGATGCAAATTTAAAAAGTGAAATAACTACCAAAATCCTCCGGCAATTACCAGAATGGTTTGGAATTGAATATTATGTAAATGAATATATTAAATCAGTTCAAAACTTGCCGTTTTTTGCATATCTAATTAATAATGAATATGTTGGCTTTATCGCTTTAGAGGCAAAAACCGATATTAACCTTAATATTCATGTTTTTGGAGTTTTAGAAGCATATCACCGTCAAGGAATTGGTAAAAAATTAATTCAAGAATCGGTTAAATATGCAAAAGAAAATAATTATAAATATCTAACCGTTAAAACTGTTGATGATGTGGTTGATGATGAATCATATCGAAAAACGAGAGCTTTTTATTATGCAATGGGTTTTGAACGATTAGAAGTCTTTCCAACCCTTTGGGATGAAGTCAATATATGTTTAATGATGATTTACCAAATAAAATAAAAGGAAAAAATGGGTAAAAAAATGATATTTAATGAAAAGAAAATAAGTTTAAAGAATGGCCAAGAATGTATTATTCGAAGCCCAAAACGTGAAGATTCTGAAAATATGATTGCATTTTTAAAATGTTGTGCTGACGAAACTGATTATTTATTGCGATATTCTGAAGAATTCAATGAAACCATTGAACAAGAAGAAAAATTTCTTCAATCAATTAATGATTCATCATTTAATTTAATTATCGTAGCATTAATTAATGGTGAAATTGCCGGTAATTGTATGCTTAATATTCATAGTAAAAAAAAGGTTCGCCATCGAGGGTCAATTGCGATTGCCGTAAAAAAGAAATTTTGGAATTTAGGATTAGGAACACTTTTGATTCAAGAATTAATTAATACAGCTAAAGCAAATGGATGTTTACAATTAGAACTAGAATTTATCGAAGGTAATCATCGTGGGAAAGCTTTATATCAAAAGATGGGCTTTACAATTATTGGAGAACGAAAAAGAAGTATTATTTTAAAAGATGGAACTTGTTTAAGTGAATTTATAATGGTGAAATTCTTAGATGATGAATAAAAAAAATAAAGGTGCTAAAAAGCAATTTGCTTTTTTAGCACCTTTTTTCTAGTCGATCTTGCACTTTGAATTTTTTATTTGATGGATAATCCAAGCAAACCCTAATATCACTAAGAGGAGGGAGAAAAGCTTATAGGGTAGATTGGCTAGAGGTAAGATTATGACACTAAAACTAATTCCGATGGCCGCAAAAAAGGCGATTACACACGGAGTACATCCATAGGTTAACATTCCAAAGATAATGCTAATAAAGCTTAAGCTCGAGCCTTTTGCTTCTTTTTTGGTTATAGTAAACTGAGCAGTAGTAAAACTAATCATTAAAGCACTTAATAGTGACATAATGAGATTGAGAAGGATGTTTAGTATCATTAAATACAATCCGAATTGATTAATCATACTGGCGTAACTCATATTCATAAAATCAACCATTGTATATAAAATCATAAAAATAATGAATATCAAAATGTTGATTAAGATGAACTTTCTTGTTTTCTGTTTTTCTAGAACATATGCTAACATCATATTTTCCTTTCAATTTAGATTGTACACGAATTATAACATGGAATCGTAATAATTTCATGTGATATGCTCTTAATTTTTTAAAAATAAATTATTTTTTTTAATTGCATCTAAGATACGACAATTTTTATTTTTCAACTTTTATATAATTCATTTGAGAGGTAAAAAGTATGGTAGTCTACTTAGATGTACTGTTTTTGTTTAATTTTTTAATAGGGGTTCTTTTTTTATATGTAATTGAAGTAGCTTATCAAGAAAAGGTTTCTTACAAACGGATTTTACTTGGAGGGATAGTTAGCGGCTTTTTGGTCATTGGCTTTTTGTTCGATTATTTCATCTATAATCTTTTTAAAATTGTTGGTGGGGTCATTGTTGCAATTATTGGTCTTAGAAGTACGAGTATAATCAAGACATTGATTAAAATCACATCATTTTACATCCTAAATTTCGTTTGTGTTGGGTTTGTGTCTAGCTTTCATATAATTGAATGGTATTTCTTTCTAATTGTTCTAGGGCTAATAATCATTATCTATTTTATTGAATCAAATAAAAAAATGCACATATTTATTAATGCACTAAAATATAATGTTAGTGTTTCCTTTAATCACAAAAAATTGAAACTCGAAGGATATTTGGATACCGGCAACTTTTCGAAAGCCGGAGACATACCGATTATTTACCTATCATCTAAATACTTAACGAATCACTTTTCTTCCGAACAATATAGGTTAGTTAATATCAATACAATTAATGGTGTCTCTTTGTGTAAAGCATATAAGCCTAACTCCTTTATTGTATATGACCGTAAAAAAAAGCTAGAAAAGGAAGTATTAATTGTCTTCTCAAATCTACATGATTTTGATTGTTTGTTGAACTGTGATTTATTTATTTAGGGGGAAATGAAAAATGTTGAAAAGATTATTTAATTTTTTACGAAGATTATTAACGAGATTTAAAGCATGTTTTTATATCAATTCGAATAATATTCTGCCTGCTCCTCTTGATGAAGAAACAGAAATGGAATTATTGATTAGATCGAAAGATGGAGACATGGAAGCTAGAAATACATTAATTATCCATAATTTGCGTTTAGTTGTGTATATTGCAAAAAAGTTTGAATCAACTAAAATTAATATTGAAGATTTAATTAGTATTGGTTCAATGGGACTGATTAAAGGAGTTCAAACCTTTAAGATTGAGAAAAACATAAAGCTTGCCACTTATGCATCACGCTGTATTGAAAATGAAATCTTAATGTATTTAAGGAAAACTCATAAAATTCGTCAAGAAGTATCGCTAGATGAAGTGCTGAATGTTGACAGTGAAGGCAATGAGATGGTTTTAGCAGATATTTTAGCGGCGGTTGATGATCAAGCTTTAGATGTAATGACTAAAGATGAGGATAAAAGAGAAATTTATCAAGCCTTATCAAATCTTCCAAAACGCGAACAAGAGATTATTATTATGCGTTTTGGGCTCTATGATCAAGAGCCATTAACGCAAAAAGAAGTCGCAGATCTCCTTGGAATTTCACAATCCTACATTTCTAGATTAGAAAAAAGAATAATCGATAAGATGCGACATGAAATTGAAAATAAAGCTGTTGTTTAATTTCTTATCTACTTTTTCAAATGCATAAAATTACATAAAATCCACCACTATATAATAGGAGGTGGATTTTAAAATGCGAAATCGTGTAGAAATTACAGGAGTGAATACTTCAGAATTAAAAACCATTAGCAATGAAAGAATGATGGAATTGATTGTGAAAAGTCAAAGCGGCGATGACAATGCTCGAGATGAATTAGTTTATGGAAACCTTAAATTAATCTTAAGCGTTATAAAAAAATTTGCTCATCGCGGTGAAAATCTTGATGATTTATTTCAAGTCGGATGTTTAGGATTATTAAAGGCAATTGATAACTTTGATATGAGTCATGGAGTCCGCTTTTCAACATATGCTGTTCCAATGATTATTGGTGAAATCAGACGTTATTTACGGGATAATTCATCAATTAGAGTCTCACGCAGTCTTAAAGACATTGCTTATAAAACTCTTCATTTTAAGGAACAATATCTGAAGGAAAACCATAAAGAACCAACTGCTGAGGAAATCGCCAAAGCATTAAATGTTGAGGTAATTGATGTTATTATCAGTCTTGAAGCGATTCAAGATCCAATTTCAATCTATACTCCAATCTTCAATAATGGCAGCGATGAGATTTATTTAATTGATCAAATAAAAGATGATGGGAATTCAGAGGACAAAAAAATATTAGAATTAACAATCAAAAATGGGATGAAGAGATTATCAAAGCGGGAAAAAAATATCATTAATGAACGCTATTATCTTGGTAAAACCCAAATGGAAATTGCAAATGAGATTGGAATTTCTCAAGCTCAAGTATCAAGACTCGAAAAAAATGCTCTAAAAACAATATTTGATTATAAAGATTAGATCCAAGTTATTATGCTTGGATTTTTATCCTTTTATCTAAACATAAAAATTTAATTTAATGTTTATTTTTTTAAGATATATGTTATAATGATTGCGAATTTGGGAGGAAAATATGAAAAATAATCAACTTGTAAGAATGATTAATACATCAATGATGGCAACAATGTCATTTGGTTTAAAAATAATTAGTCGTAATTTCTTTATGTATACAATTATTGTTAATTCGGGACAATCTGTGATTGCTTTTTGGCCGATTCCAATCTTTATTGCCGGTTACTTTTATGGGCCATTTTATGGTTTGGCTGCGGGCTTTATTACTGACACAATCTTTATCTTGTTTGATCCAAGTGCCCAATTTTATAATTTGATGACGATATCAGCCATGATTTGGGGATTATTTGGGTATTTTTCACGCATAGTTGCACAGCATTTTAATACAAAAAAAATGAAATACACTTTGATAGCTATTTTAATAACCATTTGTTCTTTTACCCAAACCTTTATCAATTCCATCCAAACTTATTTTGAAACAAGATCGTGGTTAACAGTCTACCAAAGATTAGCAGGAAGAATCGTCGGTTTAGGTCTGACATTACCAATTCTCATTATAGTCTCAATTATCTTAATTGATCGATTGCAAAAAATTATCTTAAATGAATAACGTTTATGAATACATTTTCAGATATGTAAATAATTGATAAATGGAAGATTTTAGAGTATAATTAATAGAGAGAAAAAAGGAGTAAAAACATGAGTGAATCTAAAAACAAAAACTTAGTGATGTTAGTCATTCTAGACGGTTACGGAATTAACCCTGTTCGTGAAGGAAATGCAATCGCTCATGCCTATAAACCCAACTTAGATTATTTGTTTAGTACATATCCAAATACATTACTTGGTGCAAGTGGTGAAGATGTTGGTCTTCCTGCTGGGCAAATGGGAAATAGTGAAGTCGGGCATTTAAATATTGGTGCTGGTCGGATTGTCTATCAATCACTAACAAGAGTAAATATCGCTGTTCGCGAAAAAACATTGGATAAGGTTTATGAAATTGATAAAGCGATTAATAATGCGATTAATAATGATTCAAAATTACATATTATGGGATTATTATCAGACGGGGGCGTCCATTCCCATCTTAATCACATTCTTTATCTGCTTGAAAATGCTGTTAAGAGAGGAGTTAAGGAAGTTGTCGTTCATGCTTTTCTTGATGGACGTGATGTTCCGCCTAAATCAGCGCTTACTTATTTAGAACAATTACAAAATAAAATTGATGAAGTTGGAAATAGTAAAATCGGAGTTGTCAGCGGTCGTTATTATGCGATGGACCGGGATAAAAACTTCAATCGGGTTCAACTTGCTTATGATGCTTTAGTTTACAATCAAGCACCTGTTAAAGATGTATATCGCGGCATTCATGAAAGTTATGAAAATAATGTGACTGACGAGTTTGTCGTTCCGTATATTGTCTCTAATAACAGTAATATTGAAGACAATGACAGTGTCATTTTCGCAAACTTCCGCCCCGACCGTGCGATTGAAATATCAACTTGCCTGACTAATCCTGATTTAGTTCCAATCAACAATAAAAAATATTATAAAAACTTAACTTATACATGCATGATGCTTTATAGCGAAAATGTCTTAGGTGACATTGCCTTCGAATTACAGGAATTAAATGATACATATGGTGAGGTTATCAGCCGAGCTGGATTAAAACAATTACGAATTGCGGAAACGGAGAAATATGCCCATGTTACATATTTCTTTGATGGTGGAGAAGATAAGAATATCGAAGGGGCAACGCGGATTTTGATTCCTTCCCCAAAGGTTGCTACATATGATTTACTACCAGAAATGAGTGCATATCAGGTATGTGAACGAGTTATTAAAGAAGTTGAAGAACAAAACTTTGATACAATTATCTTAAACTTTGCTAACTGTGATATGGTTGGTCATACAACGGTTTTCGATGCAACGGTTAAAGCAGTTGAGACGGTTGATGATTGTGTCGGTCAAATTTATCGAGCTGTTCAAAAAGTTAATGGAACGATGATTATTATGGCTGACCACGGTAATGCCGATAAGATTTTTGATGAAGAAGGGCATCCTTTCTCAGCTCACACTACTAATCCTGTTCCTTGTATTATTACAAAATTTGGTTTAGAATTACGTGATGGTGGAAATTTAGGTGATATTGCTCCAACAATGTTAGAACTATTGGGTTTACATCAACCATTAGCCATGACTGGAAAATCTTTGATAAAAAAATAATAATGACAAATAATAAAAAATAAAGAAATTTGGTTTTAAAAAAAAGAAAGGAATATAAAGTTTATGCCATTTATTAAAGAAGTTTATGCTCGTGAAGTATTAGACTCACGAGGAAATCCAACAATTGAAGTTGAGGTTTACACAGAAAGTGAAGCTTTCGGTCGTGCGATCGTTCCTAGTGGAGCTTCAACGGGTGAACATGAAGCGGTTGAATTACGTGATGGTGACAAAAGCCGTTATTTAGGTAAAGGAGTGTTAAATGCTGTTGACAATGTTAATGACATCATTGCTCCTGAGATTATTGGAATGAATGTATTTGATCAAGTTGGTATTGACCAATTAATGATTGAACTCGATGGAACTCCAAATAAATCAAAATTAGGTGCTAATGCTATTTTAGGTGTTTCGATGGCCGTTGCACGTGCTGCAAGTGAATTATGCGGACTTTCTCTTTATAACTACTTAGGCGGATTTAACGCCAAGCAACTTCCAACCCCAATGATGAACATCATTAATGGTGGTTCACATGCTGACAATAATGTTGATTTCCAAGAATTTATGATTATGCCAGTTGGTGCTCCATCATTCAAAGAAGCTATTCGTATGGGTGCTGAAGTATTTCATGCTTTAAAGAAAGTTTTAAAAGCTAAGGGTTTAAATACTGCTGTTGGCGATGAAGGCGGTTTTGCTCCGAATTTAGGAAGCAATGAAGAAGCTATTCTTGCCATCTTAGAAGCTGTAAAAGTTGCTGGTTATGAAGCTGGTAAAGATGTTTATTTAGCAATGGACGTTGCTGCTAGTGAATTCTATAATAAAGAAACTAAAATGTATGTTTTAGCTGGTGAAGGCGGTAAGGAATTTGATGCAAAAGGTTTAGCTGATTTCTATGCGCGTTTAGTTGAAAAATATCCAATCATCTCGATTGAAGATGGTCTTGATGAAAATGATTGGGAAGGTTGGAAATACTTATCTGAGCTTTTAGGAAGTAAAGTCCAATTAGTTGGTGATGATTTATTTGTTACTAATACTGAGAGACTTTCAAAAGGAATTGAGATGGGAATTGCTAATTCAATTTTAATTAAAGTTAATCAAATCGGAACTTTAACGGAAACTTTTGAAGCGATTGAAATGGCAAAACGAGCTGGTTATACTGCTGTTGTAAGTCATCGTTCAGGTGAAACAGAAGATACAACTATCGCTGATATCGCTGTTGCTTTAAATACAGGTCAAATTAAAACTGGATCAATGTCAAGAACTGATCGTATTGCAAAATACAATCAATTATTACGTATTGAAGATGAATTAGGTTCAACAGCTGTCTACGGCGGTTTAAAATCATTCTATAATTTAAAATAAGTAAAATAAGTCAGCTTTTTATAAGTTGACTTTTACTTTTCTTTTTTTGAATTTTATGGTAATATTTTAAAGGGTGATCTAAGTGGAAACAAAAAAAACAGCATTATTAGTTGTTGATGTACAACTTGGAATTTTTAATAATAAAATAAAAGTTTTTAACGAAGAAGTTGTCTTAAATAATATTTGTCTTTTGCTCGATTTTGCAAGAAATAATGATATGGAAGTTTTTATTATTCAACATCATAATAAAGGAAATTTTGCGATTAACTCTGAAGGTTGGAAGTTACATCCGAAAATAAATCCTCTTGAAAATGAAACACTGATTAACAAAACCCATGGTAGTGCCTTTGAAGAAACCAATCTTAAGGATCTCTTAGATCATAAACATGTGAAGAGAGTGATTATTACTGGTTTTGTAACCCATGGTTGCTTTAAAGCAACAGCAATCAGTGCGATAAATTGTGGATATGAAGTTATCATTGCTGAAGATGCACATAGTAGTTATGCAAAAGATGCAAAGAACTTAATTTTGGCATGGAATAATCATTTAAAGAACCTTGGTTGTTTTGTTAAAAAGACTGTAGATATTATTAATTGAAAATTAGTAAAAAAATAAGCGATGACTCTTGGTGCCAACGCTTATTTGCTTTAATAGACTATTTATTAGAAAAATAGAAGAAAAAAGTTTTTGGTTTTGTTAATCGTTTAATCCCAATCATGATTGAGCTTATTAGTGTTGCCATTAATGATTGTTCAATGATTGCAAAAGCAGGATTAATAATTCCTTGAGAAAAAGGCGCGATCCCAAATAGGAAAATATTAAAAAACTTAAAACTAGCAGCAATTAAGCCAATAAACAAAGGGTGGAAAAGTCGATTTGCCCTGATGATGTAAATGGCTAAAATCGTATAACCGATTCCTTGCATAATCATCCCTTTTAAAGGATGAAATATTAAATGAAGATATCCACCTAAAAACAGTTCACTAAGTCCCCATAATAATCCATATATATAAAAATCATCTTTTTTTCGAAACATAAGAAAACACCTTTATTAATATATATTAACTTCTTTATCAAACAATTCTTAAAAACTGTTTAAAAATGAAGCATAGATTATTAATTTTATTTTTATAATATAGTGGACATACTTTTTTTAATTAACATCTTAACATTTTTTTGATATAGTGTTATAATTAATTTATATTATGTAAGTGAGATTAAGTATGAAGATGTTCAAAAAACCAATTGAAAAGATAAATATCAAAGTACCTGATATCCCTAAAACTACTAATAAGCAGGTTAGTGATGATGAAATATATTATGAACGTGCGAAGGTCATTAAAATCAATTCTTTCGATAATGATTATGATCCGGTCACAAAGAAAAATAAAATCTTAGATAATATCAATAATTTTGAAAACAAATCAGCTTCATTATTTCATACATATTATTTTTTAAAATTATTTATTAAAGCAGCAACAAAAGACCATAAATTTAATGAACAAATGCTCTTAATTGATAAACAAATCAATCGTATTAAAAAGAATTATGAAGATTTGAAGAAACGAACTGATATCTTAAAATATGTGGATGTCATCGATGAGCAAGAACTCGATGAAATTTATGAACGAATAAATGGTTTGTTTGATTTTTATTCAGATTTGAATAAAGATTTAACCACAATTCAAAGTGCATATTATCGTAATTTGAAAATGACTTCATACAGCATTTGTAATGATAAAACCTATCTTGAATTAGATACGATCAATAAAAGTATTTTAAAAACTTTTGATGAATTTAAAACGATGCAAGAAGCTTATGATTTTATTTATTATAACAGCGGGGAATTGATTGTTAACTGTGTTAAAGCCTTAGTTAACTGTTTTGAAAATAATGCAAATAAAACATATATAAAAACATATCGTTTTGAGTATTTCTTAGATTCAGATTATGTCGTGGTCTTGAAATTTACGGAATGGATTGAACTATTTAATAAAATCAGATATGTGATGCGAACAACGAATGGTGTTGAATTATTCGATTATTTAAACTTTAAAAATTACTATCAAGAATTAGAAAAGAGATATATTATTATGTTAATTTACAATGAGATGAGTCGAGTATGAGAGGAGATTTTCACATTCATACCATATATTCCGATGGGGTTTATACTCCTGAAGAAATTAAAAACTTAGCAAGTGATTTAGATTATATCGCTATCACCGACCACGATGTCTTATCGGGAGCGTTAGAAGCTTATCATTTACAAGCTGAAAAACCGAAGATCATTGTTGGAGTTGAATTGTCAACGCAAATGAATGATGAAAGCATTCATATATTGGGTTATTTCAATCATCTTTCTCGAATCGATGAATTAAATAGTTTTTTAATAAATCAACGCTCAATGCGTTATCAACGGGCTTTAAAGATGAAAGAATTGCTCTTAACACATTTTCAAATTGATCTTAATATGGAATTTGCGAAGAAAATTGAAAGTGTAACCCGTGGCACTATTGCTAATCAAATTATTGCTCAAGGTTATCCATATACAAAAGAAGAAATATTTCAGAAAATGATCGGCCATGGTTGTGTGGCTTATCTTCCTAGCACCAAGATGACTACGCAATACGGGATTAAGTTAATTAAGGAAAATGGCGGTTTGGCTGTTTTAGCTCATCCGATCTTACTAAGAAAGACAAGGGTTGAAGAAATTATTAATTTAGGCATTGACGGTATTGAGGCTATTTATTCTAAAAACAGTAGCGAAGATACCGATAAATATAAAAAGATTGCTCGTGATTATCAATTATTTATTACGGCTGGAAGTGACTTTCACAGCCCTCATGATCATAAGCATGGTGAAATCGGAGAAGTTGTCTTAGAGGGAAAAGATTTGGAAATCTTCTTAAACAAATTAATGGAAGTGAAATAATGAATGTTAGAAAAATCGCTTTAGAAGCAATTGAAAAAATTATTACCAAAAATGCTTTTTCCAATATTGTTGTTAATGAATATTTGAATAAGTTTGAATTTTCACCTGAAGATAAAGCGTTATTTACAAAGTTAACTTATGGTACAGTTCAAAATATGATAACAATCGATTATTACTTACATCCTTTTATTGGTCATAAAAAACAAAAATCTTGGGTTAAGCACCTTCTTTATATGAGTTGTTATCAGTTAGTTTATCTTGATATCCCCGAATATGCAGTTTTAAATGAAGCTGTTGAAATCGCTAATACCAAAGATCGAGCGATTGGTTCTTTTGTAAATGCAGTCTTAAGAAACTTTTTACGTCATGATTTAAGAAGCCTTGAAGGTCTTGATGAAATTGAAACCCTCAGTGTTAAGCATTCACATCCGAGTTGGCTTGTTAGCTTTCTCTTAAAAGACTATAATTATGATACCGTTGAAAAGATACTACGGGAAAATATGACTGTTCGCGACGAAGGGATAAGAATAAATACCTTAAAAGCATCAAATGAGGAAGTATATAAAACTTTAGATCAAGAAGGAATCCCATATCAAGCCTCAGAACTTGTTCAAAATGGGTTTTCGACTAATCATAACCTTACAAAACATCCGCTCTTTACAAAGGGTAAGATTACCGTTCAAGATTTATCTGCTCAGTTAGTAAGTGAAGTTGTTGATCCGAAAGAAGCTCAATTGGTTTTGGATTTGGCGGCTGCTCCTGGAGGGAAATCAAGTCATCTTGCGGCGTTAATGAATAATCAAGGCCGAATTGATGCTTGTGATATTTTCCCTCATAAAATTAAACTAATGGAAAATGGGTTTAAACGGTTGGGTGTAAAATGCGTGAAAACGCAAATCATTGATGCAAGACGCTTACAAGATGTTGTAATGGAGGAAACTTACGATCATATCCTTGCTGATATGCCGTGTTCAGGCTTAGGAGTTTTAAGTCATAAAGTTGATTTGAAATATCAGATTAACATAAAAGCAATCGATGAAATTATCAAACTCCAAGCAGAAATCTTGGAAAGCACTTGGAAACTTGTAAAAAGGGGTGGGTTTTATACTTATTCCACATGCACAATCAATAAAGAAGAAAATGAAGAACAAATTAAAACTTTCTTAGAAAATCATCCTGATTTTGAAATTGTTTATGAAAAAGTAATTTTGCCGTTTGAGCATCATAGTGATGGATTTTACATTTGTAAAATGAGGAGAAATTAATGTGAAGAAAAGTATCTACGGTTTTTCGAAAGAAAGTTTTGAACAATATTTTCTTGCTAATAATAGCCCTAAATTCCGGGCAACACAATTATTTGAAGCCCTTTATAAACAGCGGATTGATAACTTTCAGGAAATGACTAATTTTAAAAAGGAATTTCGTGAGCTATTGGAAGTTGATTTTTACTTTTCCAAATTAGAAATTGCTAAGGTCCAAACATCTGCTGATGAAACCAAGAAGTTTTTATTTCGCTTAGATGATGGTAACTTAATTGAAACGGTGCTAATGAAACATAACTACGGTTATAGTGTTTGTGTAACTACGCAAGTTGGATGTAATATGGGGTGCAGTTTCTGTGCAAGCGGAATTATCAAGAAGATGAGAAATCTTCGGGCTGATGAAATAGTATTACAAGTTTTATATATTGATAATTTATTACGGATGGAAGATAAGCGTGTCAGTCATGTTGTTATCATGGGCATCGGTGAACCGTTTGATAATTATGATAATGTGATTGAATTTATTAAAATAATCAATGATGGTAAAGGCTTAGAAATCGGAAGTCGCCATATTACCTTATCAACATGTGGAATCGTACCCAAAATATATGAATTTGCCGAGTTGCCGCTTCAAGTTAATTTAGCAATTTCGCTTCATTTTCCAAATGATGAACAGCGAAGCAAGCATATGAAAATCAATAAAAAATATCCTTTAAGTGTATTAATGGAAGCGTTAAGGTTTTATTATCAAAAAACAAATCGCCGTATTACCTTTGAATATATCTTATTGGATAATGTTAATGATAGTTTAGAAGATGCAAAAGAGCTTGTTAAGTTAATCAAAGGGATTAATTGCTATGTTAATTTAATCCCATATAATGAAACAGGAATCTTTAAGCGTTCGAAACAGGATAAAGCCAACAGTTTTTTTGATTATCTAATGAAAAATAAAATCAATGTTACAATGCGTAAAGAGCAAGGACATGATATCGATGCGGCCTGTGGGCAATTAAGAGTGAAGGAGCTTGAGAATGAAAGGACTAATAATCAAAGCCATTAGTGGGGATTATACCGTCATGGATGAACACAATAAGACCTATGTTTGTAAACCCCGGGGAACATTCCGTCTAAAAGACGAAGGTATTAAGGTTGGTGATTGGGTTGATATTGATCCGAAAACCAAGTCGCTACTAAAAATATATCCTCGAAAAAATGAACTAGTTCGTCCCTATATTGCTAATGTTGATAAAGTCTTTTTGGTTTTTTCAGTCAAAGAACCAGATTTAAATCTTAATTTACTTGATAGACTAATTTCGATTGTTGAGTATAATGATATTGAAATCATTATCGTCTTTACCAAACTTGATTTATTGGAAAATGATGAAGAGTTTAAAAAAATTAATGAATATTATCAAAAAATTGGCTATAAAACTTATACGAGCGGAATTGGAAATATTTCTTTTGAATTATTGGATAATGAAATCAGTAATTCGATATGCACTTTTGCTGGGCAAAGTGGAGTTGGAAAAAGCACATTGCTGAACTTTTTCGATGAAAGCTTAAATTTGAAAACAGATCAAATTTCTTATGCCTTAGGCAGGGGTAAACACACCACTAGACATGTGGAATTGTTACGAGTTGGAAATGGGTGGGTTGCTGATACACCTGGATTTGGAAATATCGATTTTCCGTTTGATGACCTTTTAACATTCAGCCATACTTTTAGAGAATTCTTTGATAATGCGAATCAGTGTAAATTTTCCAAGTGTTTACATTTGGATGAACCACATTGCAATATTAAGGAAATGGTTAAAAATAAGGAAATTATTTCTAGTCGTTATGAAAACTATGTATTATTTTCGAAAGAAATTAAAGAAATGATAAAGAATAAATATTAAGCGAGGTGAAAAAAATGATTATTGCACCATCAATTTTATCTGCTGACTTTTCCAAACTATTAGAAGAGGCACAAGATGTTGTTTCTTCCGGAGCACAATTTCTTCATATTGATGTTATGGATGGTCATTTTGTTCCCAACATTACTTTGGGACCGGTTATTTATCAAAACCTAAAACCGATGGTTAACTGTGTTTTTGATGTTCATTTAATGATTACAGATCCTAAATTTTATGCAAAAGCTTTTGTTGATGCTGGAGCTGACATTATTACTTTTCATTATGAAGCTGTTAATGATATTATTGATTTAATTAAGCATCTCCGTAGTCTTAATGTAAGGGTCGGAATTTCTATCAAACCTACTACAGATATTTTGGTTTTAGAACCGTATTTGGGGTTAGTTGATTTAGTCTTGGTCATGTCTGTTGAGCCTGGATTTGGTGGTCAGACATTTATGGAAAGTGCTTTGGGAAAAATCAAGTATTTGCATCAACAAAAACAGCTCTTTAACTATCAATATTTAATCGAAGTTGATGGGGGAATCAATTTAGAAACGGCAAAAAAATGCAAGGATGCCGGAGTTGAGGTTTTAGTTGCCGGAACCTATATTTTTAAATCAAAGAACCGTTATCAAACTATTAAGGAGTTGTTGGATTTATGATTGCTAAGATTGTATGTGCCGGGGTTGACTCTTTTGAATCATTATATCAGCAAGATGAAAGTGAATTAATGATTGGGGTTGATGGGGGAATTTATAATATCGCTAATCTTGGTTTAAAGGTTGATTTAGGAATTGGAGATTTTGATTCTTGTAATATTGAAGACGTTATAATGCATTGTAAACGAATTAAAAAATTCCCTAAAGAGAAGGATTTAGGGGATTTAGAACTTGCAATTGAAGAAATTGCTGATTTAAACGTTGATAAAATTATTATTTATAATGCCACAAAAGACCGATTGGATCATTTTGTTGCAAATTTGAATATTTTAATAAAATATGCACATAAATATGATATCGAAATGGTTGATGCAAAAAATTCAATTAAAGTGATTAATAAAACTTCAGTCTTTAAAAAAAGTAAATATCAATACCTTTCTATTTTTCCAGTCGAGGAAGGAACAATTATCTCGTTAAAAGGTTTTAAGTATAACTTAAGTTCCTATCATTTAAAGTTAAATGATAATTTGTGTTTAAGCAATGAAATTGTTGATGAAGGAATCATTGAGGTAAATAATAAAAAATTACTCATATTAGAAACATTATAGTCTAAAAATGCTAAAAAACTCATATACTTTAATAGAATTGAGGGATTAATATGAAATTTTATGTTATAAAATTACCGAGATTTTTATCAATTATTATCATGGGTATTTTGAATTTATTCGGGAGAAAACAAAAAAAGGCTGTTTAAGCCTTTTTTTATAAGAATTATGTGATGGAGATAATTATGCGCGTTGTACTAAACCTGATCTTAATGCACGTGTAGACACATATACGCGTTTCATTTTGCCGTTTTCATCAATTATTCTAACTTTTTGTAGATTTGCTTTCCAGTTTCTGCGAGACGCTTTTAGTGAGTGAGGACGGTTATTTCCAGTCACTGTACCTAAACCAGTTATATAACATTTGCGAGCCATATTTGTACCTCCTTAATATTTTTAAATTATCTTACATATTATAACACAATTTAATAATTATAGCAACAAAAAATTTTTATTTTTTAGGTTAATATTATATCGTTAAGAAAACACTTTTTGCTTGCGTTGAATATGTACTTATGCTATAATATGAAATTGACTACAACTTAATATACATTTTTTTTATTTTAAAATGAAACAAACGGGGGCACGTTCATGCAAATTTTTAAAATAGATGGAACCTTATTTAAAACCATGGTTATAAATGGTTCTGAAAATCTAAAAGCAAATTATAAAAAAGTTGACGCTTTAAACGTCTTTCCAGTTCCTGATGGTGATACAGGAACAAATATGAAAATGACAATGGAAGGTGGAGTGAATGAAATCTATTCCACCGATGATGCTAATATCTATGAGATTTCGAAGAAGCTTTCTAGAGGAATGCTGATGGGAGCACGCGGAAATTCAGGTGTTATTTTATCACAATTATTTAGAGGAATCTTTAAAGGATTTGAAGGCTTTCAACAAGTTGATGCAATTCGGTTATCTCATGCTTTTGATAGTGGTGTTAAACAAGCTTATAAAGCGGTTATGAAACCAGTTGAAGGGACAATCTTAACGGTTGCTCGTGAAGCAAGTGAAAAATTACTTTCCATATCTTCTTCACGAATGTCGATTAATGAATTTTTTAAAGAATTTATCGATGAAGCAAAAGCTTCATTACAAAGAACTCCAGATCTGTTACCGGTCTTAAAAGAAGCCGGTGTTGTCGATAGTGGTGGGGCAGGATTAATTGCTATTCTTGAAGGAATGGCTTTAACTCTAGAAGGTAAATTTGTCTCTGAAAAACCAGTTGAAGGAGCAATGCATACTGTTAGTACTCAATTCTTAAATAAGAATGATGATACAACATTTGGTTACTGTACGGAATTTATTCTCCAATTAAAGGAAGAACATAATAATGATGATTTTGAAGAAAGTAATCTAACTTCGATGCTTTCTCCATTAGGCGATTCAATTGTTGTAGTACGTGATGAAGATATAGTTAAAGTTCATGTTCATACCTTAACACCGGGCGATATATTAAATATCGGTCAAAAATTTGGAGAATTCGTTCATTTAAAAATTGAAAATATGACGATTCAACATAATGAAAGCAAAGAATTTGTTCATGTTGAAGAGGGAGAATGTGCTTGTGGTGAAACGCATAAGCCGCAACCAAAGAAACCTGAAGTTCGCAAAAAATATGCGATTGTTGCTGTTGCAACGGGAGCTGGTTTAATTAAAACCTTTAAAGAAATGGGTGCGGATTATATTGTTTCTGGTGGACAAAGTATGAATCCATCAACTGAAGACTTTATTAATGGTTATGACACTTTAAATGCTGAGCATATAATTGTTTTACCAAATAATAAGAATATTATTCTTGCTGCTAATCAGTCAGCAAAAATCTATTCTGAAAGTAAGGTTCATATTTTAGAAACAAAAACGATTGCTCAAGGTTTTGCGGCATTAACAATGATTGATCTTAATGGTGAACCTGATGATATTCTTAGTGACTTACAATCAGTTATTGAAAATGTTACAACTGGATTAATCACATATGCGGTACGTGATACTGATTTAGAAGGCGTACATATTAAAAAAGATGATTTTATCGGAATTTGTAATAATAAGATTGTAACTTCAAACCGTCGTCGATATGAGGCTGTTAAATCATTATTAAAATCTGCCGTTACGGATGAAAAAGAAATTATTACGATTATTTATGGCGCTGATGTTAATGAAAAAGAAGTAAACGATGTGAAAAAACATATTCAAAAAAATTATAGCAATCTTGAAGTAGATGTTATTGAAGGAAATCAAGAAGTCTATAGTTATATTCTAGCAATAGAATAGAAAAAGGGCTTTGTAAAGCCCTTTTTATTGTATAGGCATATTGATAGAATAACCTATACTAGAAGTGGGAAGTTAATTATATGAAGAATACTTTATTAAGCAGTTTAGAGTATATTACTCCAAAACATGCTACATGTTTTAAAAAAAATAATATTAATACTGTTGAAGATTTACTAATAAATTTTCCAACTAAATTTGATGATTATACGATTGTCAGCATCAAGGATTGTCTTCCGAATGTTAATGTTACGATTGCAGGTGTTGTCCAAACGAAAGCAACCGTAACGAGCGTTAAAACAAAACTTTCGGTTACTAATTTTTATGTTGATATTGAAGGCAGAAAGATAAGAGTATCAATTTTTAATCGTCATTTTTTAAAGAGCCGGATTTACTATGGGATATATGTTCGTCTAACTGGAAAATTTAGTGAAAATTTAAAATCATTTACCGCTTCAGAAATTCATTTCGATGAATTAAGCAGTAATATCAATCCGGTTTTTAATATCAAAGGAATCAACGACAGTAAAGTATTAGAAATCAAAGAACGCGTATATGAAGATTTCGGGGACAAGTTAGATGATGTTTTGGCAGATGATATTTTAGAAAAACATGATTTAATTACGTTTGTTGATGCAGTTAAGTTTATCAATATTCCTGAAAATCCGGAAGAAATTAAATTAGCAATCCATCGGATTAAGTTTGAAGAATTGTTTTTATATCAAATGAAAATAAAATATATGCTTTATATGCGAAAGAACCATCCGCAAGGAGTCGCAATCAAATATGATTTGGAAAAAATTGAAGCATTTATTCGTAAGTTGCCGTTCAAATTGACTCCTGATCAAATCAAAGCATTAGATGATATCCTAACCGATATTGGTTCTAGTTATAAGATGAATCGCTTGTTGCAAGGTGAAGTTGGAAGTGGCAAAACAATCGTTGCTGCTATCAGCTTATATGCTGTCATTACTGCATCGTACCAGGGTGCAATTATGGTGCCGACGGAAGTTTTGGCTCAACAGCATTATAAAACCTTCTTAGAATTATTTAAGGATTATAATGTAAGAATTGAACTCTTGTCTTCAAGTGTCACCGCAAAAGAAAAAAAGACAATATTGGATGATTTAGCAACTAATAACATTGATATTATAATTGGAACGCATGCCTTGTTCCAAAAAGACGTCGAGTTTGAACGCTTAGGTCTAGTTATTACCGATGAGGAACATCGTTTTGGTGTTCGTCAGCGGGTTTCAATTGTTGGCAAAGGACACTTAATCGACCACTTGAAAATGAGTGCAACTCCGATTCCAAGAACGTTAGCAATCTCGGTATTAGGAGAGTCAGATATTTCAATTATTAAGACGTTACCGGGAAATAAAAAAGAAGTGATTACTAAATATATCCCATCGAAAGATATGGATAATGTTATCGAACACATCAAACAAGAATTAGACCGCAATCATCAAATCTATATTATCACACCAATGATTGAAGAATCTGAAGTTATGGATTTGAGTAATGCGACCGAAATCTATGAGCGATTTAAAAATTATTTTGCAAGTCGCTGTCAAGTCGGGTTAATCCATAGCCGTTTGAAAAGTAATGAAAAAGAACAAGTAATGATGAAGTTTCAAGCAAATGAGATTCAGATTCTCGTTTCCACAAGTGTCATCGAAGTCGGAGTGAATGTAATCAATGCAACAACGATGGTTATTTTGGATGCTGACCGCTTTGGAATTGCCCAACTTCATCAGATGCGGGGGCGCGTTCGCCGTAGTGACGAACAAGCCTATTGCTTTTTGGTGAGTGATTCAACCGTCTCAACTGCAATTGATCGCTTACGGTTAGTTGAAGAAAACAGTGATGGTTTCATTTTGGCTGAAGAAGATTTACTGATACGGGGTCCTGGTGATTTTTTTGGGGAAAAACAATCGGGTAATATTGCTTTTAAAATGGCAGACCTTGTTTTGGATAAAGACCTTTTAGAAGAAGCCAATACGGAAGCAGATTATTTAATTGCATCAAAGCAACTTTTTGAAAACGAAAAATATCAAGAAATAAGAAAAATAGTTCATGAGAATTATATTAATAAGAAAGAAATGTTAGATTAGGAGTACATTATGATTAAACTGGCAATCGATATCATGGGTGGAGATCATGCACCACTTGAAATTATTAAAGGGGTTAAAATTGCCCTAAAAGAATATGATGACTTAATGATGGTGCTATATGGCGATGAAGAAATAATAAAACAACATTTCACAGCAAGTGACCGGATAAGAGTTGTTCATGCTCCTCAAAAAATTGATATGGGCGAAAAAGATCCGATTGGGGAAATTCGCCGTAATCGCGATACGTCTTTGGTCAAAGCTTTTCAAGCAGTTAAAGATAAAGAAGTTGATGGCGCCGTGACTGCGGGCCCGACCCAAGGAACAATTGCGGCAGCTCATCTGATTGTTCGTCGAATTTCTGGAATGAAGCGAACAGCACTATGCCCATTATTACCAGATATGGGCGGGAAACATCGGTTGTTACTTGATGTTGGTGCTAATATTGAACTTCGCCCTGAACATATTCTCCAATTGGCTCAATATGCATCGATCTATATGAAAGAGGTTCGTCATGTGGAAAAACCAATCGTTGGTTTACTTAATATTGGTACTGAACCAGGAAAAGGTCGTGAACTTGATAAAGAAGCGTTTTATTTATTAAAGAATGATTCCCATATTAATTTTTATGGTAATGTAGAACCAAAAGAACTGTTTTTGACTGATTGTGATATTCTAATCACTGATGGTTTTACCGGCAATATGGTTATGAAAACCTCTGAAGGGGTAGCAAAGGCGATTGGTAGTTTTTTAAAGGGAGAAATCAAAAAGAGTTTTAAAAATAAAATGGGATATTTATTGATGAAAGACGTCTTTTCTAATTTTAAAAAGAAATTAAGTCCGGATGAAGTCGGAGGTGCTAATATCTTCGGGATTGACGGAGTTGTTGTGAAGGCTCATGGATCAAGTGAAGCTTATGCTTTTTCAAATGCAATCAATCAAGCAAGACTAGCTGTTAAAGCCGATGTAATTGCGAAAATGAAGAATGTGATTGCACAGAAAGAGGGAATTTCCCTTGAATAATAGTGAAGAAAAGGTTAAAATAATTACCAATAAGCTAGGTTTAAAAATTCAAGACCATAGTCTATATAAAATGGCTTTTACCCATCAATCCTATGCAAATGAACATCATGTTGAAAGTAATGAAAGATTAGAATATTTAGGTGATGCAATCTTAGACTTTTTAGTTGCTGAATATTTATATCTTCAATACCCGACATTGCCGGAAGGACAACTGACAAAGATTCGAGCGAAATATGTATGTGCAAGTGCTAATAGCAAATATGCTTTAAATTTAAGTTTAGATGAAGTGCTTTTGTTAGGTAAGGGTGAAAGTGAGCAAGGCGGGTCAGCAAAACAGTCCGTATTAGGTGACTTGTTTGAAGCCTTTTTAGGAGCTGTGTATTTGGATTTAGGAATCGATTCGGTTCGAAGTGTTCTTCGTCAAATCGTCTTTCCATATATAAAGATTCAAGATTTAAGTTTTTTTATCGATTATAAGAGTAAATTACAAGAATTAATTCAGGCCGAAAGCCGTGAAACTGTTAAGTATGTTCATCATGAGGCAACAGGAGAAGCGCATGATAAAACATTTAAAGCTAGTGTTTATCATGATGGTGTCAGATTGGGAACCGGCATGGGAAAGCGAAAAAAAGATGCAGAACAAAATGCTGCTCGTGATGCATTAGAAAAACTTGCGATACGGTAAAAGGGAGCCTTAAAGATGTATACATTATTAAAGAATAATATCATTGAATTTGAAAAATTATTAATCGAAAAATATAGTGCGCTAAATCTCGATGAAATAAATACGATTATTTTAATTAAGCTTAATAGCTTGTTGAAGCAAGGTCGGAGATTATTATCAGCTGATGAGATTGCATCAACCATGAAAATCAGTAAATCAGAATGCGGAAAACGAATTGTTGATATGGTTAATGATGGCTTTATTACTTTAGAATTATCATCAGTTGACGCCAAAGAGATTTTCAGTTTGGATGAAACCTACAAGCGCCTATCCTATTTATTAGAAGGTGAAAAAAACGTAAAAGCTGAATATAATGTAAATAACACAATTAGAGATACAATCATTCTTTTAGAAAATGAATTAAAGAAAATATTAACACCTTTAGAGATTGATATGGTTACAAGATGGTTTTTGGAATATCATTATTCCGAAGAGCAAGTAAAAGAAGCGATCCTAAAGGCTTTAAAAAATAAAAATCGGGGGATTCCCTTTATTGACCGTGCGTTAAGAGCGCAAAATCAACCGGTTGAAAAAGCAAGTGGTCAAACTGAAAGTATCCAAGAGTTATTTAGAAAGATTTATGTTAAAAAGTAAAGACATCTTTGAAGAATTAAAACGCATGTATCCGGTTGTGCAATGTGAACTCGATTACAAAGATATTTATCAGTTACTAATTGCAGTAGTCTTATCTGCGCAAACAACGGATAAGTTAGTAAATGTTGTTACCAAAACCTTATTTACTAATTATCCTAACTTTTTGTCTTTATCAAAAGCAGAAGTTAGTGATGTAAAAGAGATTATTAAAACGATTGGCTTAGCAAACACGAAGGCAAAAAATATAATCAGCCTTAGCCAAAAAGTTATTGAAGATGGTGAAAATGCCCATCTAAATAGTTTTGATTATCTTACATCGTTACCTGGAGTTGGAAGAAAAACCGCCAATGTTGTGTTATCGGAAGGGTTTAAAATTCCACGAATTGCCGTTGACACCCATGTCTTTCGGGTTTCAAACCGTTTAAACTTAGCAAGTGCTAACGATGTTTTATCAGTTGAAAAACAATTAATGGAGAAATTTCCCGAAAACATATGGTATGATTTACATTTGCGGTTAGTTTTCTTTGGGCGTTATTTTTGTAAAGCTCAAAAACCACGTTGTCAGGAGTGTCCTTTTATCATTGGATGCCAATATCAAACAAAAAACACCCTTTAAGGAAGATTATAATACTTAAGGGTGATTTTTTATGAAAGTTAAAATATTTGATGAAGGTCATGAAAAAGACCTTGAAGAAGCTATTAATGATTTTTTAAAAGATATCAAAGACGAAAACGTCGTAGATATTAAATATCAGATTTCAACAATGTATGACTATAAGGATCAGATTTACTGCTATACAGCCATGGTTATTTATAAGAAAGATTAGGTCGTGTGTTTTTTAATAAATTCTAAGTCAGGAGTAACGAATACAGTTTTATAATTAGTATAAGTTACAAAAGACCCTTTTGTTTTAGGAACCTTCCTTACATTTCTAACAAGGGTATAGTCGACGGCAACATTGCTCGATTCTCTTAACTTAGAATAGTATCCAGCTATATTGGCTGCCAAAATTAATGTATCATTTGTCGGGTTATCACTTCGTAAAATGGTATGACTTCCGGGCGCACCCTTTACATGAAGGAAATAATCAGTTTTATTTGCTAATTGATGAGTCAAATAATTGTTTTGCAGATTATTTTTACCAACAAAGATGGTATTTCCTTCGTGATCATGAAAGGTTGTAATTTGTGGTTTTTGTTTTTTCTTACTTTTTGGAGGTTCTTTAGAAATATTTAATTCTTCTAGAATTTCCTTTATATCTGCTCCTTTTGAGATTTTTAGTTGTTCTAAAAGCGTTTCTAAATATTTGATTTCATCAATTGTTGTAATTATTTGTTCTTCTAAATGAGATATTGTTCGTTTAGCCTTTTTAAATTTCGAAAAGAAGGCTTCAAGATTTTTTGAGGGTGATAATTCCTTATTTAAGGGAATTGTTATTTCTTGGTTGTTATGATAATAATCTTCAACCGTTATCTTTGAATCTCCCTTTTTAACTTTGTATAAATTACTGGATAATAAGTTACCAACTTCTTCGAGATTTAGATTATCTTGCGCTTGAGTGAGCTCATTTTGTTGTTTAGTTAACTTATTTTGGGTTTTATTGATTTCTTTCTTTAAGTAATTTTCTATTTGTTTTTGATCAATATTTTGGATATTTTGCTGTTTTACTTTAGTATAATACTCTTCAAGCATAGTTGAAAGAGATTCAAAGTATCTTACCTCACCACCTAGATGACATAAGTTAAAGCAATAGAAATAATATTTATTATTAGAAAGAATAATTTGCGGTTTTGTAGGGGTAGTAATTATTTTTAAATTATTTTGAGATGTGATTTCGGTGAATAATAAGTTTGATACGCCTTGATATTGATTTGATTCATAAAAATTTAATGCAGTAAAGGGGTTTTCCTTATTATCAGGTGGAAATTGATAGGGCGTTTTTGGAACCAAAATCCGTTTGTCATTATCGCTTAATACAAATGATTTCTTTAAACAATCAATGATTGTATTATTCTCATCAATAATAAACAAATTGGAATTGCGTCCAAAAAACTCAATTATTAAAGTTAAATCCTGGCGATATCCTAAATCATTATGCGATTCTAATTTCAAAATGACGATTCTATCATTTTGATATTGGTTAATTTCTAGGATAATGCTTGATTCTAAGTATTTCTTTAAAATACTAAGTAGCGGAAAGGTTTTAATTGACGGAATAAAGTCTTTTGTAGTTAATCGTAAATGAGAACTTTCAGCATTTAAACTTATCAACAACTGTTTTTTGTTCGATAAACTGAAAATAAAACTCAAACGGTCAAGGCTGTGGACTTTATTGATACGGACATTTTGTAAGCTTGCTTTTAGTTCGCTTACTAAATGATGGATAAAAACACCATCGAAACTCATAGAAATCACCTTTTGTATTTTAACACAAAAACTAATAAAATACAAAAAGAACTTTATTTTTTGTTTAAATTAATATATAATATATAATAATAAATAGCAGAGGAAAAAAAATGAAGTTAGATAATAAAGGTCTATTAATAGTAATATCAGGGCCTTCAGGTGTTGGTAAAGGGACTGTAAGAGAAGCTCTTTTTAAAATGACTGGTCATGATTTGGTCTATTCAATCTCAATGACCACTAGAAAACCACGCGCTGGAGAAAATGAAGGCAAAGAATATTATTTCGTAAGTCGGGATCAATTTGAGACTTACATTAAAGAAGGAAAAATGCTAGAATATGCGGAGTACATTAATAATTACTATGGTACGCCTTTGGATAAAGTAAAAGAGCAACTTGATATCGGAAAAGAAGTTGTTTTAGAAATAGAAGCTCAAGGTGCACAACAGGTTCGCGAGAAAATGAAAGAAGCAATTCTGATTTTTATTGCTCCACCTTCAATGAAGGATTTGTATAATCGTTTATGTAGACGTGGCACTGAATCAATTCAAGCCATCGAAGAGCGAATTTTGAAAGCTCAACGTGAAATCGGTTTGGCATATATGTATGATTATATTGTTGTAAATGATACAGTTGAAAATGCTGCTGATAAAATTATGGCGATTATTAGAGCTGAACATGCAAAAGTCGAGCGAACAATCCATAAATATAAAGAAATCTTGGAGGTAAAATAATGGAAAAAGTTCATGATGGGATGAGATATCCTTCAATTGATCAATTAATTTCCAAAACTCATTCTAAATATAAACTTGTGGTTGGAACTGCAAAAAGAGCCCGAAAAATTACTAAGGAAGGAAATGTTTTAATTACAAATCCACGTAGTAAAAAAAGTATCGGTATTGCTCTTGAGGAAATATATCAAAATAAAGTCATCATAACAGATGCAGAAGTAGAAAAACTGGAGTAGGTCCAGTTTTTTTATTGGTTAATCTTTTCATTTTTAATGATTTGTGTTAAGATATAAAAAAGAGTGGTGAAATTAATGTTTGGAGCAATAGAAGGTGGAGGCACAAAGTTTAAGTGTGCTGTTGGCGTTGATAATCAAATCTATGATGAGATTTTATTTCCGACAACTGATCCAATTGATACAATTAATCAAGTCGTAGCATTTTTTTTAAAATATGATATCAAGAGTCTAGGGATTGGATCTTTTGGGCCTATCATCATCGATAAAAATGATAAAAACTATGGAATGATTACCTCAACACCAAAACAAAATTGGCAAAATTTTAATCTATATCATGCATTAAAATCGAAATTAAGTTGTGAGATTGAAATTGTAACAGATGTACAAGCAAGTTGTATCGGTGAATACACCTATGGATTTAAGGAAATGATTCAAAATATAATATATATAACAGTCGGAACCGGAATCGGAGTTGGGGTCATTTATCAGGGAAAACTAATAAATGGGCTTCATCATCCCGAGATGGGTCATATTATGATAAACCGTTATAATGGTGATGATTTTAAGTCGGTATGCCCATACCATGAGAACTGTCTTGAAGGTTTAGCAAGCGGCCATGCAATCGCTAAGCGCTATCCTCACCATCCTAACCTTTCAGAGGTAAACCAATTATGGGATTTAGAAGGATATTATCTGGCTTCAGGGATTTATAATTACCTCTTAACATTCGCGCCTGATAAAATTATTCTTGGAGGAGGGGTTATGAACCAACCGAAATTACTCCCTGAAATCAAAAAACATTTACTTCAAATTAATAATCATTATTATAATTATTCACGGTTTGCTGACCTTGATTCCTTTTTAGTCTTGCCTCAGCTAGGTTCTAATTCAGCATTAATTGGGGGACTCACATTAGCAAAGAAGGTGTATTTATGTACGCAAAAGTAATTGTGGAAGTGCCTTCAAGTAATACGGATGAATTATTTACTTACCTTATTCCAAAAGAACTAGAAAATGTAATATACATCGGTTCGAGGGTGTTTGTGGAATTTGGGTTTCGGAAGATTCTTGGATTTGTGATCGAAATAACGGAAACGATTGATTTTGAAGGTTCTTTAAAACCAATTTTGGAAGTTGTTGATTTTGAAGAAGGGCTTACCCTTGAACAAATCTTTCTTGCAAAAGAGATTAGTATCATGACGAAAAGTTTTTTAATTCACTCTTTAGAGTTGATGTATCCGTCATTTATGAAATCAAAGATTAGAAAATATTTAAGTGTTTTAAATTATGATGTCGTTGATGCTGAGGTTGCTTTAATGTTGGGATTTAAAAAGCAAGTTCTAATTACAAATGAAATCTTGCAGAATTTTAAAAAGATTAAAGTTGAAATCGATAAGGGCCATATTGAATTAATTAATGATATCTATGCTTATGGCAAACAAAAACGAATCAAATATTATTCATTAGGGGAAAATTTAATCCCTAAGAATAACCGTCGAGCTGATATCTTTGATTATTTAAAAAATAAACAGGAAGCAACTCTTGAAGAAATTGTTGAAGCTACCTCTTGCAGTGAAAACTTAATTAGAAAGCTCGTACAAGAAGGACAGTTAGTAATTGCAGAAAAAGAACCAATATTTAAAAATGAAACTACGAAATTTGCAAAATCAGTTACATATAATTTTGAAACAGCCCAGCTTAAGGAAAAGTTTTATTCACTTGAGAATAAACCATTTCTCTTATTTAGTAATGATGAAGCTTTCAAACTTGATTTTTATTTGGATTTAAGTGTTGATGCTGTGAAGAATCAAAAACAAGTGTTAATTGTTACTCCAACAATTTTGATTAATTCTTATTTGTATCGATTTTTTAAGAATAATTTAAAAGGATACCAGATATTTCAATTTTCGTCAAGATTATCAAATCATGAATATTATCAAAATTATAAAAATGTTCAAGCTCAAAATGCTGACATTATTATTTGTACAAAAGCCAATATCTTTTTACCTTTGAAAAATATCGGTTTGATTATTATGGTTGATTTTGAAAATCAGAATTACCAAATTGAACAAACACCTAAATATGATGTACTCGAGGTTTTAAAATTTAGAGCCATGCATCATCAATCGAAACTTATGATTTCTACATCAGTTGGTGAAGTTAATGCATATTATCAATATTCAGTTGCAAAATATTACTTGTTGAAATATATCAAGCCTCATAATGATAACTTAAGGATAGTTAATATGCGCGAAGAATATGAGGACTTGCTTCTAAGTCATACGTTAAGGATAAAATTAGCTGAGAAATTAAAGAATAAGCAAGTTTCAATGCTCATTTTAAATTCGCTTGGATATAGTTCCTTATTATTGTGCAATGCTTGCGGTAAAGTTATAAAATGTCCGAAGTGTAAAATTGGTCTTACATATCATAAGGAAAAGAATCTTTATAAATGTCCGTATTGTAATTCTCAACATGAAGAAGTCATTTGTGAGGATTGTAAAAACAGTGATATCTCAATGTATGGATATGGTCTCGAACGTTTAAAAGAACGTTTATCTACGCTATTTCCTCTTGCTTCCATCTATCAGATCGATTCGCTAACTATGCAATCTAAAAATGCATATGATGAATTTTTGGAAGCTTTGGATGAAAATGAAATTGATATTATTATCGGAACCTATGCTTTACAATCCCTTTATAACCGTTCAATAAAACTAATTGGAGTTATTAATAGCGATTCAATTTTAAACTTGAGTGATTACCGAAGTAGTGAGATGTGTTATCAGTTATTATCAAAACTCGTTAGCGCTGATAGTGAAGTGATTGTACAAGGGTATAACTTCGATCATTATGCGATTCATTATGGAATTACTAATGATTTTGAAGGTTTTTATGAAACTGAAATTGAAAATAGAAAAGCTTATTTATACCCTCCATTTAATGAAGTTAGTCGTTTAGTGGTTATTGGTGATTATAAAGATATCTATTATTATGCAAATTATTTTAAAAAGGTTTTTAACCGTATTATTCAAGGCGAATGTTTAGGTCCGGTCTATATAACAAGACTTAAGGGGATCCAAATTATCATTAAACATCAGAACTTTGAAAAATTATCAACATTAATTGATGAAGTTAATCAGAAATTTTCTGATAAAAAATTAATTGTTAATTTTGAAAGATATCCAGGTACTTTTAATTAGGAGAAAACTTATGAAAATTATCTTTATGGGAACACCCATCTTTGGGATGAAAATATTAGAGGCATTAACAAGTAAACATGAGATTGTTTTGGTTGTAACTCAGCCTGACCAATACAATAAACGAAAAAAAGGCTTAGTTGCTCCTCCTGTAAAACAATGGGCATTGGATAATGGTTTGGAGGTTATTCAACCAGAATCAATTAAAACTGAAGTTGAGCGGATTAAGTTCCTTGATGTTGATTTGATTGTAACAGCAGCTTATGGACAATTTATCCCCACAAAAATTTTAAATCATCCTCGTTATAAATCGATAAATGTTCATGGATCGCTTTTGCCAAAATATCGAGGAGGAGCACCAATTCAACGCGCCATTATCAATGGTGAAGACAAAACCGGAATTTCGATTATTTATATGGGTGCGAAAATGGATGCAGGTGATATCATCAAAAAAGAAGCGATTGATATTCTTGAAGTTGATACTCAAGATACAATTTTTGAGAAATTAAGTGTTTTAGGAAGCAAATTGGTGCTTGAAGCAATAGATGAGATTGAACAAGGAACAGTTACACTTGAAAAACAAAATGAAGAGGAAGTAACTTTCGCTTACAACTTAACAAAAGATGATGAAAAAATTGATTTTTCCAAATCAGCTCGTGATGTTTTTAACCAAATTCGTGGTTTAAATTCAAATCCGGGTGCATATTTTTCTCTTGAAGATTTGACGATAAAAGTATATAATAGTAGAGTAAGTGATTATCAAACCGATTATCCCCCTGGAGTTATCATTAAAATTAATAAAGATAGTTTTGATGTTAGTTGCAAAGATAATACGGTTATATCAATACTTGAAGTCCAACCGCCTTCAAAAAATAGAATGAGTGTTCGTGATTATTTGAACGGTAGCGGTAAAAATATAATTGTAAAGAACAAGGAGATATTATAATGAAACCAAGGGTATTCTTCACTCGCGAAGAAATGTTTAAATTGAATCGTGACCTTTTGTTAGAACGTGGGGTCACAATCCCAGAAATTGCTGAGATTGCATATCGACAACAATCTAAATACAATAAAAATATCTCAATGACAACATGCATTGAGAGTGTTGAAAAGATCTTATCATACCGTGATATTTTTCATATCGTTCAATTAAGCATTGAAATTGACCGTTTAACGGAAGAAGGCTTATTTAGAGGTCCGATTCAAGATATTATGAGAAGTGATTTAGGAATGTTTGGTATTGATGAAATATTCGGCTTAAATATTGCCGCGATGTATGGGGTTATCGGCCAAACTAATTTTGGAGATATTGATGTTAATAAACCTGGAATTGTAAAAAAGCTTAATGATGATGGTAAGAGTTCAAAATGCCACACTTTTCTTGATGATGTTGTCGGAGCGTTAGCAGCTGCTGCTTCTACAAGAGTTGCCCAAATCGCCAGTGAAGAAGAGTCTGCAAAAGATCCACATTATACACCAATACAACTGCCATTGGATGATTAAAAACTATGGAAGAAAAAGTGTTATCTCAAGGTTTTCTTTTAAATGAAGATGGTAATTTAACCGAAGCTGGTTATGCAACTTCTTTAGTAAAAGAATATTCAAGAAAACATATTAAGGCTTCTTCATTAAGGATTAAGGAATGGGATTATTATTATGTCGGAAACGATCATTTCGGAGTTGCCTTAACAATAGCGGATAATTCCTACATGGGTTTAGGAAGTGTATCAATTTTTGATTTTGATAAGAAATTTTGGAAAACGAAAAGTATTATGACTTTAATGCCAAAAGGCAAAACCAATCTTCCGGAATCATCTAATGTTGGTGATGTTAGTTTTAACAGTAAACGGTTAAAAATATCATTTTTAAATAACGGAAGTGTCCGTCGTTTAATTTGTACATTTAAGAAATTCTATAAAAAGAATGACTTTACTTGTGACATCATTTTAAAAGATGATAATCTTGATTCGATGGTCATAGCGACTCCATTTCATAAACCTAAGCATTTTTATTACAATCAAAAAATCAATTGCCAGCGCGCCTTTGGAAGTGCTCAACTCGGAAAGATGCAACTTGACTTTAATCAAAATGACGCTTTTGGGGTCTTAGATTGGGGACGAGGTGTATGGACATATAAAAACACTTGGTACTGGTCAAGTCTATCGGGACAAGTTAATGGTGTTAAAATTGGTTTTAATTTTGGATATGGTTTTGGTGATACATCAAAAGCTTCGGAAAATATGATTTTTTTTGATGGTAGAGCTTATAAGGTAGATCAGGTTGTTTTTGAGATCCCTAAAACTAAAAATAAATATGAATATTTAAAGACTTGGAAGATTGTCTCAAATGATCATAAGGTTAATTTGAATTTTGAACCGATTTTCGATCGTAACGATAATACCGATATTATTTTTATTAAATCTCTTCAACATCAAGTCTTTGGAAGGTTCAGCGGAACCTTAATGATTGATGATATGACGATTGAAATAAAGAATATGGTGGGTTTTGCCGAACGAGTTACAAATTATTGGTAAATAAGAGTCACAAAATGGACTTTTGTCATATAATAAAGTGTAGTTCCTCCATAGTTCACTTGACCTTTACTAAAAAACCTCTGGTGAGGTTTTTTCTTTTTGCCTACACAAAATCGCGCCTAGATAATAATATAATATTGTATTACATTATAGGGAGGTCAAATAGTGGTACTAGAATTAAAGAATGTATTTATTAATTTTTGTAACCAAGAAGGAGATATTGAAGTACTAGATGATATCAGTTTTGGAGTAGAAGAAGGGGAAATTGTTGCCTTGGTAGGCCCATCCGGAAGTGGTAAAACGACAATTCTTAATGTCATTGCAGGTTTAATTAAACCAACCAAGGGTGAGATTGATGTTAGTGGTGATATTGGCTATATGTTTCAAAGAGATCATTTGTTTGAATGGCGTAGTATCTATCGAAATGTTATTTTAGGGTTGGAAATTAAAAATAAAATGACTCCTGAAAATATTGAGAAGGTCAAGAAAATGCTTCAGAATTATGGATTGTGGGATTTTCGAAATAATTTTCCATTAGAATTATCAGGGGGAATGCGTCAAAGAGTGGCATTGATTCGAACCCTAGCAATCTCTCCAAGCTTATTATTACTTGACGAACCATTTGCAGCTTTAGATTATCAAACGAAACTTTTAGTAAGTGAAGATATATATAAAATTATCCGGCATGAAAAGAAAACAACAATTATGGTCACTCATGATATAAGTGAAGCTATCGCAATGGCAGACCGTGTTATTGTTATTACAAAAAGGCCGGCAAAAATTAAAGCAAATCATAAAATCGATTTAACATTGACAGTTGAGAAAACACCATTAACAGCAAGAAAATCTGTAGAATTCAAAGATTACTTTGATCTTCTATGGAGGGAGTTAAATGACTAAATGCCGTAACCGCAAATACCGAATCGAAAAAACGAAATTAATCATCTCACAAATTCTTCTTTTCATCCTTTTATTAGTTTGTTGGGAAATGGGCTCGAGGTTAAACATTTTAGATGAGTTTTTATTCAGCAAACCAACATCAATTTATAAATTATTAATCCGATATATAGAACGCAATGCCTTATTTAAGCATATTTATATATCAGTATATGAAACAGTATTAGGTATTGTAATAGGCAGTATTAGTGGGATTCTAATTGCAATAATTCTTTGGTCAAGTAAAAGGTTAGCGAAATTATTCGAACCGTTCCTGGTCATTTTAAATGCGTTGCCGAAAACGGCATTGGCACCGATTATGATTATTTGGGCCGGAACCGGAGTTACAGGAATTGTTGTCGTTGCTATCTCAATCTTACTTGTTGTAACAGTACTCTCTACTTATAACCATTTCACAAATGTTGATAGTGAAAAAATTAAAATGATGGAAAGTTTTAAAGCTAGTAAGTTTCAGATTTTTACAAAATTGGTCTTCCCGAGCAATTTAGTTAACATTATTAGTGTTATTAAAATTAATATCGGAATGGCATGGGTTGGAGTTATTGTTGGAGAGTTTTTGGTTTCCCGGGCGGGAATCGGTTATTTGATAATGTATGGAGGTCAGGTATTCCAACTTGACTTAGTGATGATGGGTGTAATGATACTTTCAATTTTTGCATATTTAATGTACGAATTAGTTCATTTGTTGGAAAAATATTTAATTAAAAAGAGAGGGAAAGGAATTTGAAATCAGTTAAAATTTTATTTTCGCTAATGATGATAGCGATGATGGGAATTATTTTAGTTGGCTGCAAGGAAAAAGACAAGAACAAGATTACAATTGCGGAGGTAACTCACTCTGTGTTCTATGCTCCACAATATGTCGCATTGGAACTTGGTTTCTTTGAAGAAGAGGGTTTGGATGTTAGTATACTCCTTGCTGCAGGTGCTGACAAAACAATGGCTGCATTGTTGAGTCGTGATGCACAAATTGGTTTAATGGGTCCTGAAGCAAGTATCTTTGTGTATAATGGCGGTCAAACAAACTATGCCATTAACTTTGCACAATTGACAAAGCGTGATGGAAGTTTCTTGATGGCAAGAACACAAATTGAAAACTTTACTTGGGATATGCTTAAGAATAAAGAAATTCTAGGCGGAAGAAAAGGTGGAGTTCCAGCAATGACTTTAGAATGGGTTTTAAAATCTAAAGGATTAGATGTCAAGTTAGATGATACAACAGCTGAAGTTAACTTAAGAACAGATGTTCAATTTGCGGCGATGGCCGGTGCATTCCTTAGTGGAGAGGGTGATTTTGTTACTCTATTTGAACCAACAGGTACTGCTTTAGAAAAAGACGGTAGAGCATATGTTATTGCATCAATTGGTGCAGAATCAGGTTTGATTCCTTATACAGCATATTGTACTACTAAATCATTTATGGAAGAAAATCCAGAAATCATTCAAAAGTTTACAAATGCAATCTATAAGGGTCAATTATGGGTTCAATCTCATACTGCAAGAGAAATTGCAGAAGCAATTTTACCTCATTTCCCAGATTTGAGCTTGAATGATTTAACAGTCGTGATGCAACGTTATGTTGATATTGATGCATGGTGTGCAACTCCAGTCTTTGAAGAAACAGGATTCAACCGTTTGATGGATGTAATGGAAGATGCTGGAGAATTAACAACAAGAGCTCCGTTTGCGAAATTAGTTAATAATGAATTTGCTTCTAAGGCAATTAAAGATATTAAAGATAATGAATAATAGTGATGAAATAAAACCCCGAGACGTTGATGTTCTCGAGGTTTTTTAATTTGAAGACCATGAAGTGATTGATTTAAGAAAAAATTTATTATATAATATGACTAGCTTTGGAGGTTATGTATGGATAAAATAATTGCTCGAAGAACAATAATCGACGGTTTAATAGGGTTTATTATTATGGGAATAGTGATTTTTAGTATCTTTCTATCAAAAGAAAAATTTGATACAATGAATACAATTTTAAGTGTTATTTCTATACTAACAAGTTTATTTATCATAATTAAATGTTTTTTAACTCCTAATGTTGTTATAATCCATAAGAATAATAAACTGGTGATCTTTCCGAAAACAAGAAATGAATGTTCGATCAAGTTTGATGATATCATTTCAGCTTCACATAAATTTGCTTCTGGACATCGCCTTATTTCGGGAATTATCTTAAATACTAAAAATGGAGGAATTAATGTTGAATTTATCAGAAACCGAAAAGCTGTATGTAAAGAAATAAATTCAATTCTTTTTAGATATCAGGAAAGCAGAAAAATATTTGGATAAAGAGGTTAATTATGAAAGTTTTAGTTGCTGGCGGAGCTGGTTATATAGGCAGCCATTGTGTTAAAATATTACTTGAAAAAGGCTATGAAGTTGTCGTTGTTGATAATTTATCAACCGGACATTTGGATTCAGTTAATATTAAAGTTTATATCGGAGATATTCGTGATCAGGTATACTTAGATAATGTTTTCGCAATTGAGAAAATTGATGCTGTTATTCATTTTTGTGCTAAATCATTAGTCGGAGAATCAGTTAAAAATCCAATAGATTACTTTGATAATAATGTTAATGGAACCTTGGTTTTATTAAAAGCAATGAATAAGGCTAATGTGAAAAAAATTGTCTTCTCATCAAGTGCTGCCGTATATGGAGAACATGAGATCATGCCGATTACGGAAGATTATCCAACGATTCCAACTAACCCCTATGGTGAAACAAAGCTAATGATGGAGAAAATGATGAAATGGGCTGAAGGCGCATATGGATTTAAATATGTGAGTTTAAGATATTTTAATGTTGCCGGGGCAATTCCAACTGGTGATATTGGTGAAGACCACAATCCGGAAACACATTTAATCCCAATCATTTTACAAGTAGCCTTAGGGAAACGCGAAAAGTTAAGTGTTTACGGAAATGACTATCCGACTAATGACGGAACTTGTATCCGTGATTACATTCATGTTGTTGATTTGATTGATGCTCATATTCTAGCTTTGGAATATTTAAATAAAACTGATCGAAGTGAAATCTTTAATTTAGGAAGTCAGGATGGGTATTCAGTATTTGATATCATTAGATCTGTTGAAGAAGTGACGAAGCAGCAAATTAAATATGATCTTGCTCCACGTCGAGCTGGAGATCCGGCAAAACTAGTGGCATCAAGTGCTAAGATTAAACAAATATTAGGATGGAGTCCAAAATATTCAATAAATGATATTATTGCTCATGCATATAGATTCCATCAAACTCATCCCAATGGGTATGAAAAATAGGAGAGATTTTTTCTCTCCTTTATTTGTTCATAAGTTCTGCAAACTTATCAAAGATGATTTTACTTTCCTTTGTATCTGCAATCATTTCTGGATGCCATTGAAGACCGATAATTGGTAGGTTTTTATGAATAAGAGCTTCAACGGTACCGTCTAAATGCCATGCAATCACTTCTAAATCCTTAGCAACATCTTTTACTGCTTGATGATGATAACTGTTAACAATAATCGGATTATTAAAGTCTAATAATCGATTCTTGATTGTTTTTACTTCATGGTCAAACCTTATTTTGCGGTGACTGTCACCAATATCTTGGTGCAGGCTTCCTCCTAAAAATACATTTATTGCTTGATGTCCTCGACAAATACCTAGTAATGGTTTTTGGTATTGATATGCATGTTCAACAATAGCTTTATCTAAGGTATCAAGAGCTATGTTACAGTTTTTTGATAGACCTTCATTAACTTCATTAAAAAAAGTCGGATCGATATCAAATCCTCCGGTGATAACAAAACCATCACAAAGGTTTAATACTGCTTCGATATTAGGGTTATCAAGTGTAAGCATGATAACATTGAAGTTTCGTTCAATAAGGGGTTTTACATATCTCGTATTTACAAATTGCTTTTCCACATTTTCTTCCAAAAGGATTCTTGGTGTGATTCCAATTAATTTCATAGTTTCCTCGCTTTCTTGTAATGCAATAGTTATTTTACATTATTTTCAATCTAAAATCAAGTTGTTATAGTAATCTACTTTAAATGTGATATAATAATGACGGTGAATAAAATGGATACAATTAAAGAATTATATAAAGTAGGAAATGGCCCATCTAGCTCTCATACAATGGGGCCAAAAAGAGCAGCGGAAAAGTTTTTAAATAAAAACCCTGATGCTGATAAATATGTTGTGCAGTTATTTGGGTCGTTAGCCCTAACTGGTCGTGGCCACTTAACTGATTATATTATTAAATCTGTTTTTGGAGAAGATCGCTGCGAGATTGTTTTTCATCCCGAGTTATTTTATGAATATCATTCGAATGGGATGAAGTTTTTCGCCTATAAGGGTGAGGAAATACTTGATGAATGGTTGGTGTTTTCTGTTGGAGGCGGCAGTTTGAAAGAACTTAATGAAGAACGCCGTAGTAGCCATAAAAGCTATTATCCTCTTCATTCAATGAATGAAATTTTAAAGTATGTGAACGAAAAAAAGATTACTTTAGTTGACTTTATTTTTGAATGTGAAGATGATGACATCTTAGAATATGCTTATATGATTTTAGATGTTATGTTTAAGGCTGTTGAAAGAGGATTAAATGCGGAAGGATTGCTTCCTGGTCCCTTAAAAGTGAAAAGAAGAGCGAAGACGTTATATGAAAAGTATTTGGTGTCAAAAGATTTAAGTGCCTTAGTGTTTGCATGCAGTTTAGCAGTTTCTGAAGAAAATGCCAGTGGTGGTGAAATCGTCACTAGTCCAACTTGCGGCTCGAGTGGAGTTGTCCCGGGAGTTTTGTATGCTTATTATAAAACTGAAAATTATCCTTTAGAAAGCGTGGCAAAAGCGCTCTTAGTAGGCGGATTATTTGGAAATTTAGTTAAACATAATGCCTCTATTTCCGGAGCTGAAGTAGGGTGTCAGGGCGAAATCGGTACTGCTTGCTCTATGGCAGCGGCGGCCCTTACTTATCTTAAAGGTGGAACTTCACAACAAATTGAATATGCGGCAGAGATTGCTTTAGAACATCATTTAGGTATGACTTGCGACCCAGTATTAGGATATGTTCAAATTCCTTGTATTGAACGTAATGCTATCTCTTCAAGAAGAGCAATTGATTCTAGTTATTATGCACTATTAACCGATGGTGAACATTATATTGACTTTGATACTGTTGTTGTTTCTTTAAAAGAAACAGGATGTGATTTACATGCGAAATATCGTGAAACATCACTCGGAGGTTTAGCAACAGCGAAGAAAAACTTATGATTAATTATTCTAAGTCATCATTAGCAGTTATCAGTTCAATACTAAAATATTATCATTATCATCCCCAAAGTCCATCTTTAGAAGTTTTGGATCAATATTTAAACACCAATCCGCAAACAGTTGTTTTAATTGTATTAGATGGTTTAGGATCAAAGATTTTGGATTACCATAGCCAAAATGGGTATTTAAATCATCATAAGGTAGCTGATATATCTTCAGTCTTTCCTCCGACAACTGTTGCTGCGATTAATACTTTTGAATCGGGGCTACCTCCAATAAGTCACGGATGGCTAGGGTGGAGTCTTTATTTTAAAGAATATGATCGTTATTTTGATATTTTTTTGAATCGTGATTCAGAAACCGGACAATTGATTGATGAAAGAATTGAAAGCGGAAAAGAGCTATTAAAATATAGAGGTGTGTATTCAAAAATACATGCATCGACAAATGGAGGAGTCAGAAATTATGTAATCCATCCGCATCATATTTTAAGATCTGGTAGTGACTATGATACCTTTTATGCTCAAAAACCAACTGATACTTTTAAAATTATTAAGGAACTTACCAAACTAAAATTTCCTAAATATATTTATGCATATATTACTGAACCTGATTATACAATGCATGAATTAGGAACTAAAGATGAAAAAATCGGGTCGATAATAAAAGAGTTAGAATCTCACATTGAAGAAGATTTGAATGACTGTTTAGATACGCTCATTATTATTACTGCCGATCACGGGCAAATTGATGTTGATGAATATATCGATTTAAGCCAAATTGAAGAGTTGAAATCATGTTTATTATTAAAACCTTTTATTGAATCTAGGTGTGCTAGCTTTTTTGTGAAAGATGAAAAAAAAGCTTTCTTTAAAGATACTTTTGAAAAATATTTTAAAGATGACTTTTTATTGCTTTCAAAAGAAGAAGTAAATCGGTTAAATCTCTTTGGGGAAGGTACGCCTCATGAAAAATATCATGACTTTGTGGGGGATTTTGTTGGAATTGCTCTTAAAAATAAATGTATCATTTATCAAGAAGGGCGTAGTCGTGACCCCTTAGTCTTTAAAGGGCAACATGCGGGATTAACTGATGATGAACTAACAGTTCCGTTAATAATAATTGAAAAGAAGATGAAAGAATAAAAGTTTCTAGCATATATATAAAGTATATTCTCTTTTCTTTTATTGATTTAACTAAAAAAGGGAGGTTGTCTCCCTTTTTTTTATAGATGCTGTTTAATTTTAGTAATGATTTGTTCTTCGAGACCCTCAGGAACATAATTCTTGATATCAGCACCGAACATTACAAGTTCTTTAATTGCTGATGATGACAAGAAGAGATTGTTTGCGGATGGGAATAAAATATAAGTATCGATATTATTGTCAATTGAGCGATTAAACTGAAAGAGGGTAATCTCGCTTTGATAATCGATAAAATTTCGTAATCCGCGAATGATGACAGTTGCTTGTTTTTCTTTTGCATAATCTAAAACAAGTTTATTGCTCGCTTCAACAATGACATTATCGATATGTTTTGCCGCATGTTTTAAAAGTTCCATCCGCTCCTCAGATGAAAATAGGTATTTTTTGTAAGGGTTGACTGATACTAATACATAAACAGTATCAAATGTTTTTGCAACTCTTTCAATAATATCTAAATGTCCTTTCGTAACAGGATCAAAAGATCCCGGATAAACTGCTATTTTCATAATGTACCTCACTTAATTATTATATTCCAATTATTTAATAAAATCAATTGTTTTGTTTTTCCTTTGACAAATTTTTACTTTTAGTGTATTATTTTAGATAAGATAACGAAACAGAAAGGAAGGATATCTATGCAAGCCAAAAATATTATCATGCAGGCAATATCTAAAAAAACGGTAGCGATAATCATACTGTTATTTACAGTTATGGTTGCAATTGTTTTAAAAATTATGGCTGTCACGACAATTAAATATATCATTGATGAGATTCTTCCGACTCCACGTGATCAGGATTCCGGGCTTGGAGTTCGGGTTGCGATGTTTGTTATTTTGGTGGGGTTGTGGTTTATTACTGAACTTTCAAGCAAAATTCAATCTGTAAGTTTAGGTACAAGTATCACCACTAATTTAAGTAGTGCTGTGTATTCATCAGCAATGAGAGCTGAAATCAGCGAACTTAATAAATATAAAAATGTAGAGTTAACCAAGAAAGTTACTGATGATTGTATTAAAATTGGTAATTTTGTCGGTAAAACTTGGGTTGATTTTTGGAAAGAAATTATTATTATTTTATCGTTATTAATTGCGATGATTAGTATCCAATCATTGATGTCAACCATTACCTTAGTAACCTTCCCGCTCTTTTATATGATGGTTCGAGGACTTGAGAAATATTCTGCAAAACTAAATCAAAAGGCCGCTAAGGAGCTATCTAACCGCAAAGAGATTGTAGAAGATAATTTCCAAAAGATTCGTAGTATCAAGTTAAAGAATGGGGTTATTCAAGAAGAAGATAAATTCCATCATTTAAATGAGGATTATGCCAAAGTTAATATGCAACAAGGAAGCTTTTCCAATCTTTCTAGTGAGATTATTATTAATTTGTTTATTGGATTTGTTGTAGCAATTAATTTAGGTGTCGGTGGCTTATTAATTATACAAAGACAAATGTCAACCACTGTTGGTGAGTTAGTAGCAATGTTGATTTTGATTCCATTTGTGTTTACATCTTTAAAAAAAGTGATGGGTATGAGTATTCATTCAAGTAATATCGAAGCAGAAATGAAATCACTTGATGCTGTTTTGTCAATGAAAAGCGAATTAAAGAGTGAACCTGTGACATCATTAGAGGATATTCATAGTTTGAAATTTGAGAATGTTAGTTGCTCATCATATAACGGTAATGACGGGGTTGAAGATTTGTCTTTCGAATTAAAACGTGGTGAAAAATTTGGAATTGTTGCTTACGATGGAACAAGTAATAATACCATATTTGAATTGTTAACGAAAATAATTCGTCCTAAAGAAGGAGTTATTTCGATTAATAATTGTGATATCAATAAATTAAATACCTTCTATTTACGGGAAATTATTACAGCCGTCCCGCAAGAGGAAAATTTGTTTAATGATACAATCAGTAATAACATTACTTATCCGTTATCGTTTGATGAATATAAATATAATGATGCCTTAAACCGCAGTTTCTTAAAAGATATTCTTGCCACTTTCCCAGATCATGATGCTACAGTTATTGATAAAGAGCACCATATTTCTCAAGAATTGATTCAAAGGATCACAATCGCTAATGCTTTTTATAAAGATTCAAAGATTTTTGTTTTGAATGAAGCCACATCATCGCTTGATGTACGAAGTGAAGAAGCAATCATGAAAGAAATTTATAAGTTGAAAAATAAAATTGCAATCATTATGTCAAACAAAGTATATAATCTGATTAATTGTGATAAGATATTAATCATGGATAAAGATCAAGTTTTAGAATATGGGACAGTACAAGAGTTATTGACTGACAAGAATTCATTATTTTATAGCATGATCAAAAAAGTAAAAATAACAAAGACCACAAAAGTGTCCTAAAAAGGCGCTTTTTTGAAAAGGAGATAAATTATGGATATTAAAAAAGTCCGAACTCGATTTGCACCTAGTCCGACCGGATTTATGCATGTTGGAAATTTAAGGTCAGCACTATATGGATTTCTTTTTGCCCGACAAAATAATGGAACCTTCATTTTGAGAATTGAAGACACTGATTTAGAAAGGTTTGTTCCTGGCGCAATTGAAGTTATTTATAATACATTAGAAACTGCAGGCATTACTTTTGACGAAGGTCCTAATGAAGGCGGAGAATATGGACCGTATGTTCAAAGTGAACGTAAGGAGATTTACTTAGATCATGCGAAAAAACTGATTGATTCAAAGACTGCTTATTACTGTTTTTGTGATAAGGAACGCTTAGAAGCAATGAGGGATGAAGGTGGAATCGCTAAATACGATAAACATTGTTTACATTTATCGGACGAAGAAGTAAAAATGCGACTTGATCGTGGGGATAAATATGTAATTCGCCAAAATATGCCGACAACTGGAGTAAGTGAATTTGATGATTTGGTCTTTGGTCATATCGCGATTGAGAACAAAGAACTAGAAGATCATGTGTTGATAAAATCGGACGGATTCCCTACTTATAATTTCGCAAACGTCATTGATGATCATCTAATGAATATTACTCATGTCATTCGTGGTAATGAATATTTGAGTAGTACCCCAAAATATAATCTTTTATACCAGGCTTTTGGTTGGGAAATCCCGCAATATATGCACTTAACACCAATTATGAAAGATGAAACCCGCAAGTTAAGTAAACGACATGGTGATGCAAACTTTGATGACTTCATCGATAAGGGCTATTTACCACAGGCAATTGTGAACTATATTGCATTACTTGGATGGAGCCCACGGTCAAATCAGGAAAAGTTCACTATGAATGAGTTGATTGATAACTTTCATGTTGGAGGCTTACAACGCTCAAGCAGTATCTTTGATGAAAATAAAATGCGTTGGTTAAACGGAGAATATATTAAAGAGATGCCATTTACATTATTTATGGAATATGCGACCCCATTTTTTGATAAATCAAAAATTAAAGGTTTATATGATTATGAGAAATTTGGCAAGCTTCTTCAAAGTCGGATTGAAATCTTCAGTGAAATCCCGAACAAAGTTGACTTTATTGTTGATTTTGTGAAGTTTAATCCTGATTTATATCATAATAAAAAGTTAAAAATTGATCAAGATCTGGCTAAGAAAGTCATTGACCAAGCAGTGGTGCAACTAGAAAACTTATATGTGTGGAATGAAGAATCTTTGCATCAGGCAGTTGTTGAACTTGCTACTAAGTTAGATTTAAAATCGGGAGTTGTTTATACGGTCTTACGGGTTGCATTAACAGGAGTGTTAGTAACACCTGGTGGATCGGTTGAAATGGCTGATATTTTAGGTAAAGAAGAATCATTACGAAGATTATACCTTGCAAAACATTGGTTAGAAAGCTAAAAAAAAGCATAAGTCATTTGACTTATGTTTTAATTTTGATCATCTTTAATGATTGTATCTATTTCAAATTTTTCTAGGTCTTTTAATGAAGGACCATCGATTAGTTTACCGTCATAATTGAACCGTGAGCCATGGCATTTACAATCATAGGTTTTTTCAAGATTATTGAATCGAAGGCCACAATACATATGGGGACATATTGGATTGACTAAATGAATTTTGCTTTCATAATCCTTATAAACCCCAACCTTTTTGCCATTGATTCTCATCACTTTACCGGTGCCTGGTTCAAGATTTAAAATATGATTTTTCTTAATCATTCTTGTTTTAATAAAGGTCGGAACCATATTAAGATTATATTTAAGAAATTGTTTATTTAAGAAGGAGCGTTTTGGATCAAGTAGTTCTTCAAATTCAGAAGAATTCTTTTGAATTAAATCTTTGATTACGAGGCTTGATGCAATAGCAGCTGCCATTCCCCACTTATTAAAGGCGGTTGCAATAAAGATATTATCATTAACGGCCCCAACTAACGGAACATAATCAACCGAAGTATAATCTTGAGTACACCAAACAAATGGGTATTCAGTTATACCTAGATGAGTTCTTCCATACTCTTTTAAAATATTAATCCGATCTTCAATTTTTTTGAATTTACTAGCACTATGACTGACACCGCTAACACATATTAATTCCTGATCATTATGATACATATATCGAAGCGAAATGACCGGATCAGTGGTGTTGATGAAATTTGCATTTTTGATCTTTACGTTTGGAATTCCGGCAACAGCATATGACATTTTCGGCATGATTTTCGTAAAGTAAAAATTGAATTTTTTATAAATTGGATAGTGACTGCAAATAATTATATGTTTTGCGATAATACTATAATTGTTTGATGTGATTGCCATGTTTTCAACATCACTATAAGTATTAACTATTCTTGTATCTTCATATATTTTCACATTTTTACTTAATAAATTATCCGTTATTGCCGTTAGATATTTTCCAGGATTAAAGTGAGCTTGATCGGTAACTTTGATTGCTTTTAAGGTTGAGATGTTTTGTTCGATATTGGTGATAACCCCTTTGATACCTAAAACTTCATAGGCTCCGATTTCTTTATCTAAATTAATGATTTCATCATCAAATAAAGCCATTAAAAAACTATCAACTTTTTGATAATCGCAATCAATTTGTTCGGTTTTGATAATTTCTTCGATTCTTTTCATCCCGTTAAGATTAAACTGATAATATTCTTTGGCTCTTTCTTCACCTTGTTGTTTGATTAAATCATGATAAATATAACCATGTTGATAGGTTATTTTAGCGGTTGTAGAAGCGGTAACTCCTTGAAATATTTTATTTTCATCAACAATTGTGATATTTGAAAAATATGGAGTTAATTCATAAGCCATTGATAAACCGGTCATGCCCGCTCCGATAATTAAACAATCGGTTTTAATATTTTCATTTAAAGATGGAAAATTTCTTGGATATTGATAATGTTCCCAAATTGAATTTGTTTGCATAATTTTTTACCTCATTAATTTATTATTTCATGAATAAAATAAAATATTACAAAGAAAATTGAAAATGTTTTTTCCTTGATATCCATTTCAATTTTTAGTATAATATTGGAAAAAGGATGTGAAACTATGATTGATAAAAATGTTTGTCAGCATGTTTTAGAAACAGCACTGACGACTGGCGCTGATTTTGCGGAAATTTTTGCCGAATCAACCCTGATTAATGTTTATGAGATGACGAGCGATAAGGTAACGAAAATTACCAGCAGTCAAACATATGGAGTTGCGATTAGACTTCTGAAAGGATTTCAAGAAGTTAACGGTTTTACAAATGATTTTAGTCAGGAAAGCTTGCTCGCGTTAGCAACAAAACTTGCCCAAACATTTAATTCTGAACCATTAGGAATTAAATTTGAACTTGAAGAGTTACATTTTGAAAATAAACATCCGCTCTTAAGAAAACCTTCAACATTATCAAATCATGAAAAATTAAATTACATGAATCGAGTTTATGAATCGTTAAAAGAATATTCTCCTGAAATTACGCAAATAATAAGTAATATTCGTGATGAAGAACAAAAAGTTTTAATTGCCAATAGTAAAGGCCGCTTTGTGGAAGATGAAAGATGTCATATCTTTCTTCAAAGTTCTGTCGTTAGCAGTGACTCAAAATCGACCCAAACGGCAAGCGAAAGTATCGGCGGACATCAAGGTTATGAAGTTTTAGATCAAGCAGATATTGAAAGTTTTGCTTTAGATATTGCGAAAGCATCACTGACAATGCTCCATGCTGATGAAATGGTCGGAGGCGAAATGACTGTTGTTGTTCATAATGCCTTTGGGGGTGTGTTGTTGCATGAAGCATGTGTTCATGCCCTTGAAGCAACAACTGTTGCAAAAGGGTCTTCAGTCTTTTGCAATAAGTTAGGAATGAAAATTGCTTCTGATATTGTTACGGCAGTTGATGATGGAACAATTGGTAATGCCTGGGGATCACTAAATGTTGATGATGAAGGTGAACCAACAAAACGTAATGTTTTAATCGAAAATGGAATTTTAAAAAGTTATTTGGTTGATTTTCGAAACAGTCGAATTATGAATCATCCAGTTACTGGCAGCGGACGCCGCCAAAGTTATCGATTTTCACCGACATCAAGGATGACAAATACTTTCTTTGTTCCAGGAAAAGATAAATTTGAAGATATTATTGCTGCAACCAAATTTGGTTTGTTTGCGAAGAAAATGGGTGGGGGCAGTGTCAATCCTTCAACTGGAGAATTCAACTTTTCTGTTAATGAAGGTTATATGATTGAAGACGGAAAAATTACAAAACCTGTGCGTGGTGCTGCATTAGTTGGAAGTGGAGCCCAAGTGTTAATGAATATTGATATGATTGCTGACAATTTGGATTTCGGTCATGGCTTTTGCGGAAGCTTAAGCGGTTCGGTTCCGACTGATGTTGGTCAACCGACGATTCGCGTTCAAAATATGACAGTCGGTGGCAGGGGTGGAAAATAATGGATTATAAGAAATTGATTGAATCCGCTAAAAATAGTGGAATTACTGATATTGAGGTTTATGTTAGCAGTTCTTCGTCAACAACAATCTCGATCTTTAACGGTGAATTGGAGAAAAATCAGGTTCAAGATTCTAAAGGAATCTCAGTTCGTGCCATTTATAAAGATAAAATGGCCTACCTTGCGATTGAAAATGATAATGAAGATTTAAATTTTATTATTAATACTTTAAAAGATAATGCTTCATCCTTAACAACCTTAGAAGAGTTTGAAATATTCGGTGGAAGTGATGAATATCCTGAAATTAATCGGGTTGATGGTGGTTTTGAAAAAGTTCCAATGTCTGAAAAAGTGAAATTAGTTAAGGGTTTAGAACGTGAAGTTAAGGCTGTTGATCCTCGTATTAAATTTGTTCCTTATTGCCGTTATGTTGAATCAAGTGAAACAATCGAACTAATTAATTCTAAGGGACTTGAATTATCGAAAACAACATCATATGCTTATTTAGTAGCTCAAGCAATTGCTAAGGAAAATGATGAATCACAATCAAGCCACGATTTTGATATAAAATTGAAATATGATGAACTCGATCCAAAAACATTAGCTTTAAAAATTGCGAAAGAAACAATTGAAAAATTGAATGCGAAACCAGTGCCTTCGAAGGTATACCCAATCGTCTTCAACAATAAAGCTATGAGTGAATTGTTCGGAGTCTTCACATCAATTTTCTCCGGAGAAGCCGCAATTAAAAAATTGACGCCGCTTTTAGGAAAAGAAGGCCAAAAGATTTTCAGTGAAAAGGTGACAATCGTCGATGATCCGCTCTTTCCTGATTCAATTAATGCTCAACCATTTGATGATGAAGGTGTAGCTTGTTATAAAAAAGAAGTAGTAAAAGATGGGGTCTTTAAAACATTATTGCATAACTTAAAAACTGCGAGATATTTTAAAACAACTTCAACCGGAAATGGCTTTAAAGCCGCACGTAGTGGCGCAGTCGGCGTCAGCGGTAGCAATCTATATATTGCTAGTGGTGAAAAAACCTACGATGAACTAATTGAAAGTATCAGTGAAGGCTTGCTGATTACTGCTTTAGCGGGTCTACATGCTGGAGCTAACAGCATAACTGGTGATTTTAGTGCCCAGGCTTCAGGATTTTTAATTATCGATGGTAAAATTAGTCGCCCGGTTAATCTCATTGTTGTTTCAGGAAACTTCATTAAAATTTTAAATGATGTTGAGGATTTGGGAAATGACTTTAAGATGTTTTATACCAATGTCGGTTGCCCATCGATAAAATTCACTGGATTACCAGTGTCTGGAAAATAAAACTAGGAATATCTCTTGGAAAAGAGATATTTTTTAAGGAAGGATAGAATGAATAAATTTGAAGATTTAAAGGTTGGTTCCTTTATTAAGAAAGGAATCGAAAAAAAGCAATTTGAGGAAATGACTGAAGTTCAAGAAAGTGTTATTCCTCTCGCATTAGAAGGGCATGATATTATTGCTCAAGCTCCGACTGGAACCGGTAAGACAATCTCGTTTGCAATCCCTATTTTGGAAAGTATTGATCCTGCACAACCGGTTGTTCAAGCGTTAATTCTTGCACCGACACGTGAATTAGCTGTTCAAATAACCGAAGAGATAAAGGAAGTTGCATTCTTTAAACATGATATCAAGGTGGTTGCTGTTTATGGTGGTGAATATATTGAACGTCAAATATATGCTTTAAAAAATAGACCGCAAATCATTGTTGCAACTCCGGGACGATTAATGGACCATATGCGAAGACGAACAATCAAATTGAAAGATTTAAAAATGGTTGTTTTAGATGAAGCAGATGAGATGTTGAATATGGGCTTTCGTGAAGATATCGATACCATTTTAGCTGATGTTACAAGTGAACATCAAACAATGCTATTTAGTGCAACGGTTTCTAAGGAAATTGAAGATATTGCCCGAACTTATCTAAAACATCCAAAGATCATCCGCATCAGCAAAAATGAACTAACGGTATCGCAAATTGAACAAAAATACATAATTCTTGAAGAAAAAGACAAAATTGAAGTCATATCAAGAATAGTCGATATGAATGACTATCAACTTGTAATGATCTTCTGTAATACCAAAAAGTCAGTTGATGAGGTCTCAAGCCAATTGTTGCAACGAGGCTTTATGGTTGAAGCCTTGCATGGTGATATGAAACAAATGCAACGTGACCGTGTTATGCAACGCTTTAAAGGAGGATCTATTAATATCCTTGTTGCATCAGATGTAGCCGCACGGGGACTTGATATTGATGATGTTGATGTCGTCTTTAATTACGATGTTCCAACTGATGAAGAGTATTATGTTCACCGAGTTGGTAGAACTGGACGCGCGCGAAAACAAGGATTAGCGATTACTTTGGTTACTAAACAAGAAAAATACCGTTTACGCTCAATTGTTTCCTATTCGAAAGCGGTCATTACAGCCATGGATGTTCCTACCTTGGAAAAGGTAATGAAAGTTAGAATTAAACGAATTGTGAAAAATGCCGTGGATAATGCAAATGAGCGAACTGAAGCTTCTTTTGAACGTTACTCAAAAATGATAACGAAGGCGGTTAATTCCTTAGAAGAAGAAGGCTTCTCGAAAGATGATTTAATTAATGGTCTTATCATGTTAGAATTAAATAATTTAGAAAATGATGTTGAAATTTCAACGGAAATGATTAATTTAAATGAACGAGAACGGCCTTCACGAAGTAAAAAAACAACAATCAGAAACAAGCGGGATACACGTTTATTTATCGGGTTAGGTAAAAAAGATAACTTAAAGGTTTATAATTTAACTGATATGATTGTGAAATCAACAAGTCTTACTAATGCCAATATCAATAATGTTGAAATGCATGATAATTTCTCGTTTGTTGAAGTTCCTAATGCTGCAGTTGATGAAATATTTAATGCTTTCTCATTGATGAAAAATAGAGGGAAAAGAATAATCGTTGAGATTGCCAAAGAAAAAGAAAAGAAACGAAAAAAATAATTGATTATTTTGTCAAAAAATAATAAAATATGTTAGTAAAAAGAAAAAGAAATGAGGATGATTAAATGAAAAAATTATTTACATCGGAATCAGTAACTGAAGGTCATCCCGATAAGGTTTGCGATCAAATCTCTGATGCCGTATTGGATGCGATTTTAGCCGAAGACCCGAATGCGAGAGTTGCATGTGAAGTTGCTGTAACAACCGGTTTAGTATTAGTAATGGGAGAAATTACTACCACTACTTATGCTGACATTCAGAAAATCGTTCGCGATACCGTTTTAAAAATTGGATATGATCGTGGAAAAATCGGTTTCGATGCTGAAAATTTAGCAGTTTTAGTATCATTAGATGAGCAATCTCCTGATATCGCCATGGGAGTGAAAGATGGCGAAGGAGCCGGTGATCAAGGCCTAATGTTTGGTTTTGCATGTAAAGAGACCGAAGAGTTGATGCCATTACCAATCATGCTTTCTCACAAGTTAACAAGAAGATTAGCTTTTGTTAGAAAAACAGGTTTAGTTGATTACTTACGCCCTGATGGTAAAGCTCAAGTTACTGTTGAATATGATGACGAAAAAGTCGTTCGTGTTGATAGCGTCGTTGTTTCTACCCAACATAATGAAAATGTTACATTAGAAGAATTAAAGAATTTTGTTATAGATGAAGTTGTAAAACAAGTTATTCCAGCTCATTTGCTTGATGAGAATACCAAAATTTTTATTAACCCAACCGGAAGATTCGTTATTGGTGGTCCAAAAGGCGACTCTGGCTTAACCGGAAGAAAAATAATTGTTGATACTTATGGCGGTTATGCTCGTCATGGCGGTGGTGCATTTAGCGGCAAAGACCCAACAAAGGTTGACCGCAGTGCATCATATATGGCAAGATATATTGCAAAAAATTTAGTTGCAAGTGATATCGCTTCAAAACTTGAGGTTGGTTTAAGCTATGTTATCGGTGTTGCAGAGCCAACATCAATTATGATTAATACGTATGGAACTTCAAAATACCAAGATCAAGAAATTGTTGATGCCATAAGGGATATATTTGCTTTAACTCCAAAAGGAATTATTGAATCTCTTAATTTAAGAAGACCTATTTATAAAAACGTTGCTGCTTATGGCCACTTTGGAAGAACTGAATTAGACTTACCGTGGGAGCGTTTGGATAAAGTCGAAAAAATTAAAAAATACTTTCTAAACCGTTAAAAACAGATAAAAAACTGCTCAATACGAGCAGTTTTTTGGTTTTTTGAGAAGATTGTCAAAAAAAATGCTAAATTTTTTATGGAAATATTACCAAGTGTATGTTATAATTAGAAATGAAAACGTTTTGCATATTGATAAATTTTTCAGTGGAGGAAAGTAATTTAAGCAAATCAATATGCGTAGTGCTTAAATTATGAGAGAGATATGAGAAAATTTTCTAAAGTTCTTGTTTTATTTTTTGCTTTTGCCTTAACAATTATGTTATCTGCATGCGGCAAAATCGAATTAAGCTTTGAAAATCCTGAGATCACAATCGTCGCTGGTCAAGAAGAAGAATTAGTTCCGATCTCAAATAAAGAAGATTTGGAATTACTATGGGAATCAGACGACGAAACAATTGTTACCGTTAATAATGGAACAATTTTAGGGGTTAACCCAGGGGAAGCTACTGTAAAAGTATCAGTTAAAGATAAAGAAGATATCTTTGCAACGATTACAGTAAAAGTTAATCCGGTAACAATTACAATTACCCCTGCAACCGTAACTGTCGTTTTAGATCAAGAAATGACAATTACTCCGGTTGTTACACCACAACAAGCGATTACTTATACGTGGACATCAAGCAATACTGATATTGTGACCGTTACAAACGGTAAGATTAAAGGTGTTGCTGTTGGAGAAGCTACTGTAACCGCAACAGGAAAAGGTGGAAATGCATCAATTGTAGTTACTGTTGTCTTACCTGATCCAACAACTGTGGGAATTACTAATGCACCAACAAATGCAAAAGTAAATGATGTAATAACTTTACAAGCACAAGTAATTCCGATTAAAGCTTCACAAGAAGTTATTTGGAGTACAAGTGATGCTGAAATTGCAGAAATTACTCCTCAAGGACGTGTAACCTTTGTTGGTATCGGTGAAGTAACAATTACTGCTACATCTAAGGTTAAAGGTACAGTTAAAGGAATTGCGACAATCGATGTCGGAGCACCTGATCCTCAAACAATCGCGATTACTGCTCCATCTACAGAAGTTATCATCAATGAAACATTGCAGCTTTCTGCATCTGTTAGCCCTGATTTATCAAATCAAGGAGTTACTTGGTCTTCATCGGACTCTACAATTGCAACAATCTCTGCTGCGGGCTTATTAACAGCTCATAAAGTAGGGGTTGTAACAATAACTGCTACTTCAGAAGTATTAAGTTCTGTTACTAACACAATTGAGATAACTGTTAAACTTCCTGCTCCAACTGGAGTGCAAGTAACTGGAGCTGAAACAGTAATTCAAATTGATGAAGAATTACAATTAACATCAAATGTACTACCAAATTTAGCAAATCAATCAGTTACATTTACTTCAAGTAATGATGCAGTTGCGACTGTTAGTGCAACTGGATTAGTAACTGGTGTTACGGCTGGTAATGTAATTATTACTGTTACAAGTACTGTTGATGGTTTAATTCAAGGAAATTACACAATGAAAGTTGTGGAAAAAATTGATGAAATCACCCATGATAATATCGTTGTTGATGCTGCATTAGCTTCTAAAGCTCGTTATGATGTTGTTACCTACAATGAAGTTGATTATTATGTTGGTGTAAATGCTTTTGCAGACTTTGGAAAAGTAACTGCTAAAGAAGGAGCAATCATTAATGTTTTAGCAGGAACTTATTCTCAAGTTCTCGCTATCACAGCAAATAATGTAGAAGTTATTGGACCGAATGTAGATATAAATCCTAACTCAGGAACAAGAGTTGCAGAAGCCATTATGACTGCTAAAATTACCCTTGCAACTGGTATTGACGGATTTACTATCAATGGTTTAGCATTTACAGGTAATGGTGCAGTTCAAGCTTTAGGAACTGCGAAAAACGTTCTATTCACAAATAATACAGTTTATAATACAACTCAAACAACAGCTGCATGGTCAGCTTTAAGAGATTATAATCTTGTTGGTTTCTTTACATTCTGGAAGCAAGCAATTGCGGTCGAAAATATCACTGTTGAAAACAACAAGTTTGATCGCGTTTCTGGTCCAAACATTATGGTTGGAAACACCACTAATGTAACAGTTAAAGGAAATGTCTTTACTAACTTTGACCGTGATGCGATTAGAATTGATGGCGGTTATAACTATGGTTTAACTTTAATAGAAAATAATACATTTGAAAACAGCACCCTAAGTGGATATAATGGTATTTACTTTAGAAGTGTTGGTCATGCAAAAGATAGTGATAAACCACATGTCGTTGAAGTTAAAAATAATACATTTAAAAATATTGGTCAAATTTCAAATGAAGTAGCGATGGAAATGACTGGAGCTATTACATCAAATGGCTATCAAGAATTTGGTGTAACTTATAAGATAACTAACAATATTTTTGAAACATGCGCAAATTATCTATATTTAAGAAATAATGCTACTGCTGCTAACCATGCTGCATATCAATGGGTTGGAAATGTTAACTTTAATATATTTAAAGGCGCACCAGTTGGTTACTATCATCGCAATCGTAATGCAACTGATACTGCAACGACTAACCCAGCCTTAGTTAATTTTGATTCAAACTTCTTTGGTGATGTAAATGGTAATTTTATCGAAGTTGATGATGCAAAGTTCAATTATGTGGGTAGTTTAGATTTTACATATTTCAATATTGAAGATATGACAGCATTCTACGTTGATGGTAGTATTGAAGCTGAAGATGGTGCAGAAGTAGTTGTTTATGGACAAACATTAATTTTTGGAGAAAAAGCTTTCTCTTCAATTGCTGATGCTGTTACTACTGCTCCAGCAAACTCTGTTATTGTTGTTCTTCCGGGAACATATAATGAAGAAGTTACAATTACAAAAGCATTAAAATTAAGAACATTAAACAGTAATTTAAATCCGACTGTTGATGATACTCCATTTAAAGATGATTCAGATACCGCAACAACAATAACTGGTATTTGGTATGCTAATGCAAGTAATATTCAAATTAAGGGATTTTCATTTACTGGTACCGCAAGAGTTAGAAGTTATGGTCAAAATGGATCATGGTCAAACCTTCTATATGAAAATAACTATGCATATGATACAACCGATGCAACTCTTGCTTGGAAACAAACTGCATATAGTGCCTATGGAGTAACTGGTGCTAACGACACTTTAACTCCTGGATTCATTAATCTTGCTCCTAATGGTAAATGGTTATACAACTATACATTTAGAAATAATAAATTCTCAAATGTAAGTGATACTAATATTTTCATGATTTGTGTTAATAATGTTACAATTGAAGGAAACGTTTTTGAAGATGCAGATCGTGATGCAATCCGCTTAGATTATGCAAGTGTTGGTGGCGTTCTTAATATAAAGAATAATACATTTACAAATGTAAAATATAATGGTTTATATATTAGAACATATACAGGAACTTATGCTGATCCAGTTAAAGCTTATATTTATAATAATCATTTTAAAAATGTTGGCGCTGCCGGTGCAACTGAAACTCCTGCATCAACAAGAATTGGTGCAATTGCAACTGCAGGTTATGCAGAAGCTAAGGATGCAGAATTCTTTATTAGATTTAATATCTTTGAAGATTGTACAAATTATATTAGTTTAAGAGATAATGTTACAAATGTTAGTACTTGGACTAAATTATGGGCTGCACATATTGAATATAATGCCTTTATTGATACTGATGGTGTAACAAATTACTTCAAAAGTTTACTTGGTGCAAGTGACACCGTTACTACAAATACTGGAAATACTTTAATTAATCATAACTTCTATGGTACAGATGTTAACACTGCTGCAACAACAACAGAAGCACAATTCTGTCACCATTTGAAAGATTTAAGTAATACGGTTGTCTATACAACGAAAGCTGAATTAGATGCTGCTATTATTACCGCTTTAACACCTGCAAATATTGAAGTAACAGGAACTGTTACTGAATTAAAAGGTATTGAAACAACGCAATTAACTGCCAAAGTTTTACCTGCCCTAGCACCACAAGCTGTTGTATGGTCATCATCAGACCCAACAGTCGCAATTGTTTCTGCTACTGGATTAGTTACAGCATTAAAACCTGGAACTGCAACTATTTATGCAACTGCCAAAGATTTAGATACAGTTGTTGGTGAATATGAAATCACAGTTGCTGGCGTTGTAGCTACACATATATTAGTTGATGCATCTTTAGCTGAAGCTGAAGAATTAACAAAGATTGTTGAAGGCGGAAAAACATATTATTTAGGTGTTAATGCTTTTGCAACTCTAACTGCTGCTGTAGCATTATTAGAAGATGGCTCAACACTTACTTTAAAAGCTGGAACATATGATGAAGCTGTTACAATTAATAATAACAATGTAAAAATATATGGACCAAATAAAGATGTAAGTCCGGTAACTAAACTTGATGAACGTGTTGCTGAAGCTTCTATTACCCAAAAAATTACACTTGGAGAAATTGAAAACTTAATAGTAAATGGTATTGAATTAACTAAAAAAGGTGTTATTCATTCTGATAAACCTTTAAAGAATATTGTTATTAGTTATCTTCATGCTTTTGCTAATCAAACAGGTGATGGTTCACAAGGTGTTATTTACTTAAAGATCAATGCTGATGATAAAGTAAATGAAAACATTAAAGTAACGGAAAGTTACTTTAAAGATGCAACGAACGGATTCCGTGGTGTAAGAGTTAATAATGCAAAAGATCTTGAGATAACAAACTGCTATTTCTATGGCTATTTTGATGCCATCAGACTAGAAGGAACAGCTAACTCAGGATGGGGTTTACCTGGAACTGGTAGTGGTGCAACTGGCTCAATATTAATTACTGATAATTATTTCGAAAATAATAATCAATATCCAATCTGCTTTGGTCGTTGGACTGCAACAAGTGTTGAAATTCATCGTAACCATTTAGGTGTAAATCCAGCTTCAACTGGAACATTTGGATTAATTTATTTAAATAACTATATTTCTGGTGATTATAAATCGATTGTAAATATTACACATAACTATGCACCTTATAATACTGAATACCATGAATATCGTTTTAGAGCTGCTGATACAACTGCTGATCAACTTGAAATAAATGTTAACTTTAACACTTGGGCAGAAGCTCCTTTAGTTGAAAATGAAGTTCCTTATAAACATGTAATTAATCATTCTGAAACAATCACAGTTAATGCAAAATATAATATCTTTATTGAAGAACCACTTGCTACATACTTTGATTATGCTGAATATTTACCATTCTTTAGAACTGAACAAGAAATGATTGATTATTTCTTTGAATTTGATATTACTTATCAATTAAATGGTGGAACTCTTTCAGATGACGCTATTACAGTATATTATAAACAGACTTTACCATACACATTATTAGAACCTGAAAAAACAGGATATACTTTCGGTGGTTGGTTTGATAATGATACATTTACTGGAGATGCGATAACTGTTCTTGGTTTAGATACAACTGGTGATTTAGAATTATTTGCAAAATGGATTCCAATTGATTATACAGTTGCTTTCGAATTAAATGATGGAACCTTTGGTTATGCATCAAAAGAAGAAATGTTGATTGATTTTTTAACTGATTTTTATAATTATATTAGCCCTAGTGGAGTAAGCTTGTCAGATTTTATGCATGGAACTGGAAACACTTCAGGATTTGATGGTATTTGGCATTCGAACGCTACTTATAAAGCAAAAATTTATAGTGGTCCAAGACCTGTACAAGTAAATGAAGCTTATTTTGCCTCTTCTTCAGCATATATGGACAAATGGTTGCCATTCTTTGATACGGTTGATGAATTTGTAAAAACAGTTAATAACACTCAATACTTCTGGGGAGCTGGAACATCTACTGGGTTAATTAGGATAAGACAATACGTTTGTAATATAAAACCAGCTTCCTATGTGACTGATGCAACGATGGCAATGATGCCTGCTGACTTCTCAACAGCGCATATAACTTCATATACTATTGCTCATGGATTTGCTATGCCTGCAGTATATCGTGAGGGTTATACATTTGAAGGTTGGTATGAAGCTTCTGACTTTTCAGGCGATGTTGTAACTGCATTTGTTGCAGGAAATACTGGTAATAAAACATTCTACGCGAAATGGACTGAAGTTGAATCAGATTAATTAAAAAGATAGATCCTCTTTTCCTCATTATAAAGGGGATCTTTTTTTTTACAATTTTTTATTGAATCATATTATTAGTTGATGATATAATGATGTGAAAAGGAGTAATATTTATGAAGCATTTTCGAACCGCAAAGTATACAGATGAACGATTTTCGTTAGTTAATGAAAAGATTAATGATATGATTAAAACTAGAATTGCTGTTGACAGTTCTGTTAAATATCAAAAGATTCTTGGATTTGGTGGTGCCTTTACTGAAGCTAGTGCTTATAACCTTAGTAGAATTTCTAAAGAAAAACAAGAAGAAGCATTGAAATTGTATTTTGATCCTGTGGTAGGATTAGGATATAATTTAGGAAGAGTTAGTATTCATAGTTGTGATTTTTCATTAGGGAGTTATTCATATGTAGATGATTATGATGAAAGCCTTGATTCATTTTCGATCGATCGCGACAAGTGGTTAGTCATTCCTTTTATCAAAGACGCAATGAAGCTTATTAATGATGAATTATTAATACTAGCATCTCCATGGACTCCAGTTTGGTGGATGAAGGATAATAAATCCTTTATTAAAGGCGGAATGCTTTTAGATGAATATAAGCAAGTTTGGGCAAGGTATTATCCGAAATTTATTAGTGCTTATGAACAAGAAGGAATTCCGATATGGGGAATCAGTGTTCAAAATGAACCACTTGCTACCCAAAGATGGGATTCATGTATTTATACCAAAGAAGCAGAGCGCGATTTTGTAAGAGATCATCTTGGACCTGCAATGCATGAAGCAGGATATCAAGATAAGAAAATATTAATTTGGGATCATAATCGTGATTGTTTATATCAGCGTGCAAAAACAGTATATGATGACCCACAAGCAAATAAATATGTTTGGGGAGCAGCATTTCACTGGTATGTTTCTGAAGATTTTGAACAAGTAGGAAAGACACACCAACATTACCCAGATAAACATTTATTATTTACCGAAGGTTGTCAAGAAGGTGGGCCTCACTTTAATTCATGGGAAACTGGAGAACGATATGGACGGAATATGATTGGTGACTTTAATAATTATACAGAAGGGTATATTGACTGGAATTTATTTTTGGATGAAACAGGCGGTCCGAATCATGTTAATAATTTATGTGATGCTCCGGTAATGATTAAAATATGGCATGAAGAAATCGTAAAGCAGAGTTCTTATTATTATATCGGTCATTTCTCAAAGTTTGTGAAAAGAGGAGCATATCGGATTAGTCATTATCATGAAGATAAAAAATTAATGGTAACATCATTTATTAATCCTGATCAAAGCAAGATCTTGATTATCCAAAATCCGACTGAAGAAGATATTCCTAGTTTGATTGATGTTGATGGTGAAGAGGCTTTCGTCTTAATCTCAAAACGTTCAATTTCAACATTTATTTTTTAAGATTGATATATTTCAATCTTTTTTTATTTTATTTTCGTGAAAACGCTTGACTTTAAAATTTATATTTAATATAATAGTAGCAAAGAAACCGATTTCCTAGAGGCAGAGTATGAAGCAAAGAATTCAATTTATTGATCAAAACGGAACCTTTAAGTTAGAAAATTGTGATTTATACCGAACTTTATATTTTCCACTAGTTAATCCGTTGGGAATGAAAAGTTCGATTACACCGTCTTTAAACGGCGATAACAAAACCGATCAAAATCATTTTTCCTTACTTCCTGTTAGTGAAGAAGAACTGAATAATTCTCTTTATGGTAGAAATGTCTGGCTGACAGTCAATAATGAATTTCATTGGGCCTTATCAGGGATGTCTCCTTATCAACACTTATATCCGGATCAGGTTACAGTAACTGGTGGTTTACTTTTTCATGAAGTATTAAGAGAAAATAATCTCTTTACAACTCTTACTAAATCGTGTGTTGTTTCCGATCAACATATAGAACTCCACCAACTTACAATAACTAATAAAAGTAATGAAAAAATTTATATAAGACCAATTGTTGCAATTCCCTTATTTTCAAGGTCTGCCGATAATTTGCGAGATCATCGTCATGTTACATCGCTCTTAAATTGTGCTAAGATTTTAAATAATGGGATTATAAATAAACCAACATTATCATTTGATGAACGTGGCCATCAGGTTAATGATACCGTTTATGGTGTCTTTGCATCATCTAAGAAATCGAAAATAACTAATTATTGGCCAACGATAAAGGAATTTGTCGGATCAAGTAATCTTCTTTATCCAGAAGCTGTTGTGAAAAAACTGAATAGTTGTCATCATATCAATGATGAAATTGCTGGTTATGAAGTTTTAGCAGGCCTTGAATTTAGTGAAATAACCTTAAATCCAAGAGAAAGTTCTGATATAAGATTTTGTATAATTATTGGAAGTAATCAAGAAAAAATTGAAAAGATTGCAAATTATAGTTTAGATAATTTTGAAGATGAATATGAAAAAACAAAAATTTATTGGCAAAACTATTTGTCAAAGTTGTCATTTAAGTTAGTTAATGAAGATTTTTCCAACTGGACTAAATGGGTTAACTTGCAAGTTGTCTTAAGAAGAATTTATGGTTGCTCGCATCTTCCTCATCATGATTATGGACGTGGAGGAAGAGGTTGGCGAGACTTATGGCAAGATCAACTCGCTTTAATTCTTATGAATGATGAAAATGTTGCAAGTGCTCTTTTCAATAATTTTGCAGGTGTAAGGATTGATGGATCTAATGCGACTATCATCGGAGAAAAAAACGGACAATTTCTTGCTGACCGTAATCAAATCGTTAGAGTATGGTCTGACCATGGGGCCTGGGGTTTGTTCACAACCAAATTATATCTAGATATGAATGGTGATATGGATTTTTTATTAAAAAACCAAACCTATTTTAAAGACCAATTCTCCCATTATACACGTAAAACGAATCCTTATTTAACACATCATAACTACCTTCTTGATAAGGATGGAGAAATATACCAAGGAACGATCTTAGAGCATTTGATTATTCAAAATGTGATTCCATTTTATAATGTTGGAAAACACAATAATATTTTAATTATGGATGCTGATTGGAATGACGGATTAGATATGGCCACAAACCATGGTGAAACAATCGCGTTTACGGCCTTTTATGCTCATAATTTGATGATTTTAGCGGATATTTTAGAAAAATTGTATCATGAAAATGTTAAGGAAATTTATCTTTTAGCAGAATTAAAAACCTTACTTAGAGTCGATTTTGAAATCGTGAATAAAAATGAAATCCTTAATCATTACTTTGATGAAGTAAAAAATGAAGTAAGTGGTAACAAACTATCATATAAAACTCAAATGCTAGCCCAAATGTTTAAAATGATGGCATCATCGATTAAGAATCATCTACGTCAAAATGAGTGGTTAGAAGATGGTGAAGAAGGCTGGTATAATGGTTATTATGACGATGATGGTAAACGAATTGATAATATTAGTAAAAAACATCTTGAGTTAACTGGACAGGTATTTACGGTTCTATCCAAAATATCGACTCCAAAGCAGATTGAAAAACAAATTAATGCATGTAATAAATATTTGTTTGATGATAATATTGGAGGGTATCGTCTTAATACTAATTTTAATGAACTAAAAACTAATATGGGAAGAATGTTCGGATTCGCTTATGGAAATAAAGAAAACGGAAGTATGTTTTGCCATATGGCAATGATGTTTGCCTATGGGTTATACCAATCAGGTTTTATTACAGCCGGAAAACGAATTATCGATAACATTTTCAATCAAGTGATGAATACTCACATCTCAGCGATTTATCCTGGAATCCCGGAATATTTCAACAATAATGGTGAAGGGAAGTATCATTATTTAACTGGGTCAGCTAGTTGGTTAATTCTAACGTTAGTTTGTGAAGTGTTTGGCGTTAAAGGTTATTATGGAGATATCGTTTTAGAACCAAAATTATTGGTGGATCAATTTATTAATCAAGAAGCGATTATCTATAAGCAAATAGGGGAATTTTTAGTGAAAATCACATATAAAAATCCGGAAAATTTAAACTATGATAATTACTCAATAAGGGAAGTTTTTGTTGACGGAAAAATGGTTAAGTTTGAAGTCTTTAATAAAGGGGTAATTTTAAAGACAAAACCAAATGCGACCATTGATATTATTTTAAGTAAGAGGTAAATATGAAGTACAAATTAATTTGGTCTGATGAGTTTGATTATCAAGGTAAACCGGACTCATCCAAATGGACCCATGACATAGGCGGTCATGGTTGGGGCAATAAAGAATCACAATTCTATGTTGATGATGAGAGAGCATGTTATGTGCAAGACGGAAAATTGGTTATTAAAGCTTTTAAAGAGAAAAAAGAAAACTGCGATTATATTAGTGCAAAAATTAAAACATATGGCAAATTTTCAATGCAATATGGACGTGTTGAAGTTAAAGCTAAATTACCGAAAGGTAGTGGCACTTGGCCCGCGATTTGGTTTTTAGGGAATTCAATTAAGGAAGGATCACCTTGGCCTTTATGCGGTGAAATTGATTTAATGGAATATGTCGGGAAAGATCCCAATAAGTTAGTGTTTAGTCTCCATACAAAAGCATACAACCACCGGTTGAATAATCATCGAACTAAGGTTGTAGAAATTGAAGGTATTAGTGATAGATTTGTTGAGTATGCAATGAATTGGGAGAAGGATTATATTGAATTCTTTGTTGATGGCGAAAGTGTGGTTAGATTTAATCGTGGAGAACGCAGTTTGGATCATGATGTAACTGGCTGGCCGTTTGATCAACCATTCTATTTGATTTTAAATCTTGCTATTGGAGGGACTTGGGGTGGAAAAATTGATGACTCGATCTTTCCAGTTGCCTTTGAAATTGAATATGTTCGAGTTTATGAAATTGATGGTGATAATACTTGAAGAAAATGACAATTTATGATGTTGCAAAAACAATGCGACTAGCACCTTCAACAATCTCTAAGGTTCTTAATAATTCCGGAAGTGTTAGTGATAAAACACGGGAAAAAGTGTTAGAGTATGTAAAGAATATCGGCTATGTTGGTGCAACTAATGCCCGTATTTTAAAAGCTAGATACAGTTGGACGATTGGAGTAGTCTTTTCTGAAGAACAAAATATCGGTCTTGAACATCCATTTTTCTCAAGTGTTCTACAACATTTTAAAGAATATGTGGAAAAAAATGGTTATGAACTTTCGTTTATTGTTCAGCAGTTAGGAATTAATAAAATGTCGTATTTCGACTGGTGTCATAATAAAAAGGTTGATGGTGTCTTAATCGTCGTCGGTGATGTTAATGATAAAGGTATCATTGAACTTGTGCAAAGTAATATCAAATGTGTTTCAACGGATATGGTAAGCGATGAACTATATAGTGTTCGTTCCGATAACTATCAAGGAATTGAATTATCGATCGATCATTTATTAGGGGTCGGATTAACGAAAATTGCCATGATTCCTGGTCCTCAGACCTCAGCATCATTTACAGAGCGTTTACTTGCATTTAGGGAAATAATGGCTAAAAAGAATTTAACCTTAACTGAAGATATGATCTGTATCTCTGAGGGGTTTGGATACACAAGTGGATTTAATGCTTCACGTAAACTATTGAATCAAAGTATGGAAATTCCTCAAGCAATTATTGTCGGTAGTGATGATATTGCGTTTGGAGTCATTCGTGGAATTGAGTCATTAGGTTACCAAGTTCCAAGTGATATTTCTGTCATTGGATTTGATGATATTAATACATCTAGACTATTCACACCGGCATTAACTACTATCCGCCAAAATAAGTGTGAAATTGGTGAAAAAGCCGCTCAAATCCTCCTCGATTTAATTTATGACCGGGTTGATGGGTATCAGTACGAAACAAAAATTCCGGTTGAGCTTGTAATAAGGGATTCGGTAAAAAAATAAAAAAAATAAATTGAAACACTTGAAAACGGTTTCAATTTATGATATTATATAGTAAAGAAACCGATTTCCTAGAAATGGAAAAAAAGGTATATATGAGTAATTATTTAAAAAACAAACATTTTGTGATTGAAAATTATGATAAAAAGAAGCCGTTTGCCAGTTTTTTACCAGGGATTGCCGGTTTAAGAGGAATTCCATTATGGGCCTTTTATGTTAATCGCGGTCAGGGAATTTCTAGTTTCGGAGTAACTGATAAAAATGGGGCAATATTAGAATTCTTTCCGGCAAACTGTGCTTATATGTATATTGATCGGATTGGTTTTCGAACCTTTGTAAAGGTTGATGGGGAAGTTGAAGAACTATTTAAAACAAATAATCCTCATGCAACAAGGTCGATGGAGATTGGATCTAACGATATTAGTTACATAGAAACAAATTTTAAATTAAATTTAAAAATAAAAATCACATATTTAATTCTTCCAAATGAAAAATTTGCTTCTTTAGTGCGAAATGTGAAAATCGAAGATTTAACAAAAACGAAGCGAAATATTGAAGTAATCGACGGACTTTGTCAGATTTTACCATCTGGAATTGACTATGGAGGATATAAGGCTGTATCCAATCTTTTACGAAGTTGGATGGAGGTTGATAACCTCGACCATAATATCGCCTATTATAAATTACGTTCATCAACCTCTGATAGTGCCGTTGTAGAAACTGTTCATGATGGAAACTTTTATCTTTCATTTGTTAATCACAAACTGATTAAACCGATAACTGATTGTGATTTGATCTTCGATTATGATACTTCGTTATCAGAACCGATCTATTTTAAGAATCATTCATTAAAACATATCTATTCGCAAAAACAAATCACGCAAAATAAAGTTGCATGTGGTTTTTGCGGATTAGAGTGGAATACACTCAATCCTTTAGAAATTAATACTTTAATCGGTTATACCAAGGATATTGATTTGATAAATGAAAAGGCAAGTGAAATCATTAGTGAGAATTATCTTCATTATAAAATGATTGAAGCGTCTTACCTTGTAAATGATTTAACAAATTGCGTTAAAACAAAAACCGCAATTCCAATCTTCGATGAATATATCCGTCAAAATTATCTGGATAATTCTTTAAGGGGAGGGCATCCGCTCGTTTTTGAAGGTGATGATAAAAATGTTGTATATCATGTCTATTCGCGAAAACATGGTGATTTAGAACGTGATTATAACTTCTTTACGATTAACCCTGAATATTATTCACAAGGTAATGGTAATTTCCGAGATGTCTGTCAAAATCGTCGTAATGATGTGCTGATTAACCCAAAAGTAAAAGATTTCAACATTCATCTTTTTGGTAGTCTGATTCAATCTGATGGTTATAACCCGTTAGGGATTAACGGTTCTACATTTTTGTTAAATGATAATATCTCTATTAAACAGTTAATAGGAAAAACTAGCGACAGATTAGAAAAGGTCTTGTCCGATAAATACACAATTGGAAAAGTAATTAGTGTTATCGAAGAAGAAGCTTTATTTAGTTTTGAATCTCTTGATGAAGTAATTAAGAAGTTATTGATTAATTCTGAGCAATTAATCGAAGTTGACTTTGGAGAAGGTTATTGGCAGGACCACTGGACATATATCTTGGATTTAGTTGAATCTTATTTAACTGTTTATCCTGACTGTTTAATTGATTTATTGTTTACTCGTAATGATTATAAGATATATTCATCACCAGCATATGTGTTACCACGAAGTGACAAATACGTTCTTTCAAAATCAAAACAGGTTCGTCAATATGATGCCATTATTCATGATCATGAAAAAGTAAGAAGAAATGAGATGAAATCAGGCTCTAATTGGCTTAAGGATCAAGAGAAAAGGGAAGTTCAAACTAATTTATATTCAAAGCTTTTCATTTTAGCTGTTAATAAATATTGTTGTTTGGATCCACAAGGAATCGGAATCAGCTATGAAGCCAATAAACCTGGCTGGAATGATGCGATGAATGGGGTTCCCGGATTGTTTGGTTCTGGAGTCGGAGAAGCAATTGAACTGTATCGTTTGCTTACGTTTTTAGAAAAACATAATATGAAGCAGATTCTTAACTTGCCAAGTGAATTCGTTAGTTTAGTTGATGATCTTAAAAAAGATAATTTACGTGATTCATTTACTGATTGGGATCATCGCATGACGGCATTAGAAAATTACCGTAAACAGATAAGGTTTAATACTGATAGCATGAAGATGGTTGACTGTCATGAAATATTAGACACTATTTCGTTTATGAGAGAAAGAGTCCTATCTGGTCTTAAACAAATCTATCAGCAAAATGATGGAATCTTGCCTACATATCTTCTATATGAAGCAACATCATATGAAACACTTTATGAAGATGGACATGTGAAAATGAGTAGTCGAGGACTAGAAAATGTGAAGGTCAAAAGCTTCAAACAAATCATTTTGCCGTCTTTTCTAGAAGCTCCTGCCCGAGCTTTAAAGACTAATTTAAATGTCGATATGAAAGCGCTTTACAAAAAAATAAAACAGAGCGATATGTATGATCGTGATTTAAAGTTTTATAAAACAAGTGGTGATTTAAGTGAAGTCACCTTGGAAACGGGAAGAATTGTTGCCTTTACGAAGGGATGGTTTGAACGAGAATCAAACTTCTTGCATATGACTTATAAATATCTTTATGGGTTATTAAAAGCAAAAATGTATCATGAGTTTTTTGATGAAATAAAAACAAATTTTGTATGTTTTATGAATTCGGATATATATGGTAGATCCATTTTAGAAAACTCCTCATTTCTAGCTCCTAGCAACAATCCTAATCCTACTTTGCATGGAAAGGGATTTGTTGCTAGGTTGAGTGGGTCAACAGCAGAAGTATTGAGTATGTGGCATCTGATGATGTTTGGACATGAAATATTTAGTTATGAAAATCAGGAACTAGTGTTTAAATTAGAACCAGTTCTTAGTAGTGAATTTTTTGGCGATGATGGTATTGTTACGGCATATTTGTTTGGACAAATAGAGGTTAACTATATTAATCTTAGAAAATTGAACACTTTTGACCAATGTGCTACAGTTACAAAAATGGAAATATTCAGTGAAAATGACGTAGTTGTTGTTGATGGTGGTTGTGTGAAGTCAAAGTTAGCTTATCAAATTCGTGATGGCTATATTAGTAAGATAAATATTCATATAAATTAGGAGGAAAAAAGTTTAGTATGAAGTTTAGGAAAGCTTATTTATTTGTCTTTGTTCTTCTATGTGCCTTGGTTTTTATGGCGTGTGACAAAAAACCAATTCTTGAAACCTTAACCTTTTCAGGTGCTGATGGGGTAACGTTAGATTATGAAGAAGAATTTAACGTTTTAGAAGGAGTCACTGTTATTGGTAATGATGATGTAGATTACTCTCATCTAATTACATATACAACAACAGGTACAATCGATTCTACAACTCATCTATTTGATACAACAAAAACTGGAGAATTCCTAATTCAATATAAAGTTGAAATAGGTTCAGTCAAAGCAACAAAAAATCGGATTGTGAAAGTAAATAATCCACCTCGTACTTCAATGGTCTTAAATGGTGATTTCTCAATGGGCGTTACCGGTTGGGATAAATTTGAAGCAGATGGCGGAACTGTTGCTTTATCGGTTGATGAAGGTGCTTTAAAATTAGAAATTGTATCGGGATCTAATCCTTGGACACCGAGAATTTCGCAAATGGATGTTCCTTTTGAAGAAGGAAAAACTTATGAAATTTCTTTTAAAGCAAAAGCAAGTGAAGCAGGAAAATTAATTCATCTTCAAGTTGGAGAAATAATTCCTAATGATCCATGGTTTATTAATTTTAAACCAAATGCGCAAGTTGAATTTGCAACTCTAACAACAGAGTGGGCTAATTATTCATATAAATTCACTCATACTCAAGATAACCCACGAGGCGGACTATTATTTGAATTTGGTAAATTCCAAAATAGTAATATTAGTTGTACAGTTTGGATGGATGATATTGATATTCAAGAATCAACTCCAGATGAAGATACACGTCCTCCTGTTATTAGTGGGGTAAGTAGTGAAACATCAATTATCGTAGGAACTGATTTTAACCCACTTGCAGGCGTAACTGCAGAAGATAATGTTGACGGAGATGTAACTAGTGCTATTCAATTTCTTATCTACAAAGTTGTAGGTGACGTTGAAACTTTAGTTGAAGAAATTGATACTTCTGTTGTATCTTTATACAAAATCGTTTATACTGTAAAGGACTCAAAAGATAACGAAGGTGAAGCTATTTTAATGCTTTCAATCGTTGATATGATTTTTGAAGAAACTGATATCGTTGCAAATGGTGACTTTGCAGATGACGGAACTGGATGGACTAGTTGGCGTCAAGATTGGGGAGATATGCCAACGATTACGGTTGAATATATTGATAATCAAGCGGTTATTACATATGACAAACCAGGTGATGCTGGTTGGGCAATTCAATTTAATCAAGTAGCACGCAGTTTAGAACGCGGCGTAACTTACAAAATTCAATTTGATGCGAAAGTTTCAGTTGCTAGAACAATCAATGTGGCAATGGAAGATCCTGACCGAAATAACCAAGTATTTTTCCGCCAAAATGGAATTGAAATCACAACTGATATGACTACATTTGAATATATCTTTACTGTACCTCACGAAGCTTCAAATAATGTTAAATTGACATTTGAATTAGGAGCTACTACTAATTTCCAAGCTGGTACATTTACTTTAGATAATGTTCTTATTTCTACAGCCGTAAAAGATGAAGTCTTATATAATCAAGATTTCAGTGTTCTTGGATACCGTCCATTCTTTGCAAACTGGTTATCAGACAATCCGACTGGTTCATTAGGTGTTGTTGATGGCGCTTTAAAATTAGATATTACTAATGTTGGTGCGCTTGCAAACTCTTGGGAATTGCAAGTAATTCAAGATGCATTTGCGCTAAAAACTGGTGCTGATAATGAGGGCCATATTCAGTTTGAAGCTGGAAAAACTTATAAATTAACATTTGACTGTGCTTCATCAACTGCTGGAAAAGTAAATATTGCCTTTGGTTGGTTTGATGATGGCGGCGGATGGCATGCATACCATGTTACAACAGTTGATGATCAACCTGAAGTAAATGCAGTATTAGATACATATTCAATTGAATTTACATTTGCTAGTGATGCTGATCTTACTAATAAATCAGTTTTAAAATGGGAAATTGGAACTCTATTTGCAGGTGCAACTGGTGCTCAACACTTTATTTTAGATAACATTAAGTTAGAAGTTGAAGATGGTGATGACTTTGTTGATACAAATCAAATCATTAATGGTACTATTACCGAAGTAGTAGGATGGACTCTATTTGTTAATGACGGTTCTGCTGCTGGAATGAATGTTGTTGATGGTAATTTGGTTATTGATGTTACTACTCTAGGAACTGATGCATGGCATGTTCATTTATATAATGGTGAAACAACATCATTATCTGTTGGAAATTACAAATTTGTTATTAAAGCAAAATCATCTGTTGAACGTGTAATTCGTGCAAATTTAATTATCCCAACAGAAGGTTATAGATCAATTCTTGATGGATCAAAATGGGATATTACATTAACTGATACTCCTGATACATTCTATTTAGATTTTGAAGTTACAGCAGACTTAATGAATAAAGTTAAAGTTGAAATTGACTTTGGAACTCTAACTGATTTAACATCAGTTCCATCGATTGTTACTATTTATGAAATTATCATATATAAGGTGATTTAAGAAGGAAAAGCTTATGAAAAAAATAATAACAATTTTGACCGTTTTTGTTTTCTTCTTTGTTCTATCAGGATGTAGGGAAAGAGAAAAATTGGTCCAAAAAATTGAATTATCGTATGCAGATTGGGGCGATCAAGCCTTCAATCAAAGAATGATTGATGCCTTTGAAGTAAAATATCCTCATATCAAAGTAACCTTAAGAACAGATATTACTGGTTCTGGTGAAGCTTTTACCGGAAATCTTGTTACAGCTGCACAAGCAGGACTATTACCTGATGTCTTTGCAATTGATAATGTTCCAACCGTAGTTAATGCTGGTTTAACAATGGATGTGTCTGAATATTGGGATAATGACCCAGATACTGACTTAGTTTATCCGAATATTGCTTTAACAGCAGTATATAATGGTAAACGTTTTGCGATTCCATCTTTCCAATTTTTTAAAGGAATTGCAATTAATCTTAATATTTTTGACCGTGCCAATTTGCAGACTGTTAGTGGAAAATATCGCGTTGATGAATATGGCTATCCAGTTAAAGATTGGACATATAGTGAATTAATCGAAATCTTAAAAGTAATCAAAAACCGTGATTTAGATAATCCAGAAAACTTGGTTTTAGGAATTGAACCTTGGTATGGGGCAATGGATTTCCAACAAATTTGGCCAACTTTAGATGATGCATCTATTCAATATGATACTTGGGATGGAACCCAGTTCAACTACACTTCACAAGCATGGATAAATGCGATGACGAAGAAGGTTGAACTTCACAAATTGAATGATGGTACGTTAGATGATGTTACTGATGCTGATATTTATGATCAAAACGGTAATACCATTCCCGGACGTGCTTACTTAGTTGGATGGAAATTGCAAAATGGGTATACAGCAATGGGTATCCATGGAACATGGAATTTGACTAGTTTAATTAATGTGCCGAAAGATAACTTTGATATCGATATGGGCTTTTGGCCATATCCTAAAGGATCAGCTGGATCGTTCCCACCGGTTATTCTTGACTATCAATGTGTATCAAGTCAAACTGAATATCCTGAACAAGCTTATTTACTAGCAAAATGGATGACCTATGGACGTGAAGGATGGCAAACTAGATTAGATGTTTATGAAGAAGCATATGATGCAAGTATTGCTAAGGGTGAGCTTCCAAATCGAATTGACCGTTTTCCAGTTGCTGCTTATCCAGAAGTTTGGGAGCGAATTAATCCATATTTAAATGATGTTGAAGGATTAAGTGAAATTGTTGCGAATCTCGAAAACTCAAAACCAGATCTAGATAAATGGTTGCCTGGTTATAAGGATTTCTGGGCATGGGTTAATGATGCCGAAAATCCATACAGCTGGACTAATTTAATAGCCGCAGGTCCATCATCAACTGCTTCGTTTGCTGCTCAATGGAATGCAAAAGCTAATGAAATTGTTTCGGCAGAAATAGCTCGCCTTGGAGCTGATAATTAAGGAAAAAATTACAGTGTCGAGAGGGTTTTCCCTCTCGATACATTTTAAATGGAGGTTTATATGAAATATAGATTTAAGGTAAAACCGATTATAATCTCTTTAATTGTTTTATTGACATTGGTTTTAATCATCAGTTCTTTCTTTAAGAAACGATATAATAATGATTATATTGATTCATTTTCAACTCTATATCAACACTTAGAAACCTCTATGTATCCTGAAGAAATATATTCGAATCGAATTGTTGAATGGAGTAATAATCACATTAGTGATGTTGAAAACTTTAATATGAGTATTTTTGTAGATGATGTTATTATTAGTCCAGATTCAACTGCTAAATTAATTGAAGTTGATCATTTTGACTATGGAGAAATTGTTAATGCTTATTCAGAAAATAAGGCAATTATGCTAGAAGAAGACAGCACCATCAGTTTTAAAGTATCCTCAATAACAAACGGCTTATACTCATTAGGATTTGATTTTTATGATATTGATGAAGGAATTTTGGCTAATGAGATTAGCATTACTATTAATGGACAGTATCCTTACTACGAAAGCCGGGTTATCATGCTGCGAAGCAACTGGCAATTTACTAGTGATGAGTTTGTGAAAGATCGCTATCATAATGAAATTCAGTCATCATCCGATAAAGAACGTAAATGGGTAAATTATATAGTTTCAGATTCTAAAAAATTTCATCTTGGTGATATGAAATATAATTTAAAACCAAATGATGAAATAACTATCCAATGTATTAGTGGAAGCTTTTTATTAGGAAATATTTATCTGTCAACACCATCAAAAATTGCAAGCTATCAAGCATATTTATCAAAACATCAGGTCGATAAAGTTAATGATTATCTAGAAATAGCGGCTGAGGACATTAATTTTAGAAATGATCCTTCAATTCGTCTTCGTTCAGAACGCGATCCATCTGCAACTAATTACCATACCCAATATTTGATGTTGAATGTTATTGATGGTAGTAGCTGGCGAAATGGTGGGCAAGGTATCAGCTGGGTTGTTGATGCACCAAAAAGCGGTTTGTATCAATTGTCTTTCAAATATCTGCAAAACACATTAAAGAATTTACCACAATTTCGTGAAATCAAAATAAATGGAGAAATTCCTTATCAAGAATTAGCATGTTATGCTTTTCCATATACAAGAAATTGGATTAATAGAACATTATCTGATAATAACGGAAACCCTTATTTAGTTTACTTAAACAAAGGTGAAAATGAAATTGAGATCACGAGTGTCAGTTATCCATATCGTAATCTTATTGAAAATGTTCGTGATATTATGAATGAGATTTCCTCATTCTCGCTTGAAATTAAAAAAATCACCGGTAATTCCGATGATGCTTATCGTGATTGGGATATTGATTTATATTTACCGAATTCGAAGGAAAAATTACTGTTATGGGCAGAGCGATTAGATGAAATTCATGCTAGTCTAAGTGGTCTTTCAAATGAAAAAAATCCAGCTGAATTAACTAATTTAATCTCAGCAAGTAAAACATTACGAGGATTAGCAAGAAATGTAAATAATCTTCCAAGCAGATTAATTAAACTTTCAGATGGAGATTCGTCAGTTGCACAGATGTTAGGAGACTTGGTCCAAAGAATAATGGTTACCAATCTTGAATTTGAAAAGATAATGTTTCATGGTGATGAAAAAATTCCAAAACCAGAATCTAATATCTTTTTGAAAACATTTGAAGGGTTGAAAAGATTAGTTCTCTCGTTTACTAATAATCCATATAAAGCTAAAAAAGCAAAGACCGGAGAATTAGTTGTGTGGGTTAATCATCCGCGTCAATATATTGAGATTATGCAAAATCTTATTGATGCAAGTTATGATGGACCAATGCAAGTAACTTTATCACAAATGCCGGATGAAAATAAGCTTATTTTAGCAAATGCGACAAATCGGGCTCCTGATGTTGCCATCGGCGTAAATCATTGGATTCCTCATGAATTTGCGATTCGTGGTGCAGCGGTCGATTTACGGCAATTTGCCGGCTATGAGGATTTGGTTTCAAAATTTTCAAAAGGGGTAATGATTCCATATGCATTTGAAGATGGAATGTATGGCTTACCGGAAACGCAAAACTTTTGGCTAACTTTCTATAGACGAGATATTCTAAATAATATTGGTATTAATGAAATTCCGGAAACTTGGGATCAGATTATTGACATCCTCCCGCAATTACAACGATATGGAATGAATTATTTTAGCCCAGTTTCAATGTTTGAAGGATTTAAACCATTTGTTGCAACATTACCGTTTATTTATCAATTTGGCGGTGACTTATACGCAAATGATGGCATGCAAACGGCAATTAATTCAGCCCAAACCTTAAAAGGTATGGAGCTGATGACGGAGCTGTTTACCTTATATGACATGCCGCAACGAGTTCCGAGTTTTTATAATCACTTTCGATATGGAACAATCCCCATCGGTATTAGTGATTTAAGTACATATTTATTACTGACAACAGCATCAAGTGAACTTCAGGGATTATGGGATATCGCTCTTCACCCCGGAGTAAAACGGATGAATGAGCAAGGTGAAATGGAAATTTTCCGCTATGCAACTGCCGGTGGACAATCATCGATGATATTAAAGTCATCAAAATATCAAGAAGCTGCTTGGGATTTCTTAAGTTGGTGGATGAGTACTGATGTACAAGTTCAATTCGCGTTTAATCTTCAAACAACCTATGGTCAGATTTATTTTTGGAATACGGCAAATCTTGAAGCTTTTATGAAGTTGCCGTTACCAAAACGTCATAAAGATTTAATTATCAAACAGTGGGAATATGCAATAGAAGCTTCTAGAATTCCTGGTGCTTATATGGTTGAACGTGAAATTTCTAATACGTGGAATAAAATTGTTTTTGATGGCGTTAATGCGCGGTTAGCATTGGATGAAGCTGTTCGAGTATCAAATCGAGAAATTATGTATAAGATGGAAGAGTTCGGATATGTGAAAAATGGTGTTAAAGTGAAGGATTACAAAGTTCCTAGCATTTATACAATCGATCAATGGTTAACGGAGGTTAGAAAAAATGATTAGAAAAATGAATCATCCTTTATGGTTTTTAACTCCGTACTGGTTATTGTTTTTCTTATTTGTGGTTATTCCAGTAGGACTAGCAATAATTCTTTCATTTAGTTATTTCAATACAATTCAATTTCCAAAGTTTATCGGTATGAAGAATTATGTTGAATTGATTACCATGGATACTGTCTTTATGCAACATGTAATACCTAATACTTTTAAGTTTGCATTAATTGTTGGTCCGATTGGTTACTTTATGGCTTTTATTCTAGCATGGATGCTTGCCCAAATCCCTCATAAACCCAGAACAATTCTTGCCATCATTCTTTACTCGCCTTCGATGACAATTGGTGTTGCGATGCAAGTAATGTGGATTATCATTTTTTCTGGTGATCAGTCGGGATATTTAAATAACTTCTTACTGCAATTCGGATTAGCGCAGCAACCAGTTCAATTTTTACAGTCTCCTAAGTATTTAATGTCGATTATGATTATCGTCTCACTATGGAGCAGTATGGGTGTTGGCTTTTTAGCAATGCTTGCCGGGGTCTTAAATATTGACCCGCAACTATATGAAGCAGCTTATGTTGATGGTTTGAAAAATAGAGCTCAAGAAATATTCTATATTACAATCCCGCAAATGAAGCCACAAATGCTCTTTGGAGCAGTAATGGCGGTTGTTGGAACATTTCAAAGTGGTGCGATTGGTGTTACTTTATCAGGAAGTAATCCGACTCCGCAATATTCAGGACAATTAATTGTCAATCATATTGAAGACTTTGGATTTATCCGTTATATGATGGGATATGCTGCTTCAATATCTGTGATCTTATTAATCTTAGTTTATGCTATATCAAAAGTTACATTTAGACTATTAGGAGAAAAGCGAGGTGATTAGATGCGATTTCAAGGCCAAAGGATTAATCCAAAAAAATTTCATATAAGCCAAATTCAATTTTATATCTTTTTAGTGCCGATGGCTTTATTAATGCTGCTTCCGATTGTCTTTATTATTTCGCATGCATTTAAGCCCATCAGTGAATTATATGCTTTCCCTCCAAAGTTTTTTGTACGCAATCCATCACTAGAAAACTTTACTGAACTTGTGAAAATATCTAGTTCAACTGGTATTCCGTTTAGTAGATATATGTTAAATAGTCTTTTAGTTACTAGTATTGGTTGTTTTCTAACGATTTTGTTTACTTCACTTGCTGCTTACAGTTTATCAAAATTAAAGTTTAAAGGGAAAAGAGCCTTATTTGAAATTAATACTTTAGCTTTGATGTTCGTCCCGATTGCCGTTAGTATCCCTAGATATTTTGTGATTGCTAATTTAGGGATGATTGATAATTTCTTTGCCCATATCTTACCGGTAGTGGCGATGCCTGTAGCTTTATTTTTAATTAAACAATTTATTGATCAAACTCCGAATGAGATAATTGAATCGGCAAAAATAGATGGAGCAAGTGAAATGCAAATTTATTTGAAAGTGGTCGTTCCCATCATCTTACCAGCGTTAGCAACTGTCGGGATTTTGGCTTTCCAAGCAATTTGGAATGATGCCATGACTTCAGCTACCTATTTTGACGATGAATCGCAACGGACTCTTGCTTACTTCTTAATGAACTTAGTCGGTAGACAAGGCCCTCAAGGCCAGGGAGTTGCCGCCGCAGGAAGTTTAATTATGTTTGTGCCAAATTTGATTTTATTTATCTTCTTACAAAGTAAAGTCATGAATACTATGGCCCATTCAGGGATTAAGTAGGTGAAGAAATGAAAAAAATAATATGCTTAATCCTTATTTATTCAATTGCTATTTTGATGTTTAATGTAAAGATTAGTGCTGATAATGGTGTTCCTTATCAAACCTATACCTATAGCAGAAGTCAAGGACGTTTAGTTAAAACTCAGGATGCTTATATCCCACTTTCATTGATAAAAAATATTGGAACGCTTACTTTAGATAATCCTCAAGATATTGCAGTTGATAAGGATGATAATATCTATATTGCTGATACCAATAATAAGCGGATTATCAAGTTTAATTTAAATGAAGAATATGAACCGATTATAATTGGGGAAGGATTCCTTACTTCACCAATTGGAATAGCATTAGATGATGACAATAATTTATATGTAGCTGATTTTGAAAAAGAAGAAGCATATAAATTTGTTTATAATCAGTTAAGTTTAGAGTACGAAGTAGCCGTTACTTATTCAAGACCACTTAATACGCCTTTGTTTTTAGAAAGTGATGTTTATAAACCTAGTAAAATTATTGTTGATAAGGGCAAGAATGTTTATATTGTCTTAAGCGGCAATATCAATGGTTTAGCTCAATATAATAATGATGGAGAATTTTATGGTTACTTTGGTGGTAATAAGATTCCACCAACCTTTCAAAATCTCTTTAGATATACTTTCTTTAATGAAGAACAGCGTCGCAGTTGGTTTAAGATGATTCCGAACCCAGTCTATAATGCCGCTGTTGACAAGAAGGGTTCGATCATGACAACTACCAAAACGGTTGTCGGTTATAAAAAACTTAATATTGGTAATACCATTCTTTCAACTTCTTATGTTGGATCCTCAAATGTAGAAGATTTGGCGGTTGGACCAATCAATAATGTTTATACAATCTCAGAAGATGGTTATATTATTGAATATAGTGCTGATAATTTCTTTTTGTTTGTTTTTGGGGGGCGGGATGAATTTTCTCAAATGGGATTATTTTCAAAACCTTCCGCAATTACAGTTGATTCAAGAAATAATATATTTGCCCTTGATGCTCAGAATAATGCCTTACAGGTCTTTTATCCAACGGAATTTGCCAATCTTGTTCATGAAGCCTTAGATTTATATCAAAACGGCAAATATTCAGAAAGTGAAATGTTATGGCATGAAGTCTTAAGAATGAATAACTTGTTTGATCTAGCTCATCATGGCTTAGGAAATGCCTATTTTGCCAATGGTGAATATGAAAAAGCGATGAAGTCATTTGAACTTGCACAAGACCAGCACGGTTATTCTAATAGTTATTGGGAAGTAAGAAACCTAAAACTGATGCAAAATGCGGAATATGTGTTAGTCATTCTCTTTATTTTACTGATATTATATATCGTTAATTTGAAATGGAATTTCAGTCATATCTTTAGAAAACCTTTTGTTTTTATTCATGAGAAATTTAAACGGTTTAAATTATATAATGAACTTACCTATTGTTTTGTTTTAATTCGTCATCCGTTTAACGGATATTATGGAATTAAAAAAGAAAATAAAACATCGAATTTATCGGCAACGATTTTATTACTGATTTTCTATTCATTCTATATTCTATCTTTATATAAAACTGGATTTATTTTCAATAACCGAATTATTGCGAATATTAATTTATTTGAAGAAACGGTGAAGATTTTTGTTCCGTTAGTTTTATGGGTGATTGCAAACTATTTGGTTTGTAGTATCCGTGAGGGTGAAGGGAAATTTAAACATGTTTATCAAGCAAGTGTCTATTCGTTAACACCGATGATTATTGCTTTGCCAATTATCACCCTTTTATCTAATTACCTAACCTTTAATGAAGCGTTTATCTACCATTTCTTATCTTTTATCGGAATTTTCATAACGATTATTTATATTGTCTTAATGGTTAAGGAAATCCATAACTACGGAGTATTTTCATCAGTGATGAATATCCTAATTTCAATCTTTACAGCTTTAATGATTGCCGTGGTTGTCTTTATTGTATATATCTTAAGCAGTGAGATTATTAACTTCTTTACTGATATTTGGATGGAGGTGCAAAGTCGTGCTTAAAAGATTATTAATTATCATAATCTTGATGATTGGAATTGTAACTTCAATTCAATTAATCGGATATGAAAAGAAAATCGTAAATTATAATCTTCAAGATAATTATTCTTTTATTGAGCAAAATCTCGTGTCTTCATCTCGTTTTACGAATGTGGAAGAAAAAGATCCAGTTAAATATCAAGATTATTTGGATAATTATACCTTAAACTATACCCATCAGGAGTTAATCGATCTTAATTATTCATTAATTAGTCAGAATGAAGATTTGATGTTGTATTTCCATCCTACATCATTTTCAATTTTGATCCATAATAAAAAGAATAATTACCAATGGAGTTCACGTGCAGAATTTATTGGTGAAGGAGAAGCTAACCGCAGTAAATTAAATGAAATGCAATCAGGAATTTGGGTTGAATATGTTTTAAGTAATAATATTACCCGAAAAACTCTGGTATCAAATGTTTTAAGTGAAAAGGCAAAAGTTTCTTATCAAATTATAAGTGGTCAACTTGGATTTATCGCTAAAGTTAATTTTGATTCTTTGGGATTTAGTTTCGATGTTGAGGTAAAAATTGTAAATAATCAGTTACATGTGTTTATTGATCATCAAAAAATTCAGGAAAATTTACCTCGTTACCGTTTGATTGGAATTCAACTCTTTCCTTATTTAGGTGCTGCTCGGCAAGATAAATTGCCAGGATATTTGATGATTCCTGATGGAGCAGGAGCATTAATTCGTTTTAATGAAAAAAATAATATTTTATATCAAGCACGGTTTTATGGTGATGATTATGGATATAGCAAAACTTCAGTTAATCGTCAAGCGTTAAGTGCACCCGTGTTTGGAATTGTTCATGATGTTGATGTTAATGGAGTCTTTGGAATTATTGAAAGTGGAGACACAATGGCGCGTTTATTTGCTTCTTTATGGGGTTATGAGAGTGTTAATTATTTCCGACTTTCTCCACGGTTTTATTATCGAGAAGTGTTCACAAACATCATTAATAAAACTGGAGCCGGTAATGAAACCGTTACTGAAGAAATCAAGCCAATTGATATTAAACTATTCTATACCTTTTTAAGAGATGATCAAGCTAGTTATGTCGGGATGGCTAATACTTATAAATCATATTTGGAAAATAAGCAGATTCTAACAAAGCAAAGTCAAAATATTAATGATATTCCGATTGCACTTGATTTTATTATGAGTGAGCTTGAACCATCATTTATCGGTACGAAAAGTATTAAAATGACTTCGCCAAATGATGTTTTAAAGATCTATCATGAATTAAATGAAGCAGGTATCAACAAGCAAGTGATCAACCTTTTGGGGTGGAGTGTAAGTGGTATCTATGATACTGCTCCTTATACTGTTAAATATTCTGCTTCAAGTAAGGATTATCATGATTTACTACGTGATGCACAAAATAATAATATTGATATCTATTTTAATACTAATTATGTAACTTCATCGAAACACGCTGAGCGCATAAACTATGGAGGCGATGTTGCAAGACAAATCAGTAAATTAAAAATGGAATTATCATTTTCTAATTACTTTGAGGAGTTCGATTCTACATATTATTTATATCCTGAATCATCTTTAAAATTTGCCAAGTCTGACTTTTCGAGATATCAGAAACTTGGAATTAATAAGTTATCGTTTTCTCATTTAGGAAATACCCTCTTTAGTTATTATGAAAATAATAACCGTTATAACCGTCTTGACAGTTTAGACTATTACCATCAGATTTTAGATCTTTATGGAAAGTCGGCGATCTACCAACCTAATAGTTATATGTATAAGTACACAAGTGAATATTTTCATATGCCACTTTATAATTCTGGCCATCATTATTTTACTGATGTTGTTCCGTTTATACCAATTGTTTTAAAAGGAAATATCAATTACTATTCATCATATTTAAATTATAATGCTATTGGTAAAGACCAACTTTTAAATTTAATTGATTTTGGTGTTAATCCTAGTTTTCTTTTAACAAATGAAGCAACAACGAAAATGCGTTATACGAAAGCCAACCGTCACTATAGTACATATTATCGTGATTATTATGATAAGATCATTGCGTCCTATGATTATATTAACGGAGCATTAAGTAATGTTAACGGTGCTTATATCGAAAAACGAGAAATTTTAAGTCCTGGGGTTGTAAGGGTTAGTTATTCTAATCAAAAAACGATTCTAATCAATTATACTTCTAATCCTTATACTTATTTGCATGTAGAAATTAATCCGAAGGATTATGTGGTGGTGTAAGATGAAGAAGATTATGAATAATATTAAAGGTATTTATCATCAAGTTACGGGAAAAATGTATGATTTTTATGTTGTAAAAATATATCCTGTTTCAAAAAAAATCAAAGATAAGTTAACCCATAACTTTGTGATTTGTTTTACTTCAACCCATTTAGTTCTGTTTAAGATTTTGAGGGTAAAAATAACTACCCGCCGTCGCGAAGCAGTAATTGGATATTTATTTATTTTGCTTTGGCTAATCGGATATTTAATCTTTACTTTTTACCCTATCTTTTATTCATTATATTTAAGTTTTCAAACAGCTTACTTTAATATTGGAACTGGTTTTAGTATCTCGGTTGCTGGATTGAAGAATTACTTGAGTGTTTTAAGTGATGCAAGATTATTGCCATTATTTGTAACATATTTAGGGAAAATTATGTTATCGGTTCCGTTGATTATCATCTTTGCAATTATTATTGCGATTTTGATTAATCAACCTATAAAAGGAAAAGGATTGTTTCGTTCAATTTTCTTTCTTCCAGTAATCATTGCGACAGGCCCTGTTATCGGTGAACTTGTTGCCCAAAGTGCGACATCATTACCATCATTATCACGTTCATCAGTGGCAAGTTCAATTCTTAGTAATCTGCCGGCCTTTGTTGCAAATCCGATTGTGACCTTATTTAATTCAATGCTTTTGGTTTTGTGGTATGCTGGAATTCCGATTCTTGTATTTCTTGCAGGATTACAAAAAATTGATAAATCAATCTATGAAGCAGCTGAAGTTGATGGCGCATCACCATGGGATACGTTTTGGAAAATAACATTACCTTCAATCTATCCATTGATTAATGTTAATATTATATATGTTGTTGTTTCGATGAGTTTATATGTGGAAAGTGGAGGAATCTTAGATCTTGCTCGCATTCATATGATACAAGGCTCATCAACATCCACGCTTTGGCTTGGATACGGTTATGCATCAGCTATTGCATGGGTCTATTTCTTCTTAATGGTGTTAGTTATTCTTATCTTTATCGGATTGTTTGGGATTGTCTTCCTTGTTCAATTACGTACTAGAAGAGGTAAACGATTATGAGAAGAATAATAAGTCACTTTAAAGAAATATTTCAACTGATAAAAAAGCATCAATTTGAACGTTTAAAAATAAAATTGAAACGCATATTTTTCGGAATGAATTTTACTGATGGATTGATATATAAGATAGTTATCTATCTATTATTAATCAGTTTTAGTTATATTTATTTATATCCGTTATTGTTTATGGTTGTAAATAGTTTGAAGAATTTGGATGATTTAATTGATCCGGGGGTAAAATGGATTCCATCAACTTTATATTTTGAAAACTATGTGCGGGGTTTAAAGGTATTAGAAATTCCAAAATCAATTATGACAACAACAACATATGTCTTTAAGGTTAGTATATTAACAACCTTTACTAGTGCTGTAGTCGGTTATGGTTTTGCACGATATCGATTCCCATTACGAAAACTGTTGTTTGTGTTAATGTTGATTACTTTTATTTTACCGCCGCAAGTAACGATGGTTTCAAATATGTTAATCTATCGTAAACTCGGATTAATGAGTTCGCAGAATGCAATGCTGATTCCAGCTTTTTTGGGACAAGGAATTAATTCAGCAATCTATATTTTGATTTTCTATCAGTTCTTTAGAACGATACCGAAGGTATTAGATGAGTCAGCGCAGTTAGATGGAGCCTCACCATTTAAGATCTTCAGGTCAATTGCAATTCCTTTAGCAATTCCATCAATCATTATTGTCTTTTTGTTTTCGTTTGTATGGACTTGGAATGAGACCTTTGTAACGGGACTTTATGTTGGGAATCCGATTACATTACCACTTAAACTGATGCAATTTGTATCGTCATATGAAACATTGTATCCTCCGGGAACTCCTGGTGCCGAATTAAATGAAGCTATTAAGCTTGCCGGTAATGTAATCACGATTATGCCACTTTTAGTATTATATTTTGTTGCCCAAAAGTGGTTCACAGAAAGTATTGACCGCACAGGCATTACTGGAGAGTAAGAGGTTTACTATGAAAAAATTCTTATGCATAATTATTTTTATTTTTACTTTGGTGTTAGTTGGGTGTAAAGATAAACCTAATCTTGAGTGCCCTGACGAATGTTATGCAGCAAGTAAGGTGGAAGATTGGATACCGGTTTGGTGCGATGAATTTGATACCGATGAAGTTGACTTAACTAAGTGGAATGTTTTAAATACTTCTTGGGGTGGAGGCAATGGCGAACTGCAATACTACCATCCGAATAATGTTTATATTGAAGACGGAAGTCTTGTGATCGAAGCTAAAAAAGAAGAGTATGGTGGTAGGCAGTATACATCAGGCCGCCTTGATACGAAGTATAAAGGCGACTGGTTGTATGGAAGGGTTGTTGTTCGGGCGAAAATGCCAAGTGGAAGAGGAACTTGGGCAGCGATTTGGATGCTTCCGACTGAGAACAAATATGGTACTTGGCCGCGTAGCGGAGAAATTGACATTATGGAATATGTAGGGTATAATAAGGACTATATTCACGGAACAATTCATACAGAAAAATATAATCATAATAAAAATACCCAAATCGGTAAAAGTTTACAATATCTTAATGTAGAGACAGATTATGTTGACTACATTATGGAATGGGAGCCGGGAAAAATTGTCCTCTATGCTGATGATTTGAATTTGGCAACCTTTACCTATCTTCCTGGTATCAATCAAGATGTTCCATCATATCAAGCCTGGCCCTTTGATCAAAAATTTCATTTGATCTTAAATTTAGCAATTGGTGGTTCTTGGGGTGGAGTTAGAGGTGTTGATGAAAATATTTTTCCGACCAAAATGTATATTGATTATGTGAGAATATATCAAAAGGATTATGCTTATAAAGATAAAGCAAAACCAGAAGCAATTAAAGAGATAAAAAGTGCTACTGGGTTAAAGAATATGATATATTGGCACGTTCCTGCCGATGATAAAGCAATTGAACATTATGAAATATATGTTGATCAAGAATTAGTTGGAACATCGCGCGTTAATAGTTTTGTTCTAACAAAATTAAAAGTCGATCAAACTTATAAGATAGAGGTTGTTGCTGTTGATTTTTCAGGAAAAAAATCAAAACCAAGTGAATATACATTAACTTACAGGTAAAAATAACACAAGGAGTACTTTTATGGTTAAGAAAATTTTATTTTTAGTTTTTGCGTTTGGGTTTGGAGCGATTGTTTATCTGACTTCAATCAGTCTTACGGCTGAGAAAAAACGAATCGATTTGCTTGAAGAAGCCTTTAGTAGCAGTAACTATGAAACATATCTTGCATTTAGTACTCCTTATTTTTCTAAGAATATGGTTTATCAAGATAAAACAACCGATTATGAAATTCAAGTATATCATGTTGTTGGAGAAGAAAACAACAAAGCCTTTTTAGCATATGTGATTTTTGTAAATAACTTAAATGAAGATAAATTTACTTTCGCAACCGATATGTATGACGAGGATGACTTGACCAATCTAATTGTTGAGACAACGGAAGTTGTTTATGACCACCAAGGTGATGTTGGTGAGGAAGACCGCATTTCCTTATCGTTTGGTTATACTCATTTTAAAGGTTATTATTATATCTATATTCCAAGTGAAGAAAACACTTATCTATTTAAACTATATAATTATGAAGGAGAAGTGTTTGCATCATTTTCTCACGAATTCGAAATTGATTTTGATAATCAAAAAAGCTTAGAGGAACTATCAACCGTATTTGATGATAGTGAAAATTACAAAAAAGGGTTTAGTGCTCAAGAACAGATTGCGTTTGTAATTAGAACAATTAATGTAGTGATGATTACCTATGCGCTTTTTATCATTGTTTTATTTCTTTTAATTTTTAGAAAATCTGTGTTTGGTTTTATAAAGGCAAAAATTGAAAAAAGCGGAAATTAACCGCTTTTATTTTTTTTTATGTTTTTAAGTTTTAATATATGAATCGATACACTTATAGCAACGATATCTAAAATGATATAAATCAAAATGTGGTTTATGATAAGGGCTGAAGCTGTAATTGAACTCCACAAGATAATGATTGCGAAGAATTTGGTTTTATTTGAAACTGCTTTGTATTTGAGATAATTATCGAGATAGTGTCCAAAGAGTTTATGTGTAATTAACCAATTTGATAGCTTCTTTGAACTTTTGATGAAAAAATAACTAGCTAAAAGCAAAAAGGGAGTTGTCGGAAGCAGTGGCAAGATAATACCGATAGCACCTAAGAAAAGAAAGAAAAAGCCTAAAAAACAATTAATTAATTTCATTTTTAATTCCTTGAGTATAGTTTTTGGCTTTCATTAATTTATCAACTTCATTCATAACAACGAGCTTTTTTAAACTCCATTTTGGTTCAATTAAATCCTTAGCTGGGGCATCGCCGCTGAGGCGATGAATAACGATATTTTCATTTAAGTGGGCTAATTGCTCAGTTACAACCTCAATATACTCTTCTTGCGATAGTATTTTAAAGGGTTTTGTTAGATAAATATTTCCGAGAATGGTATTTTTTAAGACAAAGAGTGAATGGATTTTTATCCCTTGAATATCTAACTTATTTAAAAACTTAACGGTTTCAATCATCATCTCAAAGGTTTCATTAGGTAGTCCATTAATAATGTGAACCACAACTTCAAGTTTTCTTTTTCTTAGATTTTGTACAGCTGTGGTAAAGTCAGATAAGGTATAGCCTAGGTTAAGAAATTTCATCGTTTGTTGATGAATTGTTTGTAAGCCAAGTTCGATAATAACCGGAATCCTTTTGTTTAAGGCCTCAAGATAATCCAATATTTCACTACCTAAACAGTCACTTCTTGTTGCAATGCTGATTGCAACAATGTTAGGGTCAAGGGTAATCGCTTCTTCAAAGAGTAGTTTTAGTTTTGAAAGCGGACCATAAGTATTGGTATTAGCTTGAAAATATACAATATATTTCGCATTTTTCCATTTTTGATGAATGATTGATGCGACTTGATGAAATTGGGTTTTAAGATCATCTTCCTTGTTCCCTGCAAAATCACCACTGCCTGACTCTGAACAATAGATACAACCGGTCTTACTGATTGTTCCATCACGGTTTGGGCATGTAAAGTTACCATTTAAAGCTACTTTAAAAACTTTGGAATGAAATCTTGCTTTAAGATAATTATCCAAAGTGTTATATTGATGTTGAGAATTGAAATTCATATATACTCCATATCAATATGACAAAAAACGTCATATTATTTACTTTAATTTTTGTATCATTATTTCAAAATTAAGGTATAATTATTTATATGTAAGGGACTTATTAATATTATAGCATTTTTTACGATTTAAATAAATAAATTTGATAGGAGAGTGGAAAAATGAATTTAAAAATTGTTGTTGACAGCACCTTTGCGTTAGCGGAAAGCTATGTTCAAAAACATGGTATTATTGTTGTTCCTTTAAATGTACTAATTGATGGGAAGTCATACCAAGATGATGTAAATATTACTTTAGAAGAAGTATTAAATGCCTTGGATAAAGGAAGCAAGGTATCTACTAGTCAACCTTCACCAGAGTTGTTTAAAGATATATTCTTAGAATTAAAGAATCAAGGTGTAACTGATATTGTTTGTATGACAATCTCATCGACATTATCAGGAACATTTAATAGTGCATCGATTGCATCAAATGAAGTTGAAGGAGTCAATATTCATTTGCTTGATACACTGACTACCTCTGTCGGAGCAGAATTATTAGTCCACGAATTTGTTCGGGACATCAATGATAATAAGTCGTTAGATGAAGCTTTGATAAGAGTAAATGAATTAAAGAAAAATGGTTCAATTTTGATGACGATGGAAAATCTCAATGCTTTAAAGAAATCAGGACGTTTATCACGAATTAAAGCAGCAATTGGCAATTTAATAAAAGTTAAACCTTTAATTGAATATGTAGAAGGAAAAGTAACGGTAAATACGAAGTTTAGAACGGAACATGCGGTGGTTTCAAATATCATCGACAGGATTAAGCATGATTATGAAAATGTGAAGAAGAAGATGATTATTTATATATCTCACGTTCGAGCTGAGGTTAAGATCAAGAAAATTGCAGAAAGAATTGAAGAAGTCTTTACTAATATTAAGGTCCACATTTCTCGAGAAATTTCTCCAGTTGTCGCTATTAATTTAGGATATGGTGGCTTTGGAGTTGCATGGACTTATGAATAAGAAAAGTGGTGAATTAAATTTCGCCACTTTTCATTTTTGGTATTTACTTTTCATATTCATCAGCTAAGATGCTCATCATGAGATCTGATTCCCATTTGTCCTCAATTAATGCTCCTTCACGATCAATACCTTCAATTAAGAATCCACATTTTTGATAACAGGCTATGGCCCGTTTGTTATATGCTAATACTTTTAAGTCAACCTTATGTAATTTTAAAATCTTAAACGCATAATCAAGAATTAATTGAGTTGCTTCAGTTCCAAAACCTTTATTTAAATTTTCAGGGTCATGAATACCAATGGCATACCTGGCGCGTTTATTTGCTTCATCAATTGATAGTCGCACATGACCGATACATTTTTGGTTATATTCAATGATCCACGTATTCGATGTTAGGCTGTTTTGATACCATCTTTTTGCATCTTCGAATTGATAGGGATTTATATTCCTTGTATCTCCTCCATACATATGGATGATTTCCGGATGTCTTCCTGATTGGTACCGATCATCGATATCTGAAATTTTAGGAGCTCGAAGAATGATGTTTTTTCCTGTTAATTGTTTTATTTCCATGGGTTTGTTCTAGACAATCATGCCGTCTTTCATATTAATGATTCTAGATGAAAAATGAGCTGATTCTAAGGAATGGGTTACTTGAACGATTGTGATTCCTTGTTCACGATTTATTTTTTTAAATAATTCCATAATCTCTAATCCTGATTTACTGTCTAAGTTTCCGATTGGTTCATCGGCTAAAATAAGGAGAGGATCATTGATTAGGGATCTAGCAATCGCAACCCGTTGTTGTTGACCACCTGATAGTTCAAGTGGAGTGTGTTTTCTTCGTTCTGTTAAACCAACTATTTCTAAGATTTCATCAAGTTTCTCTTGGTATTTTTTTGGATTTTTGCCATCAATCAAAACTGGCAGTAAAATATTTTCTTCTACATTTAAATTAGGAATCAGGTTATAGAACTGAAAGACAAAACCAATCTCCTTCCTCCTTAATACACTTAGTTTTTTATCACTCATTGAACTTAAATCATGATTTGCTATTTTGATACTTCCGCTTGTCGGATTATCAAGGCCACCAATCAAATATAGTAATGTGCTTTTTCCGGATCCAGACGGTCCCATGATTGAAACAAACTCACCCTTTGTAATGGTAAGATTAATACCCTTTAAGACCTCTAAAGAGATTTCTCCCATTTTAAAGGATTTTGATACATTTATACATTGAATCATATTTTCCATGTTACTACCTCTATTCATATTTGATTCCCTCAATAATACTTTGTTTTGAACTCCTTAAGGCTGGAGTAATGGCTGCAAAAAGCGAGATAATGATTCCGCTTAATAGAGCAATGATTACATAATTAAATTCGATATTCATCTTCATTGGAAGCAGCATTGCTTCACTGATATACTGGGCAATATAGACAAATACCGCTGCTCCAATAATGCCGATTATGCCTCCGATTAAACCATTAGTAACTGATTCTGTTAAGAGCATTTTTAAAATTTGTTTTTTGCTCATTCCGATTGATCTAAAAACGGCAAAGGCGCGACGTCGACTGAGAAAGTTGATCACATAATTATTAAAGACACCAAAGATTCCGATCATCATCGTGATAAAGGAAAAACCAGTTAAGAGTTTAAAGACTTGATTATTATTATCTAAATTGCTTTGGTATAAATCATCCATTAACATAATTCTTGCATCTTTATAAACATACTCAATATTATTTACAACTTCTTTAGTCGGACGGTTTGTTTTGATTAAAACTTCACTCATATACTCAATTTTTGTATCTTCTTTAAAATAAGAATTATAAATAAAGATAATGTTACCGTTATTCATCAAAGTATTAGAAAAACCAATTATTTGATAAGATACTTCTTTATTTCCTATTAAAAGCGTGATTGAGTCTCCGACTGATAAATCGAATTTTTCAAGGATTACTTTTGATGTAATAAGTGATCGCTCAGTTTTAAATTGATTGAAGATGTCTGTTTGATTTCCTTCAAGTGGTAATTGCCAATAATCGAAATACTGTTCAGGATTAATTCCATAAGCCCAACCAATATAGTCATTCTTTTCAACAAGCTTTATATTTGATGTCATATAGAGTCCATAGGCATCCTCAACGCCATGAATTTCTTTTAGTGACTGAATTAGGTTATCATCTGCTTGCGGATGAACTAAACTAATTTCATAGGTTGATTTATTAAAAATATCTAATATTTCACTTGCAACACTGCGGCTAACAGTGTTAATCATTAAGATACTTGCAATTCCAATTGTTAGCAAAGCAATATTGTTTAATGCTGTTTTACTGCTACGAATATTTTTTGAAGCTATCAATCCTTCATTGCCAAATAATAGTTTATTGATATTTTTTAAACCTTTTAGAATGAGTTTTGCGATATAAGGAATAAAAATGATTAAAACAATAGTCATAAGAATGAGTGAAATAGCTCCAAAAATGATATTTGGTTTTGGAATTGTTGTTAGAATAATAATAATAATGACAAAGATAAATGCGATGATTATTTTTGCTTTACTTCCCTTTATGGTTTCTTTGAAGTGATTAAAAATGATATCACGAATCGGTATTTTATTGATTCTTCTAATTGGGGCTATTGAACTTATTATCGAAAGAATTAAGGCAAACAAGAAGGCGATTAAAAAGTGACGAAAGCCATATACCATTTCAAAAGAGGTTTTTACACCTGTATATGTATTATAGGAGACAGTATCAATCATAATATAAAGAATTCCCAGTCCAAGAACTGACCCTATAATCCCGCCAATGATGCCATAAATAAGGCCTTCGCCCATGATAATGGCTCCAGTCGTGGTTTTGGTTGCACCAATACTGCGCAGAGTTCCGATTGCTGGCAAGCGTTCTAAGGTGATTACTTTAAATGATGAATAAATGATAAAGATACTAATAAAGACAACTAGAACTAACATCAGTGAAAACATTGATGAAACCGAAGCAATATTAGTTTGGATTTCTTGGGTGGTGACGGTTGTTTTTACAATCATCCCTTCATAAGTTTCATTTAGACTAGCAAGAATTAACGAAGTTGAACTTTGATTAGTGGTTTTGATAAAGATGGTATTAACTTTATCTGGGCTTTGGTAAATTTCAGCAAGACTAGCTTTAGGAACAATAACAGAAATATTATTTTCCTCATATTTGAATAACCCTTTAGCTTCCGCAAGGGCAAATATTTCAAAATCATAACTAACTTCACCGATTTTTATAACAATACTATCGCCAATTTTTAAATTATATACGGCAGCATCATCTTTGCCGATTAAAGCTACACGACCACTAAAGTCGGTTTCGGAAGTAATCTTGGTATTATGGATTTTTTCTAAATCACCTAAGGTATAGCCTCCGATAAAGACACCAACATTATCGTTTTTTGTTTTATATGTCCCGTTTCCGTGAATAACTCCAATCTCATAATCAACGAATTCGCCGACATTACTGGCTTTCACTTCGAAGAAGGGATTAGAAGTTTTTTGGAGATCTTGCATAACGACAATTTCAGCCGAACCAGAATATTTTCTAATTTGATCAATCAGCATTTTTTCCATGGTTCCAGAAATTGTTATTGTTGAGAGCAAGAGCGCTGTTGATAAGATAATTGAAAATAATATCAAAAGCGTTCTTAAGATATTTGAGAAAATGTTTTTCAGGAGAAATTTTATTATAATCTTCATAATTTAATGTTTTTCAATCTACAAACCTTTCATAAAACTATCTATATTATATAAAATATCTTTAAACAAATCAATTTAAAAGAAAAATTATCATCTTTTGGATTTCTTATTTTTATTTAAAAAAATCATAATCTCTAATCTTCATAAATATGATGTATTAAAGGTGTTGATTGTGATCATTAATATCATTGTCATTGGAATTTTTATTGTTGCGATTGTTGTTTCTTTTAAATACAAATTTGTTCAATTTAAAGCCTTTAATGAAACAAGAAAAGTTTTAGTTAAAGAGAAAAATAAAAGTGCCTATTCAACGTTTATGGTCTCATTGGCATCTCATATCGGTACCGGTAATATCGTCGGCATCTCAACTGCCTTAATTTATGGTGGTGCGGGGGCTTTGTTCTGGATGTGGGTTTTCACAGTCTTCACATCAATCTTTTCCTTAATTGAAAATACCTTAGCGCAAGTATATAAGGAAAGAATTGACGGTGAGTATCGGGGAGGTGCCTGTTATTATATCAGGCACGGTTTGAATAATCAGTTTTTAGCATTGCTTTTTTCGGTCTTTTTGGTGCTTTCCAATACCATCTTTTTTCAACCATTGCAGGTTAATACGATTAGTGAAACAATTAATATAACATTTGGTATTGAGAAGATGGCGATTTTCGTTGGTTTTATTTTATTTACTTATTTCATTATTTTTAAGGGTACAAAACGAATTGTAAAGTTTAGTGAAGCAATTGTTCCGATTATGTCAATCTGTTATTTTGGGGTTACGATTGCAATTATGGTGATGAATTATCAGTTTTTACCGAATGTTTTTAAAGTTATCCTAAGAGAAGCATTTGATAAAGAGGCCATATTAGCAGGAGGAATCGGCAGTTGCTTATTAATGGGGTTTAGAAGAAGCCTGTTTTCAAATGAAGCAGGATTAGGAACTATGCCGACCATTAGTGCGATGACCGAGACAGTAAAACCAGTCAAACAAGGTTATGTTTCGGTAATTGGTGTGTTCGTTGATACGATTGTAATGTGCAGTTTAACTGGATTTGTGATTTTGATTTATGATATGAAGTTGGACGGTTTTGAGGGAGCGGATTTGATTCTGTATATTTTTGAACGGACACTTGGGGGATTTGGGAAATATATGTCCGTTTTCTTCCTCCTTAGCTTTGCGACTGCAACCGTTGTTAGTGAGTTTTATTTAGGAGAAAGCAATTTATTATATTTAATCAATAAAAAAGGTCATAAAAAACTATATGTCTTTTTGTATAAATGTTTGTTTTTGACAGGGATTTTTATTGGTGTTACCTATTCAACAAAAGAGATTTTTCAGATTGTTGATAATGGAATGGTTTTGCTTGGAGTTTTTAATATTTATGCAATTTTAAAACTTAGAAAAGTGTTTGAAATTGAGCTTCTTAAATAAAAAACAAATTTTTGAAAAATGTGATAATTTTATAATAATTTTGATAAAATTTTCATAAAATAATATTGAAAAGAGAATTTAGGAAGATATTGGTCGGTTGACAAAAACCTCTTTTTACAGTATAATATAATTACCTGGGAAGTTCGCCTTTTTATAATATGCGAACCGAACGAAAAAATATCGGGAGTTAAGGCACGTTGGGCGTGAAGGCTTGTTTTAGATAAGAATCCCGAAGATGTGCAAAGAAGCGATTCCCACCGTGTGAAATTATGGTTTCACATAGTAATAACGGCTTCCTGGGTTATTATATTATTATAATAACTTTGCTTAAGTTCGTAAATTTAGAACTTAAGTTTTTTTTATTGAATAAAAAAAGCTTAAGAGAATAATCTATAAGCTTATAAGTTCTTAGCAATTTCTGCTGCTAGTTTTGCATTATTATAAATAAGTTTGATGTTTGAAGCAAGACTGTCACCTTTGGTGATGGTCTTTATTTTTTCAAGAAGATAAGGAGTGATATCTTTACTTGTGATATGTTGCTTTTCTATCTCTCTTAAAGCTTCATCAATCGCTTGATTGATTAATAAGGGATCCATTGCATCTTCTTCGGGAATTGGATTGGCAATAATAAGACCACTATTTATGCCTAAGGTTGATTTTGTTTTAATTAAATCCGCGATTTCTTCAGGACTATCAAGGCGGTGATTTACTAGATATGGGCTTTTGGAGGTATAAAAAGCCGGCAAATAATCAGTTTGATATCCGACTACATCAACACCCTTGGTTTCTAAATACTCTAACGTCTTTTCTAAGTCAAGAATGGATTTTGCCCCCGCACAAACGATTGTTACCGGGAGATTTGCGACAGCTTCTAAATCATTAGAGATATCAAAACTCGTTTCGGCACCCCGGTGAACCCCACCAATGCCTCCTGTTGCAAAGATTTTAATGTTAGCAATGTTAGCAAGATAACTTGTTGCTGCGACGGTTGTTGCTCCATTTAAGTGTTTACTAACCAAATAGGGAAGATCGCGAATTGACGCTTTGTTGACTTTTTTCCCAAGTTTTCCTAAATATTCGATTTCATTTCTGTTTAAGCCAATTTTGATTTTTCCATTAATAATTGCAATTGTTGCAGGCGTCACATTTAAATCCCTAATGATCTTTTCAACATTCATTGCCATTTCCACATTTTCAGGGAAAGGCATTCCGTGACTGATTATAGTTGATTCGAGCGCTACAACGGGCATACCTTTTTTTAAGGCCTCACTTACTTCATCGCTATATTCTATAAAATTTATCATTTTCTTCATCCTTTTCTTTGTTATTAATATTTATTATATCATAAGTCAAGGTATTATCGTAAATTAAAATAATAAGTTTTCTAAAAGACTATGAATTTATTTACTTTTTTAGTATAATAAGAAAAAAGTTAAAAATTTTTTTGGAGGCAAGTATGAAAATTATCTTGAAAGTTTTTATGGTTGGATTAATATTTTTCTTAGCAAGTGGCCTACATGTTAGCGCCGCCCAACTAGATGCTTATTATATTATGACATCACCGGGAGCAGATATGTCGAAGGAAATGATGGTTAACTGGCATTCAGATGTTGAGGGCAGTTTTGTACAATATACAAAAGAAGATGATCCTAACTTTGTAAATGCGATTACTGTTTTAGGGGAGTGCCGCCCATATAGTATGGACTCAACCTTTACATCTGGAAGTAAAACCATTACTACAAATGGTTTTACCTTAAGAAATGTTTGTACGGCAACATTATCTAATCTTGAGGCTAATAGTAAATATATGTA
>OBJA01000052.1_pt1 | contig 116826 bp, 87 predicted proteins | sample 1519751 | NCBI WGS metagenome assembly OBJA01 (sample SAMEA3881238, study PRJEB22517) | soil metagenome | biome: lake sediment; feature: soda lake sediment; material: sediment, water from around vicinity | place: India | collected 2013-12-23 | depth 3 m
TCAAGATCAGTATTAACCGCTACAGGAGCTGGACATACTATTGTTGGAAGTTCAACATCAGTTACTACAACAAGTTGGTCACAAGTTGCAAAATTTCCGCTGAAATCAGTAACAGTCCAAGTAATTGTAGTAGTACCGAGTGGATAAGGATCAGTTAAAGCAAGCATATCATCTCTAACGCCAGTTACAGTATTTACACCACAATTATCATTAACTGTTGGAGTTCCTATAACTACATTGGTTGCTTCACAAGTTCCGCCATCGCTATTTACAGCAACGTCACCGGGACAAGTAATTGTTGGGTCAACAAAATCCTGAATAACAACTGTAATGTCGGCATTATCACAATTTGTTGGGTTTATTACTTCACAAATTTCATAAGCTAGATAGTAAGTGCCCACTGCAACGCCGGCAGGGATATTTAAGTTTCCGTTTGCAGAGATACTTGCACCAACGATTCCACCATCATTTGTTAGGGTTATAATAACATCATCAGAATCAACAGGCGCTCCATCAAGCAAGTCGTTATCAAGAACATTTCCTGCAACGCCACCTAATTCGCAATCAACCGGCGAAGATGTAAAGTCATCATCAGTAGCAGCAATTGTTGCATGAAGTACTGTTACAAATACCTGAGCATCATCACAGTTTGATGGATTTAAAACTTCACAAATCTGATAAGTCAGATAATATGTTCCGGCTGGAGTATTTGGTAATACATCCACAGTTCCATCAGGATTTAAAACAAGGTATCCGTTGTCTTCTGGTATTGTTTCTGTCAGAATAACTTCGGCAGGATTAACAGGGTTTCCATTAAGTAAGTCGTTATCGAAAACAACTACAACAGCAGTTTCACCTGCATGACCATTTACATCATAAGCATAGTCGTCATTAGCAATAATGCTAGTTGCACCAACTGTAATTATCACTAAAGCGTCATCACAATTAGTAGGATTAAGTATTTCGCAAATTTCGTAAGTTAAAGTATAGGTTCCAGCGGGCGTTCCGGGAGCTAAATCCACAGAGCCATCAGGATTTAAAGTAAGACTTCCGGTTGGGTCTGCAACTGTCTCTGCTAATGTTACATCGGCAGGATTAACAGGATCACCACTTAATAAATCATTATCAAAAACATTAAGTATGTTGTTCTGTCCAGTATAACCATTTATTCCGCTTGCAATATCATCATTTGCGATAATTTCACCCGGCACAACTGTAATGGTAACAATTGCATCATCACAATTGGTAGGATTGAGAATTTCACATATTTCGTAAGTTAATGTATATGTTCCTTCTGGAGTTCCAGGAGCCACATCAACCGTACCATCAAGATTTAAACTTAGACTTCCGGTTGGGTCTGCAACTGTCTCTGTTAATGTTACATCAGCAGGGTTTACAGGATCTCCATTCAACAAATCATTATCGAATACATTTAAGATTCCAACAACGCCGGCTGTTCCATCAACATCTGTTGCGTTATCATCATTTGCAATAATTGAAGTTGCAACAACAGTTATAATAACTTGAGCATCATCACAATTTGTTGGATTTACAATTTCGCAAATTTCATACGTCAATGTATATGTCCCGGCAGGTGTACCCTGAGCAACATCAACTGAACCATCAGGATTTAAAGTAAGAGTTCCGGTTGGATCTGCAACAGTCTCTGTTAGAGTTACATCAGATGGGTCAACAGGATTTCCGTTTAATAAATCGTTATCAAAAACATTTAATACATTTATCTGCCCATCAAAGCCATTAACACCACCTGCGATATCATCGTTTGCAATAATTTCAGGAGCATCAACAGTAATTGTAACAATTGCATCATCACAATTTGTCGGATTCGCAATTTCGCAAATCTGGTAAGTCAATGTATAAGTTCCAGCCGGAGTATTTGGGGCTAAATCAACTGATCCGTCAGGATTTAAATTCAGATTTCCGGTTGGGTCTGCAACAGTCTCAGTAAGAGTCAAATCAGCAGGAATTACAGGTAATCCGTTCAATAAGTCATTATCAAATACATTGAGGATATTAACAGCACCATCAAATCCGTTTATTGGACCTGCGTTATCATCATTTGCAATAATAACATTGGTAGGATCTGTACTTTCATCATCCTCATCATTTCCAGAATCAGGATCAAATTGGTCGAGATCGGTTATTGTTGCAATATTAAGATAATTGCCTCCAGGTAGATTAACAGTTGCAGTAATTGTTAGCACCTCCGAACCTGGGAAACTAACTGTTCCAACTTCCCAAAGACCTGAAACTGAGTTGTAAGTCCCGTTTGAAGTAGTATGAGAAACATAAGTGTATCCGGTTGGAAGCTGATCTGTAACTTCAACATTTGTTGCTTCGCTTGGACCATTATTGGTAATTGTGATTGTAAAAGTAATATTATCTCCAACATAAGGAGTGCTGTTGTTTACAGTTTTAAGTATGCTCAAATCCGACTGAGCCTGAATTGGAGTAACAAAAGTTGATTCGTCATTACTTGGGTCGGGATCTGTAACATCATCACTATGAATATAAGCTGTGTTAACCAGATTTCCGGTTGCCTCTGGAACAACAGTTCCTCTTATTACAATTACACATCTACCACCGGAAATGATAGTTCCCAAGTTAGCTGTTCCTGTCCAATCACCATAATTTGCTTGGCATCTTGAAGATTCCCAATCAATTATAAATCCGGGAAGGATGTCGTCAATGATTACGTTTGTTGCATCACTTGGTCCATCATTCCAATAAAACAATATATAATAAATATCTTCGCCGGCAGTAATTGCAACCGGATTTATTACTATATCATTAGGATTTCCAAAAATTTGAGCTTCGGTTAAAGGTAAAATTGAAGGATCAATTTGAATTTTAACAATATTCAAATCGGAAACAACTTCCACAAGAGTTATAACCGTCGATGTATTGTTAGACACATCAGAGTCTGGCGTGTCAGTTTCTACAATTGCTGTATTTACAACATTACCGGTAACGCTGCTTCTTACAGTTCCTCTAATTAGCAATTCGAAACTTGCATTAGGAATCATATCTCCAATAACATACTCACCAGTCCATGCAAACCAAGTTGCGCCACCATCGGCAGAATATTCTGCATTTGCAATTATCGCAGGGTTGATTACATCGTGAATATGTACATTTAAGGAATTGAAAGTATTGCTGTTGTTCGTAACAAGAATCGAATATTGTATTTGAGTTCCGGCAACAATAGTCGCAGGTCCCGACTTCACAATTGACACATCAGCATCTACATTTAAAGGTGTATTAATCGTTTCTTCATTATTTGTAGGATCTGGATCTGGGTCTGAAGATGTTACCGATGCTGTATTAGGTATTGGATCAACATTTGGAGCAGGAGACATGTCAATAACAGTTCCTCTAATTAATAATGTATAAGTTGCTCCATCATTCAAGTCGCCAATATTTATACTTCCTGTCCATGGGCTTAACCAAGCACCACCACCATTAACTGAATATTCAACGCCCGAAATAATTGTTGGATCTATAATATCAGTAATTATCACATCTGTGGCAACCGAAGGACCATAATTAGTTATAGTAATTTCATAAACTATAGGGCCACCAATTATCACCGGAGATGTTAAAGCTCTTTTAGTTAATTCAAGGTCGGCAGAAGTCAAAATATTTGTTGTAACTGTTGACTCATTATTCGACAAATCAGGATCGGTAGTTACTGCACTATAAATTGTTCCTGTGTTTACAAGTGTTCCAGTAGCAGAAGGGTCAACATCTCCACGAATCATAACATAGTTAACTCCTGGATAAAGGAATTCGGCAAGATATCTTGTGCCACCCCAAGCAAACCATGAATTTCCAAAATTTAACGAGTATTGTGGATTGGAAATTCCTGCAGGAATTATGTCTTCAATAGTTGCTTGAAGCGAATTGTCCGGTCCAAAGTTTTCGACCATTAAGAAATAATAGATTTGTTCTCCAGCTGTAATAACCGAAGGAAATACTTCGATTAATTGAGAAGGATCTCCGACAGGTAAATTTGAAGGATCGATGTGTGTTTTAACAATAGATATATCAGAAGTTTTAATCACTTCAATTGTAACAACAGCATCGTCGCAATTTGTAGGATTAAGTACCTCACATATTTCGTAAGTCAGAGTGTAAGTGCCACCAGGAGTAAATGGTGCAACATCAACAGAACCATCAGGATTTAGTGTTAGTGTACCGGTTGGGTCGGCGACAGTTTCGGTAAGAGTAACGTCAATAGGATTAACCGGATTTCCGTTTAATAAGTCATTGTCAAACACATTTAATACATTTGATTGACCTGTTGTGCCATTAACCCCTGTTGCAGAATCATCGTTAGCGATAATTTCAGGAGCTTCAACAGTAATTGTTACTGTAGCCTGATCGCAATTTGTTGGATTAGCTAATTCGCAGATTTGGTAAACCAAATAATTTGTTCCTGCGGGAGTCCCTGGAGCAACAACTACATCTGTTCCAACAAGGCTGATATTTGGATCGGTTGAACTAATGAAAGTTAAATCAACATCTGCAGGATCAACCGGACTTCCGTTAAGTAAGTCGTTTGATAAAACATTTGTAACAGCAGTTCCGCCAGTCATTCCGTTTACGGTACCAGCATCATCAACTGCAATAATTTCTAGTGCATTGTTAATGGTAATTAAAGCAGTTTCGCTACAACCTTCCGAATCAGTTACTACAATTGTGTATGTTCCAGCAGAAAGATTTTCGAAAGTATTCGAAGCTTGTGATGAACCACCATTTAAACTATATGTAAACGGAGGAGTTCCACCACTTGCAGTTACTGTAATTTCGCCTGTTGATGCATTATAAAAATCTATTTCAGCAGTAACAGACAAACCAACAATAATTGCCGGCATAACTGTAACTGTAACTTCGGCACAAGAAGATATTCCACAAGAATTTTCCCATGCTACATAATAAGTTGTTGTTACAGCAGGTGCTGCAATGCTCAGATTATTTCCTGTTCCTACCAAAGTTCCTTCGCAAGAGCCTGTGTACCAGTTTAATACGTCTCCCGAACCTCCGGTTGCTGACAGCACAATATTTCCAGTTTCGTTAAAACAAACAGAAGAAATATTTGAGTTTGCTGCACTCGGAGCCTCAGGTAAAGGATTAACAATTACCTGAATCGGTACTTTATTTGGACTTATACAAGAACCCGCCAAACCCTCTGCTACATAATACGTAAATGTTCCAACAACAGAAGTTGAGGGAGTAATAGAAGCCTGAGGAACTCCAGTTAAACTTGTGTAGTAATACAATGTATAAGAAGGATCACTTGCAGTGGCTGTTAATGGAACCGCAACATCATTCTGACAATAAGTAACAGGACTGGTTGCAATTGGAGTACTAGTTAAAGTAAGCACTTCGATTGTAAATTCAAAATAACAACTAGTTGATCCCGGAGGAACAGCATAGTAAGTACTTACGCCCGGTGTGGCAGGTAATGGATTTGAAATAGTGTATTCAGTTGTTGAGCCTGTTGCAGGATACTGATTATAATATCTTGAACCGGCCGGAAAATGACCAGAAACCTGAGTAATTGGAATAGAACTACTTACATTACACTGTAAAAACTCTAAAACTGTCGGAGTAGCCGCACAGTTAGCAGTAACAAAAGCAGATTCGTCAATTGCAAATCGGAAAGGTGCAATAATTGGCTCACCTGCACAAATTCCACTCATCTCATATCCTTGCATGGTGGAGTGATTATTTAAAATTGTGCCGCTTATTTGACCAACACCATTCATGTGACCATGGATAACAACTTCAGCGTCACAATTTGTATTAGATAAAATTGTACAGTCTTCGGTTACTTTCACTTTAAAAGTTAATAAACCAAGCAAATCGTTAGGATCAGCAGGTAATGGCAAAGTTCCTATTTCCCAAACAATTGAACCGTTTGCACCTTGTGAAGGATCAAAATATAAATCGTTAGGACTTGGAACAGGAGTGTAAAATATTTGTTTATTACTACTTACATACGATGATGCAAAAGGAATTGGCACAACAAGCTCAGTATTATCGATTGGCTCGGTACCCTTATTGCGAACTTCAATTGATATTTCTATCTCCTGACCCGGTTCTGCAACTAATGGATCGCCGGGGGTGTAAGGAACACCATTAATACTAACCACAGAATTTTGTGCTTCCGGTGTAGGAATATATGCATCAACCGACATTGCCAGCATAAAAATCACATAAGTGTCTTGAGTACTTCCATAGCGGAAGGAAGTAGATGTTTGATTATTTGTAATAACCGTATTGCCAGTATTTGGCACATCAAACATAGAAATGTCCAAGCCTGTATTATTCAATAAATTCGGATTTCTTGTATTACCGCCTGTAAAAATTGAACTATTAAAAAAGTTATTTGTAGAATTTCCTGAATGATTAAGAGTTACCCAGTTAGCATCAGAATAATCCCGTATTTGAAAATAATCTCCACTAATTCCTCTATCTCCTTCGCCGGCTACCAATCCCAGCTTTAAATTTACATCACCTGATTGAACGGTATTAAAGCCTGAAACAGGAATGGTAAAATCTGCTGTAACTTGTCCTGCAACGTATGCATGACCATCAAAAATTGTAACATCTCTCCAATTCATTTTGGAGTTTTCATAAATTACAACCATTGCCCAGCCTCCGTAATAACCGGTTCCACCACCATTACCTTCACGAAGAGCAATATTTGCGATCAAATAATCACCAACACCATATTGACGAACATAATCGGTAACCTCGGCATATGCAGAGTACATTTGTCCGTGCTGGGTTTCGGGATAATAAATATCATTAGCGTTTGCTGTAACAGTCGTATATGAGCCTGCACCGGGTCCTCTTAGCAAAACTTCTCTTTTATTGAAATCAACTGTTACACTGCTTTTAGTTACAGAAAATTCCATTGGACTATTTCCGCCATTATGTGCTCGTCCAGTCCAATAAAGACCGGCATATACAATGTTTGAACACTCAGGAATTGCACCGTTTTCTGTCGAAAACTGCAAGGTTGATGACGAAGAGTTTAAGGTACTCGCATCTGAATCAACATCAACATATTCCATACTGTTATTATTCGATGTATTGTCTCCGTAGTTTACAAGTGTAAGGTTAGTGTTCCCAATTAATGTAAAATCCCCCTTGACATTATAAACGTACTTTCCGGGAGTATATTGAGAACTGCGCTGCGTAAAAGGCTCTATAACCTGTGCGTTTATATACGAAATAAATACCGACAATAAAACTATCGTTAGTAAAATTTTTTTCATAGTAATTATATTTAAGTGTTTTAAAATATTGTCTTTCATGCTCTGTATGTAATTTTTAATTATTGAGGTATTGATACCAAATAATATATAGGAATACTTATTTTCGCTTTTGTAGAAATTAGGTTTTCAATCTGTTTTGGTTCACATTTAAAGTCACATTGAAAAACTATTGCTTTAAGATTTGTAAGATTAGATATTTTTGACAAATCAAGTTGAGATGTCTTATCTGATTGATTGTAAATAACTCTTATCAACTCAATACTTGACAAATCAAAATCGCGGTCATTTAAGACATTAAGGTTTGACACATTAACTTCAACAACACGACTATCTGTCTTTGAAGAGCTTGAAGTTGCATTTTTGTCATGAATTAGCAAACTGGGCTGATTGTCATAATATAAACTATATAAGTCTGCGGTATTTGACTTAATATTAGCTTCTTTTGGCGTAATAGTTTCAAAGTTTAAAATTTCTTGACTCATTAAACTTAATGAAACTAATAAAAGGATATTAAGTGATATCATCCTATAGATATTAATTAATAATATTCGAGCTTTGTATGTTTTCTTCATTCTTCTTAATTTAAATTACACGTATTCTAAATAATAAAACATCAGTCTAAACAGATTAAAACAGAATTTGTTTAGAATGAATCTAAATAAAATATGCTGATTCCAAAAACACCTTTGTAAGATGTTTACTGTCAGCGTTATATAAGAAGAAAAAAAATCAAAAACAAGATTGCTTGTTAGATTTAATTGGAATATTCTAAATAAAAGGCTAAGACGCTATATATCTGCAGCATATAAAAGCTAAATTATTTTGTAAATTTCCTCATTTCCAAACAACATATTGAAATATCTCAAAGATGGAGACGAAATTAATTGGTCAGAAAATATCTTTTGCCATAAAATATCGGCTTTTTGTATAGTTTCTTTATCCATGCTGGTTATATTGGGCCAATCGCGGATAAAACCATCATGCTTTTTTGTTTTTGCACTGGCATCAATAATAAGAATACCATTGATTAAAGTGCAGTCATGAGAAGCATCAATATTATTTAGAATTATCCATGCCAGTAGGTAAATATCATTTATTCCATAGAACTCATCCAAGACAATTAGAATTTTAATATTTTGAATGTCTCCGTTATTTAAAAGCTTTTCGGCAAATGATTTTAGATTTCCATGTTTTTCTTTATCTATACCAATAACTAACAGATTCTCATGTGAAAAAATCTTTCTAAAATGATCACTTTGTTTAACACTTATTTCGCTTGACTTATTATTTGCAGCGGTGGAAGCATCAATAATCAGTTTGCCTCCAAAAGTATAAGAGTATGATGCATGATCCAGAACATCCGAAGGTCCTTTGCCTATCATCACATTTTCTTTTGGAGATATGTTTTTCATTAATTCATTAAGGACCTCAGTATCATTATGAATATTTACATTCTCATTAAAACAAATGATTACCTTTGTAAACATCATTTGCCCTGCCCCTAACAAGGCATTCATAATTTTAAATGCCTGACCAGGATATAATATCTTTGCTTTAACAAGTACCAAATTATGAGCTACACCGTAACCAGGAAGACGAATATCAATAATTTCTGGAGCAATACTAATTTGTATTGGTTTCAAAAAAAATCTTTCCGTAGCTTTGCCTATGTAGTAGTCTTCCATTGGTGGTACACCAACAATTGTGGCAGGATAAACGGCATTTTTTTTATGTGTGATACAAGTAACATGAAAAACCGGATAGTCCCCTTTTAGAGAGTAAAAACCGGTGTGATCGCCAAATGGACCCTCAGTTCTCAATTCCTCTGTGGGGTCAATATATCCCTCGATTACAATATCGGCATCCGCAGGAACAAAAATATCGTTAGTAATGCTTTTAACTAGTTTCACGGAATTGTTTCTAAGAAAACCTGCGAGCATAAATTCGTCAACATTTTCTGGTAATGGTGCGGTTGAAGAGTATGTTAGAACAGGATCTCCACCAAGTACAACGGAAACGGGCATTTTTTGTCCGAGTTTTTTGTATTTCTCATAATGTGCTGCTCCTCCTTTATGGAGATGCCAGTGCATTCCGGTTGATTTTTTATCATAAACCTGCATGCGATACATTCCGATATTTCTAATTCCGTTTTCAGGGTCTTCGGTAATTACCATTGGTAGAGTAATAAAACGTCCCCCGTCGTGGGGCCAGCATTTTAAAATTGGCAATATGCTTAAATCAGGTTCATTATGAATTATCTCCTGACAAGAACCTTTGCCGTATTTCTTCTTTGGCATCCATCCTGCAACAGAAAGCAAGTCTGGGAGTAAGCCGATTTTAGCTTTAAAATTTTCAACAGGTTTCAAAAATTTATGAAATAATGCCTCCATCTTTCTGCCCGGTTCTTCATAATCTGAAATACCAAGCGACAAACACATTCTTTTATCTGAGCCGTAATGGTTTATAAGAACCGGAAAGTCGGTACCGTTATTTTCGAAAAGTAAAGCCTTGCCTCCTTCTTGCTGTTTCATTACTCGGTCTGATATTTCCGTAATTTCTAGAACAGGACTTACAAATTCTTTAATTCGAACAAGTTCATGTTCGTTTTCTAAAACATTTATATAAGATTGTAAACCATATTTTTTCATTTGCAAGTAATAAAAATTAGTAATCGTAAAAATAGATAAAATGCATTTAAAGGACTAAAAATAAAACATAATCTTAAAAAATTAAAAACGAGACTAACAAATATTAATATTAATCGTATAAATAAATATTATATTAAAAATATAAATATATGGAATATTTAAACAGATATCCAGGCTTATCTCATTTTAATAAAGACGAACTATATAGTAGAGTAAATTATAATGAGGATAATGTTAATCTTTTACTTAAAACGTATTTTAAGGAATTTCCTCAATATATAAAAAGAATCAGGACAGGAATTCGAACCAGCAAGCCTGAAATTATAAATATGGCTTCAGGATTAATTGCAGATTCTGCAGAAGCTGTTTGTTTTGATATTATGCATCAGCTTGCAGGGGAAGTTCTTTTTTACGGACTTTCAGATAAAATAAAATGTCTTGATATAATTGATGAAATGGAAGTTGAGAATGAATATCTAAGAGATTTAGTAGATATTTAGGGACTTAAGTTAGGTTTAGGATTCTAATATTAAGAAAAGACTCTTTTGAAAGCTTATACCAATTAATTGATTATATATAAAGGGGTAAAACTTATTACTGTTCATAAATATTAGATAAGATTAACAATTCGCAAATATTATTTTAATAAGTTTGTATTATACAATGTGTTAGTTTTCTAAGTTTTTAATTAAATAATATTTTCATTCATGAAAAGATTAGTATTTTCAGCGCTATTAGCATGTTTCTGTATAATTGGATTTAGTCAGTATACACCTATTGATGTTCGTTTTTACGGAGGCTCAAGCTTTGAAGTTATCAATTGTTTATATCCTTTGGAAAACGGAGACTTTATTTTTGCAGGGAGTTCACGTTCTTCAGATGGAGATTTGGAAACAAATAATGGTAATGATGATTGTTGGTTTGTGCATCTCGATTCTGATTTAAACATAATCAAATCTGTTTCATTTGGAGAGTCGGAATCCGAATCAATTAGAGATGTTATTCCATTAAGCGACACATCGTTTTTATTTCTTATTTCAAGTAATTCAAACACTGGTATTTTTAGTAATTCAAATGGGTCAAGCGATGCATGGATCCGAACTCATTATTATCCAGACTGGTTTTCTCCGGGTTTTGCTTATGGCGGTTCTTCTGCGGACAGACTTAATAATATTATTCCTAAATCAATTGGAGAAGGTTATCTTGCATTTGGAAACAGCTATTCTAATGACGGACATTTATCTGGCAATTTCGGAAATTCTGATTTTTGGGTAATTAATCTGACAAATACTCTAGATGTAGCTTGGAGTAAAAACTATGGAGGCTCAGGTCATGAAACAGCAATAAAGGGTTTTCAGTTAGAAAGTGGTAATTTGTTGGTGTTTGGAAATACTCTTTCCGAAGATATTATGGTTCATGATCACAAAGGGATTTTGGATGTTTGGGTAGTAAAGTTAAACTCAATGGGAGATACTATTTGGACAAAAAGTTTCGGAGGGTCTGGATACGATGAAGTTTTTAATGTTATACAGATTGATACAGACTTATTTGCAATGACAGGATACAGCTACAGCATTGATGGAGATTTCTTATTTATGAAGAATAGTAAAATTAGTAATGGATTCGGATTCTATTATATTATCAATTCAGACGGGGACTTTCAAGCCGGAGGTAGTCTTATGTTACCACACAATGATTTAAGATATATGGATTTGATATTTAATAGTCCTGATGATATTACTGTATTAGGTTTACATGATACAAATCCGGATGAACTACTTTCAAATTACGATGTCGTTATTTCAAATTTTGATGCAATAGGAATAGAGTCAAATCATTTTTTTGGTGGCAATAGTGATGAATACGGAGACTTTTTAAAAGCGGTTAAAATATCAGATACGGACTTACTGATTGGCGTAGCTTCATATTCTGATGATTTAGCTCCTGTTCATCATGGAAGTGCTGACATTATGCTTGCTATTTTACGAAACGAAACAACAGGCATTAATGGCAGCGATTTTCAAATCATTAACATTTTTCCCAATCCCTCCACATCAGAAATTTTTATTAAAGGATTTAATGCAAAAGGGGAATTGCACTATAAAATATTTAACATCAGTGGAAAATTATTAAAAGAAGATGTGTTAAATGAAAATATGAGCATAAATATTTCTGATTTGCCGAACGGAACATATATATTATCCACTTCAGATGGGAAAAAGACATTAGCAGGAAAATTTTCTATTTCAAAATAGGGATTAGCCGAATTCAACTTATTTTTTTAAAGAACTTATTATTTAATCAAATCTCTTGCTCTGATAAAATATGGTCTGAGTTTAATTTAATAAGGTATTATTTTTAGATAATCAGCTAAAATGTCAACGCCTTGTTGCAAAGGTTTTTTTACTGCAGCCTTTTCGATCATGTTAAGTTTGGCTTTGATAACAATTCTGGCAGCAGATTTGTAATCTCCTATTTTTTTTATCTGTATCCAGAATGTGAATTTTTTTGAAAAAGCTTCATCTCCGATTATTTTTATAAGATTAAACTCGGTTCGTTCAATTATTTTTAGAGTAATATTTTGAGATTTAAGGGTGAATGAACATGAATCTTCAGTTGAAGTCCAATTCTCAGTTCCTGGAGGAACCAAGCTATTTAAATTACGAAAATCTGATAAAAATCTGAAAATCTTTTCATCAGAATTTTCAATCATTACTGTTTTACTGATGAATTCGGAATCTTTCATAGAATAATTATTTTTTCCACTGTGAAGGGTTCTCTCTCCATTCTTGAAGTAATTTTAAATCCTCATTAGAAATATAGCCGGTTTCAGTTGCTTGCGCAAGAAGTTGATTATAATCAGATAAAGTATGAAGTTCAACATTTGCTTTTTTAAAGTTTTCTTCTGCAGTTGGAAACTTGTATGAAAATATTGCTACCATTCCCATAACTTCGGTTCCTGCCTCACGTAATGCGTTAACAGCACTAAGACTACTTCCACCGGTGGAAATTAAATCTTCAATTACTATTACTTTTTGTCCGGGGTGGACCGTTCCTTCTATTTGATTTCCCAGTCCGTGTTCTTTTGCTTTTGGGCGAACGTACACAAAAGGTTTTTCAAGTACTTCTGCAACTAGAACGCCCTGAGCGATTGCTCCGGTTGCTACGCCTGCAATTAAATCATAATCAGAGTACTTCTCTTTTATTGTATTTACAAAAGCATTTCTTATAAAATTTCTTACCTCAGGATAGGATAAGGTTTTTCGGTTATCGCAATAGATTGGAGAAAACCATCCTGATGCCCAAGTAAAATGATTTGTAGGCTCTAATTTAATTGCTTTAATTTGCAGTAATTTTTCAGCGATTTTTTTACCTATATTTTCCATATTATTATGATTAAAATTTTTTTTAATAATTCTGTTTTGATTTTGTCTGAAAACAAAATAAAGAACTTTAGCAATGCAAAAATACTTAAATATAGTGAAGAAAATACTAAAATAATTATAAAAAATATACTCGATTATAAAGATGGAAGCGAGTTTGTTTATTATGGAGAAAAAATAGATTTCTTATTTAGAAGAATAAAAGATAATTTTACTTACACTATTGCTTCAGGAGGAATTGTTCGAAACTCATTTGAGGAGTATTTATTCATTTATAAAAGAAATATATGGGATTTACCAAAAGGGAAAGTAGATGAGGGAGAAACCGTTGAAATTGCAGCAATTAGAGAAGTTTCTGAAGAATGTGGGTTAGAATTTGAAAGATTAGAAATCATTAGCTTTCTAGAATCTATATATCATATTTATATGGAAAAAAATAAGTATTATTTAAAATGCACGTATTGGTTTAATATCGAATATACCGGATACAAACATCCGAAACCGCAAAAAGAAGAAGGAATTACTGATATTCGCTGGATCAATCCAAAAAAACTTAATGAAGTATTAAACAATTCCTATAAATCTATAATCGAACTTTTTAATTATTTTAGTTTATCTCTGTGATTAAGAGTTTCAAAAAGAAACCTCTCAAAATTATCCGTAGGTCCTGGTGCGGGTGACATTAGTAGTGTTCCTGCGGGATCGATGAAATAGTAACTTGGGTAGGCTCTAACTTTGTATGTACTTACAATTGACGAATTTATTTCCGTAAATAAAAAATCCCAATTGTAATTATTATCCCTGATAAACCTTTTCGCCAAATCTTTATCTTCGTCTGTTAAAATAGTTACAATCTTGCAAATATGTTTGTACCTTTCATTAATCTTTCGCAATAGATCAAACTCCATTTGACATGTATAAGTTCTTGTGTTTGCAAAGTTTAGATAAACAAAAAATCCTCGATAAGATTTAAGATCTCTTAATGTTTCTGAGGTGTCTAAGAGTTCGAATGGAGGTGCAATAGTACCAGGGAACATGCTAAGAGTGTTATCTGCAATATTTTGAGCAATATTTCTATGAATATCAAATTCGGTTGAGATATATAATGAGTCAAGGGTCAAAAGTAATGGTAACCACGAGAAGTTATTTTCAGAAAAAGCATCATTTAAACCTTTAAGAATTACCAATTCGCGAAACTGGTGATTTTCAAGTTCTAGATGTCTTGAAAATAATTGCCTTATATTACTAATGTTATGACCAAAATTAATAAAGCTGTATAATAACTTACCACCTTTCGTTCCAAGATATTTATCGAAATATTTATTGTATATGAGATTGAATAAATCCATGTATGCAGGATTATCATACCTAACTGTATCTTTAGTGTAATTTGCGTAAACCACAACATGCGGAAACTTTTTGTGTGTAGCAAGATGTCTTAAAGTTGCAACTCTATATTTTTTATAAGCATTAAAATATTCGTTTGTGCTGAATGAAAAATGATCACGAATATTGTTTATAAAAGTATCGGCATTCGACTCAATGCCTTTTGCCATAATATCCAAATAATGAAAAGCGTAATATCTGTCGTAAAAATAATCGAACTCATTTATCAAATAATTCAAATCTGTTTTATTCATATTCTTTACACCTATATGTATCTTATCTGGCATAAAAAACGGATTAAAAATGTCTTTTTCAGGTTTAATTACAAATGGAGGAAAAATCACCTCATAATCTGAGCCAGGTTCAAGATAGATGTATGCATGATAAATTTCATATTCAGCAAAAGCATAAGTAATATCTTCCAAATCAATTGTTATATCAAAATTTCCATCAGAGTCAAAAACGATAGTAAATAAACTGTCCCTCAAGAAAGTAATCCTATCTGCGTATTTGAAAAATATTATTTTACTGTTTGAATAATCTGGAGAATTACCAAAAATACGAACAGAATTATCAATTTTATAACTTAATGTACTAGAGCTTTGTGATAACAAACTTTTAGATGAAGTAATCACTAAAACAATAAGAAAGAAATACTTGGCTAATATTTTTATGTAATTCGTTATTTTTTTCATTTCTCAAACATTGCTTATAATATAACATCAAAGAATATACTTAAATTGTACACTCCTAGAAATTACCGCTCAAAATTATAAAATTACAACTAAAAACAAAATTATAAAAGACGGACGAAATAGATTTAAATAAGGTGCACAGTTAACAAATATTGATTTAAGTTGTTATAGAAACAAAAGACCTGTTTTTTAAAATTATTATCTAGAAATGAAAGCTTATAAATCTTAGTCATAGGGTTTAAATGAAATATAAAAACCAGAAAAAGTTTTAAAAGCAAAATATTTATTTATTTTTGTATAGAAAAAGTGAAACTAAACGAAATCATTATGGAATTTAAAAACTTAATCCTGGAGATCAGAACAGACTATGCTTTGATTAAAATCAACCGACCAGATGCATTAAATGCACTAAGTACGGCTTTATATGCTGACATTAATGGTGCTCTTGACGAAGTAGAAAAAAATGAACAATTAAGGTGTTTAATAATTACTGGAGAAGGTAAAGCCTTTGTTGCTGGTGCAGACATCCTCGAAATGTCAGAAATGGGATATGATGCAGCAAAGGAATACTCCCTAATTGGTCATAATACTTTTAATAGAATTGCAAATTTTCGAATACCTGTAATTGCGGCTGTAAACGGTTTTGCTCTTGGTGGCGGATGCGAGTTTGCAATGTCTTGCGATATTAGAATAGCAAATAATTTTGCAAAGTTTGGTCAGCCGGAAGTAAATCTTGGTCTCATACCTGGATATTGCGGAACTCAAAGACTTTCCCGACTTGTTGGGTTATCAAATGCATTACACTTGTTAATGACCGCAGATATGATTGATGCACAAGAAGCATATCGGATTGGACTTGTACAAAAAGTCGTTCCCGCAGAAGATCTTTTAGCAGAATCAGAAAAAATGGCAGTTCGAATTGCAAGTAAAGGAAAACTTGCCGTTGAAAAAGTTAAAGAAGTTACTGTGAAGGGTTTTACTATGAATTTTGATGAAGCCGCAAGTCTTGAAGTTGAAGAATTTGCAAAGCTTTTCGGAAAACCTGAATCTAAAGAAGGAATGATGGCATTTCTAGAAAAAAGAAAGCCAAATTGGTAAATAATTTTTAAATATAAATTAAAACTGAATATTTATGAACTACGAAGAAAAATTGCAAAATGTAACTGTTCTTGGTGCCGCAGGAAAAATGGGAAGCGGAATTCTTCTGCTTACATCCATGGAAATGGCAGATATGAGTCTAAAGACTGAAAACAAGGATAAAGAATATATTATTTATGCTCTAGATATTAGTCAGATGGCATTATCAGGACTTATGAAATATATTCAGGCACAACTTGTTAAAGCAGCAGAGAAGAAAATAAATCTGCTCAGAAGTTTATATGAAGATAGAAGTGATTTAGTTGATAACGCTGAAATAATAGATCAATATGTGAAAGACGTAATGAATATTATTAGACCGGTTACAAGTCTTGAGTCAGCTTATGAATCAAATATAATTTTTGAAGCAGCCAGTGAAAATCCAAACTTGAAGATAAAATTGTTTTCCCAAATCAATGAAAATAGTAAAACAGAGCCTTGGTTCTTCACAAATACTTCTTCAATTCCGATCGGATATTTAGATAAAGAGGCGAAACTTGACGGTCGGGTACTTGGAGTGCATTTTTATAATCCTCCTGCTGTTCAAAAACTTGTTGAGGTTATAAGAGCAGAAAATTCAAAGCCGGAATTATCAGAATTTGTAAGTAAATTTATCAAGAATATGCGTAAAATTGAAGTTCCCTCTTATGACTTTGCTGGTTTTATCGGAAACGGACATTTTATGAGAGATGCACTTTATGGAATGAGTGTAGTTGAAAATCTTATTAAAGATTTTTCTTTTCCTGAAGCTGTTTATATGGTAAACAAAGTTACACAAGACTTTATGATTAGACCTATGGGTATTTTTCAACTTATAGATTATGTTGGAATTGATGTTTGCCAATTTATTATGAATGTAATGCATCCATATGTAAAAGATGAGAATATTCACAGTCCACTTTTAGACAAAATGATGAAAATAGGAGTTAAGGGAGGTCAGAATTTTGATGGATCTCAGAAAGACGGTTTTCTGAAATACGAAAAAGGAAGGCTATCCGCAGTATATGATATTGATAAAAAGCAATATGTAAATCTTGAGGAATTAGCAGAAAAATGCGATGCAAAGCTAGGGAAACTTCCTGAATCTCATTTACCATGGAAAGCTGTTGTTGGAAATCGGAATAAAGAAGCTGTATTGAGCGGATATTTCAGCGGTTTACAAAAAGAGAATTCTTTAGGGGCAAAAATGGCTGTCGAGTACTTGAAAAAATCAAAAGCAATTGGAGAAAAACTTGTAAGTGATAAGGTCGCCTTTAGTGCTGAAGATGTTAACACTGTTCTATTAACAGGATTCTTCCATGCTTATGGTCCAATAAACAATTTTATTAATTAAATCAATTAGGAGGATAATAATATGAATTTAAGAAAAAAGGTATATATGGTTGCCGGATATAATACAATATCAATGGGTACCGGCAGAAAAGAATTTCACCCTAAAAATCCACGTCCGGGTTTGGAAGAATATTTTAAAGAAGCAGGTCAAAATGTTCTAAATCAAATTGGTGGAGCAGAAAAAGTTGATGAATGTGTTGTTGGGAACTTTATCGCAGCAAGATATAATAAACAAGCAAACCTCGCAGGATTTTTCCCATTTGTTGATGAAGGGCTAAAGTATAAGCCTTGTATTAGAGTTGAAGGAGCGTGCGGAACAGGAGCTTTGGCATTAGCAACAGGAATCAAATCTGTGCTTGCGGAAACAGCAGATGTAGTTTTGGTAATTGGTGTTGAGGTGCAAAATACTGTAAAGGCTGTATATGGAGCAGACATTCTCGCCGCTGCAGGTTGGGCTAAAGACAGAAAAAAGGGACATGCACATTTTTTCCCAGGAAAATTTAGTGACAGAGCTGGAGCATATTATGAAAAGTTTGGCTATGATAAAACGAGAGAAGCAATGGCAACTTGGTTTAAGAATGCAGTTGAAAATGCTCGCCTATGTCCTACCGCACAGGAGTATCACAATAAAGTTGAAGACCTAATGGCATTAGGTATGATGAAGCCGAATCCTAAATCATTTGTAGCGAATCTTAATGTATTTGATTGTTCTAAAGTTTCTGATGGTGCTTCAGGTATTGCTGTAGTTTCTGAAGAAGGATTAAAAAGATGCGGAATTCCGATTGAGGAAGCAGTTGAAATCGTTGGATTTGGAATGGCAGAAAATGACATTACTTTACCTCCAGCTGACCCAACCAAGCTTGACACAACAAAAGTTGCCGCTGAAAAAGCAATGAAGATGGCGAATATTACAAAGGATGATCTTGCAACAATAGAGTGTCACGATTGTTTTACAATAGCTGGAATTATGGTAACTGAAGCTCTCGGTTTTGCAGAACATGGGAAAGGACCAGAATTTGTTGCGGCAGGCAATACAGCTAGAACAGGAAAAATTCCATTTAATACAACAGGAGGACTTGTGGGGTGGGGACACCCAACTGGTGCAACTGGTGTGCACCAAGCAGTTACGATTTGGGAACAACTAACAGGAAAAGCAGGGGAAGCTCAAATTGAAATTCCGAAAAACAAGCCATACGGACTGACAATCAATATGGGTGGAGATGATAAAACCTTAGTTTCTATCGCTTATAAAAAAACAAATTAAATTTCTATACAATTTCTGTTCTGTGGAAAAGATATACTAATTTTATCTCATTCTACAGGACAGATTGTTTTTTTGCAAATATTTATAAATGGAAAGATATAGTAAATATATAATTGGATTAATCGGATTTGTAATACTAGTATTGTTTGTTGTTTATTTTAGCAATATAATAATCTGGATACTTACTGCAGCTCTTATTGCTATGATTGGCAGTCCGGTTGTTATTGTTCTTGAAAGGCTAAAAATCGGGAAATTACAGTTTCCAAGATGGCTTGCAGCATTATGCAGTTTAGCAACAATTATTCTGGTTATAATTCTGTTTATTCAAATTACTTATCCTTTAATATCAAATCAACTTAGTGAATTACAAAATATTGATGTTGAAGCCATTTCCGATGGGCTAGAAGAACCAATTAAACGAATCGATGAATTTATTCAGGAAGTGCCATTTATTAACCAACCTGATTTTTCTACAGAGAATTTTTTAATTGAAAAAATAACATCAATTCTTAATTTATCGAGCGTTGGTGATGTTTTCGCCGACTTATCAGCCTTATTGTGGAATTTAATTTTATCTGTTTTTGCAATCTTATTTATTAGTTTTTTCTTTTTAAAAGATAGAGGATTGTTCGATAAGGGTGTATTGATAGTCGTCCCAACTAAATATGAAGAAAAAGCAAAAAATGTACTTGTTTCAGTTCGCAGATTATCAACTCGTTATTTGATAGGAATAATTCTACAATCTTTATGTATGATGATTCTTTATATTGCAGGATTATATATAATTGGCGTTGACATAAACTTGGCTGTATTAATCGCGGTAATTGCAGGTATTCTGAATGTAATTCCGTACATAGGACCTTGGATTGGGGCTTTTATAGCGTTGATTTTAATAACAGTTGCGAATATACAAGCGGATTTCTTTGATTATACAGCATCTTTACTGGTAAAAATGCTAATCGTTGTTGCAATCGCTCAATTGATTGATAACATTATCTTTCAACCTTTAATTTTTTCAAAAAGCGTAAAGGCGCATCCAATAGAGATATTTTTTATAATTCTTATTGCGGGAAGCTTGTATGGAGTGTTGGGCATGATGCTCGCAATTCCAGCCTATACTGTTTTTAGGGTCATCGCCAAAGAATTTCTCAATCAATATAAATTTATTAGAAAAATTACTCAAAACATCTCAGAAACAGAGGATATTAAGATTATTGAAGGTAATGATACAGGTATATAAATTCGGAGGGGCTTCAATTAAAACTGCAGACACTGCAAGGAAGATACGATCAATTATCACTAAATGCGATAAGCTTATAATTGTTGTTTCGGCAATAGATAAAACTACTAATGCTCTAGAAAAACTTTTTAATTCTTATTTTTATTCGACAGGAGATAAAAATACTATATTTAATAAAATAGAGAGATTTCATATTAATTTTTACAAAGATTTACTGCAAGAAGAAGTATCAAAAGAGTTCTCAATTATACTATCTAATCTTCAGACTAAGATTAATAGCCAAGCTGGTTATGATGCAAATGCAGAATATGACGATATAGTTGTTTATGGAGAACTTTTAAGTTCTAGAATATTATACGAATTCTTGAGAAAACACTGTATTGATATTGGTTTTCTTGATATCAGAGATGTTCTTATTACTGACGATACTCATAAAGAAGGAAAAGTTGATTGGGAAATATCGGGAAATAGAATTAAAAATTATCTATTAAATAATAAAGAGAATAAATTTATTACACAAGGATTTATTGCTAGGTCAAAAACGGGAAATAACATTAGTTTAGGGAGAGAAGGTTCAGACTTTACGGCTGCGGCTTTAGCCTATATGATAGATGCCAGGAGTGTTACTATTTGGAAGGATGTGCCTGGGATAATGAATGCCGATCCTGCAAAATGTAGTTTTGCTGAAAAAATTGATTTACTGTCTTATCAGGAAGCAATTGAACTTGCTTTTTACGGAGCAAAAGTAATTCATCCTAAAACAATTAAACCTCTCGAAAATAAAAACATACCACTATATGTTAAGTCTTTTGCAAATCCAGATCTTGAAGGAACTGTAATAAGAAAGGTAGATTATAAGTTGAAACTTGTCCCAATTTATATCTTAAAAGACTTTCAAATGCTAATTTCTGTTTCACCCAAAGACTTTTCTTTTATTGTTGAAGAAAATATAAGTAAAATATTCAATTTGGTTGTAAAGTATCGAATCAAAGTAAATATGACACAAAACTCTGCAATAAGCTTTTCTGCAGCAATTGATTGTGATTTCGGAAATATTTCAGGCTTTATTCAAGAACTAAGTAAAGAATATAAACTTAGGTACAATGAAAACCTTCAACTAGTAACCATCCGTCATAGCACTGATGAGGCTATAGAAAAGATGACAGGAGGAAAAAAAGTATTTATGGAGCAAAGGTCTAGAAATACTGCAAGATTTCTTATTTCAGGCTTGGATTAACCCAGTTTCGACCTTTTTAGAAGGTAGGAGTATAGAATATCATAGAAGCTTTTGTTAATGTCAGCTTCAATTAAATCTATTTTATATTGATTGCATTTTATTTTTAATTCATTAAAAAACTTATTCGATTCTTTTGTGTAGGCTTCTCTGATGTCGTTTGGGTTTAATTTTATTTGTTCGCCTGTTTCTGTATCAATAAATTTGTATGGGCGATTTTCAAAGTCAAACTGCAGTTCATGTTTACTATCAATTACATGAAATAGGATCACTTCGTGTTTATTATATTTTAGATGCTGAAGAGAGGAAAATAAGTTTTGGTTTTCGGAATCACTACCGGTAAACATATCGCTAAAAATCATTACAAGTGAACGTTTATTAATTATTTCTGCGAGATTATGCAATGCTTCAGCAGTATTTGTTTTTTTGTTCAATCCAACATTATCGGGAATCAAATAATTTCGTAATTCGTTGTATAGCAATTGATTATGAATGCCAGATAGCTTTGGATTAGCATGAAATTTAATTTCATTATCAAAACAAGACAGACCAACAGCATCTCTTTGTTTTCTGAGTAGATACGTTAAAGCTGCAGCACAATAAACAGAGAATACAAGTTTATTGTATCTCTTGTTGTCTTGAGGAAATAGCATTGAAGATGAAACATCCAGAATAATATGTCCTCTTAGATTGGTCTCTTCTTCATATTTCTTTACAAAAAGTTTTTCAGTTCGTGCAAATAGCTTCCAATCTATATGTTTGGTACTTTCGCCCTTGTTGTATAATCTGTGCTCTGCAAATTCAACAGAAAACCCGTGAAAAGGACTTTTGTGTAATCCAGTAATGAATCCTTCTACAACTTGTTTTGCTATAAAATCAAGATTGTCGAATTCAGGAAGGTATTCTATGTCTTTAAGATATTTCATTTTGCAAATATAAGTATTGTTTGCGAACAACTATTTTTTTGATAGAATAGCTTTTTTTGAAGCCTTTAACTCTCTTTTTTGCTTTGTTACATTATAAAAAATTATTAAGAGCATCATTAAGAAAAAAGGCAGCATTGGAATTTTAAATCTCACTAAAGCTCCAAAATTTGATGTTGAAAGTCCAATACCAAGTGCCATGCTAAGAGAAAAGCTAAGGCAAAAAACCAGAAATGGCTCTTTAGTAATATGAATTATAGTTTGTAAAGGACCGGCTCTTATTATAATATACACTGTCAACAGCAGTAGTATTAAGTTTTCAAATCCCGAAAGCAACATCACTACAGAATTTGCTTCCCAAATAAAGGGTCTGTACAATCCTGCTATTATGGCAGCAGGTGTTACTGATGCTGCTCCTCCTAGAGTTGGATCATAATCGCCTATATCAAAAGAATTTCCCTGATAATAATCTTGCTTTAAGTCTTGCTGAGAAACAACTGCTTTGCCGAGCATTGAATCAATATTTTGATAAGCCCCACCAACTATTCCCATTACTGAACTCAGAATCCACATCCCCCCAATACCAATTATAAACATTAAAGCAGGAAATACAAATACTCTTAATATTCTGTTCTTTACAAGATAGGTATATGAAAAGCCAATCCATAATAAGCCTGAAACTATTGCGGCGTATAATATATAAGGTTTTAAACTTATTATAATATAAATACAAAACAAAATTTTAAATATATTTAATATGCCAAACTTCTTCTTAAAGAAAATTTTGTGAAAGTAGGCAACGAATAGGATAGTAAAACTAAAACTAAAAGAATCTTTCGTTATTCCTGAGTTCCAAAATAGAACAGATGGGATTAGTAAAAAACCTAAATACATATACTCTTTATAATTAGTATAAACACTGCTTAAATATCTGAAAGTTTTCCAATTAAGAACAAATAGAAAAACGTTTAAACAGATGATTGTTAGGTAATAGTGTTTTAAACCAATAATTGAAAATATGGATAATAGTCTGTGAGTAAATACCAGTCCTGGATCTCTGAAATTAGGCATATACCCTAATGTATGGTTTATTTCATGGACATTCGATTTGTCATAATATCCAATTAAAAGTTTAAAAAAAGTAATAGGATCTTTAAAAAGTACATCTCCCATTCGGCATGCATTTGCAAAATAAGTAAAAGTATCTCCTGCACGTCCATAATAAAAATCATAAATTAAAGCAAATCCGATTCCTGCCAATAGTTTAAACAACAAACTCCATTTAAAGTATTTTCGTAATTGTTTATCTTTACGATATTTATTAGCTGAAAAGATTGAAAAGGCAGTAAAAATAATCAATAAATAAATGATTATTAGAATGATTCCTTCTGTATTTAAATAGTTTACACGCATAGATTATTTAGTCATCATTCTTAAATACTACAAATCTTTTTCCAGAGATATGGTCAAAAATTATTGTGTCAGTTATTTCAGATAGAGATTCTGGAAGAGTTGCCTCTTTCCCAAGTATGAGAAAATTAATTTTATTTTCAGTTACAAATTTGTATTGCAAATCTCCTATTGTATATTCAGGATTCTTAGACAAATTACTTTCCGCATAATTTTTAAATGTAGATTTATTTAAATATGACTCTATTCGAGTTTTTGTTATCGGGTCATAAATATCTGTTGAAGTGTATAAGACATCCAAACTTATAGACTGGTAACCGGAGTAAAAAAGGTGCATAAAATATGCTTCTCCATAAGAATTTACAGCCTGCCAGTATCCATTTATTGCATCAGGATTTCTTATAAATGCGATAATTTTGTTAGAGTTTTCTGTCTTTTCTACTTTGTTTTGAACCAAACTTAAGTATTCTTGCGAATACAGATTTTCTATTTTGATATATTTATAAAAAGGAGTTTTCGGTAATGTGTAGAAATTTACAAATACTATTATTATCAACATTGCGAAGTAAAGATATTTTCTGGTTTTTGAATCCTTTAGAATTACAGATATATTTAAAAGCAACACCCATATAGCTATGTTTGCAAGCAAAATCCCCGGCATATAAAAGAATTGTATTGAATCTGCCACAGGATGGGTTATACTCCAAATAAAAAGTCCGGTAAAAAAACTGATTAGAAAGAACGAAAAGAATAAGTATTGATTCTTTAGTTTAATTATTAAATCATTAATTAGGAATCTTTTAAGAATAAAGATTAAAGGTGTAAAATAAAAAAAATAAACACTAAGGCTTATTAGAATACTTGCAACAATTATTTTTACCGACTTAAATTTATCATAAACTAATCCCTCAATGATATTATTTAAAGTGAAATTTCCTGTGGCTGAAGCATTTGAATTTAGAAAGTAGAACAATGCTATGAAAACAGCTGTGAAAAAGACAAATAATGTACTTATTATGGTTTCTCGCAGAATAAAATGTTTTTTAAAATACAGAAAAAATAAAAATAATACAGAAGAAGTAAAAATAGTTGGAGCAAGGGCAATGTTAAGTAAAGGGATTATTATAATCGGGAAAATGAAATTTAGGTTTTTTTGTATAGCTAAAATTGCGAACCATACAAAAAATATACTAATTGTAATAGTTTTTGGATTCCAGGCATTTGCAAAAATATATATATCAGCTTGAGGAAGAAATTTTACTATCATTAATCCTGAAAAATATACTGATATTATTGAGAAAATCTGTAATATAAATGACTTACTTATTAATCTACATAAAGCCAACATACCTAAAGATAAAATTGAACCAAGAATCGAGTGGATAGCAATTACCTGAGTTTCTAGAGCAAGGATTCCAGTTATTTTCGAAATTAGGGCAGCTAACCACAATTCTGGATAATGATACGGAACAGGAGATTCCGCAACATTTAAAATAGCATATTTTGCCCGTGTTGTACTTTCAATTCCATATTGATTTAGATTATTAACAAGATTTGAATAAAAACCAAAATCTCCCTGTGGCAGATTGTTAATTGGATCATTATAAAAGAACAGAGACTGGAAAAAGAAAAATACAGTCCCAAGACCTATTAAAACGCATAGAGACTGTAATCTTTGCTTAATCGATATTTTATTATTTGCATAATCGAGATTATTAGTTTTGTTCTTTTTATCGTGTAAATATTTGAAAAGAAACAGCAGACCGATAAGAATAAAGCCCCATAATACTGTATTTCCATTTGTTTTATATACAGCATAAACAAATACTATAAAAAGGAAGCCAATTGCCGTTTTAACGAAAGTGTCGTAAAAGGCGTCATTATTTTTGTAGTCTTTGATTAATATACTTATTAAGCCTCCAAATGCGTAGAAGAATATTAAAGAGATTATTATTGCAGGAAGCAAGTAATTCATATTTTTACCTATGTACAGTTTTAATTTTTAAATAATATTTGTTATTCTTTCAATTTCGTTTTCCCCGAGTTCATAATATAATGGCAGCCTAAGCAAACAGTTACTGTAAAAATCAGCAAATTCTAAATTTGGTCCATTATATTTGTTTTGATAATAATTGCTTTTATGAAGGCTAAGATAATGAAAAACCGCCATTATCCCCTTAGATTTTAATTTGGCGATTAAAGCCGTCCTATCTGCAAGGCTTTCAGTTAAAATATAAAACATATGTGCATTATTATCAGAATATTGAGGAATACTTGGAAGTCTTATTTTTAATGAATTTTCTTTGGAATTTAATGCAGTAAAGTAGAAACTCCATAGTTCCTTTCTCTTTTGTTGGATTTTTTCTAAATTTTCGAGTTGAGCCCAAAGAAAGGCAGCAATAATTTCTGATGGAAGGAATGAAGAGCCAGTATCAACCCACCCATATTTATTTACTTCTCCACGAAAAAACTCTGCTCTGTTGGTTCCTTTTTCCCAAATTATTTCGGATCGGTTAATAAATCTGTCATCATTAATGCACAACATACCTCCTTCACCACTAATTATGTTTTTGGTTTCATGAAATGAGAATGCAGAAAGATGCCCTATCGAGCCAAGAGCTTTACGTATCCCGTCGTTTCCTGTATAGAAACTATCAATAGCTTGGGCAGCATCTTCTACAACAAAAATATTGTATTTTTTTGAGATAGACATAATTTTATGCATATCACAAGAGACGCCAGCATAATGAACAACAACAATTGCAATAGTTTTTTCTGTAATTAATTCTTCGATGGTATCTTCATTGATTCCGGGATGGTCGGGTCTGCTATCTGCAAAAACTATTTTAGCTCCTTCGCGCACGAATGCTAAGGCCGATGATACGAATGTATAAGATGGGACAATAACTTCATCTCCCTGTTTAATATTAAGAAGTATGGCTGCCATTTCAAGAGCATCCGTACAAGAAGTAGTTAACAAACACTTTTTAAAACCATATTTTTGCTCAAAATATTTCTGGCACATATTTGTATATTTACCATTACCGGAGATTTTGCCTGATTTGACAGCATCTTCAATATAATGAGTTTCTTTTCCTGTTAAATATGGCTTGTTAAATGAAATCATATAAGTTCTATAGGCTTAGCGGTTATTTATAAATTAAAAACAATTATTCCAACAATAATAATTAAATAACTAAGAATATTTTTTTTATCTATTCTTTCTTTAAGAATGATTCTTGAAAATAATAATACCAAAATATATGTTGATGGTAAAAAAATCAGGACATATTTTAAATCTAGAAATCTAAGAATATAAAGGTTAAGAAGAGTTACCAAGAACATTATGAAATAGCCAATTATTGTGTATATATTTAGAAAGAAGGCAAGTTTTGTTCCCGTTTTTTTGCGTATCGCGCCGAATTTTAAAATAATCTGGGCAACTGCTGCAAGTATAACTCCAATATAACCTATTATAAAGTATAAACCCATGTTTTCAAACTTTTTTAGACAATATTAGACCAACAATAATTAGCATTGTTCCGAAAAGATTTGCGAAAGAAATATACTCTGAAAACACAAAATAGCTAAGTAACAATACCATTGGATAGTACAAACTATTAAACATATAGGCATAATTGAGGCTAAAATTCTTTAATGCAATTTGCCATGCAATTGCCTGAAGAAAGAGGAAAAAAATTGATGTCCAGTAATAATAATTTGTTAAAACAGAAATAAGAGTATATTCTGTCATCGACAAAGCTCCTGATTTCAAAAAAAATGAAGCACACAGATGAAAAATCAGGGACAGAATAATCGCAAACATAATCTATCAAATACTTATTTTCGGATTGTAATTGGTCTAGCAGGATTTCCAACAACAGTTTCTGACTCCAAAACATTTTTAGTTACAACAGACCCAATGCCAATAATACTGTATTTACCAATATGAATATCTTCTTTAACGACAGAATTTAATCCAACATGAGCGCCTTGATCAACTGTTATTCTTGCTCCTAAAACGCTGTGAGCAGCCAGAGTTGCAAAATCTTTTACATTAGTGTCGTGTCCGACAAAACTTCCAGTATACAAATGTACGCAATTGTTAACAACCGCATTTGCTGATGTTGCAACATTGGGCAGGACAAGACAGCCATATCCTATTTTAGAAGAGGGGTTTATATAAGCTAATGGATGTATTCCTGTAGCATTTGCTTCTTCAGGAATATTAATACTTTTATATTTTTGTATCCTTTCCTTCTTATTCTTTACGTTCAAATGATAAGTATAATGAATGTAGTATCCTTTGTTTACGAAATCAGTAATACTATCGCTATTCCCTACAACTTGATATTTTCCATAGTATTCTCCAGGTTTTACAATATCATTAATAAAGCCAACTATGTCCCACTCTTCTTTTAATTTGTTTATGTCTTCAAAAACAGTCATGGCAATATCCCCGCTTCCATGACCACCGACAATTATTAGCTTTCTTTTCATAAACGTATAATTTTAAGAGTCGTTTATTAAATTTTTACAAATTGTTTTTCTTTTTTACGAGTGAATCTTTGAAAAGAACTTTTTTTGCCATTGCCACCATTGGTGGTCCAATAAATTTTCCGTTTTTAACTGCTACTCCTTTGCCGTCCTTTTGAGACTCTTCAAAAAGGATTAACATTTCTCCGGCATCTTTAATTTCCTGTTCGCTTGGAGTAAAATATTTGTGCACTAAATCTAATTCTTTAGGATTTAGAACCAGCATTCCTTCGAACCCAAGTTTTTTGGCAAGAATAAGGTTTACTTCTAAGTCTTCTAAATCGTGAACTTTTATGTGAACTGTGTCGATTGGGATAACACCACATGCTCTTGCAGCCATTGCAATTAAAGCTCTAGGTGCAAACAGGCTTTCATGTTCGTCGTCGTGAATGCCCTGCAAGTCAGTGATAAAGTCCTCGCATCCAAAAGCGATTGCTACAACTCTCTTGGAGGCTTTGCAAATATCCTGAGCATTTAATACCGATGCGGCAGTCTCTATCAAAGGAATTAATTTAAAGCTCCCTACAGGAATATTTTTTTCGAATTCAATCGTTTCTAGTAGTTTATCAATAAAATATATGTCTTCTCCGGTTTTTGCTTTAGGGTACATAAAGCCGTGAATACCTTCAATACACAGTTGGTAAACATCTTTTAACAAGTGTCCACTCTCTCTGTCGTTTATACGAGGAAAAACCAAATGATTTTTGAATTTACCTTCGGATACCCATTCTTTTATTTTATCTCTAGCAACTTGTTTGTTTGATGACGGCTGTACAGAGTCCTCAATATCAAGTAGCAACACATCTGCATTTGAACGCGAAGCACTTGCAAGAAGTCTTTCGTTGTGTGCAGGAACGAACATTAAGCTTCTCATTAAATTGGTTTCCATAGTTTTATTTAATTCTAATTTAAAAATTATTATTATATTTTTTTACGAGCACTCTTCTTCTGAATTTTAAAACATCTGTTTTATTCTGATTAAAGGCTGTAGTTTCAACATAAACGATTCCTCGGTCTTGTTTCGTTGATGAGGGGTGTAGATCCAGAATTTCGGTACGAGCATAAATCGTGTCGTTTATAAATACAGGAGCAAGATGTAAGATTTTTTCGTACTCAAGATTTGCGATTGCTTTGCCACTAATATCCGGCACAGTTATGCCAACAGCGAGACTAAAGACTAAAGTCCCAACTACCAAAATTTTGCCGTGTTGCTCTTTTGCAGCATAATCAATGTTTGTATGAATTGGATGATGATTCATTGTGATAAGCGAGAAAAGGTTATTATCACTCTCAAATATTGTTTTAGAAGCAGAATGCATTATTATTTCACCTTTTTTAAAGTCATTGAAGTAACGACCTATTTCAAATGCTTTCATATTATTTCTTTTATAAAATTATCCAATTTTACTTTCTGTTGTTCTTTTATTATTCTGATTAAATATTCTCCAATAAGACCTAGAGCTAGCAGGTTTAAGCCTCCAAAAAAACTTATCAACGATACAGTTGACGCATATCCAGGGAAATCGATTCCAAAGAATATTTTTTTTACTAGTGTGAATATTATGAAAAAGGCAGAGAGTCCAAATCCAACAAAACCGACAAATCCAACCAGTTTAAGAGGAAGAGATGAATAGTGTATTATGTTATTTAAACTTAGTCCGATCAACTTTGATAATGTATATGAACTTTGATTATATTCTCTTTTATTATGTTCAACACTTATATTCTTTATTCGATGAGTTACGTCAACAATTAGACTTGAAATAGATGGCATCGCATTATGATTTTCAACAATAGCTTCGACTACATCTTTTCTAACTATTTTAAAGGCAGACTTAGTAAGGCCTTTTGGTTTTTTTAAGAAATAAGTGTCAATCTTATTAAGTATAAAACTACCGGTATTTCTCCAAAGACTATGTTTTTTGTTTTTATATCCCGGCACTGCAAATACAGCATCAATATCTGGATCTGAATTTATCGCATCAATTAGTTTTGGAATTTCTTTTACCGGATGCTGTAAATCATCGTCCATGTTAATTACAAAATCACCGCCGGCATGCTTCATACCAACAAGTAATGCAATATGTTGACCTCTATTTTTTCGCAGAAAAATTACTTTTACGAAAGGGTGTTTTTTTGCAATATATTTAAGACTATCACAAGTTTCAGAGCATCCCGGACTATCGTTAACAAAGATAACTTCAAACTTTTCACCTCTCGACTTTTTCAAATCTTCAAATTCTTCTGCTATTTTGATTAAACTTAGGGAGCTTTTGTAAACAGGAATTATTACCGATATCAGAGTCATTGCTTAGAGTATTTATCTTTTATTAAAACAAAGATAACTTATTCGTTTAAAAGTTCAATAAATTTATCTGCAATGTTTTTTATATGATAATCGCTTAAGCTGTCAATAATTAATTCACCTGAGTATTCTCTATTCATAAACTGCGAGATCAAGTCTTTATTAATCTCTTTTGGATTTATATTTAATATTGGCCTATTTGCAATTGCATAATCTATCAACTTGCTAGGAATTTGATTTGGACTGTTAAGATTTTCAAAATTTAATAAGAAGTCATTGGTTTTTAAAAATTCTATTAACTCTTTTCTATCCACAGGACTTTTTATGATTATTTTTTCTCCCAGTTTAGATTTATATAAATCAATTAATTCCCTATACTGAGTAAACACATAAAATCTAAAGTCTATATCAATATTGCTTATATAGTCAAGGAAATCAGATGGGTTTCTAATGTCTTTATAAAATATCCCTGCATATGAAAAAGTAACATAATCGTTATTCGGCTCATGTCTCAAACGATTATTTTCGTCAAAATTAAAACCTTGTGGAATAATCTTAATTTTTTTTCTATACTCGGGATAATATGCTTCTATGGCTTCTTTTACTGGAACAGTAATATAAGAGCACTGCTTGCAAAATTGTTTTTCATATTTTGCGAAGTATTTATAATGATTTTTAGATTTTCCGTTCATCATAAATGGATCTCCACAGTCTGCAATCCATTTTTTGGGAAAGTTTTCCGGATACTTATTTTTAGCTTTTGCACAACCCCAGTGAATTTGATGAGGAACTGCAATGCTAATTAAAACATCATGATTTGTTTCGTATTTAAAAACTTCAGTCAAACGGTAATAGAACTCAAAGTTTGGATATTCTGCTAATTTGCCAAATAGTCTTCCTGCTACTTTGTCTAAAAAATGAGCTTTATATGAACCATCGCTATTATATGCCTTAATTTGCCACTTTATATTGATATTTTTAAGCTTTATATTTGGATATTTTTGTAAAAAATCGGAATAGTCATAATTCCCTAAAACGGCATATACCGTTATATCAAAACCGCGACGAGCAAACTCCTCAATTAACTCAGTACTTCTTATTGACCTAGGAGTTTGAATAGGGAAGATATGTTGGGTGATTATTAGGATTTTCATTTTTTTGTATGAGCTGTTATCGGTAATCACTTAATTTTTATTCGGGTTGCAGTCACTATGTGATTACTGATTTTTTTTACAGTTTATTTTCAGCGTTTAATTTTATAAGGACATCAATAATTCTCTCAGCAGATTTGCCATCCCAAAGTTCAGGAATTGATCCTTTTTTCCAGTTGCCTGCAAATAGTTTGTTTAGTGCAGGTTTTATATTGTTTGGATTTGTGCCAATTAGTTCATTTGTTCCGATTGTACAGGTTTCAGGTCTTTCAGTGTTGTCACGTATAGTCATACAGGGAATTCCTAACACTGTTGTTTCTTCGGTTATTCCTCCTGAATCTGTAATAACTGCACTAGAATTCTTAACAAGATAGTTAAATTCTAGATATCCCAATGGGTCAACAAATTTGATATTATCGAAAATTAAATTTTCCTTTTCTATTTTGTATTTTGTGCGAGGGTGAACCGGAAAAATCACGGGAAAATTCTCCGAATTTTTTGATATCTCATTTAAAATTATTTTAAGTTTTTTGGAATCATCAACATTATTCGGTCTATGTAAGGTTAATACTATATACTTATGTGCCTTTAAATCACGTTCCTTATAAATTGTAGGTTCTTTAAGTTTTGGCAGATTGTAAAGAAGAGTATCAATCATAACATTACCAACAAAGAAAATATTTTCGGGCTTAATTCCTTCTTTTATGAGGTTTTGCCCAGCCCAATCTGTTGTTGTAAAAAAGTAATCTGAAATACTATCGGTCACTTTTCTATTTATTTCTTCTGGCATTGTATCATCGTAAGAACGTATTCCTCCTTCGATATGTGCAAGTTTAACATTTGCTTTTTTTGCAACAATAGAACAAGCTAATGTAGATGTAACATCTCCAACAACAATTACAATGTCTGTTGGGTTTTCAGAAAGATCTTTTTCAAAAGCAATCATTATTGCTGCTGTTTGTTCGGCCTGAGTACCGCTACCCGCTGCAAGATTTGCGTTGGGCTCAGGAATTTGTAATTCTTCGAAAAAAGTCTTACTCATTTTTCTGTCATAATGTTGCCCGGTATGTACTAGACGATACTGAATGTCAATACCTTTTTCTTGTTTTTTTATGATTGCTCGGATTACAGGACTAACTTTCATAAAGTTTGGTCGAGCGCCGGCTATGAGGGTTATGTGCATGTTTTTAATTATTAAGTTCTGCTAATGACTGGTAATCGGTTAGGTTAATCTGTGTAAGCAAGTATTTATAATTGTAGCAATTTGTTTGCAAATTCTGTATAGTTTTTGTTTGCTTCATAATTTTGTTGCCAAAATTTATATGAGTTTTGACGGAGTTGTATTTGATTTTCTCTAGAACTTTTAAGGTATATTTCTATTGTGGTTACCACTTCAGTTAAATCAAAATCTTTTTTGATGAGAAATCCATTTTCGGTGTTAACAGCTTCTGCTGTTCCTCCTACATCTGTTGCCATAACAGGAATTCCTGCAGAAAGAGCTTCCATAATGCTTACAGGAATACCTTCTGATTCGCTTAGATTGATGAACAAATCAACATAATTTTGGGAATAAAAATCTAAAATTTCGTTATTTGAAACAATTCCTTTAAATTCGAAATTGTTTTTTCTAAGTTTTTGTTGTGCATACGTTTGTATTTCTTCCCTTAAGTATCCATCACCAAAATGTATCCATTTTAAATCTTCAATTTTGAGTTTGCCTATTAAATCAATGATGAGGTTTAATCTTTTTACGGGAGTTAGTGTTGAACATGAGCAAATTAAGATTTGATTGTCTTTTTTCTGTATTTGTCTAGCTCTACTGTTTACTTTTCCGAGCCTTGAAATTGATAGCCTTTCATCTAAGTTTTCATCTAATAATTTTTCAAAGTAATGTGCTCCGTCATTTGAAATGCTGATTGTTTTAGATAGATTGTCAATGATAAACTTTTTATAAGGTAAATACGAAAATTTGTTTGCATAAAAGTAAATGTCCCATCTGTGTGCTCTAGCCACTGTCTTAATGTTTGGGTTACTTTTAGTTAAACGAGCTAATGCTAATGCCCGGTAATCATGCCAGTATGAGTAAATTACGGTATTGTTTAAGTTTAAACTTTGATTCGAAATAAGGCTTTCTAGTTCATGAATAATTTGATTTGAGCGAACAATGTCCATGAACATTATTTTGAACATTATTGGCTTGGTGCTGATCTTATATTTGAAGATTGCTCGAATTAATTCTCCTATAAATATTGGTGATATTATTTTGGTAATAGCTTTGAGTTTTTGATTGGCTGTTATTCGGCTATTGTATTTTATTACTTCTAGATTTTCAGGTATGAAACGGTTAAGTTCTTGTTGGTCTTGATTCTTTATTAATACATAAATTTTCTCGAAATGGGGGTGTATGATTTTGATTTCATCGTCGAGGAAGAATTCGCCTGGTCTTAGGGGATAGTTATCGCAAAGTAAAATTAATGTTGGTTTCATTGGTTTTGGAACATTTAGTGTTTTTTGCTTGCTTACTCGCTGTGCTCGTGACACAAGGGTTTTAAACATTAAGGAATTAAGGTAATTAAGGAATCCATTAAGGATACTTTTTTCTTAATTGTTCTTAACTTTTTAATTTTTTAAATGTTTAAAGTTGAGTTGGCTTGCTTACTCGCTGTGCTCGTGACGCAAGGGTTTTAAACATTAAGGAATTAAGGAGTTTTTTAAGAGTTATTTTTGTAAATGTTCTTAATGGCTTAAGTTTAATGTTTTATTCTGCAGGTAGTGCTCTGAAAAACTCATTGACAAATGGTTTGGCAGTTTTTGAAATATTGTCGACATAGAAATTGATTAGCAAGCCTTGTGGTTTTTCTAATAATTTCATATAAGTCATCAACTGTGCTTCGTGTACAGGCAAGGTGTTTTCAACAGCTTTTATTTCAACAACAACAGTGTCTTCAACTATAAGGTCAAGTCTTAGGTCTGCTTCCATCTCAATGGTGTCATACTTTATTGGTACAGATAATTGACTTTTAACGTTATATCCGTTTTTTATTAATTCGTGTTTTAAACATTTCTCATATACACTTTCCAATAAACCAGGACCAAGTGCTTTGTGTACTTTTATTGCATATCCTATAATCTCATAGGATAATTGTGTTACTTGTTTTTTTGTTTTATGCTTGGTCATGTTTTTAGAATTTAGGTTTGCTTGCTTACTCGATGTGCTCGTGACGCAAGTGTTTTAAACATTAAGGAATTAAGGTAATTAAGGAATTCATTAAGAGTTTAGGTTTCTTAATTTTCTTAATGGTTAAAGTTTGAGTCTTCAAGTTTAATGTTTCTCGTCAATTGCATTCTGATACAAGACCAGCAATTTTTCGACATAAGGCTTAATATTATACTGCTTGGCGTATTCCTGTGCGTATTGCGACATTTCTTGGTACTTGTCTTCATTATTCCATATAGTCAATATTTTATCTGCAAAAAGCTCTGCATTTGCATCAGAAATAATATATCCGTTTCTGTCATTTTCAATTATATCTCTATTTCCCAAACCATCAAGACAAACGACCGGTAATCCGGATGCCATAGCTTCAATCATTACTAATCCGAAAGACTCTGTCAAAGAAGAATGAACATAAATGCTCTGATTGATTAATTCTGATTCAACATTATCAATGATTCCAGGCATACTTAAATATTGGTCTAGACTTTTAGCCTTTGCTTTTGCTAGAATTTTTTCTCCGTTATTTCGCCACTCGCCTAATAGTGTAAGATGAGTGTTGATATTGCGATTTACAAGTTTTTCTAAAACATCAATCAAAAAAATTTGATTTTTATAGTCAGCCATATGACCTACCATTACAATTTTTAAAACTTCAGTTTTTTTTCTTGTTGAGGCATAATGAAATTTATTATAGTCTATTGCATTAGGTAAAAAATGAATGCTGTTTTTTAATGAAGAACTTAAATTTTTATAATAATAATTATATGAGTCTTTAGAAATTACAATGAATTTATTATTACACATGTAATATTTTTTTTCAATTCTTTTCTTTTCATAGAACTTTGTTAGCAAGTTTTTTGAAAATAACGTTTTAAAGCCTAAAGAATTAAACTCTGGCATGTTGTTGTGACAATGTGTAAAATAACAAATATTTTTCAAAGTATTTTCTCTGCTAACTAGTTCCGCTTTATAGGTATTTGAGTGAATAATGTCAGGATTAAAATCATTTACTTTGTTTAAAAAGTCGGTTAAATCAATTTTATTCTTTTTACTAATTGATAAACTCACAAACGAGTCACAAAATTCTATATCTAAATTTGCGTAAAGGTCTGAAAACTGATTTTTTCTTGATAAGGATATTATTTTAGTTATATGACCAAACTTATCTAGAGTATTTGCAATTTCAAGAGTCAGTCTCTCTGCTCCTCCTCTGCCTAAACTTTGGGTAATAAACAGTATTTTCATGTATTTAAAAAGTATTTTGATCTGATCCGTTTAAAATAACGTGTTCGTATAGCGATTTTTCTTTAATAGGTTTTACCATAATAGGATTTCCCGTTTCAACAACTCCAAAACCTTTAAACAATTTATATGCAGGATGCTCTGATGAAAAAACAAATTTGCATTTATGCAAGCCTCCCCAAAAACAAAGAGTTTTAATTTTATTAACTATAAGTGATGCTTCATCGTCGTTTTTTGCATTGGTGTCACCAATAACAAGTCCGTCATCAATTTTTACCCATATATATAGTTTATTTGTAAATTCTAGACAGTAGCTATTATTGTACTTTTTGTATTTCAAATAGTTAATATTTCTAGGAATTATTAGTTTGTCCTTGTATTCAATATAATCCGGATTAAAAGTCTCTTTGTAAAAAGTTCTGAGGAAGACCTTAAAAAGGGTTTCGTAAAAATCAATAAATTTCAGTTTGGTTAATATTTTAAAAAGTAAAAGGCTTTGCATTTTAACACTAATTGTAACAAGATTTCCGCATTGAATCCAGTTATATTTATCCTTAACAATTGCGGAATTAACTTTATTTGGGAATCTAAAAAGGAAATCAATATTTTTTTGACTGCAAAATTCTATTAAATGATTTGTTAAAAACTTATTTAAGCTTTTATTTTGAAAATTTGCATGAGTTACAGTATCTCCAACATGACCTATGATTATATTTTCTCCGTTCATTACTGAGACTATAGGAATCGCGCCGCAATGCGCAACTGCCATTTTTTCTTTGTATAGAAGAAAACCAAAATAAAATTCTGCTGAAGGACAATTACTAAATTTTCTTAAAAAATACTCAGGGCTTACTTTTTGTTTTTTCGTAGCATTAAAGAGTATAGTAAAATCATTTATGGTTTCTGTAGTCATCTGTTTTAAACAGTATTCTTCTCCATTTATTATTACGAATTTGGATTTCATCAGAGATATTATATGTCAAAAGAATTTGTGTGTTTTTAGATATAGCCAATGTCATCGCCGAGAATATCTCTCATTTCTTGCATTTCTTTCTGTAATTTTTTATTCTAGTAACGGTGTATTCGCTTGAGAATACCGGTTTTGTATTCATGTTTTCACGATGTTTTTCAATAAACTCATCAAATTTTCCTAGAACTTTGGCAGGATTTCCTGCAACAATTGAATTTGGCGGAATATTTTTAGTGACGACACTCCCTGCTCCGATTTTTAATCTTTAACATAAACAGATATAGGAATTTTATATTTTTCTACTAAAGGTAAAAGGTACTTATAATTATTTTGGTATCCATCATCAAAAGTAATGGCAATATTGAGGTTATTACTCTCAAATTTTTTCATAAAAAGTCTTGTACTGAAATAACATTAAAATGTTTTTGCAGACTCTTTTGAGAATTAAATCTCATGTTAAAATCTTTGTTGCCTTTTAAATCAACGCTGTGATAGCAAAGAATGGCTGCCCCTTTTTTTAAGAATCAGTTTTTCGGTGCTAAATTTTAAAAAACTGCTAATAATGATTCTATTGGACTTATTAATAAAACGTTCTATATATTTTGCAAACAACATTATTTTCATTTTTTGCTGTGAAGCAATAAATATCTATTTTGTCTTTTGTGGGGGGTTTAAAAAAACGCGGGGGTCCAGAGTGTATGGAGTTACACGGAGAGTTATTCTCTGTTATATTATGTGTAATTCACAGTACCTCTATATAAAAAAGTCTATATTTTTCCGGTAATTGTGCATATATTGTCATTATTTAGATAGGATTACATGCTTGAAACATAAATATTTTTATTATTATTCAACATAGGCATAGCCGTATTTTTTTATGATTTCAATCATTTCTTTTTTCTTTTTCTCAGAAATATTCCTTCTAATAGTATATAACTCATTAAAACAAACTTCTTCTGTCATCAGATTCTTTTCTTTATCTAGAAGTTCGAAAGTGCTTTTAATCGCTTTTGCAGGATTCCCAACTGCTACAGTATTGGGAGGGATGCTTTGGGTTACTACACTACCAGCCCCGATAATTGAATTTTCACCGATAGATACTCCGGGTAAGACTATTGTTCCGGCACCAATAAAGACATTGTCTGCAATTGTTGTGATGCCAAGTTTAGAATACCCTAAGTGATTTTTAGTTGATGCGTCGTGTGAAAGAATATGCACTCTCGGTGCTAGTGTAACATTATTGCCAATTTTTATCAACCAGTAATGCGAATAGTCCAGAACTACATCAAATTGAAATTTACAATTACCCCCAATTTCCACTCCCATTCTTTTGTATATTTCTACTAAGCTAATAGGCTTAAAAAACCTATAAATTTTCGATGCAAGCATTCTATATTTGTTCATAATGTATTTGATTATTTAGATTTGTTAGAATACTCTTTTGGAATTTTAAGCCGTAGAATAATTGAAAGGCAATACCACCTATGTTTATTATTTTCATTAAACATATCATATAAAATTGATTTAATTATAGCTATTGCGGCCTTAAATTTAAGATTATTAAACATGTAAAACTTTGCCTCATTAAAAATTAGATATCCCATTAAACGATGTCTTATTTTTTTTGAAATTAGTGATCCAGAATGTTTGACATCCAAAATATGTTTCCATGTTTTTATCTGCTCTTTTGATGTGTTTTGATGTTTATATCCAACGGATCTGTCTTCATGGTCAATTGCAATTATAGTTAAATTTTTTGGTTGAGGGATTATTGGATACTTATGTGCTATTCGAAAGCATAATTCAAGGTCTTCACTCAATCTGAAGTTGGGGTTAAATTGGAAATCAGCTAACACTTTGGAAGATGCACATATTTGGGGTGTTCCAATAATCGTAGATGTTAAATAGTCGAAAACATTATTTTTAAATAAATCTGTAACACAGACCTCCCGATCAGTAAATATGCCATTTGCCTCAAAACGAATTCCCGAAAAAATTAAAGCAATCGGGTTGTGGTTTTCAGAAATAAATTTGTACAAATTTGTAAGACGTTCTGGTAAAAAGTAGTCATCACTATCAAGGAAACAAACATATGCTCCTTTTGCATTACGAATACCATTGTTACGCGCTGCCGATCTCTCTGCATTTTCTTGGTAAATATATTTTATTCTAGAATCTTTATAGCCGGCAACTAAATCTTTTGTATTATCTGTACTGCCGTCATCAACTATTATTAATTCCCAGTCAGTAAATGTTTGATTTATAATGCTTTCGATAGCTACTGAAAGCATATGTTCGCGGTTGTATGTTGGTATTATTATAGAAAAAAAGCTCACAAGTTTATTTGTTCAATTTTAAATATATTTTATAGGATCTAAAGTCTTGTTTTTTATGTTTTTAACAGCATGCACTGAAGCTTTCATTTGCCAGTAGGAGTGAAGGTTTTGTTTTTTAAAACCTGGTAAAAGAAAGCACTTGAGTTTAAACTTTAATCTCGCAAACCAATTGTCCTTTAGATTTAATATTTTCTTATTACTCCAACCATAATGTTCTTTCATGAATCTCATGAAATTTCTACGTCTGTAGTAAGAAATAATCCAACTAATGTCTTTTATGGTTTTAAAAGAGCCTGCATTATCGTGTTTGACAACTGATTTTTTTACAATGAAGGTTTTTACGCCAGATTTTCTAAGTCTGTAACAATAGTCGGTTTCTTCTGCGTACATAAAAAAATCTGTCATCATGAAGCCAAAACGAATTATTACATCTAAAGGGATGAAAATTGAACTGCCTTCAACTGTTTGGACTTCCCTAATTTCATCATTTGGCAAATCTTTGTATGCAACATTTTTATAAAGATTATACTCAAACTCTTCTTTCCCTGTAATAGGAGTAATGCCGCCTCCAAAATCTACTATATCTGGATTTTCTTGAGACAATGTTACACTGCCATATAGATGATTTCCGTTTAAGCTCCAAGCTTTTACTAATTCTTTCAAAGATTGCGGTTTTACAACTAAATCACTATTGAGAATCCATATTGCGTCAAACTCATTTGTTAAAGCATAATCAACATTTATTTTATGTCCGGCTGCGTATCCGTTATTCTCGGCAGACTTAATAATTCTTATTTCTGGTAATTCCTCTTTTAGCTTTTCATAAGAATTATTTGGGGAATTATTATCGACGATTGAAATTTCAAAATTTCTGTAATCCTGCCCCCAAATAGATTTTACACAATTAATCGTGTCGTCGTATTTGTACCAGTTAACGAGAGAGATTAGTATTTTGGGAGTTGATTTCAAAAGAGAATAAATTTTATGAATGTTTTAAATTTTATTGTATTATTTTCAAATGAGCAAGCCCTTCGAAAACTCCAAAACAAACTAATGCGATAGATAAGAGGCAACTCTTTCCTCTTAGTAAAGATTTCGTGAAACAGTATTTGGGAGTCTCTAGAGAAGCTAGTATTGTTAAGTCCGGCTAAATATGAATGAATATTATCTGTTTCAACCTGACTGTATTCTATTTTATATTCTTTTGTATTTTTTTCGGTTATCTGATAAATTTCTTTAATTTTTGAAGTAAAACAATTTATTGAATGTTTTTCTTTTACGCTTTTAGTGATTTGATAAGTTTTTTCTTTAAGTAGTTCTGCATTAGATGTTAGTTTTTCTATGTCCTCTGATAAAATACTGTAGTTGTCTTTGGTGTATACTAAGTCTTTTAATCCAATGTCCTCTGCCAAATCAAAAAGCTTTATCCCATTTTTGAAAAGAATCGGATAACATTCCATTGATGCAGCCTCTAGGCTTGCTGTATATGATCCTTTGGGTATAGGGTCAATCACAAAATCAGCTGCAATGCAATACAAGTCCGGTTCAGGGATTTTCCCACAAAAATGCAAACGTTCATCTGCGGACACTCTAAAGTCGAGAAATTCTGTGTTATCAATTCCGATTATATATATGTGTAAATTCTTGTTTTTTTCCCAAACTTCTTGCAAGAAGTCAAAGAAATTGTTTGTCGTATTGGGGAAAAATTTATGTTTTGAACCAATACTAACTGCAATAGGAAGATTATGATTTATCCCAAGTAATTTTCTTGCATCAGCTTTAGTTAGGGTTTTATTTTTAAATGTCCGTAGTGGTAGTGACAATACAAAATTATTGTGTATATTCCTTAAATAGTAATTTATGTTTGCCGCTTCTGATCTAATATTAACAAACAAATTTGCAATGTTTTTCCCGAACCAAAAGCTATGATCAGAGTGATTTATAAAGATTGTAGGAATATTAACGCGAGACAAAGCTGCAATTACGCATACATCCTCCGGATGAGTATGTAAGATTATTTGGGTAAATGAGCCAGACTTAATAATGTTAAAAGTATTTTTAATTATTTCAAGGTAAGACGATGATTCACAAACATGTAAAAGTCCCTCCCTTTTTGAACAAAGGTCCTGTAAATAATCAATATTGCCGTTAGATTTATTGGTAATAAGAACAGATTGCTTGTTCTGATCATATTCTATCCAATTCTCTAATAACCTGCTGTGTCCTCCATAGCTATAATGTTGCGAACATATATGTAGTACATGTCTGTCTTTGCTAGGTTGGCAATTAATTTGGTCTTCTTGTTTCAAATGACAATTGCCAATACTAAGAATGATTGACTCTAATTCATCACTAAAAAATACTCCGGGATGTTGTTTATATGCATAACGACCTAAGGCTAAACATAATCTAAGAATTGATTCATGATTTTTAGACGTTTTGTATGTATTTATAATTGCAGCACATACATTGTCGAAAATATTTTTTGTCAACTTTGCTTTACGCATTGTAGTTATTTACAACATTACAAACAGAATTGAGTTCATCTCTGGATATTACCGGACTAATTGGTAAACTTAACACCTCTTTATGAATTTTTTCTGTTATCGGCAAATCAAGACCTGCGAATTCCTTATATGCATTTTGTTTATGTGGAGGAATTGGATAATGTATAAGAGTATGAATCTTATTATCCGCCAAGTATTTTTGTAAACTGTCACGGGTTTTACATCTTACAACAAATAAGTGCCAAACGTGATCCAATTGGTTAATAACATTTTTTGTTTTAGTGGCAGGTAAAATAATTTTACTATTATTTATGTTTTTGCAATAAAATTCTGCAATCATCCTTCTATTTTGATTTTCGTAATCAATATATTTTAATTTAACAGATAGAAATGCTGCCTGAATTTCATCCATTCTGCTGTTTAGCCCCTTGTATATGTTGATATATTTCTGTGCTGAACCATAATTAGCCAAAGTTCGTACAGTATCTGCCAGTTGTTTGTCGTTTGTTGCAACAGCTCCGGCATCTCCAAGTGCGCCAAGGTTTTTGCCGGGGTAAAATGAAAAACCGGCAGCATCACCAAGTGAACCAGATTTTCTACCATTTATTTCTGCACCAAATGCTTGAGCATTGTCTTCAATTATCTTTAATTTGTAATTTTTCGCTAAATCCTTTAGTTCATCTGTCCAGCAAATTTGTCCGTAAAGATGTACTATCATAATTGCTTTTGTTTTGCTACTTATATACTTTTCGATATTGGGAACATAGAGATTATATGTTTCGATATCCGGTTCTGCAAAAACGGGTTTTAATTGATTGTCGGTAATTGCAAGAATTGATGCAATGTAAGTGTTTGCCGGGACTATAATTTCATCTCCAGGATTAAAATAACCCAATTCAATATATGCTCTGATTATTAGTCGAAGAGCGTCAAGTCCGTTAGCACAGGTTACAACATTTTCAATTGCCAGATAAGAAGATAATTCCTTTTCGAGTGTTGCGTTTTTCTCTCCGGTTAAATACCACCCAGAGCGAACAACATCTCTAGCTGCGTTTTCTAGTTCTTCTGCGTATTGAGAGTTTATTTTTTGAATATCAAGAAATTTTGTCATTTTTGATAAAAGTTACATATGTCAGACAGTTTTTCTAGGATTAAATCAATATCATCAAAATCTGTATCCTGATGCACAGGGAAGTTGAGAATGTTTGCAGATATTTCATAGCTAATAGGATATTCCGAACGGCTAATTTCATTTATCATACGATAATAGAGAGAGCAAGTAATTATGTTTTCATCAATTAATTTGAAGTATATCTTTTCTCTGAGATCTTTGTTTATTATTACAGGAAAATTTAGAGGAACAATTCCTGATGGCAATCTTTTGTATAGAGGAACAACCAGCGAGTTATGCTTCCAATGTTTCAGATAGTATTTGTAATTGTTAACCTTCGCCATACTGATAGCATCATAGTCTGAACTACTGTATAAGTTTAAATCTTCGTAAGAGATAAGATCATTCTGATCCAATTTAGTATCAAAGACTGTGTCTGGATTATTTATTTTTAAAATGCCTCCATTTGCTGTTGGGATGATTTTGTGTACAGAAAAAAAAGCAAAGTCTCCAAAATTTCCAATAATTGTATTATTGTGTTTTGAATGAAAACTATGAGCACAATCTTCAATTAAAAAAACATTGTTCTTTTTACATAAATCATAGATTTCCAAAATATTATTCCGAACGAAACCGAAATAATGAATTATTAAAACTGCTTTATATTCTCCTGTTTCAATTTTGTATCTGATATCCGATATATCTGCAGAAAGGTCTTTTTTGATTTTATAAAAACTGAAAGGAGTTTTTGTTTGGCGAACAGGGTCGAAAACTCCACTTCCTTCTTTATCTGTTTCTCCAATATATGAAGGCATTAGGATTTTTTTTGTGCTGTTACGGAAAACTTCATGAAGGATAATTCTAAAAGCAGTACGAGCACTGTTTGTGAACAGAATTGGCTTTTTATAGTTCTCTTTATTTACAGCTTCTTTTGTTATCATTGTCGGCAAATTTTTAATTCTAGAATACCTGTTTCGGAATAAAAAATCATTGTGGATTCATCAATTATTTTAAAAATCAATTTTTTTTCTGAATTATAATCTGTTAAAAGCTGTGCAGACTCTATCTCAATTTCCCTCTCTTTATATATAAAATATGGCTTACCATAAAACCTAAGTCTATTTATCATTTTATAAAGCTTTTTACAAGGAAGACTAAAATCTATTTTTAAGTCTTCTCTGGTATGCTTTTTATAGTACATACCTTTTTCTTCAGAGAAGAAAAAATCTTCTTTCTTTTTGAAAAGTTTTTCCTTAAAGCAGAAAAATACAGCCTCTGCAGCCATTATGTAATTTTGCCGAATAAAATCATATCCATGAATAATATCTGAAAAGTCTTTTTCTTTAATATAAACAATTTTGCCGGAATCGATTTTTTCAGTCATTTCATGTATTGTTACTCCAAAAATATCATCCCCGGACTTTATTTTCCAAAAATTTGTAAATGCGCCTTTGAAGTATGGTAAAACACCCATGTGTACATTAAAAAAATCAGCTACCGACAATGTTTCGGCATTAATAATTGTTCCTAAACTAGCAACTAAAACCATATTAGGATTATGTTTTTTCAGAACATTAATTACTTCATGTCCGTTGATATTTTTTGACAAAACAAAATCTATAGAATGCTTCTTACATACAATTTCAGTTAGGTTTGGATAATCAGATTCAACATCCTCAATAATTACAAGCTTTGGACTTAAGTTGGTTTCTACCAGTTTATTAAGTACAATAGAACTTAAAAGACCTCCTCTACCCATTAAGATAAAATTCGAACTCATAGATTTTTTTTAAAACTGAATTTTAATGTAGTATCACAGCCAATGCTCTCTTTAAAACTACACAATCCATAATTGGGAATGCTGTTTTCTGTTGACGGACCAATATCAATGGTTGTAATATTATTATTACTGTAAAACTCGAATATTTTATATGATAAATAATTCATTGGTTTGAGCATTGAAAACTCAGGGTTATCACCCCAATAAACAACTTGAACAATATTTTTAGCAACATGAAATACAATTGCAGATGCTATTGGGGTGTTCTTATATTCTGCCAAAAAGAAATCCGCAGGAATAATATTTTCTGTTCTAAATACCAAATCCTTTGTCATTCGTAAAGGAAATCCTTTTGAAGATCTATTGATTTGAATAATATCGTAGGCTTTGGATTTTTCTTCTGGACTTTCACATTTAGAAAAACTAATATCATTTTTCAATGCCGCATTTAAGTTTTTCCTTGCACTGTGTTTTATTGATGAAATATAATTATCTGTAAAAAAAGTAGTGTCAAAATGATAGTTAACATCTATTTTTTCAATATGGTATGAATTTCTAAAGAAGCTATTAATTTGCTTTGAAATTTGGGAATCATTGTAAATAGAAGGCGGCAGTGTTAGGTGTATTTTTTGAAGTCCAGCTGAAAATAGATATTTTTCAAATGTTTCTATTGCAGAATCAAGAAAATCGAAATCAATATTATTGTTAGTGAAGGAAAATCCTCCAAATGGAGCACTAAAAGGAGAGTAAAATGTTTTTTCTCTAACTCCTCCACATATTCCCATTTTGATTTTAGTGTCTTTGAAGAGTAAAAATTTTATTTCTTCACATTTATCTGAATTGAGAAGATTAAAATCTACGGAATTAAAAATTATAGTTGGATTTGCTATAACTGCACGATACTCTTTTGCGCTAACTTCTCTAACTTCCATTATATGTTTTTTAAATAATCGAGATAATCATTAAAATTACGAATATAATCATTCTCGTCATATTTCTGTGAGGCGAGGACCATGCATACAGAACCCGAAGAAAAATTGTCTAGACTTCGCCAAATATTATTCGGTAAGTATAATCCCAAATATGAACGGTTTAAGTGAAATCTTTTTTCATTTAAACCATCGTTCAAGATTACGTCAAAACTGCCACTCATTGCTATTATCAATTGTTGCAAATTCTTATGTGCGTGGCTTCCTCTTTCTGCACCACCAGGAACATCGTATAAATAATATACGCGTTTTATTTCAAACGGAACATGTATCTCACTTTCAATATAGCTTAGATTACCTCTGTGGTCTTCTATTTTTGGCAGTTGAATTATTTTAACTTTGTCTAAAAACATTATAAACTATTTAGTATGAACTTAATTCGGTTTTCCAATCAAGTAATGGTCTTATTACTCCCGGAGCTTTGCTAAAATTGTTATCTCTTCCAGTAGCAGTATGTTCTACTTCAAAAGTTAAAATGTCGTCAAAAGCTGCCAACACATACCTTTGACTTTCGCCAAGAACAATTTTAGCTGTATATCTATCACTATTCAAAATGTGTGGAGGAATCTTTACTAAAATGTTGTAAACACCAAGCTTTGAGTCTTTATTTGACGTAATTACTACACCAGATTCAAATAACAAAATTCCCTGACTATTAGTTAAATACAACGTAAATCCTAAATTGAGATTTGATTGCAAAGCAATAATTTCGCAACTAATTTCGACACCAGTGTCAATTGTTATTGAAGCATCTCCATTTGCTGCAGAAATTTTATAACTTTTAATTTTTATAATATCGTTGCCTAGTTCTTTTCCTTTTTCCCAGTGTTTTTCTAGGTTACTTTCAGCCCCATAAAACAAATATTTTTCAATTACTTCGCTAACAGCTCCTGTCGCTTGTACCATACCATCTTTTAGGAATATTGCATTTTTGCAAAGTCCTTGAATACTCGCCATGTTATGACTTACAAATAATACAGTTCTTCCTCCTCCTTTCGATACGTCTTGCATTTTTCCAATCGCCTTTTTTTGAAATTCGGCATCGCCAACAGCTAAGACTTCGTCAACCACTAATATGTCTGGCTCCAAGTGAGCTGCAATTGAAAATCCGAGCCTTACTGTCATTCCACTGGAATATCTTTTAACGGGAGTGTCAATATATCTTTCAACCCCGGCAAAAGCAATGATTTCATCTAATTTTGCATTTATTTCACCTCTTCTCATTCCCATTATTGAACCATTCATATATATGTTTTCTTTACCCGTCATTTCAGGGTGAAATCCTGTGCCAACTTCTAGAAGTGATGCAATTCTGCCATTGTATTTAATGCTACCTGTTGTGGGTTTTGTTACTCGGGATAATAGTTTTAGGAGAGTCGATTTCCCTGCACCATTTTTACCAATTATTCCTACAACATCGCCTTTTTCTATTTCTAGAGTAATGTTTTTTAATGCCCAAACATACTCGGAATTTCCTTTTGTTGCACGATCGTTAGTTTCTCCAATTTTAAGATATGGGTCTTCTTTCCCACGAATAGATGTAGTCCACCATCTTTTAAGGTCATGAGATAATGTTCCTGTTCCGACTACCCCTAGGCGGTATTGTTTGGAGAGATTTTCTATTTTAATTGCTATATTTGACATTGTACACGGATTGTATTTATTTGCTTACTCGCTTACGCTTCGTAAGGTTTGGGTCCACGAATTTCACGAATTAGCACGAAAGGGTTATTATTGTATGTCGCAGTGTTTGATGTTGTTGGGTACATGGATTGTATTTATTTGCTTGCTCGCTTACGCTTCGTAAGGTTTGAGTCCACGAATTTCACGAATTAGCACGAAAGGATTATTATTGTATGTCGCAGTGTTTGATGTTGTTGGGTACATGGATTGTATTTATTTGCTTGCTCGCTTACGCTTCGTAAGGTTTGAGTCCACGAATTTCACGAATTAGCACGAAAGGATTATTATTGTATGTCGCAGTGTTTGATGTTGTTGGGTACATGGATTGTATTTATTTGCTTACACGCTTACGCTTCGTAAGGTTTGAGTCCACGAATTTCATGAATTAGCACGAAAGGGTTATTATTGTATGTCGTAGTGTTTGATATTGCTGGGTACATGGATTATATTTATTTGCTTACTCGCTTACGCTTCGTAAGGTTTGAGTCCACGAATTTCACGAATTAGCACGAATAGTATTTTGTTACTTTTTCATTAGTGTTAATTAGTGTAATTAGTGGACAACAATTTTGTTAGTTGAGTACTAGTAGATTATTCTTTTCCACTTTAGACTTTGTTCGCCAAAGTTAATTAAGATACCTAACTTTAGACTTGTCGCTTTTAAATAGTTTATGACTTGACTATCGTGTTCTGGACTTAAAGCAGAAATTGCCTTTGTCTCAACAATTATTTTATCGTAGCAGAGGTAATCAGCAATATATTTTTTGTTGAGTATTATGTCATCATACTGTATGTTTAATATTTTCTCACTTTGGAATGGGATCTCGCTTCGCTTCAATTCATAAGCAAAGGCTTCTTGATAAACCGACTCGTGAAAACCACAACCAAGAATAGTGTGGACTTTCATTGCACAGCCGATAATTTTATAAACATCGTCTTTGTAAAGTAATTCTTCTTGTGTCATTATGGGTTTTTTATGCGTGCAGTTTAAGTAATTAATAAAGCGGTTTGGTTCCACGTATCTGCCAGAGGGCTGTAACATTACAATAATTGGCACTGATGTTTATTTTCCCACGAATTATATTTATTTGCTTTCTCGCTTACGCTTCGTAAGGTTTGGGTCCACGAATTTCACGAATTAGCACGAAAGGATTATTATTGTATGTCGTAGTGTTTGATATTGCTGGGTACATGGATTGTATTTATTTGCTTACTCGCTGACGCTTCGTAAGGTTTGGGTCCACGAATTTCACGAATTAGCACGAAAGGGTTATTATTGTATGTCGTAGTGTTTGATATTGCTGGGTACATGGATTATATTTATTTGCTTACTCGCTTACGCTTCGTAAGGTTTGAGTCCACGAATTTCACGAATTAGCACGAATAGTATTTTGTCACTTTTTCATTAGTGTTAATTAGTGTAATTAGTGGACAGTTTTTTTTTATAGTGGACTAAACAGTGTCCATAAAACCTTTTTCAACTTTATTAAATACTACTATCCCTGAAATTAGTAATATAATCATAAATACAAAGCTGTATGCCAAATATGTCCAAGAGAAAACACCTTGTCCGATAGCTGCGAATTTGAAAGTTTCCACTATAGCGGTCATAGGGTTTAGTGCGATTATCCATTGTTTATCGGCTGATATTGAGTTAAGAGGGTAAATAACCGGAGTTATGTACATCCATAACTGTACGCCAAATTGCAATAAAAAAGTTAAATCGCGATATTTTGTTGTTAGAGATGAGAAAATTATTCCAAAACCTAAACTCAATCCTGCTGCAAGGATTATTAGTAGAGGTAAAAGTAATAAGTAAATGTTTGGGTTTACATTCCCACCTGTTTGGAAGAAGTAGTAAAGATATAATATTACAAAAATTAGAAACTGTATGAAAAATCTCACTAGATTTGATATTGTAATGGAAATAGGAACAACAAGACGAGGAAAATAAACTTTCCCAAATACTCCCTGATTTTCGATAAATATTTTTGAATTTCTCGTAAGGCAGTCCGCGAAATAGTTCCAAAGAATAATACCCGAAAAATAGAACAATGGTTGGGGAATCCCATCAGTTGAAATGCCTGCAAGCCTTCCAAAAACAAACATAAACATTATAGTTGTAAGAATCGGTTGTATAATGAACCAAAGGGGTCCCATTATAGTTTGTTTGTAAAAAGTTACAATATCTCTTTTTACATACATCACAATCAAATCGCGATATTCCCACAGTTCTTTTAAATTAATTTCAAAAAGACCGCTCTCAGGTTTTATATGTTTTTCAAAAGTTTCCACAGAAAAAGAATAATTTAGAATAAAAGAAATGATTAAACCTTGTCGCTAGAATTTAAAAAATAGTGATAAATACTCACAGCTTCGCCTCTTCAGTCCCACAATAACTCTATCAATTTACTGCACGCTGAAAATGGCAAAACCTTTAATTTGCAGATAGTTAATATTAAAATAATAATATTTATTTTAATAAAAAGTCCATTGCAAACAAAACACAAATCTAAAGAAATTTTGTAGGAAAGAGTAAGGAAAAATCAGTTTTTTTAATGTCTATAGCTAATTTACATTATAACAGGATTATGCTTATTTGTTTTTTTTAAGCTTGATAATACTTTCTTTGTCTATTTTTACTTTAATAGCACAGTTAATTCCTCCAAGATGTAAGATGAAGTACTTTTTACCAGCTTCCTCCATGCAAATACCGCTGTAGTTTTTTAAAGGTCCGCAAATAATACTTACTTCGTCTCCTAGATGAATATTTCTTTGTTCTATAGTGGCAGAAATTATATTGTTTTCAATTTTTTTCAGGAGGTCAATATCTTTCTGTCTTAGGGTTGCAATAGTTTCACCAATTTTTACCGGAGCAACAATATGGCGGTGCATATTTACAGAACTAATTTTATGTAAATTGCATTTGACAAAAATGTATCCTGGAATCAAAGGGAGTTTTAATTTTTTTATTCGGTCACTCCATACTCTATCGGAATCAACAAGAGGTAAATAGGCATTATAGCCGTCATTTATAAGCTCTTCAAAAGTTTTTTTTTCAGTTCTGCTTTTGCAATAGAAGACAAACCATTTTTCATTTTTCGCCGGCAGCATATTATGATTTTTTACAAAACTATAAAATTTTATATTAGCTATATTATTAAGTTAAACCAATAATGTTAAATATTAGTAATTAAAAATAAATTATCTTTGTAAAACAAAAGCAATTATATGAAAAAATTACTATTTTTTATTATTTTTATAAACATCCTATTTACTACGTTTTCGCAAATACCATCAGAAAATCTAATTTTGTGGTTAAAGACTGACTCTGTTGAAATTACAGATAATGTAGTCTCTATCTGGTATGATCAGAGTGGAAATGAGTTTGATTTAACGCAGGAAACCGCTAATAGAAGACCCGTAAAGATTGATAATGTGTTAAACGGATTACCTGCAATTAGGTTTGATGGTGTTAATGATTTTATGAGGGTAGAATTTGGTGAAACATTTACTCAGCCAAATACAATTTTCTGTATTTATAATTTTACAGGCACAGGAGTAAGATATCAGGTCGATGGAACTACAGAATATCATGCCTTAATGTATTGGACAAATAGTGTACGGATGAGGTCTGCAGCAGCTAACTGGGGATATAATAAGAGTGCTCCTTTCGATTATATATTAGTATCGGGAGAATACAACACAAATCAGTCTAAAATATACGAAAATGGTGTTTTTAAAAACACAGGAAATATGGGAACTGCCTCACTGTCTGGATTAACTTTGGGTAGTTCTTATAATACGGCTGCCAACACATTCCACAATGGAGATATTCTCGAAATTATTATTTATGATGCACTTTTAAGTGATGAGGAAAGAATCTCTGTCGAACAATATTTAATGAATAAATATTCTCCGATATTAAGTATAGGAGAAGATATTATAATCGAGTATGGTTTTTGTCCAACAGAATTGACTGTAGAGTCATCGTTCACAGATATTCTGTGGTCTACGGGAGAAACAACAAATAGTATAAATATTAGCGAATCAGGGACTTATTTTGTTCAAGCAATAGATTTTTTTGGCAGACTACAGTTTGATACAATAGAAATATCTTATCCTGAGGTTTACCTTCCCGACACTCTAATTTGCTTAGGTGATTCTGTTTTATATTCAATTGATTTCGGAGATTCTTATACTTATCTATGGTCGACGGAATCAGTAGAGCCTGATGTTTATATTTATGATGAGGATACTTATTGGATACAAATTACAGACTCTTTCGCTTGCAGTATAACCAAATATTTTACAGTAAGTATTGATAGTTTTTCAAGCTTTATTTCTCTTGGCAATGATACTTCTTTGTGTGCAGGAAATACTATTGGCTTAATTGAGGGGGAGGATTTGTGTACATCTTTTTTTTGGACTGTAAGCGGAAATTCAAACCCATATGAAGCTGTGTTTGAAACGGGTTGGCAAATTATTGTTGTTGAAAATGAAAATAATTGTATTGCAAAGGATTCAATATTTGTCACAATTATAGGCGAGGCTCCGAATCCAAACTTTACAATTGAAAACATTTGTTTAAATGAAATCACAGTATTTACAGATAATTCAACTCCTCAGGATGAAATATCCTCATGGAGATGGATAATTAACGGATTAGATACTGTACATACGCAAAATTTTGAATGGCAGTTTCATGAAGCCGGGCAACAATTTGTTCAACTGATTGTTGAATCAGAGGATGGTTGCGCCAACGATACGATAATTTATTTTTCTACAGAGGATTACGCAAGACTGGATATAATAACCGAGCCAATTTGTACTAATGTTGAAGCAAATTTAACGGGTGTTGTTGAATTGCCCGAAAATGCGGAGGTATCATATTTTAGGTGGTACCTAGAGGGAGAAGAAATTGGTAGTAACGAAAGTTTAAATTATACTTTTAATACAGAAGGAATATTTGACATTTCTTTTGAGGCAGGATTGGGTAATTCTTGTGTTACAGTCACCTCAACTCATATAGATGTGCGATCTTTTTATCCCATACCTGAAAATATATATTTAAGATCACCTGAAGATAAAATCTTATTTTCAGGAGGTAATATCGTTTTTAGGTGGAATTCTGATCCTTATGCAATTGCATATCATATTCAAGTCAGTTTAGATGATGAATTTCAAAATTTATTATCAGACGAATTTGTTAATGAAGAAAACTTCAGTCTTTATATTTCAGAGTCTTTTGACACCCTTTATTGGAAAGTGTTTGGAATAAATCCTTGTTTAGAGGTTTTTCAAACCGAAACAAGAAAAATTGTTTATTTCCATCCATCTGATATTGGCAATATGGAATTGTGGATTAAGTCAGATTCTCTTGAAGTTGTTGACGGAAGAATTGCCTCTTGGTATGATTTGAGTGAAAACGAGTATCATCTTACACAAACCGAAGCTACTAGACGCCCTGCGCTTATTCCAAATTCTTTAAATACTTATCCTGCAGTTAGATTTGACGGGGTCAATGATAATCTTCAAGTTGAATTTAATCATACTTATAATCAGCCAAATACAGTTTTTTGTTTGTATAATTTTAACGGAACTGGAGTTAGGTACATATATGATGGGATTACGAGTTTTCATGCTCTAATGTTTTGGAATACCGGAATCAGAATGCGTTCTCCTTCAGCAAACTTTGGATATTCAATAGAACCTCCGTACGGATATCTTCTAAATACAAATGTGTATAATAATACTGATTCTAAAATATATGAAAATGGTATTTTAAAAAATACCGGGAATATGTCCGGAGCAACTCTAGAAGGCTTAACCCTAGGCAGTTTGTATACCGGAAATAGTAGTTATCATCAGGGAGATATTATTGAGTTGATATATTTTGATAATGTTCTTTCCGAAACTGAAAGAAACAAAGTTGAAAAATACTTTAGAGATAAATACTTTCCGCCGGTGGACTTGGGGAATGATATTAGGATCGCGTATGGTTTTTGTGATACTATTATCTCAGCGTATCAGCAATGGTTTGTGTCATATGAATGGAATACTGGATCTACAGATTCCATTATTGTTGTGAATACGCCGGGTACATACACTGTAACTGTTACAGATAACTTTGGTATTGAGAGTACTTCCTCTGTTCGAGTATTTTATCCAAATGTAAACCAGTTGACCGACACAATTTTATGTTTGGGTTATAATCTTATTTGGGATTTAGAGCTTAATGGGGAATATATTTATGATTGGATTGGCTTAGAAAGTGATGCACAACAGGTTGTTCTTTCAACTGAGGGTTCTTATGCTGCAATCATAACCGATACTTTGGGCTGTAAGTTTTATACAGACACCATAGATTTCTCTTATGACTACTATGAAACATCAGCTTCTCTTGGTCCGTCCGATACAACTCTTTGTGCTGGAAACAGGCTTATGTTAATATCCAATTCTGAGGAGACAATAATTTATAATTGGAGTACTGGGAGTAGTTCACCAGAGATTGTGCTCGAAGAGACAGGAGAATATTTGTTAACTGTTACAAACTGGAGAGGATGTGTTGCAAATCTTGAGATCTTTGTGAATATTTCAGGAACTGTCCCAACTCCTGCATTCAATACTCTTGGTCATTGCGAGAAAAATGTAGTTTATTTCAACGACATTAGTTCTTCGACTGATGGAGAAATTGTTGAATGGAATTGGTATATTAATAACGAACAATTTGCAAATACACAAAGTCCATCATTGGTAATAGATTTTTCTGGAGTATATGAGGTCACACTTGAAGTTGTAACAGATGCAGACTGTAAAGATTTTGTGACAAAAGAAATAAAAATATATCCTTTGCCAGAGCCTGATTTTAGTCCTGATTATTTTTGTGCAAATAATGAAGCTGAGTTTTCTTTGAACTCATCAATTTCTGAAGGGGAAATAATTTCTCATCTGTGGGATTTTGGAGATTTCGTTAGTAGCGAGGACAATCCTATTTACTTTTTCGAAAATGAAGGGGACTTTTTGATTAGATTAACAGCAGTTTCCGATCAACAATGTGTTGATTCATTATTGAAATATATTGAAATAAGAAACTCTCCTCTACCTACTTTCAGTTTTTCTGAGCCTTGTGTTGGCGAGACAGTTTATTTTATTAATAATACTGAAATTGGCAATATTAACCCCGCTAGGATTTGGCAATGGAATTTTGGTGATGACCATACATCTGATTTTTCCAATCCTGAACATACATATATTCAGCCGGGGGAATATGATGTCAGCCTAAGAATTAAATATTTGAATGGATGTTCCTCATCTAATTCGGAGCAACTTATTGTACACAGTAATCCTGTTGCCAATGTAACAAACTTAAATGCTTGCTTAAACCAGATATATTCTCCGCAAGACAATAGCAATTCAGAGGATGGAGATATAATTTTGTGGAATTGGGTTATTAATGAGGTTCGATATACAGAAGAGGTTCCTGAAATTATTTTTACGGAAATAGGACAGTATCCATTAAGTCTTGAAGTAATAAGCGAATATGGATGTAGAAATGTTATTGACACATTTTTACTTGTTCGGGAAAACCCTGTTTCAGATTTTTCCGCCTCGAGAGTTTGGGGGGGAGTTCCATTAGTAGTTGACTTTTTTAACAATAGCGAGAATTCAGAATCGTGGCATTGGTTTTTTGGAGATGGGGAAGAGTCTTTTGCCAGAAATCCATCACATGTTTTTATGGACAGTGGTAACTATATTGTACAGCTGATTAGTTTTTCGGAGTTCCTTTGTCCTGATACATCAGTAATTGAAATCAGAGCAATAATTCCTAAAATGGATATTTTGCTTTATGATTTACAGGCTAAAATGAATGGTAATTTCATGGAGCTTTCTATATTTATCATAAATAACGGAAGTCTACCGGCAAGTGAGATGGAACTGTTCGTAAATCTTGGCAACGCAGAAGTTTATCGCGCAATAATTGGGCATTTAAATCCTGGGCAAGTATTATTTTATGATTTTGGAACACAAATATACAGAGCAAGTGGCATGCTCCCCGAAATAATATGTGTTGAAATAGATGTTCCCCCTTTCGAAGGAATATTTAATGATGAAAATATCGAAAATAACCGTATTTGTCAAATTAATAGCGAGGGATTAAAAGTATTTCCTCCATATCCAAATCCAGCCTCCAACAAAATCTTTTTAGCATTCTCATCAGATGTTGAATCAACGATTATTTTGGAAGTTAGAAATAGTACCGGAAACTTAATATATATAAAAACTTTTGCTGATTTTTTTGGCTACAAGAGTTTAGAAATTGATATGCAAACACAGTCTGCCGGAATTTATTTCGTAAAGGTGTATAATGAAAAAGTTGAGCGTAGTTTTAAGTTTTTAAAGAGTAATTTTTAATTAAGCAAAGCTTACTAATGCAATCATGAGTTTCTGATTAATCTAATCAGCATTCCGTGATCAATTTTGTCTCCATATGAGGACAGTCCATATATTCTGTCACAAAAATGGGTTGTGAAATCCGGGAAATATTTTAGAATTATTTTGTGGGCAAATTTCAAATTAATTCCACCCGAATAGAGGTTAATAATTATAAAACAATTGTGGTTTAATATTTTTATAAGAATTTCAAGTAGTTGGTCAAGATTTTTTTCCAAAATCCATGTTTCTCCTTTAGGACCTTTACCTATCGATGGAGGGTCTAATATAATACCATCATATTTATTTCCTCTTCTGGATTCTTTATCTGCAAACTTAACAGCATCATCAATAAGCCAGCGTATGTTCTCTGTTGTAGCAGCAGACTTATTTGATTTGCCCCATTCTACGATTTTTTTAACAGAATCAACATGAGTTACTTTAAACCCTTTTTCAGCAGCAATTATACTCGATATGCCAGTATATGCAAAAAGATTTAATAGTTTAGTTTGTTTGTTTAAAGACTGATTATGCAAAAATCCCCAGTTTATAACTTGCTCAGGAAAAATTCCGATGTGTTTTGTGTTACTTAGCTTTAGATTTGCTTTGCAATTCGGGTTTGTACTTACACACATTTGCCACTCTCCGAAAAATTTCTTGTTATAATATATCCATTCACCAAACACAGAATTGTTTTTACTGATAAATTCAGCATCTGCAATTTGTTTCCATTCGTCGTACGAAAGTTTAGGATGATTGCTTGCAGAGGTTTCTGGTCGTATTAGGGTGTAATTTCCAAATCGTTCTATTTTTTTTTGATTCCCACAATCAATTAAACTGTAATCTGATAAATATATGTTCAGGTCTAAATTCATAGTTAAGCGAAGACAAAAATATTAAGATTGCCAGAATAATTTCTTTCCAAATCCAAGACGATTATCGGTCATTTTAATCTGAGTTAGATTTATTAGCCATAAAGAACTGCTTTTTAAAATGGCGTATGGAAACCTTTTCAGATATAGTATATTATATTTTTTATATTCTGATTTTTCAACTTTTTGTATGGTTCCAGTAAATTGAATACCCTGAATTTTACCGATAATTTTTGTTTCCAGAACAATTGATCCTGCGATTAAAGGCTTGGCTATAGCCTGTTCAATATGCTTTGTGTTTTCATCTGATGTAATTAGAAACTGTACTGTTTCGGGTAAATAAATATAGAAACAGTTACAGCACCATACCGAGTTTTCATCAAAGGTCGCTAAGCTAAGAACATGATGCCTATCAATAAAATTATTTATTCTTTTTTCAGGTAAATTCATGAGTGTAAAAATAACTTATTAGCATGAATTTTATTGAACTATTTTACTAATTTTGTTTTATGAAGCTAAATATAAATCAAATACGGAGAATAACACCTCGTTGGGTGGTTTTTGTAATTGATATTTGTATTTGCCTTTTGTCTATTGTGTTTGCTTACTATCTAAGGTTTAATTTCAGTTTGCCTGAAAAGGAATTTGACAGACTGCCTTTTGCAATTCTTTTAGTCGTGATTATAAGGTCGGTAAGTTTTATTTTTGCTAGAACTTATGCTGGGATGGTTCGTCATACCGGGAGCAGGGACATTATTAGAATACTATTAGCACTGATTATAGGCAGTTCATCATTTGTTATTGTTAATCTATTAAATTTTGTTTTTCATGCTAAATTTGTAATTCCTATTTCAATAATTATAATTGATTTCTTTATTACCTCTTTTATTTTAACATTTTCCCGCTTGCTGGTTAAACTGCTCTATCTTGAATTTAACAACCCAAGAAGGGATTGCGACAATGTGTTAATTTACGGAACAAGCGAGTCTGCAATTCTTACAAAGCAAACGCTGGAAAGGAATACAAAAGTTAGAAGCAGGATAATAGCTTTTGTTGATCACCACGGAAGAGTTCCAGGAAATAAGATTGACGGTGTTTTAGTTTATCATATCGGAGATCTTGAGGAGCTTTTAAGTAAAAAGGATGTTCAGACACTAATTATCGCAGAACATAATTTGCCTTCAGTGAGAAAACAATTTATAATCGATACATGTTTGAATAATAATGTTGAAGTAAAGATTATTCCAGATGTTTCAATGTGGATAAATGGAGAACTGAGTCTCAGTCAACTTAAAAAAGTAAAAATTGAAGATCTTCTTGAGCGACCCGAAATAGTTACTAATAAAGACGCAATTAGAAAAAAAATCCTTAACAAAGTAGTTTTAGTTACCGGAGCAGCCGGATCTATTGGTAGCGAAATAGTGAGACAATTGACTAAGTTCAATCCGGCTCAAATTATTGTTCTTGACATAGCGGAATCGGCCCTTTACGATTTAGAACTTGAACTCGAAGAAAAATTATATTTTAAAAAGTTTGAGGTTGTAGTTGGAGATGTTCGAGACTATAAAAAAATGAATCAAGTATTTGAAAACTTTAAACCAGATTATGTTTATCATGCAGCAGCATACAAACATGTTCCTCTGATGGAAAAAAACCCAGCAGAAGCTGTAGTTACGAATGTGCTTGGAACGAAAATGCTCGCTGACTTATCCGTTAAATATTCTGTTAAGAAATTTGTCATGGTGAGTACAGATAAGGCTGTCAATCCTACTAATGTAATGGGAGCCAGTAAGAGAATTGCAGAAATATACATTCAGTCTTATTTCAAATCTGATACGAAATTTATTACAACAAGGTTTGGAAATGTGCTTGGCTCAAATGGATCGGTTATTCCGAGATTTCGCAGACAGATTGAAGCCGGAGGCCCGGTTACCGTTACTCATCCCGAGGTTACAAGGTTTTTTATGACAATTCCAGAGGCGTGTAGTCTTGTGCTCGAAGCTGGTAATATGGGAGATGGAGGAGAAATATTCATTTTTGAGATGGGAGAGTCAGTTAAAATATTAAACCTTGCAAAGAAAATGATTAAACTATCAGGTCTTGAGCCAGGAAAAGATATTCAATTGAAGTACACTGGATTAAGGCAGGGAGAAAAACTGTATGAAGAACTACTAACCAATAATGAGAATACGGTCCCGACTTATCACTCCCAAATTTTAATTGCTAAAGTTGAAGAAATAGATAAGGAATGCATCAAAACTAGCATTGATGAATTGATAGAAACAGCATATAAAGGAGATAATTTTGATATTGTTAAGAAAATGAAAAAAATTGTACCTGAATTTATAAGTAAAAACTCTGTATTCGAAGTTCTTGATATTGAGGAGTAACTTACTATATTACCATAAGTTTATTAAACATTTTGTTGATAATAATTGTTAATTAAAAGATATAGATATGAAAAAAGGAATAGTTAAAAAATACTCAAACGGAGAAATTACGGTAGTATGGCAACCAGATGAATGTATTCACAGTGGAGAATGTTTTACTCTTTTACCGGAGGTTTTTAAGCCTCACGAAAGACCCTGGGTGAAAATAAATGATGCTTCAACAGAGGATATAATCAAAACTGTCAAAGCTTGTCCCACTGTTGCATTAACATATTCTTATAATGATAATGATAAAAACGAAAGACTTATGGAAGATAATAAAAAAGAAGTTCAAAATAAAGTTGAGATGTTTGAAAACGGACCTTTAATGGTGCCTGCAAATATTAATCTTGTTGATTCGAAAGGAAATTTACTGAAAGTTGGAGAAGATAAGTTCATTTGCCGCTGTGGGCATTCAAACAATAAACCCTTCTGCGATGGTTCTCATATGGCAAAAGGGTTTAAAGGATAAACTTATATTTTATATAAAATCGACTTATCTTACGATTTTTAATTCCTGCATAATATTCTGAGCATTAGCGTACTTGTCTATTACCCATAGGATATATCTTGAATCTACATTTATGCATTTCTGAAGTTCAGTTTCGAAATGAATGTCTCCTGACATAGCTTCTGAGTTACCATCGAATGCAGCCCCAATATAATATCCATTTGCATCAATAACTGGCGAACCGCTATTACCTCCTGTTATATCATTATTGGATATAAAATTGACAACTAACTCTCCCTTTTCGTTAAGGTAATCACCAAAATTTTTCGAATAATATAATTCTCTAAATCTTTCAGGTAGATAAAACTCATGACTGCTAGGATCTTCTTTTTCCATCACTCCATCAATTGTGGTGTAATAATCATAAACCATTCCATCTCTTGGTTCGTATCCTCCAACAGTTCCATATGTCATTCTTATAGTAGAATTTGCGTCGGGATATAAGAAATTATTTGAATTAATTTGCATCCAGGCATCTGTGAAAAGTCTTTCTCCTCTAGAGAGGTCTTCAGAAAATGCACTATAGACAGCAGTTATTTCTCTATGTTTATTTATTATACTATTCCCAGTAATATAAGCCAGATCTTGTTCCAGTTTTTTAGCATTAGGTTTATCAAGAAATGCATTAAAGTTTTCTTGAGTGGCAAAAATTGATCTGTCAAACATCCTATTTGCATAGGCTTGGAAGTCTCCTTTAAATGATTTTTCTATTGTGCTGAAAATGTCTGGCAAATAATTATGGTTAATATTATTATAAACATAGTCAAAAAGAGCAACGATTACTTTTTTTTCTGTTTCAGCATTATAGTCCTTGTAAAAGGCTTCTGCAGACTCTCTAGCGGCAGCAACTGCTAAATCAATTTTTTCTTTATCTTTCGACTTTAATGCTGTCAGTAGAGCAGAGCTTCTAAATGCGAACATTGGCAATTCTGGACCACTTAATAAGCCTTCAATTAAATACATTCGTGCTATGGCAACTTCTCTTCTGTTTTTGTAAACATTTTCAATTATATTGAGGGCATCGCCAAAAATAGTTTTTCTTTCTTCATTTTCGTTTACCCACTCAAGAAATCGTCTTTCATTATCTTTTTTTATGTCGATCGTATTTAGGTTACGCAATGCTTTGTTTTGTTCGAGGGAATATTTCCAATGATTTGCAACTCTAGCAAATTTGGAAGCATATTGAATCCTAACTTTATCGCTTTTCAACATATCTTCTCTGATTACATCGAGTTTTACTGTTCTCAAGTTGTGTCTCAATGTATTAACAACTTCCATTGTTTCAAGTAAAGCAAAAGAAGTCATGTATCTATCTGTCCCGCCTGGGAAGCCCATAACCATTGCAAAATCACCTTCAACTACTCCTTTAGCACTTACAGGCATAAAGTGCTTAGGAACAAGAGGAATATTTTCTTTAGAATATTTCGCAGGAGAGCCATCAGGAGCTGTATAAATTCTGAATAATGTAAAATCTGCTGTATGTCGCGGCCACATCCAGTTGTCGGTATCTCCACCATATTTCCCCAGTGATGAAGGAGGAACTCCAACAATTCTTACGTCTTTGTAAATAACATGAACAAACAGAAAAAACTGATTATTACTGAACATGTCTATTACTCTGGCATCATAATTAGTATTCTCAGTAGCCTCTTTTACAATTATTTCGGATATTTCTTTAATCTTAGCATTTCTATTTTTTTCTGTCATACTGTAATTCAATTCAGATAAGATTTGTTCCGAAACATCTTCCATTCGAACTAATAAAGAGGCAGTAATACCCTCGTTTGTAAGTTCTTCGTCATGGTTTGATGCCCAAAAACCATTTTTCAGATAATCATTTTCAATACTGGAATGTGACTGAATCATACCATAAGCACAATGGTGATTTGTAATCACTAATCCTTTATCTGAAATAATCCCACCCGAACAAAAATGTCTGAAAGGGGCTCTGTCACTACCCAAACCTACAATAGCATCTTTTAACGATGCTTGATTTACAGAATAAATGTCCTCTGGACTTAACTTAAAACCAGCTTTTTGAAGGTCCTCATAATTTTTGCCTGCAAGAGACAATAACCACATTCCCTCATCGGAACGTACATCTGAAAAGAGAAATATCAGAGATAATAATACGAATAATAATTTTTTCATTTCTTTAGTTTTTAATTTGTACGCAAAAATAGATTTTTTTAATTTTAATTTAAGCAATAACTTTGATTTTTTGAGATTTTTGAGTTAATTTACAAATCTGATATGGATTTTAATATTTTGTGTTATGAGGATTAGCAGAATTATTGGACTAGTATTTTTTTTGATATTATCATTAGGGTTTACATTTGCACAGGTTAGTATCCCAGTAAATAAAAAGGAACTAGATGACTATGACAGAGAGATGAAAATAAGAGCATTTTTAGGCATTCATATGTCTGTTTCTTCTGTTCATGAAATTGTAGAAGGTAAAATCGGAGACGAGAAACAAATTGTTTCTAGGTTTTATTATAATGAAGCAGGTCTGCTTGAAAGAACTAATTATTATGACAGCTTAGGAAAAAAAGAATCATTTGTAATAATTAAGTATGATTCAGAAAATATGGCAATAGAGCAAATACGTTTTTCTGCAGACAGTATTTTGATTGATGGAAGCATGTATAGTTATGATGAAAATAGACTAGTAAAAGAAATAATAAAATATAAAAATCCTGCCGTACTTGTAATGACTAGTAAATACGAAAGATCAAAAGCATATTTGAAGATAAATCATTTTGATGCCCTGAATAGCCTTATTTTTTCAGAAGAATTTACATTTATTAGTTTTCCAATTTATGAAATGCCTGAAAGTGTGATTAAAAAAGACGATAATTCAAGAATATTCGAAACTATTAATTATTCCTATAATCAAGAAAATAATCTTAAGAAAAGAGAGATTTTTGGAGAGCTTGCCGGAAAAAGAATAACAGAGTTTTTTTATGATAGTGACGGGGCACTTGTTAAGACTGTAAATAATAACAATAAAACGCAAGAGACTGTAATTACTGATTTTATTTATGATGATTATGGGAATTTAATTACTATAAAAGATAAAGATAATAATGGAATAATCCTTAGAGCAATGCAGATTGATTATTTCAGTAGATCCAGTAATACAACAATCGAATAATTAAATATTTAAAGGTGATTGGTAGTTACACAGTAAACTTAGAGATCGTTGTATACGTATTTATTATCATAAAAATTATCAGGCCAAAAATCAGGTTTTTAAATAGTTATGTTTGATTTTGGACTATATTTGTATTTTAAATACTAATAGTGATGAAAAGGTCTCTTTTATTTATATTTCTTATTAGTTTTATAGTAAGCTTATTTGGACAACAGACTCCCCAGTGGATGATGCCAATCTATTTTGAGGATGGAAATGGAGACAGAGATACTTTATGGATTGGATATGATCCTGCCGCGACAAGTATTGAACTAGCTGTTGCAGATACAATATTTGGTGAAACATGGATTGATATTGACACAAATGTATTTAATGTCGCATTTTATCAGTATCCTGGAATGCCAATCGATCCTGGCTTTGCTTTAACTAATAAGGTGCTTAAAACGATTGTTTTTGGAGATGAGTTTTTAGAAAAAGAGTTTATGATTTGTTTCCACAAAGGAGTGCTACCTTTAACAATTACTTGGGATTATCATTTTTTTTATTCTGACTTGCTTCCATTTGCGAATCTTTATCCTCGTCCAAATGCAAGAATAGATTTCCAATGTAGTAGTAATTGTTGGCAACATCCATGTCCTGCTAGTCATATTACAATCTTATCCGATACAATGCCTAACGACGTTTGTTGGCCCTATGACAATACATACGCACATTCTATTTATTATACAAATTGTTATTACCCAGGGGAGTCTCCTCCGATAAATTATGTGTTTTGGAATATTTATGCAAAACTTGTCCCGCATGACTATGATGCATGTTACGGAATGGATGAAATAGAACCTCCGATAAATCTTACTGAATCAACAGTACCAAAAGGAAATATTAAGATATTCCCGAATCCGATTTTCAATTATGTTTTTACTATTGAATTTGAATCTTCTTTTACCGGCAATATTACCATAATAAACACTTTAGGCGGCATGATTAAAAAGAAATCAGTTAATTATAATGCAACTAGCATAACTATTAACTTGCCACATTTACCTGCTGGTTTATATTACTTAGTCACCACAGATTTTCTTGGAAATATTAGGGGTTCAAAGATTATTGTAAAGTAATTAAAATGTTGAGGATTTCGTTTATTACAAAGAATAATTTATTATGCTTACAGAATTATTAATTGAAAAAGTAATTGATGCACTGTTATAACGCCAGCAAAAACACTTTTTGAAACTTGAACTAACCACTTATTTCATCCAGAAATCTTGCAAGTTTTTTTACAATATTTTTTATTTCGTAAGCTTCAATATTTCTAGACTCAATTTTCGATTTTCCATTCAGATATTTAGAAAAACAACTTAGTATAAAAGATTTAATTCTATCATAATCGTTATATTCAATGCATTCTCCTGCTTCGGTTTCATTTAATATGTCGGCTACATCACTGTTAATAGGTCCGAGGCACAATATTGGTTTACAGGCTCTCATATTTTCAAAGAGTTTCCCGGGAATTCGTCCTTTTGCATTATCTGCAATATTAAGTGGAAGAAGTTGAACATGGGATTTCAAGCAAAGTTCAATTGCTTCGGGTCTCGGAATATTGCCCAGATATTCATAGTTGTTTTCAAGTCCTAGGTTAATAATTTGTTGCTTAATGGCGAAATCAACTGTTCCTGCAAATTTTATTTTTAGCTTATTTCTAAAATCCTTATTCTCGCTAATTAAATCTGAAAGAACTTTTAATAATGTATCTGGTCTTCTGTCGTAACCCAATTGACCTGCATGAACAATTGTAAATAAGTCATCATCTTTAATTTTATTTTTTGGAAAATCCTGTTCATCATATGCCCAAAATAAAACATCTACATTTTTCGCACCAATACTTTCCAAATCTGTTTTCCAGCTTGGACTGACAGTGGTGGTTTTTTTTGCTGTTTTAAAAGCCTCTTGTTCAAGTTTTCGGTGCTTTGCATCAGCCCTTTTTCCGATTTTTAGCATACTGTAATAGTCCACCTGTGTCCAAGGATCCTGATAATCTGCAAGCCACGGTATTCCCGTAATTTTTGACAGCTTACATCCTATTACAGTATTGGTATGTGGAGGTCCGTCAGTAAATATTGCATCAACTGGATTATCTTTCAGATAGTTCTTTAAAAATTTTAAAGAAGGCTTTATCCAAAAACATCTTGCATCAGGAATAAAAAGGTTTCCCCTTATCCAAATTGCTAATTTATCTATTGTTTTTAGTTTTCGGTCTCGAACATAAACAGGATTTGCCGACTCGTGTTTTTTTCGTCCAGATAATTTTTTAAATAAGTCGAAAGGTTCGAATATTTTAGTTCTGAGTACAGTTAAGTCTTCGGGTACATGCTTTTCATTCGTCAGGTCAAAGTATGGATACTGTGCGTTTTTAGGAGTGTATACAATCGGTTCCCAGCCGTATAAACGCAAATATTTTGAAAACTTAAGGCATCTGTGTACACCAATCCCACCCGAAGGAGGCCAATAGTATGATATTATCAATACTTTTTTCATTTCTCAGACTCCAAAGTATCCCATTCAATTTCATGATTCCAATTTGCCCTGATTTCAATTTCCTCATGATAAAACTTTACCGGCTCAGGTTGAATTCTTTTCAAATAATTTCCTGTGTCCCATCGTCCGTTATTATTCAAATCTTCGATTATTTTTATTACATACTTCCCGGGTTTTAAAAATGAAAAATCCGCTAAATTATTATTGCTCGTCGACTCATATATTTTCTTCTCTCCTTGTAATAATTGAACGATATAGTTTGTTAAACTCCCAGAAAATGTAATGGATAGATTCCCGTACTCTGAAGATGAAATAACATTAAAAGCGATTGTGTCAGAATTATTGGATAAATCATAAATGCTTGTGGCAAAGTTATTTTCAAATACCAAAAGATAATTTTCTTTTTCTACAAAGTCAGCTTCAAGTTTTAGTTTTAAAGGATGTTCTCTGTCTGGAATGAGCCTGAAATCGTGCTTTATTGTATCCTCTTTCTGCTTTAAAAGCAATTGAATATTATCTGCGCTGAAATATCTAACAGGCTGATTGAAATGGATATAATAGTCTTGTCCCGGCATTTTTTGTTTTGGGGCACTAATATTTAAAACAGAATCTGCCGTAAAGTCTTTTATAGTTTGAGTGATTCGAAGTGTGTCAAAAATTATTGAATCAGGAGTGAAATGGGAATAATATTCGGCAAAAATATAAATAGTGTCCGATGCTATTAAATCTGGATTTGTCAGCCAAAGACTTATAGTATCTGGAAACTCACTGTGGAATACGATTGCTAAGCTGTCATTTTTAACATTAAATTTAAAGTCATTATATTGTATTCTATTAAAAATCAGGTCAATTTGTTTTTTTGATTTTCGAGTTCGAGTTTTAATATATTGTCTTTCAAAATCTTCGGTGAAAAGTAGCAACTGAACATTATCGGGGAAGTATTTAAAAGAGCACTTGTACTCATCAACTACTGAGTCTGAGGATGGCTCAAGTATTTTTACACCAGGAATTATAATTGAATCTAGGAATGCTATTGGTTCTTCAGTCAAATCAAACTTATAATTATAATTTGCATCTGTGAGAGCAAAAATATTGTATTTTCCCTCTTTTAAAAAGGGGATTGTAAATTCACCTTTGTCGTTTACCTTAGCTAAGTAAACAGGTTTAATTGTTTTAAATGCTGTGTCAGATATATTATTGTGGAGCAAAACCCAAGTGTCTTTAATCGGTTTCTTTGTGTACGCATCGAGCACTATCCCAGTAACCTGAAGGGAGTCAATTATTGGACCTGTGGAAAATGCATAGATTAGACTGTGTAAAACATTATTTTCATTATTGTCGGCTACAGCATCATTAAAGTTTAAGCAATAAGTTGTGTTTTCTTCAAGTTGTTCTAAGTTGAGTTTAATTTGGATGCTTTTCCCTCTTAATGTAATACTAGGAGCCGTTTCAATCGGAGGAGAAATTATGAGTTTCTGATTAAGATTGTTCAGCCTTATATATTCATCGAAATAGATTCGGATTATATTTTGCTTGAAATTTACAGAAGCATTTTCAGGTTCAAACAAGACAACATTTGGAGGATCTTTATCTGCAGGTCCTCCTGTTAATCCTACCTGTTTTGCACAAGAAAATCCTAAGTACACAAAAACTGTAAGAGAAATAAATATTTTAACACTTCTTTTTAATGTTTGATTCATTAGAAACGTTTACTGCAAAATTGCAAAAAATAAATTGAAAATATATCAATCTGAGTTATTTTCCTGCCCAATTTCTGAGAGCTTCAATTACAATATCGTGATAAATCTTTGGCATTGACTTAATTCTAATGCTGTGCGTTCCTCTTGGGCTTACTATTTTCATAATATTTTTATTATCTCCGGTTTCAGCAGCCACGGCAGTCCAAGGGTCAAATTCTCCGTAGATAAAGATAATATTACTCGCTTTATTTTTGATAAATTTTTCGATTGAAATAATTAGAGAATCGTTAAAGTCAACACTAATATTCGGGGTTAAAAAAATATTTTCAAAATAGTTTTTAGCATTTTCAATTACGAGAAGCTTTTCAAATCCCTTTGTTTCATATCCGTAATATCCAAGTTCTTTTGCTGCTTGATAAAAAAATGGAAAAACCGGTTTTATTCCTTCAATGGAGAAATAGTCAGGAGATGAAACTGTCATGAGATGCATTAAAATTTGATTATTATTAGCTTTTTTCCCTGGAATTCTTTCAGTATCTCCAATCCATTGCCAGAATGCGAATGAATATTCGAGAACACAATAATCATAGACTTCTTCAATGGGAATACTAAAACTTAGTTTCGATTCATTAATCATAGATTTGAATATAGGCATAAGCTCTTCTCTTCTTTTGAGAACTTCGAGCTGAAAGTCCTTAACTTTTTTTCTGTCTTTTTTTGATGAAATTCTGTTTATGAAAATTTCGTGTCGACCATCCTCAAGTGCTCTAGCAAAAGGGGCAACGTAGGCTACTGTTAGTCCCATGTCTTCGGGATAAAACATGCGATAAATAACTGAAGTTTGACCGCCTTTACTTATGCCGGTACTTAGCCACTGATTTCTATAAAGTTTTTTAAATTCATTATAAATTTTATGCAAGTCGTCTGAAGCATTTTTTGCGGTTAAATACTCCCAATTCAATAATTTCGGTATAGACTCTCCGAAGTATCTGTGCTCAACACATATTTGATTTGCCCCAATCAAATCGGACAATTCATTAATATGTGTTCTCGAAAGAGCATAATCAGCTGAATAACCTTCAGTTATATAAACTACCGGAGCATGAAAATCCTTATGACTAAGAATTACTCTCTGAGTAAACTTACCCTCCTCCGGCTTATCTTTATCTAAATACTGTTCAAAAAGGATAAGATATTTTTCTTTAAAAAAAGTAGGGACTTCAAGTTGTTCTACTGAAACAACACCAGGGATTTTAATTAAAATTTGTTTTAATTCGGAAGAAGCAACAGAAAAAGATATTTGTATTCCGATAAATAATATCAGGAGTTTTGGCAGAAAGTTTTTTGTACTCATTATCAGTCTATTGAAATATTACTAGTTTGTTAGTTTCGAGAAACTATATTTTGTTTAAAAATAGCATTTAATCTGATAACTTCTATTTAACGATAAGTTTATATTTCGCTTATTATACAATTGCAAATATTTTAAACACATAATATTAAAAAATCAAATTCTTATTACTTTTTTGAAAGCTTGAAATAAATATTCAGCGAATTTTGAAAATGCCTTGGCGATTGGAAGAGCAGTAATCATCATAAGTATTAACCCGAAAATGTTAATATCTAATATTACGAACTGTGGCATATGAGTTATTTAAACTGTATTTTTGCAATTTTGGAGAAACTAGTTTTATATGGTTGCTGATTACTCAGATGATAGCATAAAAACCCTTGAATGGGATGAACATATCAGGCGCCGCCCCGGAATGTATATTGGGAAACTCGGTGATGGTACTTCGCGCGACGATGGGATTTATATACTTATTAAAGAAGTTGTTGACAATTCCGTTGATGAATATGCAATGGGATTTGGTAAAGCGATTGATATAAATATAGAAAACAAGTGTGTCAGTGTTAGAGATTATGGAAGAGGGCTACCTTTGGGTAAAGTTACCGACATTGTTTCGAAAATGAATACTGGAGCAAAATACGATACAAATGTTTTCAAAAAATCTGTTGGTCTTAATGGAGTAGGGGTTAAAGCAGTAAATGCTCTTTCTAAACTCTTTGAAGTAATATCATATAGAGACGGACAAAAAAAGCAAGTTATTTATTCTGCCGGCAAACTAAAAGAGGAATTTGAATTACAAGCAACTACCGAAGCAAATGGCACTTTAGTTAAATGGATTGCTGATGAGGAAGTATTCGGGGAATATAATTTTCAGTTTGAGCATGTAGAAAGAATGATTAGGAATTATGCATATTTAAATACAGGATTGTGCATAAATTTTAATGGAAATAAGTTTATCTCAAGAAATGGACTGCTTGATTTACTCCAAGAGAATATTAATCAAGACTATATTTATCCAATTATACATTTGAAGGAAGAAGACTTTGAAATAGCAATAACTCATATAAATCAATATAGTGAGCAATACTTTTCTTTTGTTAATGGGCAGCATACTCCTCAGGGAGGGACGCACTTGGCCAGCTTTAGAGAGGCGTTTGTAAAGACATTAAGAGATTTTTACAGAAAGGATTTTGATGCTTCAGATATTCGCCAGAGCATAATGGCTGCAATTAGTATTAAAATTGAAGAACCAATATTTGAATCTCAAACAAAAACGAAGTTGGGATCTAGAGATATGAGTCCAAAAGGGAAGTCTATAAGAAACTATATATTTGAGTTCATGACTCGTTTGGACGACTATCTGCATAAAAATTCAGAAACCGCTGATATAATTCTTAAAAAAATTCAGTCTTCAGAGAAAGAGAGAAAGGCGATTGCGGGGATTCAGAAACTTGCCAAAGAAAGAGCAAAAAAAGTTAGTCTTCATAATAAGAAACTTAGGGATTGTAAACTACACTATAATTCGAAAGATGACCGCAGGTATGAAACTACAATTTTTATTACTGAAGGGGATTCTGCAAGTGGGTCTATTACTAAATCAAGAGATGTTGCAACTCAAGCAGTTTTTAGTCTGAAAGGGAAACCTTTGAATGTTTATGGAAAAACAAAAAAGGTCGTTTACGAAAATGAAGAATGGAACCTGCTTCAGGCTGCTCTTAATATTGAAGAGGGAGTTGAAAACTTAAGATACAGAAATATTGTTATTGCCACCGATGCAGATGTTGACGGTATGCACATCAGGTTACTGCTGATAACGTTTTTTCTGCAGTTTTTTCCTGATATAATAAAAAAAGGACATCTATACGTATTGCAAACACCACTATTTAGAGTAAGAAATAAAAAGGAAACAATATATTGTTATTCAGACCAAGAGAAACAAATTGCAGTTAATAAACTAAAAAATAATCCTGAGATAACAAGATTTAAAGGATTGGGAGAAATATCTCCTGATGAATTCAAGCATTTTATTGGGAAAAAGATAAGACTTGAGCCTGTAACTTTAAGTAAATCTGACAGCATTAGCAAGACTCTTGAGTTTTATATGGGCTCAAATACTCCTGAAAGACAGGATTTTATTATTCAGAATCTTAAAGTTGAAGAGGAGCTTTTTTAGCATTCGTTGTTCTTATTTAATTATTACTCCTGAATTTTATGAAGACTTTAAACTGTCACAAAATCAATGGATTATATGTTCTGGCTTTTGTTTTATTTCTTTTACTTTGTCTTAGTAAGAGTTCTTTTGGACAGAGAGAAATAAAATTGTACGGGGGTCTTCTTGATTATCCAGGAATTTCATTGGAATATGGTTTTAAAAGCAATGTTGCTGCCGAAGCAAGTTTTTCATACCGACACAAACAGTCAGAAGTTTTGTTTGCCGAAGCCCCAAATACAATGATTTACACAAATGCGATGTTAACATTGTCTTTATTTAATTATCCTTCTGCCGAAAGGCTTAAAAAGCGTTTTTTTATTGGTGTTTACGGTAGATACTGGCAGACATATTCAGGAATAAAATATCTTGATGAACTAAACGAGCAGCAACAAAAATATGCGTATGAAAATGATTTAACAGTCTCGAACAAATCTCTCAAATATTCTATAGGAGCAATTATTGGATATAAAATACCAATCGGACAAAGATTTAGTGCAGGACTAAGTATAGGAATTGGGCTATCTCCGAAATCATGGTATCTAAAAAATATTACTTCATATGGTAAATCTCCAAGAATTCTGGAGTATGGGAGCAATGAATTCTTAGGATATCTAAATCACTTAAGCGGCGTGGGAAGAATAAGTTTCGGATATAGCATGTCATCAACGAGGGAATAAAGAGGTTTTAACTACTCTAAACCCTATTTCATTATTGCGGAAATTCGAATCTGTCTCAATTCCATCAAAAATACTTAAATCATTATTCCAAGAACTCCCTTTAGCAATTCTCATCCCTGTCTTTGTTTTAGACATTGTCCATTCCGAAACATTAGAATTGATATTATATATTTTTGCTGTATTCTTTTTTCCTGATTTAGATTTATTTATTTTTTTTTCTTCCGTATTACGATTATCAGTTGAAAAATTTGATGCGATATATTCCCATTCTTCGGCTAATGGAAGTCTGTACTCAACAATATAATCATTTTGTTTTTGACTATCAATCATATTTAACCAAGCGCAGTAATGTATAGCATTCTCAAAACTAACACCCACAACAGGATAATTTAGGAACTTTTTGTCTGAAAAATATTTACGATTTGGTTCTGTAGGGAAAAAATCAGGCATATTTATTTTCTCTAAAACTTTATTGTTCGATATATATATAAATCGCTTATCTTGGTTTTCCGAATAAAGTTGGAAAATAAGTAAGCTATCTTCAGGATTGGCTTTTAGGTAACTCACAAATTGTCCAAATTCCTTATTTGTAATTTCATTACTAATCCAAAAAGCATTTATAGATATTTCCTTTTCTAAATTTGGAGAATAATACTTTCCTGAAGGTATAAATTCCATATTTTTTGGCTTGGGTATATATTTATTCTTTTGAGAATAAGAAATACATACAGATATTAAGAGAGCCAATAACAGACTAATAATAGTTTTCATAATAATTTTTTTTATATAGGACGAAAAATACAATTTTTTGAGGAATTAAAGAATATGCAAAGTTAAAAACTGAATCTTCATAAAAAATTTGCATAAAATATTTAATTTTGCATCAAAATGTTTTGCATATGTTAGAAAGAATTAGAGAGCTAAATATTGAAGTTGAAGCATTCAGCCCTAAAAATATAAATGATGTTGAAAAGTTCAAGATTGAGTATTTGTCGAAAAAAGGAAAAATATCTATGTTGTTTGATGACTTCAGAGATGTTCCGGTAGATCAGAAAAAGGAAGTGGGTCAGAAAATTAATGAATTAAAGCAAAAGGCGAACAATAAAATTGAAGCATTGCGGGGTATATTTTCTGATAATATAGAATCAAATTTTGATTTTGATTTGAGCAGACCCGGATATGTGGGTGAAGTCGGATCAAGGCACCCTATTTCTTTAATCAGAAATGAAATAATACGGATTTTTGCCCGAATAGGTTTTGGTGTTACAGAAGGAAGAGAAATTGAAGACGATGATCATAATTTTGGCAAATTAAATTTTGCAGAAGACCATCCTGCCAGAGATATGCAGGATACTTTTTTTATTACTCCAAATATGAATATCTTGCTAAGAACTCATACTTCTTCAGTTCAAGTGAGAGAGATGGAGTCCACAAAACCTCCTATTAGAAGTCTTTCTCCTGGTCGTGTATATCGTAATGAGGCAATAAGTGCAAGAGCTCACTGTTTATTTCATCAGGTCGAAGGACTATATGTTGATGAAGATGTTTCGTTTGCAGATTTAAAACAAACATTGATGTTTTTTGCAAAAGAAATGTTTGGAGAAAACACTGAAATCAGATTAAGGCCTTCATATTTTCCTTTTACTGAACCTTCTGCAGAAATGGATGTAAGTTGTACACTGTGCGGAGGCAAAGGTTGTTCTGTTTGTAAATACACAGGTTGGCTTGAAATTTTAGGTTGTGGTATGGTTGATCCGAATGTTCTTAAAGCAGTTAATATTAATCCCGAGCAATATTCGGGATATGCGTTTGGAATGGGAATAGAAAGAATTGCAATGTTAAAGTATGGAATAAAAGACCTTAGAATGTTTTTTGAAAATGATATAAGGTTTTTGAAGCAGTTTTCGAAATTATACTAAAAAGTCTCTATTAAAAGATGCTTTTAAAATCAAGAATTATTGGCAATAAAGAAGCAGGGAAAGTTATTATCATTTTACACGGACTTTATGGGAGTTCTGAATCATGGCTGCAAGTTGCGAGAATTTTAGGAAAAGATTTTTTATTGCACTTGCCAGACCAAAGAAATCACGGGTCGTCATTTCATTCTCAGTATCATAATTACGATGTTATGGCAGAAGACTTGGAGAAATATTTAGATTATCATAAAATAAATAATACAATATTGGTTGGCCATTCAATGGGGGGAAAAACTGCGATACAATTTGCAATAAAATTTCCACATAGGATTGATAAGTTGATTGTGGCAGATATCGCACCAGGGGCATATAAATATCTTGATGAACCAAGCTCACATGTTAATTTTCATCTTAATCTCCTCACGTTGATGAGCAATATCAATCCTGAAAACTATTGTACTTATCGCGAAGTAGAAAATGTTTTGAAGGCGGAAGATTCACAAATAAAGAATTTGATATTGAAAAATATTAAAAAGCAAAATGGCAAACTGGTTTGGAAGCTTAATTTTAAATCAATAATGGAAAATATAAATAATATATTAGGAGGATATAGCCCAGATGACTTTATAGAAAATAAGATAGAAACCGAAACGGTATTTTTAAAAGCTCAAAATTCTGATTACATAAGCAATAATGATGAAAAATTTATCCGCTTCGCTTTCCGCAATGTGAAGATACACACAATTGTGAATTCGTCACACTGGTTACATTATGAACAACCAGAGCAAGTTGCAGCAGCGATATCATACTTTGTTGACCAATAAAATTGTAATTAGGATTTTATATCGTATTTTTACATAATATTGAGAGAAATCTATTATGGAAAAACATAAAACCAGAATCGAGGCAGATTCAATTGGAAATATTGAGGTGCCTATCAATAAGTATTGGGGGGCTCAAACACAGAGGAGTTTAGATAATTTTAAAATAGGAGAAGATAAGATTCCTTTACCTGTAATAAAATCGTATGCAAGGCTTAAAAAGGCTACAGCTATTGCGAATTTCAGATGCGAAGAACTTTCGAAAGAGAAGTCGGATATTATCTGCACTGTTTGTGATGAAATAATTGAAGGAAAACTTGATGATCATTTCCCATTAGTAGTTTATCAGACAGGCTCAGGTACACATACAAATATGAATCTTAATGAAGTCATTGTTAATCGAGCTCAGGAACTAATAGGAAAAGGAGATGGGGCAAAGAAGTTTCTTCATCCGAATGATGATGTAAATATGAGCCAGTCATCTAATGATACATTTCCGACTGTGATGAATGTAACTGCATATTTAGTTTTGTTACACAAAGTATTGCCCGCATTAAATACACTTAAGGAAGCTTTTGAAATAAAGAGTGAGGAATTTGAAAATATTATAAAAACAGGTCGCACACATATGATGGATGCTGCACCCATAAGTCTTGGACAGGAGATTTCTGCTTTTGTAACTCATTTTGAAAAAAGCATAAACAATATTGAAGGAAGTCTTGAGCACTTGTCAGAATTGGCAATTGGAGGGTCTGCAGTTGGCACAGGCCTTAATGTTCCGGAAGGTTTTGATAAGATTGTAGTAGCAGAACTTTCAATCGCTACAGGAGTAAGATTTAAAATAGCTGAGAATAAGTTTGAAGCAATGTCTTTCAATGATGCAATTGTTTCAGCTCATTCTCATTTAAAAAATTTAGCAGTAAGTATGATTAAGATTCTTAATGATTTACGAATGATGGCATCTGGACCCAGGTGTGGTTTATCAGAAATAATGCTTCCTGCCAACGAACCTGGCTCATCCATTATGCCAGGCAAGGTTAACCCAACCCAAATTGAGGCAGCTCTTATGGTTTGTTCAAGAATTATTGGGAATGACACAACTATGTCTTTAGCAGGGATTAATGGGCAGTTTCAATTGAATGTTAGTAAACCTCTTATGATACATGTTTTTCTCGAATCTGCAGAATTGTTAGCTGATGCATGTAGATCTTTAGAAATGAATTGTATTCGAGGCATATTGCCCAATAAGGCAAAAATAAATGAATATTTGAACCGATCTTTAATGCTTGCAACGGCATTAAATAATTTTATAGGCTATGATAAGGTTGCAAAAATTGTTAAACTGGCTTCAAAAGATGACACAAGCTTGAAGGAAGCTTGTTTAAAACTTGGATTTCTTTCAGAGGATGAATTTGATGATATAGTGAATCCGCGAAAAATGATATAAATTTAAAATCCATTGTATTGAATTTAAATTTGCTTTATGTAGATTTGTAGTTATTTTTAAATTATGTGTGGGATAACTGGTTTTTATACCAATAGACAAAATAATTTTATTACCAAAGGAGAACTTGATGCAATGACTACTTGTTTATTGCATCGTGGACCGGATGCAACCGGGAGTTATTTTTCTGATAATGTGGGTCTTGGGCATCAACGTTTGAGTATAATTGATCTTTCTAATGATGCAAATCAGCCAATGGAATCTCATTCGATGAGATATATTTGTGTTTATAATGGAGAGGTTTATAATTTTAAACAGATAGCAAATGATCTTGATATAGAGTTTAAGACAGGTTCAGATACTGAAGTAATTGTTGAAGCTTTTGCAGAATGGGGGGTTACATTTATAAATAAACTCAACGGAATGTTTGCAATAGCAATTTACGATAAGCAGGAAAATATACTATATCTTTTTCGAGACAGATTAGGGATTAAGCCGGTGTATTATTTTTGGGATGGAACTAACTTCGCTTTTTCATCAGAACTTAAATCTCTTTTGCAGATTAATTTTATTAGAAAAAACAGAAAGATAAATAATCAAGCAATTAACGAGTTTCTTCATTTAGGCTATATTCCCGAACCGAACAGTATTTATTCTAGTATTAAGAAATTTCCTAGTGGTCACCTTGGAATTATTTCAGAAAAAGGCCTACGGCTGGAGTCTTATTGGGATATTGAGGGGAGCATAAGGAGAAACATTATTAAGGATGAAGCAGAAGCGAAACTAAGATTAAAGACTCTTGTAGAAGAGTCTGTAGAAATGCGACTAGTTAGTGATGTTCCTTTCGGAACTTTTTTGAGCGGAGGGATTGATTCTAGTCTTGTTACAGCTATTGCAAGTCGCAAATTGAGCACAAAACTAAACACTTTTTCAATAGGATTCAGTGACGCAAAGCATAATGAAGCTGATTACGCGAGGAAAATCGCGGAATATCTTGGTACAGAGCATCACGAATATTATGTTACTGAAAAAGATGCTAGAGATATAATCTTTGATATGCTCGACTTTTATGATGAACCTTTTGCAGACTCCTCAGCAATTCCAAGCATGCTAATTTCAAAGCTTGCAAAACAAAAGGTAACTATGGTATTATCGGGAGATGGTGGAGATGAGTTGTTTCACGGATATGGCTCTTATCGCTGGGCGAAACGCCTTTCTATGTTTCATAATCAGAGTTTTAAGCATATTTACTCAATGATTTTAAGCAGTTTGCCTTCAAATAGAATGAATAGAGCAGCATATTTGTTTAAATATAAGAATAAAGCCACAATAAAAAGTCATATATTTTCTCAGGAACAGTACTTTTTCAGTGAACATGAAATTTCCAAATTATTAAATCCTGACTATATTTCTACTAATAGCCTTGTACAGGACTATACAAGTTTTGTTAGAAAGCTTACTCCAGAAGAGTCTCAGGCAATATTTGACTTGAAGTATTATTTGAAGGATGATTTATTGGTAAAAGTTGACAGAGCATCAATGCGATATGCATTGGAAACCAGAGTCCCTTTGCTTGATTACAGAATTGTTGAGCTAGCCTTAAATATTCATCCATCATTAAAGATATTTGAGACAACCCATAAGTATCTTTTAAAGCAGCTGCTTTATGATTATATTCCAAGGGAATATTTTAATAGACCCAAATGGGGATTCTCTATTCCACTGCAAAGATGGATGCAGGAAGACCTTTCATATTTGATAGAAGAATTTTTGAATGAGAAAATAATTAACAAGTTTTCAATTGTTAATTATCGTAAAACAGAAGAGATTAAAAAGAAATTTTTTGCCGGGCATCATTATTTATACAATAGATTATGGTTGCTTATTGTATTGCATAAGTTTCTGTTAAAAAACGAAAATATTTAAGCTAGTACTTTATCGCAATTTTCGTCAAACAAGCATGTTAAGTATTCGTTATAAAAGTTTGTAGCTGCCATTTTATGAGGCATTAGGACTTCATTTGCTCTGCATTTTTGTAATTCTTCATAGTCCTTCTCGTTTCTCGCTGTCAAGAAAATTTTACCTCGGTACAAGCCCTTCGTTCTAAGTCTTCTTACCAAAACCTGTGAATGTTGCTTATCTGAGATTGTATTGAGGATACATTTTACGCCTTTAAGGGGGATTTGTTCAAAAATGTCTGGGTCTTCAATGTCGCCGTAAATAACCTTTTTCCCTCTTTTAGACCAGTATTTTACAACATCAGGGTCGAAGTCAACCGCAAAAAAATCAATTTCAGGGTGTTCTTCGAGATTCTCTGCAATCACACTCCCGAATCGACCCAGTCCGAATATCACAATATCGTATTGTTCAGCAGGTGCAGGATTATAGCTTTTTTGGCTGTAGGGATCTTTTCTCTCAAATATGGATAACGCCGGCTTAATATAATTATAAATATTATGAGAATATAAAATAAGATAGGTTGAAATTCCAATTGTAATTAATCCTACTAATGTAATTAGACCCACTATGTCTTCCGTAATATGTCCTATTGCTAGTCCCAATCCTGCAAATATCAAAGAGAATTCGCTTATTTGAGCAACAGTAAGACCAGCCATAAAGGCAGTCCTTTTTCTGTAACCCATAATACCCATTATTATTAATACAATTAATGGATTGCCAATTAATACAAATGCGGAAAATAGTATAGCAGAAGGTACTTGATTACCAATAACATCAAGATTTAGATTTGCTCCCAAATGCACAAAAAAGAATAGAAGCAAGAAATCTCTAATACTCTGTAATCTAATTCCAATTACATCTTTAAACTTTGAAGATGCAAGGCTGACTCCTGCCAGAAAAGCACCTACTTCTGAACTAAAGCCAATTAGCTCAGCCCCGGCAGATAAAGAAACTGCCCATGCGATTGCGAAAAGAGTCAGCATTTCCTGAGATTTTGCTAAAAATCTGCTTAATCGAGGCAAAATCCATTTCATCATAACTACACTTGCAATAATAAGAGCTGTGCCAGATAATACTGTTCTTACTACATTTTCTAGAAGAGAAATTGTCTCGGCTTGCCTCATTGAGGCAAGAACAATCATTACGAGAATAACGATTATATCCTGAACAATAAGAAAACCAATAGCAATTTGACCATAGAGAGAATCAATTTCTTTCTTATCAGATAAGAGTTTTACAATGATTATAGTGCTTGAAAATGTTAGTGCGACAGCAATGTAAAAACTATGTAATGCTGAAAAACCGAGTAAAATTGCTATCACGAATCCAATTACAGATGTAAAAAAAACTTGTCCGAGACCTGTTAGCAGTGCAATTTTACCTACGGATTTAATAATTCTTATATCTAGTTTTAATCCGACAATAAATAATAGAACTGCAATGCCAATGTCAGCAAGCAAATGAATATATTCATCTGAATGAACAATATTAAGCACTGAAGGTCCAATTACAATCCCAAGTGCAATAAACATTACAATTAATGGCTGTTTTAGTAACTGTCCTATTGCTCCTGCAAAAGCTGCCAGCAATAGAATAATTGAAAACTCATAAAAAGGATTGTTTGCCAGTTCTGAAAGCCAAGTCATTAGAAAAACTATTTAATGTAAATATACTTGTTTTAATTTCAAACAAAATTACAAAAAGATTTAAGAAATATGGAATTATATGATGCATTATTATGGAGTTCTGTGCTTAAAACACGTTATTCTCATTTAACCCCAATCTTACTCCATTCTTTAAATATTCAGAATTACCATCTTTCTTTAAAAAGATGCTAAAGAATAAAGAATCTGGGAATTATTTATTTGTATCTGAGTGCAATATTGTTTATTAGCGGTTAATGAACGACTATCGCTTGAATCTGCAAGTCTTGCATATTTGGGGATCATAATATGGATGATATTTGATCATCTTACCATCCGTTACTTAAACGTTACTTAACGACTATAATTATTGTTTGTTTCACATAGAATTTTTATTTCTGAACTCCACTCGTTTTATTCCGGGTAACCATTGTTTCTTTTGGCGAATTATTAGAACTTCATCATCAGAGAACTCCATCCAAGCGAAATCGTATATATGATGATAAGTTTTACCTTTATGGTTAATGTTATAATGTGTCAAAAACTTAAACTGAAATTTTTTCCGAACGAGTTCTAATCGTTTTACTATTTTCTTTGATGCTTTTGGACCCATTATTTCAAGAAGGATTGAACGATTCCTGTGTAAAATTCTATCTAGTGGATACGCTGTTTCCTTTGTTGCTGATCTCAATGTAACATGATAGTCGTTTTTACACTTTATCGAACAGAAGATTTTATCCTTTCTTCCAGTGAATTCGGATAGACATACTTTACATTTCATATTGCAATTATAAACAAAATATCCGTTACTTAACCGTTAATAAACGATTAAAATAATTGATTATTAAGGAAATAGTATTTCTCTTCATGATTATTTAAATTATATAGAACTAATTAAAAAAGGCGAAGATTTCTATCTTCGCCTTTTTTAATGTTATTAATGAAAAGATTTAATACCCGAATAACTCCTCTGTGTTATACTCAACAATTTCTCCGTACTGCTTCAATAGATTGAAGTTAATACGATCTTTTTTGCCAACAACAAGAATGTCATAATTTTTCCCTTTAACGTAGGAATCAAAGAATCTTTCAACATCATCAAGCTCGTAAGCTTGAACTTTTAAATAAATATCTTTGCGAATATCGTGTTCTATGCCTCTTTTCTTATTTCTTTCTCTTGTCCAGAAAATATTTGATTTAATTATTCTCTGGGTATTAATCTGATTGATAATTGCATCTTTACTGCTTTGGAAAGATTCTTCTGACATTGCTAGATTGTTTAACAATCCATTTATTGCCCCGAGAGCTTCCTCCATTTTATCTGGTTGAGTTGCAATAAATCCAAAAACATAGTTTGACTTCCCAAGTTCAGTTGCTAATCTATATCCGGCATATGCAGAATATGCAAGTCCTTTTGCTTCGCGCAACTCTTGGAAAACTATCGAAGACATTGAACCTCCGTAATATTCATTAAATAATTGGGTTATTGGTAACAGCTCGTGATCAAACTCAATATCTTTAGAAACTATAGCAATAAAGCTCTGAACCATATCATAATCAACAAATCGAACTTTTGGTTTGTCAAAGTCTCTTTCTGTGTATGAAGCAGCTTCTGGAACTGGTTTAAAGTTTTTGTCTAACTCATGATAATTTGAAATAACTGTTGCTACTTCACTCATTTCTCTTGGACCGTAATAGAATATTATATGTTCAAAATCCAGCATACTCCTAATCTTTTCTGCAAGAACTTCTGGATTAAGATTACTAAGTGTTTCTGCATCTGCGATATTTGTAAAAGGAGAATAATTACCATACAGAGCGTAGTTATATAAACCACCCCATAGAATATTTCTATTATTAAGTTTGGCATTTTGTCTTTCCTTAAATAATCCATCAATATATCTCTCATATGCATCATTGTCGGCTACAACATTTTTCAGAATATCTTCCATTATTTTTATCGCATTTTCCAAATTTTCGTCTAATCCTGAAATTGTAACATAGGATCTGTCGTCTCCGGCAAAAACATCAAAACTAACTCCAAGTTTAAACCAATCCTTCTCAATATCCTCAATAGTTTTTTCTGCTGTTCCTAAATATCTTAAATAATTAACGGCTATAGGCAGAAGAACATCATGATCCTTTCCCATATCTACGATGTAGTTTAAACTAAATATATCATTTGTTTCATTCTTGATATAATTAAAATCAATTTTATCTTTTAGTTTGTCTGTTTTAATCTTTTCCTTAAAATCAACAAAAACAGGTTCTATAGCTTGAGTTTCCATTTCCTTTAACAATTTAAAGAACTCAGATTCGACATTGCGGTTTATTTGTAAACCTGTAATTTGAGGTTTTTCAATATGCTCAATATCAGTATCAGTACCTATCCGTTTATAAACCACAACATAATTTTGACCGAAGAATTCTTTTGCAAAATCAACTAACTCTTGTTTTGTTATCTTTTCATAGGTATCGATTTCATAAACCACATCTTCCCATGATTTTTCGCTTATAAATGCTCTTATGAACGCATACACGATAGAATTCCCTTCTATTGATCTGATTCTTTCTAGCTTCATTTGATTGACAATTGCTTCGAGCAGCCATTCATCATAATCTCCTGCCTTAATTTTTTCTAATTCCTCAAATAGTAAATCTTTAACTTCTTCCATTGTCTGACCTTCTCTAGGTGTTCCGCCAAACTGAAAGATTCCATAATCATTCAAAGAATATGAGTAGGCATAAGCTGATAGAACTTTTTGTTGCTTTACGAGATTAAGGTCAATTAGCCCTGCTGTACCATTGTTTAGAATCTCCGAAATCATATTAAGATATAGAGCTTCTTTGGTTTTATTATCGGGAGCTCTGAAAGCAACAGTTACAAATTCTCTTTGCGGACCAAAAACATCAAATTCATAAATTTTTGCAAGATCCTCTTCTGGAGTAAATGAGAATTCCGGAATATTATCATTCGACTCCCAGTCACCCCAATGCTTATCAATTAGTTTCACGGCTTCTTCCATATCAAAATCTCCCGATAGACAGATTGCTATATTATTGGGAGCATAATAGTCATTTTTAAACTTCATAATTGTTTTCATCGAAGGATTCTTGAGATGTTCGCCAAGACCAAGAACCTTCACTCCGTATGGATGTTTCTGAAATAATGTGGACATCATTTTCTCTCGGGCTTTTCTGGAATCGTTATCGAGTGACATATTATACTCTTCGTAAACAGTTTCAAGTTCTGTATGGAACAATCTTAAAACCAAATTTCTAAATCTGTCATTTTCAAGAACAATCCATCTCTCTAGTTCGTTTGAGGGAATTTGATTTGTATAAACAGTCTCTTCATACGATGTCCATGCATTAGTGCCAGAAGCTCCAATCATTGAGCAAATTCTGTCGTATTCATTGGCAATAGCAAACTTTGAGGCTTCTACCGAAAGACTGTCAATAATCTTGTATAAACGATCTTTTTCTTCTTGAGTTTCAGCATGAAATCTTTCCTCAAATAATTCAGTAATCCGATTCAGAAGTTCAGACTCCTTTTCCCAGTCTATAGTACCAATCTTATCTGTACCCTTAAACATCATATGCTCAAAATAATGAGCCATTCCGGTTGTTTCTCTAGGATCGTGTTTGGCTCCAGCTCTAACTCCAATTAGTGTCTGAATTCTGGGTTCATCCTTATTAACAGCAAGATAAATCTTCATACCATTGTCCAAAGTATAGATTCTTGCATTTACTGGATCTCCTTCAACATACTCATATTCATACCCGTTAATATCAACTGCCGTTCGGGTAAGATTTTTGTTTTTATTACAACCTACTAGTGTCACAAAAACAATTAAAATACTAATTAATAATGCTCTGTTCATATCAAAAAATTTAAATTAATAACTAAAGTAAAAGATCATCTAAGCTTAAACTATTTAAATGATTTTACACTTGTAAAAGTAATTATTTAATCCTGTAAATAAAAAGGATATAAACTATTATTGTTAAAATTTACTTAAATTTTGTCATTCTTCCTAAAACTCTGTGATACAAATTCAAACACGAACCGGATGTATGATTGCTTATATTATATAAGTCAAATAATAAATTACATTAAAAATCGTATCTTTGCAAAAAACTATAAACATGAATACTGGAAAGCCTATCAAAAAGAAAAACATTAAAAAACCTAATACAAATAGAAGAACCGAAAGTGGAGAAACACGCCTAAATAAATATCTGGCAAACGCAGGTGTTTGCTCTAGGCGTGAAGCTGACACCCTAATTGCAGCTGGACTTGTGCAGATTAACGGAAAAGTTGTGGCAGAGCTTGGAACTAAAGTAAGGCAGGGCGATATCGTTAAGTACGACGGAGTAGAATTAAAATCTGAAAAGAAAGTTTACATCGTGATGAATAAGCCGAAAGATTATGTTACAACACTTGATGATCCAGAAGGTAGAAAGACTGTAATTGACATTATAAAAAATGAGGTTCAGCAAAGAGTTTACCCTGTTGGACGATTAGATAGAAATACCACAGGGCTACTTATTCTAACAAACGATGGAGACTTAACAAAAAAACTAAGTCATCCTAAATATAACAAAAAGAAAATATATCACGTTGTGCTTGACAGAAAAGTCAATGAGGAGCATATGCTGGAAATAGCAAAAGGGATAGAGCTTGATGATGGGTTCATTAAAGTTGATGCTATAAGCTATGTAGAAGGTAATAAGTCAGAAGTCGGGGTTGAATTACACTCAGGGAGAAATCGAATTGTTAGGAGAATATTCGAAAAATACGGCTATAACATTAAGAGATTAGACAGAGTATTTTATGCCGGACTTACAAAACTTAACCTACCCAGAGGGAAATGGCGCTTCCTAACGGAAAAAGAAATAATTATGTTAAAAACAGGGATGCATGAATAACAAATTCATAATATTCTCCTTCTTGCTGTTTATATTAATCCCTTTAACAAACCACACTACTTATGCTCAGCAAAAACTTGGAGGAAGAATTTATGATAAAAAAAATAGAGAACCACTTGCATTTGTAAACATAGTGTATAATTCGAAAAATCTTGGCACTACAACCGACCTCGATGGATATTTTATAATTGAAAGTAGAGATAAAATTGAGTTTTTAAGAATAAGCTATCTCGGATACTCTTCTAAAACAATTGAAAAAACAGAAATTGATAATACTGCTTTTGTAGAAATTTTTTTGGAACAAGATGCATATCAACTACAGGAAGTTGCAATATTTCCTGGAGAAAATCCAGCCCACAGAATAATACAAGAAGTGATAAACCGTGCAAATTCCAACAATCCAGAAAAAATGTCATCGTTTTCGTATGTTGAATACAGCAAAATGATTTTTACAGTAAATCTTGATAAACAAATTGCTACAAAAGCCCCAGCTGATACTGCAAAAGCAGCTGAAGACACCATAAAATCAGGTCTTGACAGAATGAGAGAGTTTTTTGATGAGCAGCACCTTTTTATAACTGAGTCAATAACTCAAAGAAGATTTCGTTTGCCCGACAATAATAAGGAGGAAGTTATAGCTCATAGAATGTCGGGATTAAAAAATCCAGGATTTACACTCTTAACCTCTCAAATGCAGTCTTTTTCATTTTATAAAGATTTCATCCGAATAATGGATAAACGATACATAAATCCAATAAGTGAAGGAAGTTTAAAAAGATATTTTTTTCTTATTGAAGACTCTATGTACAATGAAAGAGGAGACACAATATTTATAATATCTTTTCGACCTGGAAAAGGGAAAAAATTTGAAGGTCTACAAGGAATTCTACATATAAATTCAAATAATTATGCTATTCAAAATGTTGATGCCAGACCTTTTGAGCCAGATAAAACTATGGACATAAAAATCCAGCAGAAGTATGAATATATTGAGAATAAACAATGGTTTCCAGTGCAATTAAACACAGAAATAACCTTCAACTTTATCCAAGGTGCTGCTGATAGTATAAACATGCCGATAGTTGGAATAGGCAAATCATACCTAAGCGATATAAGCCTTAATCCTGATTTCAACCGTAAAGATTTCAATCATATTGAAATTAAGATTAATCCTGATGCCCATAAAAAACCTGAAGATTTCTGGAATAAATTTAGAACTGAAGCACTTAGCAATAAGGACATAAATACATACAGAGTAATTGACAGTATAGGAAAAGAAATCAATCTCGATCGCATTGTTGATATTGCAGAAATAATTGCTTCTGGCTATATCCCAATAAAATTCATAAATCTTGACCCTTCGAAACTCTCATGGTTTAATGAGTATGAAGGATACAGGCTAGGTATGGGGATCAGTACGAATGAAAAATTCTTAAAATTCTTGTCAATCGGTGGTTATTTTGCCTACGGATTCAGGGATAAAGCGTGGAAATATGGAGTGCATGCAGACTTTCTAATTCATAGGCAAACAGGAACACATTTAAAATTTGGATTTAATCAGGATCTCCGTTATAGCGATTTTCACTATTTTAATAAACAGTCAAATTTTCTGTCAAATGAGAACCTCAGACAATTCTTCCATGCAGAAATGGATTCTGTTGCGGAATATTATGGAAGTATAAAATTCAATACTTTCAGATATTTGAATGCAAATATCTCATTAAAACACTCTGAAAATACAATTATTAACGAAAATAGATATAGTTTCAGAGGCTCGACAAATAAATTCTATAAAAATACTGAAATAGTTATATCTCTTAGATACGCTTATAAAGAAAAGTTCTTTCAAACCCCAAAAGGCAATAGGCTTAGCATGGGTACCGATTATCCTGTATTGTATTTTAATATTATAAGAGGAATCCCATATTTAGGCTCAAATTTAAACTATACAAAGTATGAGGCTCAAATTTACAAAAAAATCCAAACCAGATGGTACGGAGATACTCACCTAACAATAAACGGGGCAATTGCTCAAGGAAATCTCCCATATTCTGGATTATATTACGGCGAAGGAACATATTCCTTCCTTAATCTCGACTATACATTTAATACCATGCGTCCGCATGAATTTATTTCAGATAGATTTGCAGCAATACATATAAAGCACGATTTCGGTTCCTTGTTGTTTAAAAATGACAAATTTAAACCTCAATTTGCAATAACAAGCAGTGCAGGCTGGGGAGATTCTCATTATACTGATAATACTATTCAAACACTACCAAAAATAATGAACAAAGGGTATTTTGAATCGGGGATACAAATAAATAATATATTAAAAGTAAACTTCACTGGGATTGGACTTGGAGTTTATTACAGATATGGCTACTATTCATTCAATAAAGAAATTGATAATTTTGCATTTAAACTTAATATTGGGTTTGCTTTGTAGTTACCTACAAGTGAGAAAAAATATTTCAATGAGATCTGTTGACTAATTTTAATATATTTACTGATATCAGAGATTTAAAGCAAGGAATCTATCTAACTCTTTTAATACGAAAACTGAAAGAATTGTAAGAAACTTTTTAAAATTATGATTATCAAGAGAATAAAAGGGATTAAACATAAAATAATGTAACTGTAAAAACAAGGATTTAATTTATTGACTTTACTTTATTTTCATTTAAGCAATATTCTCCTAGAAATTGAAAATGATTATGACGATGTAGATTTGGCATTTCCAATATTATAAGAGTCATACTGATTCTAATCCTATAAAATCCTCTTATAAAGGTTTCCTAGTGATACGACAATTGCGGGCTGAAGAGTAGCAAAAACTGAAAAGTTTTATATAACTTTGCCCTCAGCTAAAATATTTGCGTTTTTTTCAACACCAAATATTCAAAGTTGAAAAACCTTATGATAAATAATGAATTCGAATATCATTCAAGGTATATGAGCAGATGCCTACAGCTTGCCTCTCAAGCAATTGGAAATACTTCTCCTAATCCTATGGTTGGAGCCGTAATTGTTTATAATGATAAAATAATTGGCGAAGGTTTCCACAAAAACTACGGAGAGTCTCATGCAGAAGTAAATGCAATAAATTCTGTTAAGAATAAAGAATTATTGCAAAAATCTTCAATTTACGTTTCTCTTGAACCATGCTCTCATTTCGGCAAAACACCTCCATGTGCCGACTTAATTATCGATATGCAAATCCCGGAGATTTTTATCGGGAGCATTGATCCTAATCCTCGAGTAGCAGGAAAAGGAATTGAAAAGCTTAAAAATGCAGGATTGAAAGTGGTTACTGGAATTTTAAAAGATGATTGTGATGATCTCAATAAAAGGTTTTTTTCTTATTATAATAAAGAGAGACCTTATATAATCCTTAAATGGGCACAAACCATAGATGGATTCATTGATGCAGAAAGAAATTCTTGCCTAAACAGTAAACCAGCATGGATAACAGATGAATACTGTCGAACTTTAGTACACAAATGGAGAACAGAAGAAGATGCCTTTCTTGTTGGAGCCGATACCGTAATATTGGACAATCCCAAACTAACTGCACGAAACTGGGCTGGAAAAAACCCGTTAAGACTTGTAATTGACCCTCTACTTAGAGCACCCAAAGATTCTCATATTTATAATAATGAAGCTAAAACATTTGTTTTCAATAACATCTTAAATGAACAAAACAATAATATTAAATATATAAAAACCGATTTAATTAATGATTCTGAAGAAAATATTCTTAATGTTTTACATAATCATAAAATTCAGTCGATTGTAATTGAAGGAGGAGCAAAAACATTACAAGGTTTTATTCATAAAGGATTGTGGGATGAAGCTCGTGTTTTTATTGGAAAAAATAAGTTCTGCAAGGGCGTTAAGGCTCCACAATTTGAATTTCAATATGATAGAGAGTTAAATCTTGGAGATAATATATTGAGACTGTATAGAAATAATCAGAGCAAAAACAAGTATGAATAATCAACACGATAAGTCATATCTTCAGGAATTTGTGGGTATAATTTTTATAATTCTTAGCTCTTTCCTTGCAGGACAAATCCTTGTTTTTGCAATAAATGGTTTATTTGGGATTGAAATAACTGAAGGTATTTCTGAACTTTCAGAGATTAAATCAGAATCAAAGATTAGATTTTTGAAGTTTCTTCAAGTAATAAGTGCATGTTTTACTTTTGTAATCCCTCCATTAATAATTAGTAGATTTTTAGGAAAAAACTTTAAGTCTTACATGAGACTTGACATAAATCCAAAAGTGCGATTTTACATATTGAGTGCTTTGTTTCTTTTACTGATGATGCCTTTATTGAATCTAATTATTGAATGGAATCAAAATTTTGTCTTCCCATCCTGGCTTAGCGAACTAGAAGCAAGCTTTATAAAATCGGAGGAGTTAAGTCAAAGACTTATTAAAAGATTTCTATCAGGGACCACATATTATGAGCTTTTTATAAATATTGTTGTAATCGCAATTGTTCCTGCAATCGGTGAAGAATTTTTATTTCGAGGAGTTTTACAAAGATTTATTGGTGAATGGACAAAAAAACCAGATTTGGCAATATTTATAGCTGCTTTTATTTTCTCCGCTGTTCATTTTCAATTTTATGGTTTTGTTCCCAGGCTAATACTCGGAGTATATTTCGGATATCTGGTTTTATACTCTAATTCTCTTTGGCCTGCAGTTTTTGTTCACTTCTTAAATAATGCAATGGCAGTAACTGCAATGTTTTACATAAATAGAGGGTCAATTTCTGAAGATATCGATAGTTTTGGAACCGATAAACAGGATTATATATATGTAATAATCTCTACCTTATTGCTGATACTAGTCGCATATTCAATGTTCAAGAAGAAGAACTAAGATAATTCCTAGACTTGGAGATTAGTTCACTATCAACATCAAGTATCTCTGCAATTCTAATTGCTTCAGAAGGAACTTTCTCTGAGGAGGATTCAACTAAAGTGTAGTCAATGTAGTTATTTAAGTTGTCAATCGTAACATGTTCATTATTAACACTATCCGTCAGTCCTTTTACTCTTAATTTTATGCAATTGTTTGTTATTCCACTGTAATGTGTTGTTATAATACTTAAGACATTGTTTTCAGAAAATATTTCGATGCAAGCACTAATTATTGCCTTGCCTTCATTAGGATTTGTTGTTCTAGCAAGTTCATCTACAAGAGCTAATATCCTATGCTTTTGTCTTATATGTCGGATTATATTATCTATTACTTTAATTTCTGTTGCAAAAGAAGAAAGTCCAGACAATTCTTTCTCTTTTTCTCCTGCACTTAAAAAAATAAAGTCAACCGGACATATTGCAGCCTTCTTAGCGGGAACATTGAATCCAAACTGAAATAGATATTGAGACAAAGCAATGCTTTTAAGCAAAACTGTTTTCCCAGTCATATTAGCTCCGGTAATAATACAAGGCTCTGGCAGAATGTTAATATCAACAGGCTGAAAACTTTTTCCTTCCAAGCTTAGAACTTCGTGAATTTGAGGATTAAATAAACCAATATAACTTGTCTTATTTCCTGATATTTGCGGTCTTATAAAATTTAAATTAATGCTTAGAAAAGCCTTAGCTAATAATACGTCAAGTTCTGCAATCAAATTAAGATTAGCATCAAGTTTATTGCAAAATGGCTTTAGTTTATTAGCTATTTTTTCGCGGATAATATCCTCTCTTTCGTTTGACTTCAGGCGATATTCTTCAGCTTTTTCAGGATTATCCTCTTTAAGATATTTATTCTGAAGTTTTCGGCATTCATTTAGCTCCAAATCATAGCTCGAAAAAATATAGAAGTGAGAGATACCTGTGGCATCCGGATCAAGAATTTGCACTACTTCTGTTAAACTGTGGAAACTGATAAAATCGTTTTTAAACTCGGCTGTTAATACCCTGATTTCTTCAGACAGCATTGCAAAATGCTTAATTTCATATAACTGTACATCATCCGGGGTATGTGAATTAAAAATATTCTTAATGCTTTGATTAATATTTCTAGTTTGCCTCAACAGATTTTTTAATTTGTCAAAATATCCAGATTCTAAATCATTCTCAATCTGTAAGACTATTTTATTAAGTTTATTTAATTCAATTTTGATTTCATTTTCGCTTCTTAACATTTTTGTCTGCAAAAGCAGATTTCTCCCTATTCCAGTCTGTAAATCGAGTCTGTCATAAATAAATCTAAGTGCTCCAAGTTCTTCTGTAACAGTTTTGAATCTCATTTTTTGATTTTGTGTAAAATTAGTAAATCAACTAACAATTCTAAAACTTTTGTATTAAAAATATGTTATATATTTGCATTATTATTAAACTAAATCAAAAAATTATGAAAAGAATAATTCCTCTTGCAGCTTTTTTACCATATCTACTTTTTCTGAGTTGTGGCAGCGGAGAGGAGTCGAGTAAATTAGAAAAAAAACAAGCAGAAGTGGAAATTATTGAGGATAGTTTTCTTAGTCCGGAAGACATTAATTCGTCTATACCTGTACCTGTTGGAGAGATAAAAGACATTTTCAGAGCTTGGAAAGGACAGACTGTAATTATTAGGGCTTACTGTGATTTCTTTTTTGATACAGGAACAATAGGTCAAAAAGTTAATTTGAAAAGTTCTCCTACTGATAGTAAAAAACTGATAGAATGTAATATGTCTGAAGCTCACGATGAAATGCTAAGTAGTAATGACGCTTTTATATTTAAAGGGGTTATTGATTCGGACTTTTATGGGACGATAATCCTTACTGATTGTGAAATAATTCCTCATGGAAAGTATGAGGACTTTTCAGGCAAAATAAATCCTAGCAATCCTTCGTCCAAAGTAATTCCCGTCCAAAAATTCTACGATGCATATTATGGATGGATTGGTAAAGAAATTAGTGTTGTAGGATACTATAGTTCAACAACTACCTCCACAACTAGTTATGGCACAACTGTACGCATTGATCTTAACGATCCTGAAACTCAACAAAAAGTTGTTGTATGTGAAATGATAGAAGCACCTGATTCTGCTTTAAACCTTGCAAATAATAGGGACAATCTTGTTATTAAAGGAATCATTGCAGGAGAGCTTTTTGGAAATGTAAAGATGGAAAAGTGTGAAATTATAGAATGATATTTCTATTTCAAACTTCTGACATCAAAGACATCAGTTCCTATTGCATCTGAAAGAGTTTTGCATAGAGTATCTGAATTGTAATAATAACCTGTAGGTGATGATGGATTAACGCATACTGCTATTAGATTTGTTTTATAAATGACTAATATTTGCCCACCTTTATTTACGTATGCATCATATGAAGATTTAGAAACGAATATTTTAGTAAAATCGCTTACAATCAATTTAATATCTTTAATGTTTTTTTGAATCCTAAAGAAATCCAACACACTGTCTGTAACAGCACCTGAAACATATATTATTTCTCCGAATTCAAGGATTTTATCTTTATTGTCTTTCAGCATTAGCATAGAAGGAATGTTTAAGTCTTTTATTCCCTCATTAGTAACTGCCCATACTCCTTGCTTAGCACTCTTTAAATCTTCAATATATTGACCTGAATAATCATTAAGAGCAATTAAATCACACGTAAATTTTGTTTTAGTTGTAAGGACTTTTAAATTTGAAGAAACCGATGCACCCGTTGTAAGAACCATCGCTTCTGTAATTACCGGAGATGCAGAACTTAATCTTGATATCGCGCCATCAACAATTGCTATGTCACAATTTTGGGATAGCATATTTTCAATCCATTCCTTCAACCAAACAGTTTCTGAAGGTCCAGACAAAATTATTTTTCCGTCGCTGATTGCTTGGGCTGTGACTAGACGTCCCAAAGACGTTCTACGGACACTTATATCAATAATTTCAGATGTTAACTTTTTAATTTTATAATGTTGTTCGGAAGTACTAAAAATAACTCTTTTTCTTAATGTAATTTCAGGTTTAAATGTTGCTGAAACTAAATCAATACTTTCCCCATCAATACCTATAGAAGTTACAGCAACTTGCTTATTCATCATTTCCGGATGGGAAAGAATATAATTTAAGCACTCAGTTTTGCCGGTGTTTTTGTCTAATCCTGTAATTGCAAGACTTTTGTATTTTAATATATTGCGTATTAAATTCATTTAGAAGTTGCAAATATTGATTAACAAATTATATTATGAAGTAGCAAAGATAAAATTAACCTTAATTTACTTAACTCATTAGTTTTCTTAATAGTTAAAGTCTAAAGTTTACGTTTTTTTCTTGCCAAATCGTCTGGTTCAATTGAAAGCTTAGTCCCATTTAATAGACCTGCTACTCCTTCAGCATTTATAGAAGTATTTTTGTAGCAATCACATGACTCATTATAATTTAAAGGTTGCGAATAACTGGTTATTACACCTTCGTAGTTCCTAAGCACAACTCTTTGAGGACTCTGGGAAATAATATAGGTTGGCATAACAGGTATTTTACCTCCTCCTCCTGGGGCATCAACAACATAGGTGGGAACTGCAAACCCAGAAGTATGACCACGTAAACTCTCTATTATTTCAATCCCTTTTGAAATTGGTGTTCTAAAGTGCTCAATACCCTGAGATAAATCACACTGATATATGTAATAAGGTCTGACCCTATTTTTTACTAAACTGTGTACTAGATTTTTCATGATGCCAGAGCAATCATTTACGCCTCTTAGCAATACAGACTGGTTTCCTAGTGGAATACCGGCATTCGCGAGTTTAGCTAAAGCAATCTGAGAGTCTGTAGTTATCTCATTTGGATGATTAAAGTGCGTGTTCACCCATACCGGATGATATTTTTTTAGCATATTAACCAAACTATCTGTTATCCTTTGGGGCATTACTACAGGCACACGAGTCCCAATGCGAATAATTTCAACATGAGGGATTGCTCGGAGTTTCTTAATTATATTTTCTATAAAATCATCGCTTACTAGTAATGCATCGCCACCCGAAAGAACAACATCTCTTACACTAGGCGTTTTGGAAATGTATTCAATTGATTGACTGATTCTATCTGATGAGGACTGCTTGTCTTGTTGACCTGCAAATCTCCTGCGGGTACAATGCCTACAATACATAGCACATTGGTCTGTAATCAGAAACAACACTCTGTCTGGATATCTGTGTGTAAGTCCGGGAACAGGAGAATCTACATCTTCGTGTAAAGGGTCAAGCAAATCTGAATCTGAAGCATGTAGTTCTGCACCAGAAGGAATTGCCTGTTTACGAATAGGGCAATTTAGATTTTCACTATCAATTAATGTTAGATAGTATGGCGTTATTGCCATTCTCATTATTTTAAGAGATTCTTTTACACCCTCTTCTTCTTTTTCGGAGAGATTTATGTATTTTGATAACTCTTCGTAAGTTTCAATCCTGTTTTTTACTTGCCATTTCCAGTCATTCCATTGTTCATCAGTAATTTCTGGAAATAATTTTGCTCTTCTGTTCATCACATTAGTTTTTAAATATAAATTCTTTCGAATAATTCTCTGATTTCTCTCGACTCTCTAATAATATTAAGTGTTAAGTCGGCGTGTCCCTTAGTATAACCATTTCCTACAATTAGGTTTAAGTCTTTACCAACTCCTTCGGCGCCTAATGCTACTTTCGTAAATTCTGTAGCCATCGAGAAAAAGTATATTTGTCCCTGACCTTTTGTAATTAGAATAGATGTCATTTCGGTGCTTGGAACATTTACATTATTTATTGTTACATCACAACCTCTTTCAGTTGTAATCTCTGTAACTTTCTTATACACGTCCATAACTTTTGTTGCATCTGCCACAATAACATGATGTGCAAGATTCATATCAATAATTCTTTGCGCATTTTCCTGTGAGTATTCCACTACAATAACCTTTCCGAATGGACCAACATTCTTCATCGCCTGATAGCAGCAAAGAATTCCTGATTTTCCTCCCCCTCCCAGAATGCAAACAGTGTCACCTTCTTTTACCAGTCTGTCCACCTGTGCAGGAGCTCCGGCTACATCAAGTGCTGCAAGGGCTAATTTTTCAGGCATATCATCAGGAAGTTTTGCATATATTCCGCTAGCAAATAAAATTGCTTGTGCTTTAACGTCGACTTGGTCAGAATCTGCCGACAGTTTTTTAATTCTTTCAATTTTTAAAGGAGTTAGAGACAATGAAACAAGAGTAGCAATTTTATCTCCCGGTTTTAGTTTATAAAGATTTGGAAATGACTGTCCTATTTCTTTTACTGTACCAATAAGCATTCCCCCTGAACCTGTAACAGGGTTTTGCATCTTTCCTCTTTCGGCAACAATAGAAAGAATAAGATCTTTCATTTTTTGTTCATCTCCTCCGCAAGATTGTTTAATTTGAGTATAACTTGCTGAATCAATATTTAATGTTACAACATCAATAAGAATCTCATTATCATAAAGACTCATCGTATTATCCAACTTATATGCCGGCTGAGGCAAAGTCTCTTTAGGCTCAATTACTCTGTGTGTTCCAAATCGGCAACCTATTTTCATATTAAATAATTTTAAAAATCAAAATTACAATTATTTTTCTAATCATTTTATGAGATTTGCTATATATGTAAAAAAAAAGGGAGCAAAATAGCTCCCTTGTTTTTTAGGCTGTTGAATTATTAGTTAACAGCTTTTTTTAATTCGCTACCAGCAGAAAATTTAACAACATTTTTTGCAGGAATATTGATAACTTGACCTGGTTTTTGTGGATTACGTCCTTTACGAGCAGCTCTTTTAGTTACTCCAAAAGTACCGAAACCAACTAGAGCAATTTTATCTCCACTTTTCAAAGTTTCTTCTGTTGCTGCCATGAAAGCTTCTAAAGCTTTTTTTGCATCTACTTTTGTTAATTCTGCTTTTGCTGCGATAGCGTCAATTAATTGTGATTTGTTCATAACTTCAAATTTTAAATTTAAAAATCGGTTTATTTTCAGCAAATATAGATAGATAAAGAGTTTCAGCAAATTATTTGATAAAAAAAAATGCAAATTGTTAGTATCTTTGCAAAATTGTTAAAAACTATGAGGTTTTTCGGGATAAAAAAGGCTTTATCAAGTGTTTTAAGCCATTAAATGTAAAAATAATGTATTTCGTATTAGTTCATATAATTTGAAAATTAAATATCGCTTACTATTTAATACCATTAATTAAATCTCGAATAAAATCACTAATATTGTAACTTATTTTGAAACGAAAATTTATTTTGATGGAAGTGAAAATTGTAAACCTGTCAAAACATAGTCTGCCCTCATATAGTACTTCGCTATCTGCAGGTATGGACTTAAGGGCAAATCTTTCAGAGCCAATTGTATTAAAACCGTTGGAACGTAGGCTTATTTCCACCGGACTTTTTATCGAACTGCCTAAAGGTTATGAGGCGCAAATTCGCCCTAGAAGCGGATTGGCTTTAAAGCACGGACTCACAGTTTTGAATACTCCGGGAACAATTGATGCCGATTATAGGGGAGAAATAGGTGTTATTTTGGCAAATTTGTCTTCAGAAGAATTTGTAATTAACGATGGTGAAAGAGTTTGCCAAATGGTTATCGCAAAACATGAGACTATAAATTGGACTGAGGTCGATGCTCTGGGAAATACTGAGAGAGGGGCAGGAGGCTTTGGACATACAGGAAAAAAATAATAAAAACTTGAAAAATGAGAATAGTAATACCAATGGCGGGAATGGGAACCCGTATGAGACCACATACTTTAACAATACCAAAACCGCTTATTTCGGTTGCTGGCAAAAGTATTGTTCAGAGGCTTATTGAAAAAATAGCTGACGTTTGTAATGAAAAAATTGAAGAGATTGCATTCATAATTGGAGACTTTGGAGAAGAAACAGAAAATAAACTAAAAGAGATTGCAAGTAATCTAGGAGCTGTCCCAAAAATATACTATCAATATAAAGCACTTGGAACCGGACACGCTATTTGGTGTGCATCAGAGTCACTGTTGGGAAAGACTGTAATTGCATTTGCAGACACTTTGTTTTATGCAGACTTCGAAATTGGAACTGAGGATGAGGCAATAATATGGGTCCAAAAAGTTGATAACCCATCATCTTTCGGAGTTGTTTCTTTAGACAAAGAAAATCTCATTACAGGTTTTGTTGAAAAGCCGAAAGAGTTCGTATCTGATTTAGCGATAATAGGAATATATTATTTTCGCGAATCAGAAAAACTACAAAAAGAACTTCAATATCTTATAGACAATAAAATTACACGAAACGGCGAATATGAAATTACCGCAGCCTTAGAGAGATTAAGGGAAAACGGGATGAAGTTTAAACCAGGGCAAGTTGAAGAGTGGCTTGATTGTGGGAATAAAGAAATAACAGTTGATACACATTCTAAGGTTTTAGACAGAGAGTTTTCAGAAAATTGTATCGGACAAAATGCAATAATAAATAACTCTCTGATAATAAAACCTTGTTATATTGCAGATAATGCAAAAATTTCAAACTCCATTATTGGTCCTAATGTATCTATTGGGAATAATACTTCGGTAAACTCATCCGTTATTTCTAACAGTATAATTCAAAATGACACACAAATAAATCATAAAAACCTATACAGATGTATGATTGGAAATAATACAAAAATAATAGGAACTCAGGAATCATTAAGTGTTGGAGATTATAACGAAATAAAATAATCATGCGATTAAAAAACAAACTAATACTATTACTATTCATTAGCTCGGTTTTTCTGGGATCATGCAATATATTAAGCAAAAACAAGTCAGAAAACAAAGAACCTGACTTAAGAACCAGAAACTTTAACTTCAATTCATATCTGCTTGAGGGAGCGAGGCAAAAATCTATTGGGAACTATGAAGCTGCACTTAAAAATTACTCTTTTGCATTGAGAATTGACGATAAAGAACCCGCAGTTTATTATGAAATGGCTGGAATTTTAAGCATACTTGGAGACTACTCGGCAGCATTAGAGTATGCAGAAGAGGCTGTAAATTATGATATACATAATAATATTTTCTATCGGGTTTTACTCGCAAGTCTATACAAGGGACACAATATGCTATCAAAAGCAATTTCAACATTTGAAGAACTTATAAAAATAGACCCGACTAGCCTAGAATATTATTATGAAGTTTCTGATTTGTATTTTGCAACCGGAAATGTAAAAAAGGCTATAAAAGCATTTGACAGAGCAGAAAAGCAATTTGGGATTACGGATTTTATATCTCTTGAAAAAGAAAGAATATACCGATTAACAGGAAAAACAGATAAAGCAGTTAAAGAGATTCAAAAGCTTGCCGATTCAAATCCTTCTAATGCAAAATATCAAATTCTTCTTGCAGAATCATATATCAGTGCAGGAAGTCCTGAAAAAGCCCTTCATATTTATGAGCAAATCGACATTCCTGAAATTGACAACGGTCTTATTTATTTTTCTATTGCCGATTTTTACAGAGTTTTAGAGAAATTTGACAAAACTTTTGAATTTCTTCAAAAAGGTTTTGGAGCACACGATGTTGATTTGGACATAAAAATAAAGATGATGATTAATTTGGTCAGCGTTATGGGGCATGACCTTTATATTTACAAAAATGCTCTAGAATTAATGGACATTTTATTGACTTTATATCCAGAAGATGTTAAAGTTAGAACTCTATACACGGACTTTTTGGTTTTCGATGATAAACTGTCTGAAGCACAAGAAGAGTTTAATTTTATTTTAAAACAAGAAAAATCAAATTTTACATTATGGGAACAAGCGCTCTTTATTGATAATCATCTTGGTGATTTTTCCGCGATGTATATAAGAAGCAAAGAAAGTTTATTGTTCTTCCCAAATCAGCCGGTTTTGTATTTATTTCATACCATTTCAGCTTTTCAGACAGAAAATTACCAAGATGTGATTGATGTTGCTAAAAAAGCAAATGCAGTGATAATCAATAATAATGAAATGCTAGCTCAAATTCTTACTTTCCAGGCCGAATCATATAGGAAGCTAAATTTACATAAAGAATCCGATGCAATTTTTGAAATCGTTCTATCTATAAATCCTGAAGATAGTTTTGTTCTAAATAATTACAGTTACTATTTAGCTTTAAGAGGGGAAAACTTGGATAAGGCTTTAGAGATGAGCTCAAGATTAGTGAAAATAAATGATAAGTCGGCGTCCTACCTTGATACGTATGCGTGGGTTTTGTACAAAAGTGGAGATTTTGATAAGGCTTTAATATATATTGATAAGGCATTGGCAATAAACAAAGATAATGTAGTTCATCTTGAGCATAAAGGAGATATTTTATATAAACTATTAAAAAAAGATGAAGCTTTGGAGTATTGGCAAAGAGCTTCAGCTCTTGGAGAAGGCTCAGAGTTTCTTAAACAGAAAATAATAGAAAGGACTTTAATTGAATAAGACAATGGCTGAAATATTTAAGTCGAAAGCATATATAATATTATTAGTATTTTTTCTGTTAAGTTCTTGTAAGTCATATTATAAATTTACCGGCGAAAAACAAAACATCAGACCTGCAAAACTTTACCAAAATATTATTGAAAACCAACCCGAATATACAAATCTAAGTATTCGATTTTCTGCAAAAATAAGTTCTGAAGAAAATTCTGATTCATTTAAAGGTAATCTTAGAATTCTTAAAGATTCCGTAATATGGATATCGGCAAGGTCACTAAATATTGAAGGAGCCAGAATACTAATTACCAAAGACAGTTTACAGTTTGTTAACAGAATTGACAACACCTATTTTTCAGGAAAAATCGATTCTTTATCAGAACACTTTGACATAGATTTTTCTTTTGAACTATTACAGGCAATTATATCCCATCAGTTTTTTTTGTATCCTCCTCCTGAAGATACAATAAAAACAATACAAAATTTCAAACAATGCTCTGATACGGACTATTATTGTATGAGCTCACTCGCAGAAAGAAAATATATAAAATATTATATAGATTCTGACAGAAAAAATAGATGGGAAAGAAAACTAGAAAAAGAAATGAAGGACAGCCTAAATGAGAAAATTCATAAAAGTTATTATAATGAGTTCATATTTCAAATAATTAAAGCATATCCAGAAATATACCGAATTTCCGAAATATCCATAGAGAACTACATTCGCCAGCAAACCTTAAATATTAAATATTTGAACCTTTCAAAAACTGATGAGGTTTTCTTTCCCAAAATAATTATGTTTGAGTATAATAATCCTCAAATAAATATAAGCTTTCAGTTGACCATAGAAAATATAAGCATTGATAGAGAAAAGTTAAATTTCCCATTCTCTATTCCAGCAAAATATGAACCTGTAAAATTAATTTTCAGAGAATGAAAAACTATATTATTTCAATATTAATCTTGGCTTTTAGCCTTTTGTCCACATTTTGTTTTTCACAGTCAAGAACTGACCTTGAAAAGAAAAGGGCAAAAACAATGGAAGATATTAAATATACAAATCAATTAATTAATCAAACCAAAGAAAGTCAAAAACAATCATATAGTAATCTCCTGTTAATAAACAATAAAATCAATACCCGCAAACAATTAATTGAACACATAAAACAAGAAATACTTTTAGTTGAGAATAAAATCGAAGAAACAAATAAAATTGTAAACTTTCTTGAAGAGGATTTGCTGAAACTTAAAGAAGAGTACGCCCAAATGCTACGAATTGCATGGAAAAATCATAATACTTTTAATAATATTCTATTTCTATTTTCTTCTGAAAGCTTTAATCAAAGTTTTCTAAGATTCAAGCATATGCAACAATTAGCAGAATATCGCAAAAAGCAATTTAAAGCAATAGATTATGTGCAGTATGTTCTTAAGATAAATATAAAAAAGCTAGAAGAGGTTAAAAAAATTAAGCAAGATTTGTTAGCTGAGGAGCAAATTGAAGCAAGAACTTTACAAAGAGAACAGGTTCAGCAACAACAAGCGATTAATAAACTTAAAAATCAAGAGGATGGCTTGAAGAAAAAACTTCGGGAGCAGCAACGTCAAGCAGAGCAATTACAAAAAGAAATTCAAAAATTAATTGCAGAGGAAGCTAAAAGAACATCAGGCTCTACCACAGGAACTTATGCCCTAACTCCTGCGGAACAAATAATTAGTACAAATTTTGGCAATAATAGAGGAAAACTTCCTTGGCCGGTCGAAAGGGGGGTTATAGTTTCAAATTATGGAAAACAACCACATCCGGTACTTAGAGGAATTGAAATTGAAAATAAAGGGATAGACATTGCTACAACAGCAGGAACAAATGCCAGAGCAATCTTTGATGGAGAAGTTAGAAGAGTTATATCTTTGCCGGGAGCACATAATGCTGTTATTATTAGGCATGGTGAATATCTCAGTGTTTATACTAACCTAGAAACTGTAAATGTTAAAACAGGAGATCAAATAAAAATAAATCAACACATAGGAAAAGTTTATACCGATAAGAACGAAAACAAAACAATAATACATCTTGAAATCTGGAAAGGTAGTACAACATTAAACCCGTCTTTATGGTTATCTAAATAATATGAATTCAGAAAACACCGGCATATTATTGGGTAAACTTGATGCATTCATCAAGAAGTATTATCTAAGTCAAATCATAAAAGGATTTATATTAACATTGGCTTTACTCGGATTGATTTATCTTGGTCTTAGTATCGCGGAATATTTCGGACGTTTTTCCACTCCCACTAGAACAGTCTTATTTTTTGGTGGAATAGTTAGCTTCATTCTTATATTTATAATCATGATATTAATCCCTGTGCTAAAATTATTTAGGATAGGAAATGTTATATCATATAGCCAAGCGAGTAAAATCCTTGGGAGCTATTTCCCAGAAATTGCTGATAAATTGCAAAATACTCTGGAGTTATCAGAATTAACAGAAACAGAATCTGAAACAAAAGATTTAATTTTAGCTAGTATAAAGCAAAGAACTCTTCAGTTAAGTCCCATTCCATTTTTAAATGCGATTAAACTTAGAAAAAATTTAAATTACCTTAAATTTTTATTACCTGTTACGATAATTATCGCAGCTGTTTTTACATTTTGGCCCTTTGTAATAACAGAAGGCACAGAAAGGATAATAAACTATTCTGTTTATTATGAAACTCCGGCACCTTTTAGATTTGAACTACAAAATGATTCTCTAAGCGTAAAGCGTGGAGATAATTTTAAAATATTTGTAAAAACAACAGGAAAGTACATACCTGAGCAGGTTATTCTGAATTACAGAGGAAATGGATTTTATATGGAACAAGAATCTCCCGGTATTTTTTCATACAATTTTAAAAATCTAAATAATAATATTGAGTTCTTTTTTTCGTCCCAAGATATAAGGTCAATGGAATATAAGATAAATGTATTGCCGGCACCAATTATTATCGACTTTTCCATAAATATTACCCCTCCTGCATATACAAAAATTGAAAGAAGTATTGTGAAAAACACTGGTGACATAAGCGTGCCTGTTGGATCTCGAGTAGAATGGAGTTTTAATACTGCTAATCTAAAAACTCTAGAAGCAATTTTTGACACTACAACAATTATCGCAGAAAAGAATATTACCGGTGTCGGATTTTCAAGAACTATTATGAATCCGGGGACTTATCGTTTGATAAGCGCAAATGAATTTTTTAAAGAACAGACCGGGATAAATTACCACATAAATGTAATTCCGGATATGTTTCCTTCAATTGTAGTACAGACAATTATTGATTCCGTTGACAAAACAGTGTATTATTTCAATGGAGTTATAGATGATGATTATGGTTTTACAAGTTTGACATTCAATTATCGCCCTGGCGAAAAATCCGACACTATTATTTCTGTTAATATCCCGTTCTCAAGAAATATGCAAGCCCAAAGTTTTTTCTTTGCCTTCGACTTTTCTGCCATTGAAATTCAAGGACGTCAGGTTTCATATTATTTTGAAGTAGGGGATAATGATGCAGTACACGGAAGTAAAAAAAGTAAAACAAGTACAGAGGATTTCGTAATTCCTTCAATTAGGGAAATGGAAGCAGAAAGTGAAAAGGTTATGCAAAGCATAGAATCTGATATTGCTGATGCAAAAAAACTCGCAGACGAAGTTAGAAAAGATATTGAATCCTTGCAGAAGAAATTAATGGATAATCAATTAACAGAATGGGAACGAACACAAAACATTCAACAGCTTATTAATAAGCAAAAGCAAATTGAAAGTCTAATGCAAAATGTTTCAGAAGAGCAAAAGAGTCTAAATGATTTAAAAGACCAGTTTGCAAAAAATGAAGAGCTGATGAAAAAATACCAGCAAATTCAAGACCTTCTTGACAATCTTATTGACGATGAAATGAGAGATTTGATTCAACAACTCCAAGAATTGGCGAAAGATTTCGACATGAGTAAATTTCAAGATTTAATGGAAGATATGAAACAAAATGCTGGAGATATTAATGCCGAAATGGATAAGGCTCTGGAATTGCTTAAACGTATGGAGGTTGAAGAAAGGGTTAATAACGCAGTCACTAAACTCGAAGAACTTGCCGAAAAACATGATAAATTGTCTGAAGAAACCAAAAATAAAGAATCCGATTTATCAGAAGTAAAAACAGAGCAGGACGATCATAAAAAAGAGTTTGAAGAAATTAAGGAAGAGTACGAAAAAACCTTGGAAAAGAATAAGGATTTAAAGAAGCCTTATCAATTAGATGATTTTTCAAAAGAATTTGAGCAGGTATTGGATAACTTTAAAAAATCAAAAGACCAACTTGATAAAAATGATAAAAAAGGAGCATCGGAATCTCAACAAAATAGTGCCCAGCAGATGAAACAAATGAGTGAACAAATGCAGGCGATGATGGACTCTCAGATGCAGCAACAAAACTATGAAAATATGCAGCATTTGCGACAAATTTTGGATAATCTGTTGATTTTTTCATTCGAACAAGAAGAAATTATGATCAATCAAAAGGATGTAAGCGCCAGAGATCCAAGGTACCGAGAATTTATGATTAGACAAAAACGTATCCAAGACAATTATTCAATCATCAGAGATTCACTAAACGCATTAGGATCAAGGGTTCCTGAGCTAAGCACAGTAATTACCAAAGAGCAGAATGAAATTTATAGAAATCTAAATGGGATACTTGATAATATGGCTGATAACCGCCAGTTTCAGGTACAGTCTGCTCAGCAGTTAGTTATGACATCTGCAAATAATCTTGCACTTATGCTATCCGAAGTTTTAGAACAAATGCAAAATCAAATGGCAATGTCGATGGGAGGGGAAGGAGGAGACTGTAATAATTGTCAAGGACAAGGCGAGGGTGAAATGGGCAGAATGAGAGACATACAGCAAGGTCTCAAGCAACAGTTGCAAGATCTTTTGGAGCAAATGCAATCGAATGGGAAAAGTCCTGGTCAAGCTCCCGGAGAACAATTAGCTAAAATGCTCAAACAACAAGAAATCATGCAAAAAATGCTAAATGATATGATGAGCGGTGGAATTAACCCTGATGCAGCTAGAATTCTGAATGAAATAAATCGAATGATTGAAGAGAATATTTCAGATATAATTAATCGAAATATTACTCCTGAAATTATTTCTAGACAGGAAATGATTTTAACAAGACTATTACAGGCTGAAAAGAGCGAAAGAGAAAGAGAATTAGACGAAAAAAGAGAGTCAAACGAAGCACGGGAGTATAAAATAAGTAATCCTGATAAAGCATTCGATAATTGGGAAAAAGAAATAAGATTTAATGAATTGCTGAGAATTTCAAATATCAAACTCAATACATACTATCAAAACAGATATAAAGAATATCTAAAAGAGTTGGGCGGTGAATAATAAAATTTTGTTCAAGATATGAAAATTCGATTTTTTAATGAAAATATAGAAATGCCAAATATCAATAAAAAGAAAATTAATGAATGGATTATATCTGTTGTTGATAGTCATGGCAAAAACTTAAATGAGCTTAACATAATATTCTGCTCGAATGATTTTTTACTCGAAATAAACCAAAAACACCTTAATAATGAATATTATACTGATATTATAAGTTTCGACTACTCTGAAAACAACACTATATCCGGAGATATATTTATTTCATTATGTATGGTTAATGAAAATGCTGAAATATATAATACCAAAGATTCAGAATTATTCAGAGTTATCATACACGGAGTTCTACATTTATTAGGATATAAAGATTCCAATGAGCAGGAAAAAGCAAATATGAGAAGTAAAGAAGAGGAAGCTCTGAAATTATTACAATTACTTTAACCAAATTAGTTTAAAAATGACAAGATTATATAGACTATTATTTATTATAACTATTTTATCTGCAATTATTTTTCCCGAAAAAACTTTCGCACACAAAAGAGCCCTTTACTCTTTAATTATTGATACGGACTGTGGTGTTGATGATTTTCGAGCTTTAACATATTTTCTTGCCTCAAGAGACTTTAATATTAATGCAATTACTAGTGTTGATGGTGTATTCTCACCTAATGAAGGAGCAAATTATATTTCACAGCTTTTAATTAAATATCGCCATGAAGGCATCCCGGTTGGAGAAGGTATAAACCATAAGGCATCAAAAGAATACAGAAATCATGCGATAAATCAGTGGAATAAACTCTTCCCAAATAAAACCAAACACATTTTTCCAGCCGCTTCAGATATTATGTTTTCTGCACTAATAAATAACAGAAAACAAACTATTATTGTTGCAATGGGTCCTCTCTCAAATATTGCAGATTTATTGAAAAATCAACCTGACATTTCTCAAAAAATTGAAATGATACTATGGTACAGCCGATTTTCAGACGTTCCTGATGGCTATAATTATAATCAAAACAAAGAAGCCTATGATTTAATTATTGATATGCAAATACCTTTAAAACTAATAAACGGAGGCAATACGAATTATCAGGGCGATTTTCTTGATTTTTGCACAAAAATCGATAATAGCATTTATGCAAAAAGTTTTGTCAAGTTTTTAGATGGTTTTAACAACAGAAACTTATGGGACGACATAATGCCCTTTTACCTATTGTATCCAACTTTATTTAAAGAAAAAAGAATAACTGAAAGAATTATAACAGTAAGTCCTGCAGAAAGTTTTATCCCAGATATACTTGCAACAAGCATTCTTAACTATGATAAACCTGATGAGGGAGTTATTTTTAACGAAATACCAACAAGTGGCTTTATGCTTCGAAAAGATTTGGCTGAAATTACTAAAGACTTATTGATTACTCATGGATACCAAGAGTTTAAATTAGCAGCCTTAACTTCTGAAATACATTCTCATTTAGGTATTTACTCAATACTTGGAGCAAAGGCTGGCTTGCGAATTATGGAGTATCTGCATGCAGGGCTTGACGAAGTCGCAATAATTTCGTATGCAGGTTCAGTTCCTCCGATTAGTTGCTTCAATGATGGGCTACAAGTGGGGACAGGTGCAACAATTGGCTATGGAAAAATAGATGTTCCAAAAACTCAAAATCCAAAACCCTCTTCAATAGTAGTTTATAATAATCGAAGATTTAAAATTAGTCTTAAAGAAGAAGTTATCGAAAAAATTAAATCAGAAATTATGACATTAGTGAAATCATATGGTTTAGACTCTGAAATGTATTGGTCTGAGTTAAGAAAAATCTCCCTTAACTATTGGATGGACGTGTGTCGTTATAATGATTTCGAGATAATAGAAGTAATAGAATAGAAGAAAACTATTACATCCAAAAAATGCAAACTTATAGTCGACAGATGAAACTATTAATTATTTTTACTTTTTATAATTAGCTATTATGAATAGATATTTGAGACTTATTTTTACTTTTGGAGTAGTTTTGATTGGGATGTTAAATTCATATTCCCAAATTATTGGTTGTACCGATCCTTTGGCAACAAACTTTAACCCTGAAGCCATGATTAACAACGGTTCATGTACTTATGCTAATTCATCTGTTTCTGCAACCACAACGACTACCTTGCCCGAGATACTTGATGAAAGTTCGGGACTAATATTTTGGAATAGTAGAATCTGGACTCATAACGATGATTCAGATATTAATGTATATTCTATTAACCCAAATAATCCTTCAGATTATGTGGCATATGGATTAACCGGAACAATTAATAGAGACTGGGAAGAAATTTCTCATGATAGTTCATATATATACATAGGTGATTTTGGTAATAATGTCAATGGTAATAGGACTGACTTAAAAATTCTTCGAATAGATAAGTTATCTCTTTTAACAAATAATCCAATAATTGACACAATAAGCTTTTATTATTCAGACCAAACAGATTTTACTCCCACTGGGGCAAATAATACAGACTTCGACTGTGAGGCTTTTATCGTTGCTCCCGACAGTATATATCTTTTTACAAAACAGTGGGTTAGTCAAAAGACCTCGATATATTCATTACCTAAAACTCCCGGAGATTATATGGCAAACTATATATCTACACATGATGTAGAAGGACTTATAACAGGATCTGTTTATTTACGATCTAAAAGATTGCTTGCTTTTTGTGGATATTCTACCTTGTTGCAGCCATTTATATATTTATTATATGACTTTTCTGAAAATGATTTTTTTGGAGGGAATAAAAGAAAAATCAGTTTCGCTCATCCTCTGCATCAAGTTGAAGGAATTACAACAGTTGATGGACTTAATTACTATATCTCAAATGAAAAGTTTGTTCAGTCATTTATTACTATTCCACAAAGACTTCATTATGTGAAAATGGAAACATACCTTGCAACTTACATTAATTCTATACCCGAAGACAATATCAGCCCAGAAATATTATCCGAGCATCAAGACTATGTTTTGGTTGCAGATATGGATTGCTATGCCATATTGCCTGATTTCAGGGGAGATGTTATTGCCGAAGATAATATTACTGATGCCGAGGATATTTTAATTATTCAAACTCCAGCTCCAGGGGTATTGATTACCGGGAATAATAATACCGTTGTTTTAACTGTATATGATGAAGCAGATAATTATTCATTTGTTAGTTTTAATGTAAATGTTGAAGATAATATCGACCCGGTAATATTTGCAGAGGCATTTTTTTTTCAAATAGAAGCAATTGAAAACTGTGCAGCACCAATGCCTGATTTTATAAATTATTTAAATGTTTCAGATAATTGCACAAGTTACGATAATCTAACATTTATTCAGTCCCCAGAACCTGGTTCAGAGATTGAGGGGGATAATAATACGGTTGCAATTGTCGTAATTGATGAAGCTGGTAATTCTGCCGAAATATCACTAACAATTGAAATTACGGATAATACCAATCCTATAATAACTTGTCCAAATATACCTGAGATTATTCTTGACCTCACCGAATCTGAATATACTGTACAAGGAAGTGAATTCGACCCGATAGAAGTTTTCGATAATTGTAATATTCTAACAATAGAGAACAATTTTAACTCTCAAGAAAGCCTTATCGGGACAGAATTTCAACATGGGACAACAAATGTAATTTGGACTGCGTTTGATGATAGTGGTAATTATTCTTCTTGCAGTTTTGATGTTGTTATTAACTACCTTAACATTAATAAAGAAGAAATATTGGGAATCAATATTTTCCCAAATCCTGCAGATAAATCCATTCTCATAAGGTCTGATTTGTTTAGTTTTAAAATCATTATCATTAAAGACCTGACCGGGAAAGAGGTTCTAAGAAAAGAGGTAAAACATAAAAACGTCGCAGAAATAGACATAAGTGTTTTAAATTATGGAACTTACATTGTTGAGGTAATAGGGGAAAATAATTCAGTTAGTAGTAAAATAGTTAAAAAATAAATACTTGTTTTTAAAATTGACTTTCTACTTTGATTCCATTATATTCCCTAATGCATTCTCATATTTGTCTTTCACATCCAGTACATAACCAAATGAAGTATCATCAACTCGAAGTTCTCCCTTTGTTACATGTCCTACTATAGAAAAAGGCATATTATTTTCAATCATCATGTCAATAAAGCTTTGCTCTTTATCTGGATCAACCGAGACTACAACTCTTCCTTGTCCTTCTCCAAAAAGGTAAGCGTCAGTTCTTACCTCTGCCGCTGTTGTGATATCGAATCCAAGTTTATTTGGCATTGCTGATTCGACTAAAGCAATATATAATCCTCCCTCAGAAATATCATGAATAGAATTTATTAGGTTCTTCTTGGCAAGAATTTGCAGAACATTTACCAGTTTAACTTCAAATTCTAGATTAAAAAATGGTGCGGGGGATTCCTTTATTTTATGCCAGGAAAACAGATACTCAGATGATGATAAATCATTACAGCATTTTCCAATCATAAAAATCATATCTCCCTTTTTTTGAAAAGCAAGAGTCGTCTGATAAGCCTTGTCTTCAAGTAATCCTAGCATTCCAATAGTAGGCGTAGGATTAACAGGAATTGTTACATTATTTATTGTTGTTTGATTATAGAACGAAACATTACCACCTGTAACCGGTGTTTCAAATGCACGGCAGGCTTTGCCCATACCTGTAACCGCTTTTACAAACTGCCAGTATGCTTCTGGGTTAAGTGGGGAACCAAAATTAAGACAATTTGTGATTGCAAGAGGTTTTGCTCCTGTACAAGCAACATTCCTCGCAGCTTCAGCAACAGCAATCATTGCTCCAATCTCAGGGTCTGCTTTAACATATCTGCTATTACAATCTGTTGTGACGGCAAGAGCCGTTTTAGTACCTTTAATATTTATAATTCCTGCATCAGCAGGTCTGTTTGTAGTAAGATTATTTGTACGCACCATTGTGTCGTATTGCTCGAAAATCCACCTCTTTGATGCAATATTAGGGTGTTGTATTAAATAGTCTGCAACTTCACGAAGGTTCTCCGGTTCTGGTACATTATCCTGATTAAACTCTTGATACCTTTTATAATATTCAGGTTCGTGATATTCTCTGTGATAAACAGGAGCTCCTCCTCCCAGAACTAGACTATCGGCAGGAACTTCTGCCACTAGTTCTTCGTTATAATAGAAATAAAGTTTATCTTCATTTATTACTTCTCCTATTTTCTGACAATTCAAATCCCATTTTTCAAAAATATCTTCAACTATCTTTTCATGTCCATTCTTAATACACACAAGCATTCTTTCCTGAGATTCTGAGAGTAATATTTCCCATGCTTCGATATTCTTTTGTCTGAGAGGGACTTTGCTTAAATCAATTTTCATCCCACATTTTCCCTTAGCCGACATTTCGGAAGTTGAGCAGATAATCCCTGCTGCACCCATATCTTGCATTCCAATTATTGCGTCTGTTTGTGCAAGTTCCAAAGTTGCCTCAAGTAATAGTTTTTCCTGAAATGGGTCACCGACCTGAATAGAAGGGATGTCGTCTGCCGAATCTTCAGTTAAATCTGCTGAAGCAAAAGTTGTCCCGTGAATTCCGTCCTTACCCGTTGATGAACCAACAATATATATAGGATTTCCCTCTCCGTATGCAATTGCTGAAAGAGTTTTCCCTTTTTCTACAATTCCAACCGACATGGCATTGACAAGAGGATTGGTATTGTATGACTCATCAAAATAGACTTCACCTCCTAAAACAGGCACTCCAAAAGAATTCCCATAATCTCCAATTCCTTTTACAACACCTTTAAGTAGCCATTTTGTTCTATCATTTTCAATATTACCAAAACGAAGGGAGTTTAGTTGCGCTATTGGTCTTGCCCCCATTGTGAAAACGTCTCTGTTGATTCCTCCTACTCCAGTAGCCGCACCTTGGTATGGTTCAACAGCTGAAGGATGGTTATGTGACTCTATCTTAAAAGCACAAGCTAAGTTATTCCCAATGTCAACTAAGCCTGCATTCTCCTCTCCTGCTTCCGTAAGAAGACATCCTCCTTCGCGTGGCAAAGTTTTCAACCATTTAATAGAATTTTTATACGACGCATGCTCGCTCCACATTACTGAGTAGATGCTTAATTCTGTGAAATTAGGATTTCTTCCCAGGTAATTCTTTATCATTTCATACTCCTCTGGAGTAAGTCCCAACTCTTTGGCATGCTCAACTGTTACAATAATTTCCGACATAAAAAATATTTTTTTTGATGAACAAATATAGGCTTTTATATCAGTTTGATAAAATATATTGGTTTAAAAATTAAGCTTTTTGTCAACAGAATATCTATAATAGAAAATCAAATGATGAATTTTCTTTTTACAAAATTAGTATGCGGGCCTACTAAGACTAATCTTTCATCAATTTTTTGTAACGAATTCTTTTGGGTCCCTCACTGCCTAATCTCTTTTTCCTATTTTCTTCGTACTCGCTGTATGTCCCTTCAAACCAATAAACCTGTGAATCTCCTTCAAATGCTAGAATATGAGTGCAAACTCTGTCGAGAAACCATCTGTCGTGAGAAATTATAACTGCACAACCTGCAAAAGAATCTAGCCCATCCTCCAGTGCTCTCAGAGTGTTAATATCAATATCGTTGGTAGGTTCATCAAGGAGTAATACATTTGCCTCAGATTTTAGTGTCATCGCAAGGTGTAAACGATTTCTTTCTCCCCCTGATAAGACTCCGGTTTTTTTACTCTGGTCTGTTCCTCCAAAATTAAATCTTGAAACATATGCTCTCGAATTAATAAGTCTGCCACCAAGCATCATTTGTTCAGCACCTCCCGAAATAACTTCAAAAACTGATTTTTCAGGATCAACTTTACTATGCTGTTGGTCAACATAAGCTAATCGTACAGTCTCTCCTACATTAAAAGTTCCGTAATCAACACTTTCTTCTCCCATTATTAACCTAAACAATGTTGTTTTACCTGCTCCATTTGGACCAATAATTCCAACAATTCCGTTTGGAGGCAGAGAAAAATTTAGATCATCAAATAACAATGTATCACCATATGCTTTTTTAACCTTTATAGCATCAATAACATTGGATCCAAGTCGAGGTCCATTGGGAATAAAGATTTCGAGTCTTTCTTCTTTTTCTTTTACATCTGTATTTAAAAGCTTTTCATAAGAATTAAGTCTAGCCTTTGATTTAGCATGGCGTGCTTTTGGTGCCATTCTAACCCACTCAAGTTCTCTTTCGAGAGTTTTTCTTCTCTTGCTCTCGGTTTTCTCTTCAAGTGCGAGACGTGTAGACTTTTGATCCAGCCACGATGAATAATTGCCTTTCCATGGAATTCCTTCTCCTCTATCAAGTTCTAAAATCCAACCGGCAACATTATCAAGAAAATATCTGTCGTGAGTAACCGCTATAACTGTTCCTTTGTATTGCTGTAAGTGCATTTCTAACCACTCAACAGACTCTGCATCTAAATGATTAGTAGGCTCATCTAACAAAAGAATGTCGGGTTGTTTGAGTAATAATCGGCATAATGCAACTCTTCTTTTTTCTCCACCTGAAAGATTCTCAATCAATCGGTCTCCTTCCGGACATCTCAGAGCATCCATTGCTCGTTCTAGTTTTATGTCTAGCTCCCAACCATCAAATTGTTCTATCAAATCGGTAAGTTCTCCTTGCCTTGTAATGAGTTTATCCATTTCCTCATCACCCATTTCTTCTCCAAACTTCATATTCACCTCTTCATATTCCTTTAAAATATCTGCAAGCTCCTGAACTCCTTCAGTTACAATTTCTTTTACAGTTTTATCCTTATCCAGAATCGGCTCTTGCGGTAAAAAATCCAACACTGAAGCCTGAGAAAATGCAACTTCTCCGTTATAGGACTTATCTTCTCCAGCTATAATCTTAAGCAATGAAGACTTACCTGAACCATTTAATCCGATTACTCCAATCTTTGCTCCATAATAGAACGACAAGTAAATATCCTTCAGAACTTGTTTTGTAGGTCCAAAGTTCTTGCATATACCTACCATCGAAAAAATTATCTTCTTATCATCACTCATAACTCCATAATTTTAAAATTTTGGACGAAGATACAAAAATCTAAGTAGAAACTTTGAAAGCATTTTTTTTCAATACGATAATTGGATTTATGATAAAGACAATAAATTCTATTATTTATTAAATATCCTAGTTCCCTGCATATACACTGCATCACTTGAATTACTCAAGAACTGAAAAAGAAACGACCTGAATAAGGGAAATGTAAATAAACAAATTGAAAATAAACTGCTTGAAATTAATCTTTGAAACTATATATATTACGAAAGTTATTATTCGAATTTTGAATAATAAACCTAATATATAGAATTGCTTTAACTTTTGTTTAAATAAATATACAAAATTAACAACCTTTATTTTATTAAACCGTATATCCGTTAGGTAGTTTTATTTAAATAACTTGAATATTTGGACGTTGAATGAATAATTTTTTAGCACTATAATAATTTGCGATGCTAGATTGTGTGAATATATTAAACTCTTCGTACAATAGATTTGCCAATTCTGTTGGAACAGTTTTTGGATATGATTATGATCCAATTACAGGACTAGTTACCGGGTATTTTGGCTTCTCTGATGTATTTTACAACAATTATTGTGCAGAGAGCGACCCTGAAGATATATGCTTAGAGATTGCAGGTTGTATTAACGATGAGATTTGTATAACCGAAATTTGTTTTAATCAACAAGACTTATGCAATACGGGAAATAAATCACTCTCTGATAATTGGAAAGATTATGAAACAGCAATTGATATTCTCAAAACTAAACCCGTTGAATTTTATCTTGTACCTAATCCTGCTTTCGACTTTGTTGAACTAATTGGGATTGAAACCAGTTTAATTAAACCGTTAATGCTATTTGATTTAAATGGTAAACTTATTAAAACTTCTAATAAGTCTGGTATTGATGTTTCTGAACTGGCTCCGGGAACATATATTCTCCGTTTTACTAAAGATAACGGACAAATTGAAACTTTAAAACTAATTAAATTGTAAACTATTACTTGGCAGGCTCTTGCCTGCCAAGTTTTTATTAACACAAAAAACAAAATTATGAAAAAACTAATAATTCTAATAATAATTATAATTAGTATAGACACTTTGGCTCAGGTTGGTAATTGGACATTTGCAAAAAGTTTTGGAGGAATGGAACCAGCAACAACAGCTTGGACCTTTAATGTTCCCTACCATATTCAAATGGACTCTTACGGAAACTCTTATTTGTTCGCAACATATGGAGTTTTTACTGAGTTGGGAGGTGTATACTTACCAGGAAATACTAATAACAGAGGACATTTCCTTGCAAAATTTAACTGCCTTGGTGAAGTGGAATGGTTTAGCCCTGTACATTGTGCAAATTTCAATACATCTGCCAATTGGATGCAAATTAAAAATGATACTATTTATATTATGGGAGACTATAGAGTTCACTGGGGAAATACCGTTCATTTGCACGATTCTACTTTTATCACCGGAATGTACGACCCTGAAGTGCTTTATAATAACTGGGGCTATACAGGGACATTTAACTATCTTGCCAAATTTGACCTTCATGGAAATAAAATTGATATGAAACTGTTTCAAACTTTAAATTTCAGCAGACTTACAATGGCTGAAATATCTCCATTTTATTTTGCACAAGATGGAACTAGTTTCTTTACCTTTGAATATAGAGGAAATAACACTTATCCTATATTATTGGACTCTGTACCAATTACAGATAGTTTGCAAAATTTTATTAATTTTGAATATCCTCCTTTTTTATTAAAATTCTCAGAAAACTTTGAAGTAGAGTGGTACAAACCTTTTATTGACAGCACATGTGGAAAAAAAAGTGTTTTAATGAGATTTAATGACATGGTGGTAGATTCTGATGATAATATGTACTTTATTGGGAAAGCAACGATTATTTTTGACTCTATTACACAGCAGTGGCAACCTCCCGGCACAATATATTTTATGGATGGTCACAGTATGGAATTTCCCGGAACAGGACATGATTTGGCTTTTATTATGAAAGTTAATAATCAAGGAATATGTGAATGGGTACAACAAACTTCTAGACCTCTTACAGATACACTTTCACCAGGAGGAGTCTATCAAGGGGCACTCAGCTATATTCATGGTATTTGTTTAGATGAAAATGAAGAAGAAATAATAATTACTGGCAGAGGTACAGCGAGAAGACCTGCTTTCCCAAATTATTTTACAATTCTACCCAATAATGACACATTGTTGCCTCCTTTTGGACCTGTAGCACAAGCCGTAGCTTATATCGCTAAATTTAAAACAAATGGAGAATATTTGGGGCACTCTGTCCCAAAAACTACTGGAAGTATGTGGCTTGGCAAACCGGACTTTTACAATAATAATATTTATGTTGGGTTGCAGTGGGGACAAGAATTATATTATTTGGACACAATGATTACTCATGATGGGAATAAGTATTTGTACAGCTATGCATTTTCTCATGTTACATATAACACTGATTTAGAAATGATTGAAGTGAGAAATATTCCAACCGAAGGAGATGTTTCCACTCCATATGGAACAAAAGTTGACCCTGCCGGGAATATTTGGTTTACAGGTAGGTTTAACTCAGATTTGCAATTTGGAGACACAACTCTATATGCCGGAACAAACTCAATATTTTTTGCCCGGTATGGTAAAGATTGTCCTGTTTATGTTGATACTACAATCTATTTGTGTTTTGGGGAGTGTTTTCATGCTTCGCAGCAGTCTTTTTGTAACAGTGGGGTTCATCAGGCATTTATTGAAACTCCCGGAGAGACTGATACTATTTATAATCTTGATTTATACATTATGACAGGAGCTGGTTTGCACAACACAGACACAACAATTTGTGTTAATACAAATCTCGAAATTCATATTAACGACGTGTTTGAGTCATACTTATGGAGTAATGGAAGTACAAGCAATAGTTTTTTACATTATTTCGATACCCCCGGAACATATACTATAAGTGTTAAAATCACAAATAACTTTTATATTAACGAAGAAACTATTCCTTGCCTCTGGACAGAAGAAATTACAGTAAATGTTGATGTTTGCAGCTCCGAGAAACTGCAACAATTTGCAAGTTTAAGAATTTATCCCAATCCTGCACGTAACAGTGTAGAAGTTATATTTCCTGAAGTCTCAAACGCAACAATAATACTTTTCGACAGTAGCGGAAGAGTCTTGCAACAAAAAAATGTAAACGGGAGCCAATCTACACTTGACCTGCAAGAATATAAACCGGGAATGTACTACATAAAACTATTCTCAGAAGAATTTACAGTTAGTGAAAAATTATTAATACAGTAATAAGTTTCTTAAACTACAAAGCCCTTTGCCAAACCGCAAACGCCGAAACACAATGCCACGTTTGGCAAAGAGCTTTAAAAAACATTTGAGTTTCAAAATAACATACAAAAGAAAAGATTTTACCGATTGCAATTATCCGGCTAAAGGCATATTTGTTTTTGCCCCACAAGTTTTCCTTGCTGCAAAACAAAAAAGCCTTTTGCCTCATTACTAAAAGAAAAAATTCACAGCAGTTTTTAACGAGAATAAAAAGGAAAATGAAAAAGTAGCAATAAAAGAGTACTGAAAGTTACGTTTCCTGAAAGCTTTCCCGTAACCTGAATAAAACGCCAGCAGGTAACAGCAGGCTTTGGCACAATTGCGGGCTGAAGAGTAGCTAAAACTGAAAAGTTTTATATAACTTTGCCCGTGGTTTGAAACATTTGCGGTTGAAAATCCCGCAACTGATGCAAAGCCGCAAAACGTTATGGGCAAGCTCCCCAAAAATCTCGTACTGAAATAGGTTGACTAAAAAATACAGTTACTAATTATTGCAAAATCAACTTTCTTAAATATTAATAATTCTAATAATATAAATTTCCAATCTTATGTATTATTATTTCAACACATCCTATATTATATAATACTACTGGTATGATAATAGTTTTTTTAATAATTCTTTTATGCTTATTTTGACTATATTTGTATATTAAAAACATACTTTATGCTGATATTTAATAAAATCAACATATTCGCAAAAGGACAATACACAGTTGTTTATATTGAAGACGGTAAAATTATTAATTCTGAAAAGTTAATAGTGAAGTAATTAGATTTTAGCAACTTTAGTTCGCTTCGGTTGCAGCCGAAGCGAACTAATATCAAAAATTCAACATAATATATAAAAGGGGGGGGCGATAGTATAATACTTATTGTTTTTAAGGTATTAAATTATGTCTTTGTTTGAATTTATGACTATATTTGAATTTATGACTATATTTGAATTTTGTTTATTAAAAATGTTATTTTGTTCTTGCAGAGAAACTAAAAATTATTAATTATGAAAAAACTTACATTACTATTTATTATTACAATTATTGGAGGCTCACAGTTATTTATTTTTACTTGTAAAGCCCAAACTCCCGAGTGGATAAATTTTACTGTTTCAA